>Ga0315296_10002820_pt1 | contig 14692 bp, 13 predicted proteins | sample YL17G14_18_MG_FD_203921 | JGI IMG/M metagenome (GOLD analysis project Ga0315296, IMG submission 203921) | Sediment microbial communities from Yellowstone Lake, YNP, Wyoming, USA - YL17G14_18 | ecosystem: Environmental > Aquatic > Freshwater > Lake > Sediment | place: USA: Wyoming | collected... | reverse complement strand
GATCCTCAATCTCGAGGAACAACTCCCGCCGAAGTGACCATTGGGAATGAAGTCCCGCGAAGACTCGAATTTGAACGAACGTGCCAAGGCTGAGAATAGACGTTTTGCGACCTGCCAGACCTGCGGCATCATCGTCCACATTGGATATCATGGAATGTGGCAAGACGACAAGGGCCAGTTGCATGGGGATGGCCATCAAGTCGAAGAACTGCCGACGCAAGAACCGACCGGCACATCCGGTGCGCTTGAGGCGAATCGACGAGAATTCCTCGAGACACTGAGCGACCTCAACAGAGAGACAGACGTCTATGAGGTCTGTGACGTCTTCGGCTCAGTCATCAAACGGGATGTGCCGACGACAGCGATAACCTTCCTCGGCCTCATCTTGACGTACACCGACAGAAACCAAGTTGTGATCTGTTTCAAGGCTGACAGTTCAACGGGCAAATCCTACATTCCGCTCGAGATCGTATCGCTCTTCCCAGACCAGGCAAGAGACGTGCTCAAGCTTGCGGGAGCGAGCCCTACGAGCTTCATCCACGAAGCCAACGCGGAGCCAGTCTACGAAGAGGCAATAGACGAAAAGGGCAAGCCTGTCAAGCACCTGAAGCATCTAGTCGTGAATCTAGAGCGAAAGATCCTCATTTTCAAAGATCAGCCAGACTATCGGCTGCTGGCCAAGCTGCGTTCATTCCTGTCCAAGGACGAGCGGGAAGCAATATTCAAGATCACCGACCGAACGAAGAGCGGAAAGCATCGAACCAAGACCGTCATTCTCAGAGGCTACCCAACGGTGCTCTACTGCTCCGCGAAACTCACAGGCGAAGACCAGGAGAACACGCGAACATTCATCCTGAGTCCCGAGATGACTCAGGAGAAACTGCGTGAGGCAGTGGACCTCATTGCGGAGAAGGAAACCGACTATGACGTCTTCCTCGAGAACATATTGAAGGATCCCCGGAGACAGTGGCTGGCCGAGCGCCTGACATGCATCAAGGCTGCCCGCATCCGGGAAAGCACGCTTACCCCGGAAGATTCAGTGTACCTCAAGGACCAGTTTCTCAAGCGGAATCCGTATCTGGTTCCGCGGTACACGCGAGACTTTCCAAGACTGATAGCGCTCGCGAAAGGTCATGCTCTCCTGAACTGGGCGCAGCGCAGAACTGAGAAGGCTGATGTGATCCAAGCTAACCGCCGTGACCTCGAGGTCGCCCTTGAACTCTACGACCACATAGCCCAGGCCAATGAGCTAGGGATCCCGCCACAGCTGCTCGAATGGTACGGCAAAGTCCTCGTCCCAATCTGGCAGTCACAGAGCGACGTTGCCGACAGGAGGACCATTCTTAGGAAGCACCTCCAGGTCTACCATCAACCGCTGAACCGCCACAGGCTTGAGGTAGAATTCATTCCAAGCCTCGAGTCAGCTAACTTGGTGGCTCCTGAACAGGATCCCGACGACCGACGAAGGGTCCTCTACACGCCCTTACGGGAAGGCCCAAACTATGTCCCCGGGGTGTGTGATACACTCCTACCCGCAGATGGGGCCCCTACCGCGAATAGGACGCCTACTATCACACATGCCGGGGACATATCTCCCCCGCCAGCTGAGCCATTGGATAAGGTCCTGAAAGACAAGCGGCCGTGTACCCCAGATCCTCCCCCTATTTCTCGCCAGGAGAGCGCCCAATGAAAGTTCGCATCGACTGGAACGCCTCATCGGACGTGAAAGCATTCATGGACAAAGCCCTAGACCTAGAATGTGAGGACGACAAGGCCAACTCTCGCACCACTCGCTCACGAAGCAGCCTCCTCGACACAATCATGCGCCGAAGCCTACACCGATACCTAGCAGAGCAGGAAGCCATACGGAAGCAACCGGCAGGAGAGAAGCATGTTTAGCGTCTTTGTGATTCGTCGCGGGACACCACCCCCTAGGGGAGGGGGGTATTTTGTGGGACTTTGTGAACCAGTTTTATGGCGGTTTATGACGGTGTTGACAGGGAGGGAAAGGCCTTGCTTAGGTCCTCCGATAAATCGAATCGTCAAGGCACACCCCCCCTGGGGGGAGGGGGTATTTTTTGTGAGGGTTTGTGAGGGCAAATGGTTGACAATGTGAGGTCAACGCGTCGTCTCGGCGCCACCCCCCCACCCTGGGGGAGGGGGTGTTTTTCTTGACGGGTAAGAAGTTGCTGAACGGATACTTGGATCGACTGCGTGAGAATGTGGCCACGCTTGATGAGGCCCTTGCGCTCGCTCGAAAGATGGGAAAGAGCAAAAAGGCGGGGGATCGCCACGCAGCCATTCAAGCCTTGAAGCTGATTCGTGATCTTGCGGAAGTCCGCAATGCGACCCTACTCAGCATCAAGGCGCATATCTTGGGGAGAGATGAGACCGGCACCGTGAAAGAGCCGGCCAATGTCTACAGTGGCAACGCCGAGGTCATGTTCGAGCGTGACTTCAAGCGCTTGCTTGAGCCTTGGACGCTAGAGGATCTGAAGCTCGAATGTGAGGACTGCGGAGTCACAAGTGAGAAGGTCTCGACTCGCACGCTGGAGACCGGAGAGTTCAGTTCGGAGAACGCTGACCTATGCGAGAAATGCTACGAGAAGCGAGCCGCGAAAGAGGGCGATGGACCAGGCGAGTCGGAAGACGGTGACTCTGACTCGAGCGGAGGGGATCCCTTGGAGAAGATTGCCTTGTCTAAGCTTGCACCTGAGGCCGCGGCAGTCATACGAAAGCTGCTTGGAACGAAAGAAGCGGGTCAGCCTGGGAGTCCCTAGAAAAAGGGCCAGATGGCCGGGCGATTTGTGCACAGGTCTCGCGAACCCGTCCCGCAAGAAACGACAGAGAAGCTTGGCTACGAGGCGCCGTGTGTTACACTTCGGGCTTCATGAATGAGACGCTGCGAGACTTTGCTCCTATACACGCCTGTTGCTAATCGCTCAACCTGATTCTTCTGAATCAATAGGTGCATCAGGTAGCCAACTCGTTTGCATCCACTAGCCTCAGTCCATCCTAGCAGTCGTGAGATCTCCCGGCCCGTAGCTGCCCCGCCCAATTGGATGAGAGCATGAAGTATCCGCTTTTCATTGGTGATCATGGACAGCCCTTCCAGATATTGTCAAGTCGGCAGCAGCTTCGGATGCACATAGGATCTAGCCTGCGTCAGCACTTCAGCCTTGAAGATCCCTGCCTTAGGATAATCATTCAGGGCAACAGTCTCCGCTCGCTCCTTGTCACGATAAGCATCCTTGAAAGCCTCTCGAATAATCTCCGATCGCGCCACATGCTCCTGCAGGATCACAGTGCTGGGTCTCTCGTCGCCGCGCATCCTGGCCAGCTCGAGAACGTGTCTGCACCAGGATTTCCTACGTTCCCGCCTCTGACCCCGGTGATTGTGAGGCATGTCTAGGAGCTCTCCTCCAAGTCCGAGTCGAGGCCTGTGACTGCAACCTAGCATGATTGATTCTCGAGACGAGCGACATAGTGACCGCAGACGTGGAAGCAGCCGGACTCATCACGCTGCAGGTGGACAGGTTGCCAGCAGTACGAGCAGAGCATGTGAGATGCACGAACGATCCCTACTTGCGGGGCTTCTCCCCGAACATCACCGGACATCAACAAATCTCCCCAAGTCTCCCCGGGCTTCCCCGGATTGGTGAAAAGAAACTTCCCTTTGAAGATGCTCAATCAATGACTGATTAACAATGCAAAACGTGATGGATCGAAAGATCACGCAATCGATAGTTCTCACAGGCAACCAGATCACAAGACTCCAGGAGCAAGCAAGAGAGACTGGCAAGTCGCTTTCAGAAGTCGCTCGTGAGGCCGTCGACAAATTCTTCCAACATGAGGGGAACTGATTCATTTGAATCGACAAGAACTAGAACAACGACTCGAAAACGTTGTGAACACCATTCGGATGTCCGAGGCTGAGCTCAAGAAGGTTCGCGAAGACAAGAAGCACCGGATCCTCCTCCGACGGAACCGACTGCCCACAACTCGGATGTGTTCCCGGGGGAACACAATTGATTTCTGCAAGGCGAACCTGGCAGGGCTCCGTCCGGGTCTCTGCGCATCGTCTTGACCATTGCAGGAGACGAGCGCTGGAGGAAGGTTGGCAACTTTCAGAGCTGGCCCGAATGCTCATCTGTCTGGGAGCGACCCTCTACTTCCTCCGACTCCGGAATCCTGAAGCCTTGGAACGATTCAAGCTGTTGGCCACAATGAACGGAGCGTACGGAGCTCTCAACGTGGCTTTGGGGAGGCGGCGGGGACGCAGGAACGAGCCCAAGCACATCGGAAGAACGACGCTGCTACCGACGCATCTGCCTCGAGGCGTCTACGACCTCATATCAGCTTACTCTGCTGCCACCGGTAGGTCGAGGAATGCCCTGCTGAGTGGCTTCCTCGAGGCGGGCTACGTGCTCTACATGCTGGGTCAAGACACGCTGCTAAAGGTGATACGCTCGCTCGAGAACGAGCGGCCCGCATCTTCTCCAGGAACGAGCGCATAACCGACCTCGCGAAGTGCCTACGGATACCGCTTGAGGGCTAGGGCCGGGAGAGGAAGTTCTCTGGTCTGTGAGTTCGCGCGACTGTATCCTGCTTGAGCGCCGAGGACTCTGGCGGACTCTCCTCCTTGAGATCCGTTCTCTGCCACCAGAAAGTGGACTTCACGCCATCTGCCTTGCATGCCTCATCCATTCCTAGGCTCTTCCTTCCTGCCCTTCCCAATGCTCTAGACCCATCACAACGAGCATGGCGAGAGTTCCGCTCCTGCTTGAATACGGAGTCTTCTCTTCCATGAATCGGTCGACGCGCTCCAGAAGGTCTTCCCGGAAGGATACGGAAACCCTGATGAACTTGTGCCTCCTGCGGCGAAATAGCTCTCGACCAGGCCCAGCCTCCGCACGACTCACGGAGACCACTTCTTCTCGTGTTGGTGATCTGGCAAATGAGGCCCAGGTCCTAAAGCAGCCGGAACAGGAGCCGCCCGGGTGACGAATCCCACTGTCCTCGGCTCTTCTTCTTCGCTTAGAAGTCCGTTGCGAGCGAACCATTCCACAAGCGCTTCTCCAATGAGAGAGCTCTCACCGCGGCGCTTGGCCTTGGCCACTATCCCCAGGACCAACGAATCAGCTTTGCTCAAGAAGACCTCGCGTTTGACCGCCAGACCATTTCCCATATGGCAGATGCTATAGGAGGAGCCATATATCATGTATGGTAAATATCACAACCACGACATTTTGCCGCTCGCGCTGCTCTCTTTGCGCGGCTGATGCACCTTTCGATCCGACATAGTGCCCGCGTGTCTCGAGACATGTGCACAAATCTGGGGGCGTGGCCTAGTCAATTCGCTTTGAAAAGCCGAAGAGCAGCAAGAACGGAGTGCCCACCCTCTACGGTCCACAGCTGTCCAAATCCGCACTCCACCTGGAAAGACAATGACTGAAACAAGCTAGCCGTAGAGCAGCCACTGCTTCATCTGGAAGGTGGGGCAGCCGGTCAGATAGATCCTTCTGAACTCAGCTGGGGTCTGTGTGCCTGCGACGTAGGCTGTTCCGCTATTTCCGAATCTGGTTTCCTTGATTGGTGTGAGTCTGAAGTAGCCTGCTTGTTTGACTGCCGGCCTGAATATGAAGATGTAGAAGGGCAGGTCCGGCTTGTTGTAGTACATTCCGTAGTCGAGCTGTCCTGCGTACGCCTTCCAGGTCTTCGTTCTTGGCTCATAGTAGATCATGTGCGCGTGTCCGTAGAACTTGTCGTCGACGATGATTTGATGAAGCACGAAATTGGTTGCTATCCCCAATGACTTGGACCATGCCTCCATGAAGTATGTCTCGTCCCCGCAGTCTCCGAGTCCTCTGTCCGTGCTCAGATACCGTTCCAGATAGAACCGCAGGTTGTAGATGGAGTGATCTGGCACCAATTCGCCGTAGACTTCAATCGATGACTCGGTTACGCCTGGAATGTCTCCGGTTCTGGTGGAGTACGTCCAGTGTTCTGCGGATCCCGAGAAATAGAAGTAGTCTTCGATGTTCTTCACTTTTGAATCGACAGAGCCTTCGAACCAGCCTCTCTCGAATGCGATCTCTCTCATCTTCTGCAATATGTGAACATCATACCTGACCCAACGATAATCCTTCTGGCTTGCTCGTTTCTCCACGAACTTCCAGAGGGAATGCGGGCCGTCGATCGTTCCGATGCTTGACGTGAGTGCGAGGCATATCTTCGTCTCAAGCGGGTAATCCTCGAGGGGGATCTGTCCTCTCTTTAGCTGGACCTCGTTCGTCTCTCTCAAGAATCTTAGAAGCTGAGTCGTATCATTCTTGACATCTTGTCTGACCTTGCCGTCCCCTATGGTTACCCAGAGCCCGTTCACCGCTGAAATTGCCAAGGCGAGCGTATCGTCCTTCTTCAACTCATTCCGGCACGCAAGCCAATAGAGGACTTGAAGCTCAGTGTTGTATTTCGGCACTGTGTACGTGAAGTCACTTGGGCTCGGTGTTCCGCCCTTCACCATCAACTCGAAGGCTTCTCTGACTTCAGGATTCGTCGCATTCAACGCCAAGTATGTGATCTTCGCGACAGCGGTCGCATTCGTGGCATCTGGGAGCGCCTGCAGCTCCCGCGCTAGCTGAACATACGGCTGAGTGCCAGTTGACTTGAGCAGAGATAGGTAGTAGCTGACTGGCTTGGTGGCGCTGACGTTGATCCACAGAGTTGTCTCCGAAGTGAACGCTATCGACGACGTCGAAATAGGAAGAGTCTCTTCATATGATGTCAAGATGGATGTTTGTGGAGTTGTGTAGGTTGCTAGCTGACTCGGCATCTTGGGGGATAGCACCCAGTACCCAAGTCCACCCGCAACCACAACGACTAATAGTACAATCGCAATCAGCTTCGAACCTTTGCTTGTCACGGGACAAGTCTCCATGCTAGTAGAGCCTTGGCACTAATGTCTAGCTGTGTTTCCTCCGTGTTCGCAGGTACGCTAATGCGACAGTAACCACTGCAAGAACAACGCCTGCAACAAGTAGAAACCGGTTCGTGAGAAAGTCTGCATATGGTTGTTGTGGCGGCACGCTGCTCTCTGTTTCAAGTGTGGTTTCCAGCTGCGCTGTTGTTGGCAGAATGCTAGGTCGGGACGTGGTGGATCTTGATGTGGAGGTCAACATTACTGTTTGTGTCGTGGTGGTTGTGTAGCCCTCAATGTAGGATACACTTCCTTGTGCAGCTTCATCGACCGTCATACCGCCATTGTTGATCCATGCCCAGATTGTGATCTTGGTCGGCTTAGCTATCAGAGACAGCGGGATTGTGATCTCCGCGACTTCGTCCACTCGATGAGGAAACATCGGAGAGGACTGTCGGTCGGTTGGCCATTGCCCCTTGCTGATTCCGCGTAGGTCGTACATCCAGACGTTGTCCATGTCGAAACCGAAACTGTATTCCCACTGGTCATCCCCGTCAATATCAACGGGAGTTATGTAGCCATTTCCTGGATCAGGTCGGTCCCATGTTTGGACCATGATGTACAGGTACTCCCTGTCGTAGACAGCGTAGACTGCCTTGAGATCTGTCGACAATCTGCCTCCTCGGGCGTCTCCTTTGTGATCTTTGATTATGGATGCAATTCCATCCCAGTCAGAACTTGCGCCATCTAATTTGAATCGACCAACGGTCACCTGTCGGGGGTTAATGGCAGGTGGGGCCAGTAGCGTGAGCTCAAGCTCCTGCGAAAGCTTCAACCAATCGACCTCAAGATCGCGGTCTCCAGCCAGTTTCAGCGGCAACTGTGATTTTCCGTAGATGTAGAGATCGAAGAACTTGCTCAGATCCTTCCCGGTCAAGTAGTTGACTTCGGCGAGGATGTCCGCGTTCGAATATCTGCGGGTGTCGGTCGATCCGATATGAGACCAAGAAGGCGATTCGAGATAGGACCTTGCTGATTCAGGCGTGCCATATCTCTCGTACAATCGAGCGAGGACCAAGTCTAGGCTTGACTTGTCTTGCGTCAGAGATCTGATGACCTCGTCCAACAAGAACGCTACCAGCGATCCTTTGTGATAGGTTAGACGCAGATAGTAGTCCGCATCTTCGCTGTTGTCAAATCGCGAAGAGTACGCTACGGGCACATCATACTTTGCGCCCACGATGAGGTTCAGGTAGTCCTCAAAGCGGTACCTTAGTACCCAGTGTCGTTGAAAGATCCCTAGCTCGATCGGGATCTTGTCATCGTCATAGTATCGATTGACTCCTTCTCTGAACCATGACTCTTCATCACTCTTCTGGCTCATTCCATATGGCGGAAACGCATTCCAGTTGTGAAAAGCTCGATGCAGAATCCCCTGCAACGCACCGAAAACTGCGTTCCCATGCGGGTCTATCGTGCAGGCTTGCGCCTGGGTCCATTCGAGCCAACCTATGTCTCCACCATCGTCTGCCGTGGGTGTGTATATGCTGAGGTACCGGTCCTGGATAGGCTTGCCAAAGAGCTCAGTGAGCATGTCGTATGCTTGGAAGGAATACTCAGCCAAGCTCCATTTCAGCAGTTGCGGCCAATCACTAAAGACGGCCACTGTCACATTCGTTCCTGCGACCACCCTTGATTGCTGTTCAAGCCGACCGACGGCAAATACTGAAGAAACAAAGAAGTCGACCGACGACGCCCAGTAATGCTCGCCCTCAGCCTGCCAAGGCGTCGCTGAACTCCAGCCTTCAGGTAGGTCAAATCGCACCTCAATCCTATCAGTGGTCAAGTCGGGTACAAGGAATACCCAGGACGCCATGGCGACACCAAAGGTGCCGGTGAGATAGCCCGCGTAGGCTCGATCTAGTGTCGGTCCGCGGACGAAGTCCATCTCGACATCGTATAGAACGCGAAGCTGCTGCACTCTTGAAGCCTGAACTGCCCAACTTTTCTTTCCATCCTTAATCGAAAACGTCGTTTTCAGTTGATTTCCATTCTCGTCGAGAGCGGAGAACCCGTTTACTTGGAGTCCGTCACCAACTCCGATCACGGTTCGGAAACCGAGGCTGATGAAAGATCTGGACTCAGGACTCAATGAGAGTGCAACATGTGCCATGTGACGGGATGCATTCAATTGGTCAACAATGAATGTGTACCTGACAGCGGTAGCTGGATCTGCCTCAGCATGTGGAACCGCCGTATTAGAGCACCCAACGAAGCTGAAGGCCAATACCAGAACGACTGCAACCAGCTTCAAGCCTCTGCCTGCCAAATGGATCTCACTTCCCACGTCTCCGCAGGTAGAAGACCACTGTAGCGACAATCATGAGCGCAACGCCCATACCAACCAAGGCGTCGACGCTTACTACACCAGTCACGAGCTGCGTCGACGTTGTTGACTTGGCCGCGGTTTGGGGCATGGCTGTTGTTTCGAGGGTTGTTGGCAGAGTTGTTGTGTACAAGACTGACGTGGTCGTCCCACTTGTGATCGTTGAGTCTGGTATCAATGGGTTTGTAGTTGGCGGAAGCCTATTGTCCACCATGTCCAAATGGAATCGATTCGCCGCGTCTGCTGCTATGTATTGCCCGCCATGCTCTATGACTAGGTAAGGTTCGATCCACGCTGATTTGGGGTATCCTATTGTGAAGAGCGACATTCTGAACTCGACTACTTCGTTTGTAGCTGCGATCGCTTCGTATTGCATTGAGAGTTTCGTCATGTTCGAGTAGTCCATCCCTTGAGTGAGGTTCCACACCCAAGCTCTTCCGTATATGTCGAGATTAGGCTGGTACTCCCAAGCTCCATCTCCGTTGGTGTCCATGCCGAAACAGAACTGCACTCTCTGCTGCCTGTTGATTCCGTCGTACAGCTGGAATGCTAGGTAGAGGTAGTTGTCGTCGAGGGCTACGTATACCGACTTGATGTCCGTGCCCTGAACGGCCCCTTTGTTGTCCCCTTGTGGATCTACGGCCGAGGGCCTAATCTTCAATGCGTCTCCTGGCGAAAGCCCAGTCTTGAAGTTGTGGAGGATTTCAACGACCTTGTCACGTCCATATGTCTCCACAAGATACTCGATGACAGACTGCGCTTGCTGATACACCGTAGAATAGTCTGTGTGTCTATACTTTTCCCAATTGTCGCAGGACACTACTTGAGTCAGATTCTGGGGAGGCCAATTGTACCTCAAATCGACGGATCCAGTATTCCAGAAATACTCCCAACCAACATAATCGGCGATGCCTTCGTTGATCCAAGACCATTGAGTGCCTTCACACCAATGCCGCCCATAGTAGTCTATCTCAACCATGTGCGTAAGCTCATGAATCAGGAACTCCTTCAGACTCATGTCTCCATCCGAGTACCAGACGTAGATGTTGGGATAGTGCACTTCATATTCGGAAACCTTGTTCCTGTCTTCTCTTGAGTTGAAGAGGTAGATGCCGAAGCTTCTGTGCGGGACATAGTTCAGAAATGCGGACGCCTTGTTCAACCCTATTTCTGAGATCACTAGTACCTCCGATACCTGAGAGACCGGCTGACTGTTGTAGTAGATGACGAGATCTCCTGTCTGCAGCCTCTTGTCGAAGCTTCTTGAACTGCCGCCCTCTGAAACGGTGGTCCGCTTGTTCTGTTGATTCTGAAGCACGTATTCCGACGGTCGCGGGAACTGTTCAGCCATGTTCAGAGCCAACTTCTCCTCACTAGAGTCGACTGTCCCGTCTTGAACAAAAAGCCCGTGCTTACGAATGATGTTGGCAACCTCAGGGCTTGCTTGACGCAACTCCTCATCAAATGTGGGAACATCCATGATCCCTTGAGGTCTCTGGTAGGAAGCCGCCGGACTAGTAGCTCTGCCTTGCAGCATAAAAGCCAAGAGAGAAACCACCAAGAGAATGACTGCAAGCGCAGCTCGAGTCGAGATGGTCATCGCTCTTCACCCTTGCCCTTGGACTTGCGAGTCAGCACGACTACGGCGACTGCGACAACCAAGAATATCACAACTAGATATGGCCAATCTATCTGGAGCCACGTCATCTGTGCAGGAAACGTGCTGGCTTCCATGCTCAGTTCAGTAGTCGAAATAGCTGTGGTTGTCACTGTGGCCAGAGGTTCTACAGGCAAGACCGTGAGGGCAGCCGTCTCTTCCGCTTCCGAGAAAAGCCTCGAGCCAGCATAGTACGCAACGACCTGGTATATTCCTCGATCCACTTCAACCTTGAAGGTCAAGGTGGCTAGACCTGATTGGTCTGTGGTAGTGGAACCGATGAGAGTGGAATTAAGGTAGAAGGTAATCGTCTGATTCACTATCGGTTTGCTGTCTATGGTGACCAACTGAACCGTCGTCTTTACCGTTTGACCAGCCTTAGGGAAGCTATCAGACAAAGTCAAGGTCATTATGAGAAATCTGGAAAGTTTCAACGCTCGCAGGAGTTCAGGCCAATCAACAGCCAAATCTCCCGGCACAAGTTTCAGCGGGAGCCTATCCTTTCCATAGACGTACTTGCTGAAGAAGGGGGTGAAGTCGAACCCGGTTATCGAGTTCAGGAGTCTGATCATGTCCTTATTTGCGTAGACTCCTTTCATGCCTCCATAACGCTCGTACAGAGTTCTCATCAAATCGTCCAGTGTCTTGTTCTCATTGGTCACCTTCCGCGTCAGAGCATCCATAAGAAGCGATACCAATGCCCCTTTGCGGTATGTGACAAAGAAATAGGCGTCAGTGCTTATGTCCCAGAGCTTGAATGCTTGGGTCACAGAGACGTCATTCTTGGTCCCTAGGAATTCTCGAAGATATTTGTCGAAGTCGTCTCTCAAGGGTTCATTGCCTTTCAAGTATCCGAGGTCGACAAGAGCCCTATTGTTGTAGTAGATCGCGATTCCCTCAGCTGCCCACCAACTCCAATCCCCTTCCGTCTTCCCCGCCTGCATTCCGGTCGGAGGGAAAACGTTCCAAATATGGAAGACCCTGTGCGCGTAATTCACCATATGTCCGGTGACGAACCGTGGCACTACCGAGATGCCTTGGCTCTGCGACCATTCACACTGCCCGATGTCTTTCGCATCGTCTGTGCCGGGAGCATAGATGGCCATGTATCTGTCGATTGGGGACTTCGTGAAAACCACGGTGGCGTAATATTCGAAGATGCTGAACGACGCAGCAGCTATCTCCTCTTGCATTGATCGAGCCCATTTGTCATAGACTACGATCGAGACCTCCGTGTCAGCGATGTGTCTAGTTAGGACTCGGAATGTTCCAAGAGCAAATGTTGAGGTGACGAAGTGTTCGAGGGACGGCGCATGCCAGGATCCATCCCGCCTGTCCCATGGGCCGTATGCATCCCATCCGGTTGGCAAGCTGAAGTTGGCTAGAACTGGACGCTTGGAGAAGCCGCTTGGAACGAGGAACATCCACAAGCCAATTGACATCATGAAATTCGGTCCGAGATAACCAAGGTATGCATCAATTGCCTTCCAGTAGTAGTCTAGAACTACATCATATTCGACAATCACCGTCTTCGCGTTTTGTGTGCTGACAGTCCAAGATGGCCACCCTTGGTCGGAATACCGCGAGGTCCAGAGCTTCTCGCCCTTCTCGTTCGTCGCACGCAGGCCCTCTATGGAGATGGGATACGGCCCGCCCAGCAGGGCACCTTGCCTATCGAAGGTGACTGTCAAGGAGGAGCCGGTTGGCTCGTCCACTACCAGTCTTACGTGCGCTGTATGTTTCGCCGCATCTTCATTGTTGACAATCACTGTGTAGATGATGCTTGCAGTTGCACCAAGGGGTTGAGAAGCAGACGTTGGCTCTTTCGCAAGTACCACGAAGATGCCTAGTTGCAGAATGATGCAGATGAGACCTAGCGAAACTGCCTGCCTATTCAATTCGAATGAACCCTCATGGTATTCTAATCAGGACTCAGATGCCGGGCTACGAAGTTTACGCGCAACCAAGACTATGCCGATTACAATGATCACAGCCAGTCCAATGAGATACGCCCAGTTCAATTTGAGCCAGTCCGGTTCCGCTGGAAGCGCGGCCGTTTGTTCTATAGTAGTTGTTGGAGCAGTTGCTTTCTCTGCAAGCTCCAAAGCCTCCTTGGCAAGGGAGATTGCCGTGTCATATTCGCCAGAGCCATATGCGCTTCTAGCAGCTTCGAGTCTCTGCCTTGCCAAATCAAGTCCTTGAGTTCTCCCTTCCTCTTCCGCTTTCCTGACAGCCTCCTCAGCGTTGGCAATCAACTTGGAGGCATTCTCCGGCACTGGATCCAATGGGTGCGAGTCCTCGGTATCCTTGATACCATCTCCGTCAGAGTCGGGGTTCAATGGATTCGTTCCCAGCTTGAGTTCCTTGTAGTCAGTAAGGCCGTCGTTGTCGCTGTCAGGCTTCGTTGGATCGGTTCCGATGCTGACCTCGTACCGATCGCTCAAGCCATCAAGATCAGCATCTGGGCCGTTGTATGAAATCTTGAGAAGTGGGTCTCCAATCATAATGCCGTTGTGAACCGAGTCCACGCGGGCGTTCTCCCTAACGCATTCCTGAAGGTATCGCAGGTATGCCAAGCCGAAGTACTCGCTTCGTAATCTCGGAAAGAAGGCTTTCGCCAGGACTACGAAGAGGTCATGTACACCCGAATCTCCCATGGCCAGTAGGCTGCGGGATTCTGCGAATACGTACCATCCACCAATGTAGTCTCTCTGGCGATAGTCGAAGTCCCCACATGAGGTAATCACATAGAAGAACGCCTTCGGATCAAGCGCCTTGATATCCCTGCCATAGACTTTCCCATCCGTTTGATTGCCGAAGTAGTGACCGAAACCTCCGCTGTGGACTAGAAGCCGAACGAGACTGTATCCTTGCTTCAGATGCTCTAGGTAGTCCTCGGCGCTCGTCTTCTGTGGGTAAGCTACCTTCACCACTTCACTGTACACGGATTTCAGCGCATAGACAGTCTCAGGCGTGAGTTCATTCGTGTAGTAGTCAAGGTAATGATCTGTGTACATGAGTGCCCTATCTGGAAGTGTGAGTGCGCCGACTCTGTACAGATGATTCTTGTCAAAGTAATTACTGAGCAGTTCAACCTCGTTTCCTGATAGTGTTGATGCCTTCAGTCTTCCGACCCAGATCTCGGGAGCAACGTCGCCCTTGTGACCGTCGAAGAGTCCATTCTTGTTGGAATCTATCCAAACGCCGTCAAGATCCATATAGTAGAGGTCCGTCGGAAAAGTTTCAGAGTGCGAGACCCCTTCAGGCTGCTCATAGGTCGTCTCATAGACCACGTACGGAATGTCTCCAACCATGAGGCATCCTACAAGATTGGGCGTGTTCCGTAGCAGCGTTCTGATCTCACTTGCTGACTCATTTGTAATGACCTTCTCAGTAACCTCAAAACCAGTCTTCTCGACGTCATCTATCCACCTTCCCAGCCTATCCTTGAGCGGCTCGTAGACCGATGAACTGACAAGCAAGTAGACCACTTGACGTTGCTGTGCGAAGGCCGAGAAGCTCGCGGCTTCGCTTTGCGCCACATTGCCGACGACAAAGAGCAGAATAAGAGCTGCAACAAGTCCAGCTCGCCTCATAAGACCCATGAGCTGAGCGCCTCCGCTTTAGAGCAACACTGTTGCGATGATTGTCCAGACATTGCAGTATAGCTCTGACGGTTCCTCTCCAATAGCTCTGATCCGTCTGTTCTACCAGCGAGCCCCGTTAGCTG
>Ga0315296_10002819_pt1 | contig 14693 bp, 14 predicted proteins | sample YL17G14_18_MG_FD_203921 | JGI IMG/M metagenome (GOLD analysis project Ga0315296, IMG submission 203921) | Sediment microbial communities from Yellowstone Lake, YNP, Wyoming, USA - YL17G14_18 | ecosystem: Environmental > Aquatic > Freshwater > Lake > Sediment | place: USA: Wyoming | collected... | reverse complement strand
CCTGTCAACTGGCTTATGCCGCTGGTTATATTTGTGCCTGCACGGCTGGGCCCCGATTCCATCGGGGTTGGTGTTTTTTGCGTACTTAGCGGCGATGGTGTTTTCCTGTTGAAGAAGCTGCTCAGCGGAGAGGTTCTCCTGGTGCTTATCTGGCTGCCTGAGGTTGGAGCAAGGGATGTCGCTCCGACAGCAGAGCCTATGGTGTTCTGATGGGCGGAACTAGCGGCAGCCTGGGGCGTATTAACGCTTATGGAGCGTCCGGCCTCGGCAGGTGCGGGCTTTGCTGTGGCGGAACCAGCCTGGGGCGCCCCTGTGTCTGCCCTGAGCTTTGCCGAAGGGTTGCCAAAGAGGCTGCTGGAAAGGCTGCGGATGCCGGAGGTAACACTCGGTCTCGGGCTAAAAATGCCGCTGGGTGCCTGCCCTGAGCTTGGTCGAAGGGCCTGCCCTGTAGGTTGGCGCGCTTGTATTGAGCTTGCAGGTTGACTTATACTGGGTACAGTTGTCCTTATAGAGCTACTTGGTGTTGGTGGACTCAAACGGCTTGTTGTGGTTGATGGCTGGGTAGGTCTTGCAGGAGCAGCGGCACTACTGGGCGTTCTACTAACGCTGGGCGACTGGCTCGGACTGGGTGAACTGGGCCGACTCGCAGCCGGCTGGCTCGTTCGATTACCGCTGTCAGTTTTGTTGCTCCTTCTTTCTGCCAAGACTGGTTCGGCTAACAGGGGCAGCAATAAAGCCAGCGCAATGCCTACGTGCGAGAATTTCGCATTTGCCGTTTTGTATTTGCCTGTCAACATGGCCGGTCTCCTTAACTATGTGCAACCTCTTATTCCATAAAGTAAAGGCACTAAGCTAAGGCACGGTAACGATAATTTTGCCCCCTCGTGATTTGCAATTAACAATTGACAATTGTAAATTGAAAATTGACAATTGGCCCGAGTTTGACAAACAGGAGGTGAATATGGCGAAGGTAGTAGATTTCCAGTCGATGAAATCGGCAGACGAGTGCAGGTACGATGTGGTATCTCTGGGAGAAGTCATGCTCAGATTGGACCCCAGAGACGTTCCTACCGCCAGGGTCAGAGATAACATCAGGGTCTCACAAGGCGGCGGAGAAACCAACGTTGCCTGCGGATTGGCCTATACGTTCGGGCTAAGAACGGCGGTCTTGACCGCACTTGTTGGCGATCCAATCGGTGAAAACATCCGGAATCAAATGCGTGAGGCTGGTGTTGATACCAGCAAAATAATCTGGTGGAATACAAACTCCGATGGCACCAAATATTCTACAGATGCAAAGGGGACTATCTGCAATGGTGTCAACTTCACATACAATGGTAGCGGCGTTCTGCCTTCCGACACGACCTACTACCGCGGCAACACTGCCGCACGGCTGCTCGATCCAGGCGACTTTGACTTTGACCGGATATTCGGCAAGGATGGCGTCAGGGTCTTCAATACCGGCGGAATCTTCACTCTTATAGGACCTAAAACCGCAGACGTTGCTACGGAAGCTGCGCAAAAGGCGGCGGAATACGGCACTTTTGTTTGTGCCGACTTGAACTACCGGGCAAAGGTTGAGCCGGATAAGAAAAAAGCCAGAGCCATAAACAAGAAGCTCACCCTGTATTTGGGTATGCTGGTGGGGAACGACTCTGATTTGTCCGATGCTCTGGGCTATGAAACCAAGGTCAAGAAAAATGCCCCTTACGGTGAATGGGCTGAGGCGTACAAGGAAACAGTCCGTCAGGTGGCGAAGGATTTACCCAATTTAAGCCTGATCGGGACCCAATGGAGAGGCGCCCACAATGCAGACCTAATTAGCTGGGGGGCTGTGCTGTACGCCTGCCCTCGAGCGGAGCGAAGGGACGCTGGAAAGGGCATTTTCTATGAAGCGCCTGTCAGAGAAAACGTTCCCATCAGAGATAGGACCGGCGGGGGCGACTCCTTCGCCTCCGGTGTATTGGCAGCTTTACTGGCGGGTAAAGACCTTGAGATAGCCGTCAATTGGGGGGCCGCTCACGGAATTCTGGTTCAAGAAACGCCCGGCGACATCACTATGATCAACCAAAAGGCCGTGGAAGCTGAAGCAAAAAGAGCGTTGGCCGGTGGAGGCGTGAAAGCTGTTCGTTAGTGAGGTTTGCGACTGTCTTAGGCCCCCCATCGCTGGGAGGATCAGAGCAATGGTTCGCGAATTTATGTTCGGTATTCTACCCGTTGTATTTTCGGCACTCACGATGTTTAGTGGGTGTGAAAATTCAATTGGGAAAAAGGAGAAAGGAGTTGTTGCCGGCGTGTCTGGGCAGACCAAAAAGAAAGCGGCGATACGTCTTGAACATGTCGCCTTGAACGTTCAGGACCCTGTAAAAATGGCAGAGTGGTATTGTAGAAACCTGCAAATGAAGGTCGTCAAAAAAGGGCCCGCTCCGGTCAACGCCCACTTTATTTGCGATGCCGGAGCAAATATGATGCTGGAGATATACCATAATCCACCTGACGCTGTGCCCGATTATGCGTCGATGGACCCGCTCTTGTTCCACGTTGCCTTTATGGTAGACGATGTGAAGGGCATACGAGAAAAGCTAATAGCTGCCGGTGCCACGCCCGTTGGGGAAGTCTCCACAACGCCCGCTGGCGATGAAATAGCCATCCTCCGCGACCCGTGGGGTGTTGCCATACAGTTTGTCAAGCGTGTTGAGCCGATGCTAGACTGATCGTTTCATCCGCGAGATCGGCGGCGAAGGCAAGCCGGTGTTTCTCTCCGAGTATGGCATCGGCAGCCAGATGAACGCGATCAACGAGTGGCGGCATTTCGAGCAGGTCGGCGCCCAGCCCGACCCCTATCTCGTCCCTCGTGCCGCGTCCCTCTTCAATCGTCCGGCGATGGACGACGGACGACACAGGATGGACGACCAGGGGGCGTCCGTTCCAATTCCAAGCTCTGGCGGCTACAACCTGACGGGCATCCTCGACCACGGCATGACCGGCGAAGGCCTGTGGGCCTATTGGCGCGAGTGGAAGCCAGCCACTTTCGATGCGGTGGCGGACGGCTGGCGTTTTATGTGGCGGATCCCTCCACACTGCCCCAGCTCAGAGGCGACGTGGTGCTCTGGGACATGACAAAAAGGCCGAACAGTGGCTCACCGCACGTGGGCTCAATTGCCGCCTACTGACAACCGATGTTCCGAACAAGTGCGAGGTGGTTCTGGTTGGAAAGCCGGGCGACGCCGAGAAAGCTCATTTTCGATATCAGGTTGCGCTACAGTGTTAGCTTATCTCGTTTTTCTTGCGTTTTTCTGCCGGCCTGTTATAGTGCACGCAGGCGTGTTATCCAAAATCATATAATCAATACTTGGGAGAATGAAGAATCATGAGGAAACGATTTATTCTGGCTTGCGGTGTGGTGCTGGCGGTGATAACCGCCGGCTGCAAAAAGGACAATTCATTCGAAGGCGAGTTCAAGAAAGCCATCAACATAATTGCTCAACGGGACAAGTGGCCGGAGTCACCTGAGGATGTGGCCGCGGCATTTTGGAATGCCCGCTACCGGAAAGACTATTCGGAAATGCATGTCTTATGGCCCGGTTCGGCATCCTATAACTGGCCCCAAATATGTGCAAAAGATGGCGACGCAAAGTACGTTTTTGGCAAGGCACGAATATTGACAATTGAGCGTGGCACTCAGGCGGTTGAAGAGGCTGAAGTTCCATACGCGCTGGAGGGGTACTTCAGAGAACATGCAAGCTACAACCTGACTATGAGACTGAGACCTCTAAACACGCAGAGAGGCAAGCGCTGGTATATCTACTCCGGCAACTGAGGTGCGGGTAAGTCCGAATTTTTTCTCCGGATTTGCGATTTTCTCAGGGACTCGAAACTATGACGGTTATGGTCTTGAGTTCCTTTATGTCACAAACCGGCTCGACCGTTACGTCCCAGACCATCGGGTTTTGCTCGTCCCTTTTACATTCGGTCACTCTGCCGATAATCATGGGGACATCCAGAAAGCCCGGCTGTTTGAAGGCAAGAACTTCGTCGCCTTTTCCGACCTGGTGCTTTGTCGAAAGCAGCGGAATCCTGGCCGTATTATTGCCGGTGCCCTGCATTACCTTATCCACGTTTAGTCTGGCAATTTTTATCGGGATTTTTGAAGCAAGATCGGTAAATAACCGGACCTGGGCGGTGCGAGGCGAGACCGCGGATATTCGCCCGATGATACTGTTATCAGCGATAACGAACTGGTCTGTTGCCAAGCCATCTATTTTACCACGGTTAATTATAAGCTCTGTTCTCGCTACATCCGGCGCCGTTATAATGTCACCAGGGACAAAAGACATACGTTCGTAATCGGGCTTAAGCCGAATCTTTGATAAAATCTCAATCTTGTTGTATGCTTCGTTTAGCTGCTCATTAATATTTGCGAGATGATTTAGCAGTTGATTATATTCTGTCCGGCTGACGGTATCCGTAGCCATGCGGGCACGCGTAGCCAGCGAAATTTCTCTGCCGATATTCAAAGGCCGGCCGAAAAGGTGGGCAAAACCTAACTGAAACCTGTCTGTCAGTTTCTGCGGGGCAAAAAGGAAGATAAATCCACCCAACATGAACCAGGTAAACAACATTCGTCTGGAAACTCGGATTCGCTTCCTTGCCATTATCGTCTTGCGTATATCGTCTTGCGTAGTGCGTGAAAGCAAAATACGCAATACGCATCACGCACGACGCACAACGAATCACTCCCATCTGTATTCATTGTGATCCATCGTATCCTTCCACAGCTCCAGATTCTCCAGGTAGACGCTGGTGCCGCGAGCCACGCAGCTCAGCGGGTCCTCAACCATTTGCACTTTCAGGCCGGTCGCATTGGCAAGAACCTTGTCCATTCCCCGCAGCAGCGACCCCCCGCCGCAGATGTGTATGCCGTTGTCGATCAGATCGGCGGCCAGTTCCGGCTCAGCCTTTTCCAGCGTCTTTGTAACTGCCTCTATGATTGCCGCAATGGGGTCACGCAGGGCTTCCCGGATTTCTTCGCTGGTTATTACGATTTTTCTGGGCAGACCCGAAATGGTATCTCTGCCGGCTACTTCCATCGTTAGTTCCTCTTCCAATGGGGCAGCAGAGCCGATTTGTATCTTGACCTTCTCAGCTCGCGGCTCGCCGATCAACAGGTTGTAGGTCCTTTTGAGATGGTTGATGACCGCCTCATCCATATCGTCTCCGGCGACGCGAATGGATTGAGAGGTGGCGATGTCACCCAAACTTATTATGGCTACCTCGGTGGTTCCGCCGCCGATATCGACGACCATAGAGGCGGTAGGCTCTGTAATGGGAAGCCCCGCTCCGATACCGGCTGCCATTGGCTCGTCAACCAGATAGACTCTGCGAGCGCCGGCGCGTTCGGCGCTGTCAATGACCGCCCGGCGTTCAACCGCAGTTATTCCGCTTGGCACCGCGATAACCACTCGCGGTCTTACTATGCCGCCGCGTCCGTGAACTTTGCGGATAAAATAGCCCAGCATCGCCTCGGTGATCTCAAAGTCGCTGATCACGCCGTCTTTCAAAGGCCTTATCGCGGTGATCGAGCCGGGCGTTTTGCCGAGCATTTCGCGAGCAACCAGACCGACAGCTTCGCCGTTGTTCAGGACGATGTTGGTTCCTTTGCGGACGGCAACTACGGAAGGTTCATTCAGGACGATGCCTTTATCGCGGACACAAACTAACGTGGTGCAAGTGCCGAGGTCGATGCCCATATCCATACTGAACCAGCCAAAGATTGTGTCCAGCAGCACTTTCGACTCCTTTCTCACCCGCCCAAACACGACAAAGGGTTTTTTGGGGTACTCCTCTTGATTTGGGAATTGACTATTTTTTACATGGCAAAGAGCATTTGCGTCAACAGTGGTTTTAACTACGGCACTCTGAAAAATGTGCCGTACTGAGAATAGCACTCGTAGGCGACGAATGCAGCGGTAGCCAAGACCACCGCGACCGCTACGGCCAGAAGCACCGTATAAAGGTTGTCACGAGCGATTACTTTTGCACCGCGTATTTGACCGTTAGGGCTCATCGTTAATTCTCAATTTTCGATTTACAGATTGGTGCTTACCTGGTCACCAGCTTGTGGCGGCTGCTCCGCCTTTAGAAGCTCCAGGATGCCAACGGCCTTTTCAGGTTCAACGTCTAAAATCAAAATATCACAAATGAATTTGTCACCACGGACGACGTGGAATTTCATTGCTTCCTTGACGCCGTGTGCCCGGCCAAGGGAGATTTCGGCCATCTTGTTCTGCAAATCCACGTTTATTACGCGTCCCTTCAGGCCGATGTCCTTGGTGACAGGCGGCGCCGGTCGGGCCTTGGCTGTTATTGGTGTCACCGGCTTGGCTGGGGCAACCACCTGGCCGTACTGCCGCAGGAATTGATCCAGCTTGGTCTGCAGCTCGGTCTTTTCCTCGACCAGCCGTTTGCCCTGCTCCTGCATGGTCGCTATTATGGCCATCTTCTCCAGCAGAACCCTGCTGGTTTCTTTGTGCTGGCTTCGTTCCTTGATAAGGTCCGCTTCGACAGTCTCCAGCCTGGCGATCGCATTCTTCAACAATAGTCCCTGCTGGTCGTTGGTTTTGGTAAAGGCCTCGACTATGGCGGCAAAGCTGTCGACTCTCGCAAGCAGCTCGTCTTTTGTCCTGTTGACCTTATCAAGCTCAGCCCCGAGTTCGCCGATCTTTATTTTGTGCGAGGTAATTTCCTCATTTAACTTTGCCTTCTCCTGATCGGTTTGCTCGATTTTTTCTCTCAATTGTTTGCCGGCACTTCTCTCTTTCTCCTGTGCGGCCCGCAGGTCGGTGTAGGCTTGGTCATACTTTTGCCTGAAGTTCTCGGCGTTGGCAACGTAGGTTGCAACCAGGCCGCAGAGGAAGATCGAACATACCGTCAAGAGGACTATCAGGACCTTCGTAAGCGTGCTCAAGACAGGCTCCTTTCGCTAACCGGTACTTTCGTCGCACTTCATGCCGTACGCCCGATAAATCATCGGCAGGTGTACCGGACACATAAAATGTTCCGATAACCTCACTTGCCAAAAGTCACAGGATGTCAGCCTAAGTCTTGCTCTTCAGCGTACGTACTACAATTTTACGTTTAAAGTTAGGAAAGGTCAAGTTATTTTTGCTAAATAGCCCAAATAAAATGGACACTGGCAATGTACAATGGGCAAAGAAATGAGGACAGGCGTGGGGCTAATTATCTTCGCATCGCACACTGCAGAGCGGCCTTGGCGGCGGCGATGCGGACAAATTTGGACTCATCTTTCAGCAACTGGGGCAGATATTTCGTCAGAGTTTTTGTGCCAATCTGACCTATTGCCAGTGCCGTCAGCACGTTAACTCGCTCCAGGCTCTCTTTATCCAGGTCGGCTGTAAGATTCTTGGTAAACACTTCGAGGACCTTTGGCTCGCCTATTGGGTCCTGGAACTTGCCAAGCTGCTCCGCCGCAGCAAGACGGACTTCTAATACACCATCATCCAGCATAGTAATCAGAGCGTTCTTGGCCTGTTCGGTTCCCAGAGCACCCATCGCTCTTATACCCACCACCCTATCGTCGGCGTAAGCACTTATTAGCATGGCCCACAGCTTCGGATACATGTTCTGGTCACCTAACATTGCCAGGGATTCTACTGCCTGGAATCTGACCCTGTCATTGGAATCTCTCCGTTGCAGAGTCCACCACAAGGCCTGTTGAGTAAGCGTGCTGCGGTCGCCGCTTTTGCCCAGCAGCAAAGCAGCGTTAGCTCTGACGGTCTGGTCGTCACTGGCAACGGCGTTTTGAAACACTTTTAGATACTCCGGGCGGCCGAGCTTGGTCAGGCTGTAGGCCGCCGCTATGACCACGTTCTGGTCTTTGTCCTTTAATAGCTGCATCAGGTCGTTTTCGGCCAGACCATACTTCAGATCGCCCAAAGCTAAAATAGCCAAAAACCTGACCGGCACAAATTGGTCGTTCACAAGCCGTTGCACCTTCGGCATCAAGGGAACCGTCTTGGTGGCCGCGACAACTTCGATGGCATTAGCCCTGACTGGCGGGTCACTGTCAGCCAGGCCTTGCTGGACAATTCGGAAGGCTTCCGGTACAAGACTATTGACAGAGACATCCCCCGGCGGGACTGTATTTGTTTGCAATGCCTTATCGCAGCCGACGACGAGCAACACCACACAGCCGAACAGTACCGCCGCAACTGGCAATTTCGAAATTTTCTTGGGCATATTTTTCATTCGGCTACCCTGCCACGCGAGTTTTTATTTTTGGCTTCATAAATCTTGCCCATAACATCAACATTATGAGCAGAACAAAACAGGCTGTACAAGAAAAATCCAGCCATTGGCCATATCTACTGAAAAAGGCGACCCTACTATCTATCGGCATTTTGCCCACGAACCATCCAGCCATACCTTTTCGTTCCATTGCTTTGGCCGGAAAATCGCCGCTTGCTGCGATGTAGCTGTCTTGTATTCGGCCCAGTGAATCAATCAGGCAGCTTATGCCGGTATTCACGCTTCGCAGTACCGCGAGTCTATTTTCGACGGCCCTGAAGACACAGACAGCAGCGTGCTGAGGCTGCTCTGCACTGGGGTAAACCTTTGCGTTTTTGAACCTTACAAACCAGCCGTCGTTGCTTATATTTACCAGCCAATCCACACGCTTTTGCCCATGCTCGTCCAGGGCAAATCTCCGCGCGATGGCAGGGATAGTATCTTCGTAACAGATTATCACCCCAAATCGGAATTTCGAATCCCTCGGCTTCGCTCGGGACAGGTTTGGAATTTCAAATTTGAAATTTGAAATCTCAAAAGCGGTGTATTCACTGCCGTAGTCGAGCGAATAATCGTAGTGGTACGGTATAAATTCCAGCTTCATCAGAAAGTCATAGAACCAGGGCACAGTTTTTCTTAGCGGCAGCACTTCTCCAAAGGGTACCAGATGGATTTTGTCGTAATGCTGTGGCGCCTGTGTCCCATCAGGGCGATACAAAAAAGCAGAGTTGTATCTTTCGCCCAGGCGAATGGTCGAATCATCCTGGAATTCGGGCTTGCCGCCGCCGTACGCGCCGACAAGCACATAAGCGGTGTCTTTGGCGTGCTTTTTAAGGGCCTGGTCGAAAGCCATGTAAGAATGTGAAGGGTCTAATAGTGCCAGTATCTCTGGATTCAATGTTGCCTGGACCATTGTTTCCGGCCAGACGATAAGTTTGGCCCCGGCCCGGGCACTTTGCTTACTTTTTTCCATCAGGTCGTCAAACAATCTGTCGGATTCGGCAAACGCTTTCTTCACCGACTGCGGAACGTTCGATTGCAAAGATGCGACCAGAGGCCCTTGGGTGATAAAATCCGGCGATTGACTTATTCTCCAGCGACCATAAGCGACGGTGGCAATTACTGCCGCACATACTAAACCTATTTTCAACACATTGTTGATTTTGAAGATGCTCTTCCAATATCGGGCATCGGGCATCGGGCATCGAGCATCAAGTATCAGCTCCGCCAGCAAGCCGTTGACCATCGCTATAAGAAAAGAGACGCCCGCTGCGCCGAATATGTCCGCAATTTGTATGAGCGTGATATTGGCATACTGGCTGTGAGCAAGAAACCGCCAGAAAAAGCCGCCTAACAGAAAGCCTTGCAGCCGCTCGGCCCCCACAACCAAAACAGGCGTGGCAATAAATAACGGAATCTTCTTGGCTCGGCAGAAGCGCAAGCACAGTGCCAGTATTGGCCAAAGCAGAGCCGTGTACAGGCAGAAGGTCGCCCAGCCCAGGATGGTGATGGGAAACACCCAATATAGATTACCCAGCCAGTAGCACAGCGAAACGATATAGGCGGCAAGGGCTAAACGTTTGGGTTTTGCTTGCGGCGAGCAGGCAAGAATAAAAGTCACCAGCGATATCCATGCCAGCAGCGACCAGGTAATCGGGGGCTGAATCACCGTCAGCATGGCCGCGCTTGCGGCAAATAACCCCCAAATAAATTTGGGGGCTAAATATTTAGCCCCGCGTTTTACGCGGGGTTCTTGACGTTCATCTTTCAACCGCCCAGGTCCTTCAAAGCCGATATCATTTCCTGCGGACTATATCGCTTGCCGTTATTCATGCGCACGGTGAACTGATCCGTGAACAGCCGAAGAAGTTTCTTGTCGCCGGCAATTTCCTTTATGGGTATTTTTATATCGCAGGAAAGTCGCTTCAACTCGTTTAGCTCGGTAGCAGTGAGAAATAAGCTGCCGCGTTGTTGTTCTTTCAAGTCAGCCAATCGCTGCAGCGCATTTTCGACGTACTGCTCGGATATTTCAACCCCGACATAGTTCCTGCCTAATTGATACGCTGCTGCTGCGGTTGTTCCGGAGCCGCTAAAAGGGTCGAGCACACAATCTGCGGGATTGGAGCTTACGGCTATGATTCTCTTGAGCAGGTTCTCAGGCATTTGACAGGGGTGCCAGCCTTCGCGTTCATTGAATGTTCCGCAGACACGGGAGAATTCGTCCCAGACATCGTTAGGCATTTTGCCCGTGGGGTTAGCGCGTCTATCGTCGTAAATTAACTGCCGATCCGAAGGAACACGAACTACAAGGTCGTTGAAAGTAAAGCGTTTTTTGTCGTTGACAAGATAAAATATGTGTGTGTGCGAGCGGGCGAATTTTCTTTTTAGCTGTTGGCCGAACGTATAGTGCCAGATAATCCAGTTGCGCATAAAAAGGCCCAATTCGTCGGCTATGATTTTCACGTTCGCAGCGTATTCATCACCTATCGCTACGTAAAATGAGGCGTCCGGCTTCAAGACCTTTTTGCAAACGCTCATCCAGTCTTTTGTCCAGGCGAGGTACGCTTCGCGTTTTCTCTTGTCCTGGTATTTGTCGTATTTGTACCCGATATTAAAAGGCGGATCGGCAAAGATAAGGTCGGCGAAAGGCTCAGCAACCTTGCTCAGGACTTCGACGCAGTCGCCGCATATTATCTTGTTAAGCAATTGCTGCATGCCGATATCTTACAAACTGCTGCTCAGTTTTCAAGGCCGTGCCAGACCGCGGAAGGCAAAAGTGAGTCGGTTCATGGCCTCTGGTTCGAGAGAGCTTTTTCCAGATGAGTTACCAAGGAGGGAATGTCAACCGAAACAATTTCCCAAACGACATCGAGATCGACATCGAAGTACCCATGGATCAAGCGGTCTCTAGTTCCTGCGATCTGCTTCCACGGAATCTCAGGGTACTCTCGCCTACATTGCTCGGAAACATTCTTTGCCGCTTCACCGACGACTTCCAGGAGTCTTACTACCGAAAGCGCGAGTTTTTCATCCTTATCGAGGTCGCAGCGCCTACGCTTTCTGGTGAACTCCATTGCCTTGCGTGCCGCATCGAGCATGTGGCGCAGGCGAACTGAGTCTTCAGTTCTGCTCATACTGGACCTCGGCTTCTTTCAAGACCTCATCGCGGAAGTATCGGCTCAAGAAGTTCGGAGTGTGAAGTTCGACATTCCTGCCCAGTAACTGGGCGAGTTCCTCCTGCATATCGAAAAAGGCGTATCCAGGCGTGCAGCCTTTCTGGAATTCCACCAGCACATCCACGTCACTGTCGGGCGTGAAATCACCTCGCAGGGCTGAGCCAAAGATAGCGAGTTTGCGGATATGATGCCGCTGGCAAAAGTCCGCGATTTTACCCTGCGGTACAATTAGGTTTTTGTTCATCGGTGTATCTTTATTAGGTGGCTTTTCTTGCGCATACGCTTGACGGTTCACCAGATACCAGCTTACGGCCTAATTACTTTTTGCTCCTGGAATAGTTTGCCGGTCAGGTAATCGGTGAAGGCAACCTTGACCGTCAATCCGCCAGAGGCGGATTTGAATAGCTCGACCTTGTCGGCAACGTCGAACGTCAGCTTGTAGTTGCCGGCCAGTAGTGCGGTAAGCCAGAGTTTTTTTAGCTGGTCCGGCCCGATGTGCCATTCGGCAACCAGAGCCTTACTATCAGTCTTGTTCAGGTCCCAAAGCTGCACCTCGACTGCGCCGGGCGACTTCACTGTGTCGCCATCCTGGTCAATCGGTTGTACGTAGACGATCAGTTTTTCTTTTTTGCCATCCTTGTTTTCATCGTGAAGACCGCTCAATCTGCCGATCTCGATCCGCTGGACGGACCAGATTTCACGCTGATCCTTCGGTAGTGCTGTTAGGGTCTCTATCTGCTTTTTTAATCGTTCGTTTTCGGCTTTGGACTGTTCGAGCTGACTCTGCAGGCGTGTTTTTTCCCGGCTTAACCGTTCAATTTGGCTACTCAACCCCGGTGTGGAAGGGCCGGCGTTTTGACAGCCTGCCGCCAATGCGAACATAAAAAAGCTCAAAGCCAAAAGCTGAAAGCTAAAAACTGTGGAGTTCGTTGGTTTTACGCTTTGAATGTTAAGCGTCTCGTTGGCTTTCTTGTTCATCTTCTTGCTGCTCTTTCTCTGCGTGCCTGACTATCTCAGGGGCCTTTTGCAGAATTCGGTCAGCCAATCCATAAGCTACTGCTTCTTGCGCGTCAAGCCAGAGATTTCGGTCGCAATCCTTTTCGATTTTTTCCGGGGTTTGGCCCGTGTGTTTAGCCAGTATCTCGTAAAGTCGGGTTCGCAGCCGAAGTATTTCCTGTGCCTCGATATCCAGGTCGGTAGCGGGTCCTTCCAATATGCCGGTGATCAAGGGCTGGTGCAGCAGGATTCTATTGTTTGCCAGCAGGAAGCGTTTGTCGGTTCTGCCCCCAGCCAGCAGCACTGCGGCCATGCTTGCCGCCTGGCCTATGCAATAAGTTGCCACGTCGCATCGCAAGAACTGCATGGTATCATAGACTGCCAGCCCGCCGGTAATTGAGCCGCCAGGAGAATTGATGTAGAAGTGGATGTCACTCTTATTGTCCTCGTTGCTCAAAAATAGCATCTGGGCGATAATCAAATTTGCGGTCGTGTCGCTCAGCACGCCGCCGAGGAAAATTATCCGATCCTTCAACAGTCTTGAGTAAATGTCGTATGCGCGTTCGGTTCGGCCGCTTTTTTCAATTACTATCGGGACCAAATTCTCATTTACAATCATTGTGGTTGCCCTCGTTGGTCAATTTAAGGACCCCGCGTTAAAACGCGGGGCTAAATATAGCCGGGTACTTTATTGCGGGGTCTTGTCCTTTTTGTCGTCTTTTTTGGCTTTATCTTCTTCGTGCAGGACTTCGTCAATAAGGCCGTACCGGCACGCCTCTTCCGCGGTCATATATCTATTTCTTTCGGTCTCGGCGGCGATCTTCTCTACCGGCTGGCCGGTGTGCTTTGCCAGGATTTCGTGAATCATTTTTTTGGCTTTGAGGATTTCTTCGGCCTGGATTTTGATGTCTGCTGCCTGGCCGCTAACCCCGCCCCAGGGCTGATGCAGCATAACCTTGGCATGTGGCAGAGCGTAACGCTTGCCTTTCGTTCCGGCTGCCAGTACCAGGGCGGCTCCGGACTCGGCTCTGCCAATACAATAGGTTGCCACAGGAGAGCCAACAAAGCACATTGTATCGTAAACAGCCATCGTGTCGTCGACGCTGCCGCCGGGCGAATTAATGTATAGGCTGATTTCGGTGCCCCGTTTTAGATTATCAAGATACAGTATCTTCATAATGACCTCGGCGGCCCTGGCGTAGGATATTTCGCCGATCAGAAAGACGATCCGGTTCTCCAGCAGCATATCATCGAGGCTCATCTGGCGATAACGCTGATATGGGCCGTACTGGTCGTACATGTCGAAATTCTTAGCAGCGTCTCTCGGCGAGCGTTCAATAGGCATTGGCTATTTCCCTTTATTCGCTTCGGAATTCACTATTCTTCGGGCTCCCGCAAAACGGGTCCACTCTTTTCGTCTTTGGCTTTTCCTTTAGCCGATTTTCGCTTAGGCTTTTTGGCGGTTTTGGCTTCCTGTTGGGCTTCCGGTTTGGCTTGCGGCTCTGTCTCGGCTATCTTTGCCGACTCTAAGAGCTTTGCGATGCACTTACTTTCGCGTACCTGTAACGTAAACTGGGCCAATAAACCCTCACGAACCATTTGCTCTCTCATCCTTTCGGGACGCTGCCCTTGCTGAATGGCTAATTGGGCAATGTGGCCGTTAATCTCCTCTTCGCTCACTTCGATGCTGAGCTTCTTTGCAACTTCATCCATAATAAAGAACGTCTTGAGCTGCTCCTTGGCCTGTTGTTCACTGCTTGCTCGCAGCCGATCCATGTGCTCTTCAATCTGTTCGCGCGTCAGGCCTCGCATCAGCAGATTTCCATACTGTCTCTGCAGCAGGGTATGAGAATGCTCGCCAACGATGTCTAGGGGCAGGTCGAAATCGGTCTTGTCGAGCAGATACTTGTAAATTTGCTCGGTCATGTCCGCTCTGGATTGCTGCTCTAATCGGCTCTGCAATCTATCGCGGATATTGTCCCGCAGCTCAGCTTCATTGCCGACATGACACCTTTTGAGGAAATTCTCGTCGAGCTCCGCAGGTTTAAGCCACTTAATTTCTTTGACGGTAAGGCGGATATCGATCCTTTTGCCGCGATATTGCTCTCTGAAATATGTTCTTGGCACTTCGACGCTGGTTTCTTTGACGTCTTGCGGCTTGGCCCCCACGAGAAGCTCGTCGAGTTTCTCCACCGGGACAACTCCGACAAAGCC
>Ga0315296_10002818_pt1 | contig 14693 bp, 15 predicted proteins | sample YL17G14_18_MG_FD_203921 | JGI IMG/M metagenome (GOLD analysis project Ga0315296, IMG submission 203921) | Sediment microbial communities from Yellowstone Lake, YNP, Wyoming, USA - YL17G14_18 | ecosystem: Environmental > Aquatic > Freshwater > Lake > Sediment | place: USA: Wyoming | collected... | reverse complement strand
GAGCCGAACGGGAAAACCCGGCTCCTTCCAGTTGCTGGGCGAAACCCGCACCTCGACCTACGGCGATCCGAACTTCAGGTTTGACCAGACTTACTTTTACAAGGTGGCCGCCGTCTCGAGAGAAGCCGGTCAAGTTGCCGAGAGCGAAGACTCGCCGGTGGTGGAAATCACGCCGCACGATACCTTTCCCCCCGCCGCTCCCACGGGCCTGAGCGCCATTTACGCGGCGGAGGCGGTGGAACTAGTCTGGACGGCCAACGCGGAACTTGACTTGGCGGGCTACCACGCTTACCGGCACGAACAAGATGGCCCATCGCAGAAGCTCAACCCTGAGCTGGTAAGAACACCGATTTTTCGCGACACGGCGGTCGAAGCGGGGCACAAGTACATCTATCAGGTGACGGCGCTCGACCTCTCGAACAATGAAAGTGTCCCCTCCGAAGAAGTCACCGTGGAGACGCGCTGAAGGCCGCCAACTCGCGCTGCTTGCTGCCTTCTCGCGTCCGGCCCGTCGCGGGGTGGTATAATTCCGCGCACTGTCGTGGGGACATTGATAAAAGGAGCGAAGAGTGAAATTCTTTCTGGATACCGCCAATCTGGATGAAATCCGCGAAGCTGCCAGCCTAGGCGTGCTGGACGGCGTGACGACCAATCCCTCCTTAATCGCCAAAGAGGGCGCCAAGTTCAAGGAGCGGATTGTGGAGATCTGCGAGATTGTGCAGGGGCCGGTAAGTGCCGAAGTGACGGCCACCGACACGGAAGGCATGTGCAGCCAGGGGCGCGAGCTGGCGCAACTGCACCGCTGGGTGGTGGTGAAGGTCCCCATCATCAAGGCGGGCCTGAAGGCGATCAAGCGCTTGGCGGGCGAAGGCGTGAAGGTAAACGCCACGCTCTGTTTCTCACCTTCCCAGGCGCTGCTGGTGGCCAAGGCGGGAGCCACGTACGTCAGCCCGTTCCTCGGCCGGCTCGACGATATCTCGCACGTGGGCATGGACCTGATTCGCGATATCGTGACGATTTATCGCAATTATTCATTCCAGACCCAGGTGCTGGCCGCGTCCTTGCGGCATCCGCTGCACATCGTAGATGCCGCTAAGGCGGGAGCCGACATCGCTACCATGCCCTACAAGGTCTTTGAGCAGTTGCTCAAGCATCCCTTGACCGACAAGGGGCTCGAGCAGTTTCTGAAGGATTGGGAGAAAGCAAGGGTCCAGTGACGTCTGCGATACGCCTCACCCTGGCTCTGGCAGCGGCCGCCACGGCGGCCGGACTGGGGGCTTGGGTCATCGCCCGCCATCGATATCGGCGGCGGAAGAGCCCGGAAGAAATTGAACGGCAACGCCGTTTGGATGTGAACCGACGCGGGCGGATTGCGGTCGGCCGCGTCGTGGACTTGGTAGAGCCAGCCAGCGCGGCCGCGCAGGGACGCCTGGTCCTTTACACCTATGAAGTCGCTGGCGTCACCTACGAGGCGGCTCAGGATATTTCGGCGCTGCCGAGTCTGGCTGCCACCGCGCACCAGCTAGCCGGGCAGACGGTCAGCGTCAAGTACGAGCCCCAAAGGCCGGCGAACTCGATCATTGCGTGCGAAGAATGGAGCGGCATCAAGTAAATTGAGCCATTGAATCATTGACTCATGGCTTGATTGCCTGCACCTTCTTCAATGAATCAATGGCTCAATGAAACAATGATGCAATCCCGATGACTTTGCAGGAAAAACTCGATGAGCTCCGCCGGCGGAACGCGCGGGCGGAAGCCGGCGGCGGCGAGGAGCGTCGCGCCCGAGAGCACGCCGAAGGAAAACTTTCCGCGCGCGAGCGCCTGGAGCTGCTTTTCGACGAGGGCACGTTCGAAGAAATCGACAAGCTGGTCGAGCACCGCTGCCAGGACTTTGGCATGGCCGAGCAGCGCATTCCCAGCGACGGCGTGGTGAGCGGCTACGGCCGCATCAATGGCCGCCCCACCTACGCCTTCGCCCAGGACTTCACCGTCTTCGGCGGCTCGCTGAGCGAAGCCAACGCCGCCAAGATCTGCAAGGTGATGGACTTGGCCCTGAAGGTGGGCGTGCCGCTGGTGGGTTTGAACGATTCGGGAGGCGCCCGCATCCAGGAAGGGGTGGCCTCGCTGGCCGGCTATGCGGACATTTTCCTGCGCAACACCCTGGCTTCGGGAGTCATCCCGCAGATCTCGGCCGTCATGGGCCCCTGCGCCGGCGGCGCCGTCTATTCGCCGGCGATCACCGATTTCATCCTGATGGTGGAAAAATCCAGCTACATGTTTGTGACCGGGCCCGACGTCATCAAGACCGTGATGCACGAGGATGTGACCAAGGAAGATTTGGGCGGGCCCATGACCCACAACGCCGTGAGCGGTGTAGCCCACTTCATCACCCGCAACGATCCGGATTGCCTGGCGCTCATCCGCGAGCTGCTTTCGTTCCTGCCCCAGAACAACCGCGAGGACCCCCCGCGCCTCGAAACCAGTGACCCCGTCGACCGGCGCGATGAGGCGCTGGATACGCTGGTGCCCGTCGAATCCGACCAGCCTTACGACATCAAGGAGATCATCCACCGCGTGGTGGACGAGGGCTACTTCCTGGAAGTGCACAAGCACTTCGCGAAGAACATTGTGGTGGGCTTGGCGCGCCTGGGAGGGCAAAGCATCGGAATCATCGCCAACCAGCCGGCCGTGCTGGCCGGGTGTTTGGACATCAACGCTTCAGACAAGGGCGCGCGCTTCGTGCGCTTCTGCGACGCGTTCAACATCCCCCTGGTGACCTTCGAGGACGTCCCCGGCTTTCTCCCCGGCACGCACCAGGAATTCGGCGGCATCATCCGCCACGGCGCGAAGCTCCTTTATGCCTATGCCGAAGCCACCGTCCCCAAGCTTACCGTCATTACCCGCAAGGCTTACGGCGGCGCCTACTGCGTCATGGCCTCCAAACACATCCGGACGGATGTGAACTACGCCTACCCCACGGCGGAGATTGCCGTGATGGGACCCGAGGGCGCTGTCAATATCGTTTATCGCCGCGAGCTCCAGAAGGCCGAAGACCCCGAAAAGCTGCGCCGTGAGAAGGTGGAAGAGTTCCGCGAACGCTTCGCCAACCCCTACATCGCCGCCGAGCGCGGCTGGGTGGACGCCGTCATCGAGCCGCGCGATACCCGCCCCAAATTGATAGCCGCTCTGCGCCAGCTCGAAACCAAACGCGACACCAACCCACCGAAAAAGCACGGGAATATCCCGCTGTAAGCAAGCTCCGAGTAAGTAGGGGCAGGAAGCTCATACACCGTGTGTGTTCGAAGGCTGATGCCCTGTATTTCCCTACACGTCTAACCGTCTAGAAAGTTGACATTTATCGGTCAATCCAGCTAGAATACACTCTATGACGCCTGACTGGAGCCCGTCGTATGACACCTGATTCGAGAAAGATAGAGGAACTACGCAGGAAGCTCATTGTCTCGAAAGACCAATTGGCCGGCGAACAGCTTGAGGCACTGGTAGACAAAGCGTCCACATATTGCGTAGTTGATGACGGGGGTACCGTCCACGTGCGCGACCGCAAGTTGCCGAAAGGCAAACAAGTAGCCCTTTCCCTCATAGCAAGATTCTTGGCATCAATGTTGGACCAGACATTTTCACCGACCCTTTCGGCGGATGATCTTGCCAGCTTCCTCGGATGTGGTAAGGCCGAAGTTGTTGCCCGGGCTAAAGAGTTGGTCGACCAAGGCCTTGCCTTGAGGTCTGGAAGGGGAAAGTACCAAGCGAATCCAGTGCGGATCGACGACTTCTTCGCCTCCTTGGAGGTGCGAAAAGAATAGGAGGTAGGGCATGGAAACAGGCAAGGTCACGGCAAAGGTCCAGACGCCTGCGGGCATGCGAGTCGAGATAACGGGGAGTAAGGACGAGGTGCGAGAACTACTGTCCACCCTCGCCGGGACAAAGCCACCGTCGCCGCACCTGCGCCGAAAGAAAAGTCCCTCAAAGGTCGGTGGAGGGAGTGATCTGAAGTCTGTCGTTCTGGAGTTGGTGAACGAGGGTTTCTTCACGGGAACAGAGCGCACCATTTCGGAGGTAGTGGCGAGGGTCAATGAAAGAGGGTTCAATATTCGTGGACGGAAGATAGGCGCCTTGGCTAGAGCCTTGACCCTCGCATGTCGCGACCCCAACACTCGGCTCCAACGTCGCCTGCTTCAGAAAGCGGAAAGGAAGGGCCAAGAGAAATGGGTATTCACCACCAAGTAACGCAGAAGAGTCTCGATCTCGCCGCGTTCAACACAAAGGCAGAGGAGGCCGGTCAACTGTCGGATCTCCACTCGTTGGGGCGGGTTGAAGACCAAGCTTTATGGGTGCTCATGTTTGCGAAAGATAAGGTCTCGGTACCCTGCCTTTCGGCGGCCGAAATCTCCACGGTTCTAGCGGATGTCTTCGAGGTCTCGGCGGACGAGGGGGCAGTGCGAATGGCCATGAACCGTGCTAAGGGAAAGGTGCACGTTAAGGCTCATGGACGGACCAAGAAGTTCTCTATCATGAAGAAGGGAAGGGAGGCGGTTTATTCGGCAGGGAAAGACACGGTGATAATCGTCGACCCCGCAAGGCCTTGCCAAGCCATTAGCAAAATAGCTAAGTTACTTGGAGCTTTTTCAGGTGCCGTGAGCATCTGCGACCCATACCTCGACAAAAGGACCCTCGAAGTCGTAAACATGATGCCCCAGACTTGTGTGATCCGCCTACTTTCAAATCCTCCCAGGGATGGCCAGGCGTTCGTCCGGTACTACAGGGCATACAAGCAAGAGCGCGAGAACGTTGACATACGTACAATTCCGCCTGGTCAAATTCACGATAGGTACATCCTGGCCGACCAGTTTGTATATATTTTTGGCCACAGCTTGAATGCCGTCGGGACGAAGCAATCCCTCGTAATCAAGCTAACGGGTGACGTCAAGAGGCAGCTTCAAGAGTGGTTCGGGGGCACCTGGGCCAACGCCACGCCGCTGTAATCAAGCGCTTGGCACAAAGATTAGGCTTCTAGCGACTTGGCCGGGACCTCGCGACGGCCATCTTGGACCGTGCCGCAAGAGGCTGCCATGGACCGGGAGTTGACAGCCGTCATCCAGAAACGCGGGCGATGGTATGTGGCCTACGTGGAAGAGATTCCGGGCGTGAATACGCAGGGCCGAACGCTGGCCGAAGCCCGGGGCAACCTGCGGGAAGCCCTCCGGCTGATTCTCGACACCAACCGCCGGCAGCAGCTCAGGACACAACAAGAAAGGCGTGACTCGCGTCCGCGCAGAACTCACGGATGCCGGATGCGTGCCGCTTGATAATGCGAATGATGTCCTCAGTGGACCTGTTACCGACCCGCACCCAGATCACCTTCGGAGGAAATCCGACTAGGAAGCTGCGTTGGTGAAAGTCCGAATCCTTCGAAACAATCGCGAACCCATTTTCGCGAGCGAAATCCCAGACCTCCTCATCCCCCGCCCTTTCGAGTCCAAATTCGCGAACATGCTTGCAGCCGGGAAACAGAGCGGATAATTCCTCCGCTAGGCGGGGGGAGAGATTCTGGTCGAAAAGGAGTTTCACTCGGGGACCGTCGCCAGTTTCCGCTCGCGGTCGGCGGCGAAGGCGAGGCAGGCACGGATATCCTCACGGGTCAGATCCGGGAAGTCGCGCAAGATATCATCCTCCGTCATCCCAGAGGCCAGGTAGTCAAGCACCTCGTACACCGTGATGCGTAGTCCACGGATGCAGGGCTTCCCGCCCCGCTTGCCCGGCTCAAGAGTGATGTGCTTCCGATAATCCATGGCTTGGAAGCTTAGGCTCCGGAGCGCGCAAAGTCAAGGCCGCCAGGCTCGTGGAACCGCGCTCGGCCTGCGGGAAGCCAAGCGCGATACCAACCCGCCCAAGAAGCACGGGAATATTCCATTGTAGCCACGGCCCCGGTTGTTTTGCCGTGGGCGTATGGGGAGCTGCCTCCGCGGAACCCACGGCACACCGAGCTGCCTTGTAGCCACCTGGTCTTCCGCCGTCTAAAAACACACCGGGACATTTGAAAAAGTCCTTTCGCCCGGTTAGCATGGGGGTGGAAATGTTCCGCAAAGTCCTGATTGCCAATCGCGGCGAGATAGCGGTGCGGGTGATGCGCGCGTGTCGCGAGCTGGACATCCGCACGGTGGCGGTCTATTCCGACGTGGACCGCAAGGCCCTGCACGTGCGCTATGCGGACGAAGCCTACCACATCGGCCCCGCCCTCTCCACCGAGAGTTACCTGCGCATTGATCGGATGATCGAAGTGGCGCGCCGGAGCGGCGCCGAGGCCATTCATCCCGGCTACGGATTTCTGGCGGAGAACCCCGACTTCGCGCGCGCCTGTGCGGACGCTGGTCTCGTCTTTATCGGCCCGCCCGTCGCGGCCATGGAGCTGATGGGCTCGAAAACCGCCTCGCGCCGCGCCTTGATGCAAGCGGGTTTGCCGGTGGTGCCCGGAACGGACCGAAATCTCGAAACTCTGGAAGAAGTGGAGCGCGTGGCGGGTGAAATCGGCTATCCCGTGATGCTGAAAGCCTCCGCGGGCGGAGGCGGCAAGGGCCTGCGGCTGGTCTTCGCGCCCGAGGAACTTGCATCTGCCTACCGCAACGCACGCTCGGAGGCCCAGAACGCCTTTAACGACCCTGCCATCTACCTGGAGAAGTACCTGGAGCGCCCGCGTCACATCGAGATCCAAATCCTGGGCGACCAGCACGGGAACTTGATTCATCTGGGAGAGCGCGAGTGCTCGCTGCAACGCCGGCATCAGAAAGTCATGGAAGAATGCCCCTCGCCGCTCGTGGACGACGACCTGCGGCGCCGCATGGGCAAGACGGCGGTACGCATCGGCAAACTGGCGGGCTACTTCAACGCCGGCACCGTGGAATTCCTGGTGAACCAGAAGCGTGAGTTCTATTTCCTGGAGATGAACACGCGACTCCAGGTCGAGCATCCCGTCACCGAAATGGTGATGGGCATCGACATGGTGAAGGAGCAACTGCGGATTGCGGCGGGCGAGCCCTTACGCTGGCGGCAAGAGGACGTTCGCCTGCGCGGCGCGGCCCTGGAGTGTCGCATCTACGCCGAAGACCCCGCCAACAATTTCTTCCCTTCCCCGGGCTTAATCCAGCGGCTCCAGGCCCCGCGTGGCCCGGGGATTCGCTCCGACAGCGGCGTTTACGAAGGTTGGACGGTGCCCCTGGAATACGACCCACTGCTGGCGAAACTGGTGGTCTGGGGAAACGACCGGGCGGAGGCGGTGGCCCGCCTGCGCCGGGCCTTGAGCGAATACGAGGTGTTTGGGATCAAAACCACCATTCCCTTTTTCCGCCGCGTGGTGGATCATGCGGATTTCGTCGCCGGGCGGATCGACACGGGCTTCATTGACCGCGCCCTAGCCGAAGGAATTCTCTCCGAGGACGAGCCCTCGGCGGAACTGGAACGTGTGGCGCTGCTGGCGGCGGCGCTCGATGCCAGCCGGCAGTGGTCGCGGCGATCGCGACCCGCTCCGCCGGCGCGAGAAAGCGCGTGGAAAACTGCGGGCCGCGACGCACTCCTGAATCGCTGGCCGACGCGGGGCACGTAATCTGTGGGAAGCGGCGAGGGGGACAACCCGTCCCGACTGGTCGGGATCGCCGCTACAGGGAGAGAGTGAAACTTACCATTACGCTCCAGCACGGTTCCCGCACGAGTGAGCACCAGCTTGAGCTCTCGCCGCCGGCGAACGCTGCGGCCAACGGTGGCCCGTTGGCCTACGTCCTCGACCAGGAAGCCGGCGCGGCCGACTGGGCGGAAGTGGCCCCGGGGACGTATTCGATTCTCCTCGGCGGCCGCTCTTACGAGGCGCAGGTGACGTCTCCGCCCGCCGAGGCAACGGCCCGCGACATCTGCCGCGTTGTGACGGTGGGCACGCGCCACTACCGGGTGGAGGTGCGCGACCCGCGACGGCGGCGAACCGCGGGCTCCGCGGTCCCTGCCAATGGCCCGCAAGAGATTGTCGCTCCCATGCCCGGGAAGATCGTCAAGCTCCTGGTGACCGAGAACCAGGAAGTGGGCCAGGGCGCTGGCCTGCTGGTGATTGAAGCGATGAAAATGCAGAACGAACTCCGCGCCCCGCGTGCGGGCCGGGTGGAGAAAATCTATGTCGTGCCAGGGAAAGGAGTGGAAACAGGCTCGCGCCTGGTGCGGCTGGTGTGATCTGGCCTGACCTCCTCAGGGTCGGGGGTTTTTCGGGGGACACCTTTCTGTGGGTCTGACCCACGGCTACTCACGTTGCTCCCCTCCGGGGAGCGGCCGACCCACGCTGGTTATTTGATTTGCGCGGTGTTGGCGCCCGCCGCGACCACCTTTTCCGCCAGGTAGTTGCGCACCTTGGCCCGATTCCGCAGGTCCTCAAGGTAAGCAGCCCTCAGGAGCTGCTCGCGTTCGTTCATCAAGGTCTGCCGGATGGCGCTGCGGACCTGGGGATCGGCCAGGCTGCGCTGCCCGGCCTCCTCGCGTCCCAGCAGTTTGAGGATGTGATAGCCGTCTGCGGTGCGCATAATCCCGGTCATCTGTCCCACCTTAAGCGAGGTGATGACCTGCTTGAGCTGAGCGTTGGAAGCGAGCTCGGTGGCGGGAATGAAGCCCATGTCTCCGCCCGCTGCCGCCGTGCGCGCGTCCTCGGAGTACTCCTGGGCCACCTTGCCGAAGTCCTCCCCGGACTGCAGACGCGCGTAGAGGGCCGTAATCTTCCGCTCCGCCGCCTGGGGATTCTTGGCGTCGTCGTTCTTCGTGTTCCGCACCTGGGATTCAGCAGTGGGCGTGACCGCAATCTGGGCCATGTGGTACTGCGTCTCCGGGACATTGAACGTGGCCTTGTTGCGCTCGTAGTAGTTTGCCACCTCCGCGTCGGTGACCGTGAGGCGCGAGGCAATCTCCTTGTTGATGAGTTTGTTGATGATGAGACTCTGGCGCACTTCGTCCCGCAGGCGGGCCGGATTTAGTCCCTGCTCGGTTAACTTCTTTTGGAACTCCTCCTTGGAGTAGGGACTCTGCAACTCCGCCACCTTCGTGTCCACCTCCGCTTCCGAAAGCCGGATTTGCGCCCGCGAAGCGTGGGCCACCAGGATCTCGTTGTTGATGAGCTCGTTCAGGATGTTCAACTGGAAGCTGAGCGCCTGTTCCCGGCTGCCGGCCTCCGAGCCTGCGGCCACGCGGCTGCGGTAGTACCTCTCCACTTGCTCACGGTAGATGGGCTTGCCGTCGACGTCGGCCCAAACCTCGCGCTCGGAGGGAGTCTTGCGGCTGCATCCGGCGAGCGCCACCAGCAATGCCAAGCTCATGAACACCGCGGCCGCGGCGCCGCGGCGATGACGATGGTCTCTTGGATTCATACGTTCATTGTAGCGCCGATTGCGGCGGAACTTGAACAGATGTTTCGGCAGGCGGGTGGTGGGCTAATGGCGTGTTGCCGGAATAGTGGTAGAATAGTCGTCGATGGTTGACCTTCCACCCGCCCCATTTGCATTTCGTCCTAAGACGGATCGCATAGCTGAGCTTGCGAGAGATTTCCCGTATGTGGTTAGTGACTTTGAAGCAATTCTTAACTGCAAAACGCACGTATATGTGGATTACGGCAATGTACGACCTTGGTCGGAAAAGCTTGGCTGGCATATAGACCCCAGGCGCTTATTCCAGCTCTTTGACAGCTTCACATGCCCAAAGAAGATCAGTTTTTACTATGGAACCCTAGAGGGAGATGGCGAATCGGAAAGCTTCATTAAAAAAATGAAGGAGTGCGGGTATTCGGTCATCACCAAGCCAGTAAAAAAGATCAGAATCTCAATTGATGCAAGTAGTGTTTCTTCTGGATCTCCAGATATTCTGCGCAGTTTTATAGCTCGTCCCCTTCTCGAAAGCCTTTCTGTTAAACAAATTGCGGAATTGAATGCTCATCTCAAGACATTGAACAATCAAGGCACAATGTTCTTTGAAGATTCAAAGTGTAATTTTGACGTGGAGATAGGCACCGACATGCTAGGAGATATGAGAAATGGAGTTGAAGGCTTCATTTTGTGGAGTTGTGACTGCGATTTTGCCGATACCATTCTTAATCTTCTTGAGGCCGGTAAAAAGGTGGCCGCGTTTGGAATAGCTGGCAGGTTCGCAAAGGAACTAAACCGCCTACAGCCAGCAGGTTTGAGATTTTATGAAGTAAAGCGTCTGAAAGAGTTTTTATGTTGGCCTCGGGAACTGCCAGCCAAATTCAGAAAAAACTGCCCTTAAAAGCCAAGGGGACGCCTTGCGGCGCCCCCCAGCGGAAAATCTTGGTCTTGCGACCTCCTTAACGTTACATCCGTACGCTTATGCGTGTCAAGCATCTTGAGTGTTAATCATTACGGGAACGGTTGGTGCTGAAAGTTGCGCCTATTCACGTGTGGGGGCCGCAGGTCTTCGTTATCTCTTCGCCTAGTCTCCGAAGTTGATTGCACCATGTAATTCTGGTCGGTTAAAAGACAAGTTAACAATGTAAGCAGCTTCGCTGACGAGTTGTGGTGTCAGAATAGTGTCAGAATGGTGTCGTACCGTGGTCTTAAGTAGTGCTAAGTAGTCTCAAGTATCCTACAGTTGCCAACAGTTGTCGACAGTTGTCTATAGTTATGGTCTTCATCATGGTACGCAATGGTGTCATTCAGGGTTTCACGTATAATCATCCGGGGGCTTCCTCAAGATTCGACTTGACGCGAACGACCAAAATAGCGATAATTGTGGTTCTAAGTCTTAGGAGGTATCTCTCAATGTGGGAAACGTTTAAGAGACGCAACCGACCTAGCCCCAAAGAGCCCATGGTTAGCCTGTCAAAAGGTGGTATGATCGGGCTGAACGCAGCGGTTACTAGAAACATAATTGGCGACAATTTGTTTGCCCACCTGCTTTTCGATAGGGACAAGCATCTAATTGGTATAAGGTTCTTGAAGCAAAAAGACCCTGACGCGTACCCCATTAAGTGTACAAGGAACAAGGGCCATGGCACAATCGCTGGTGTATCATTCTTGAAAACTTATGGCATTTACCCATCCGAAACCACACAGTACGCGGCGACATACGATGATAACGCCAAGATTCTCATAGTGGATGTTTCGGAAAAGAAAACGGAGCAAGAAGGGACCAAGAGACCAGCAAGATTTCCGAGGAAGTAATGAAGGAAAAAGTTGAGGGGAGCTTCTGCGCTTTCATGTACTCCCCCCAACCTTATTGCAATGGGGGTAGCTTGGTGCGCCGGACGGCTTTCCATCCAACCCGGCGAGGGTTCAATTCCCTCTACCTCCACCAGTGGAGAGTTGGCTGAGCGGCAAAGCACCGGTCTTAGCAACCGTTGTCATCGCGCTACCGTGGAAGGAAACCGCGATGCACAGGTTCGATCCCTGTACTCTCCGCCACAACCAAGGTTTACATTATAGGCCACCTTGGTTGTTTGTCAAGCGGGTAGCGCAGAGTTCGGCTTTTCGAACTCTGCGGTTCTTTCGGCGAAGAGAGCCGCAGACTTTCTGCGACGCGAAACTGCGGGACATCTGCTCGAACAGGAGTTTCGGCAGGCGGAAGGGGTTGGGCAAGAAGCAGCAGTCGTGGTAGAATACAAGGCTGGATTTCATCTTATTCGGTTGTCCGACGAGGTATAGGCATGGCTCAGGCGTGCGAAATCTGCGGGAAAGGCCCGGTGTACGGAAACCGCATCAGCCACGCGCACAATGTCACCAAACGTCGCTGGAACCCCAACTTGCGTCGCGTGCGGGCCCTCGTGAAGGGCGCCCACAAAACGATCCGCGTTTGCACGGCCTGCATCCGTGCCGGGAAAGTGGTGAAAGCCACTAAGCGACGGCTCAGCGTGGCATAGTCCGCGGGCCCGTTGTTGCCCCCTTAAGATCATTTCCGTAGCCATAACCCCGCTCAAATCCCCGCAGGTAGGGGGCTGCTTCTGCCCGGCCGGCGAACCTCCGGCTAGACTTCCGCGACCACATCAATCTCCAGGGCGGCCTCGCGCGGCAGGCGAGCCACCTGCACCGTCGCCCGTGCCGGCGGATTCTCTCCGAAGAACTTGGCGTAAACCTCATTCATCCTGCCAAATTCCCCCAAGTCCCGGAGATAGACGGTGGCCTTCACTACCTGCGCCAAGCTTGAACCTGCCGCTTCCAGAATGGCCGCGAGGTTCTCCAATACTTGCTCGGTCTGGACGCCAATGTCGCCCCCAACCAGCTGGCCCGTGGCGGGATCGAGAGGAATCTGGCCGGAAACAAAGACGAGATTGCCAGCCCGGACCGCCTGCGAGTACGGACCAATCGCTGCCGGCGCGTTGGGGGTGGAAATCACTTGCTTGCTCAAGGTTTTTCTCCTCCGCAGTGGTGTTGTCTGACGAATGTACCCCGCTCCCTCCGCCGCCGGCCCGAGGATTGCGTTTGTCCTGTGAGCGGCGAGAACAAAGGGGAAGCGCACGCCGGGAGATTTTCCGGCGCCCGGACGAGGCCCCCGCGCGAGATCTCACGCATGCATGACCCGCTCGACCTCGTAAACCCCCTCGATTTTCCGCAGCGACGAGACGATCTTCTCCAGATGCTCCACGTCCACGATGTCGAGCGTCACGTCGATGAACGCCCGGTTGTCGGCGGTGCGCGCCTCGATGTTCTGAATGTTGGAGTGCACCCCGCTGATGGCCGAAGTCACATCGGCCAACAAACCCTGACGGTCCGCCGTGAACAGCGTGAGCTTGACGGGATAGAGGCTGTACTTCGGCCCCGCCCATTCCACGTCGATCCGGCGGTCGGCATCATACAAGAGGTTCTGAACATTGGGGCAACTCTTGGAGTGGACGGCAATCCCTTTGCCGCGTGTCACGTAGCCGCTGATCTCCTCGCCGCGGATCGGGTTGCAGCATTTGGCCCGGTAAACCATCAAATCGTCCTGGCCATGAACCTGGATGGCCAAGTCGCGCGCCAGGCCGAGCGCCCGCTTGGCGCCCGGCGTTAGGCGCGCGGGCTGCTCCGCCTCGACGGGAACCGAAGGGGCCAGCTTCGCCAGGACTTTGCGCGCCGCGAACTTGCCGTAGCCAAGGCTAGCGTAAAGATCATCCGGTTGCGTGCATCCGTAGTCGCGCGCCACCCGCAGGTAGTCCTCCTCGGAGATCTTCTTCAGGACGACCTCATACTTCCGGGCCTCCTTCTCCAGCAACTTCTTGCCAATCTCGATGGCCTGCTCTCGCTGGATGAGGTTGATCCAGTGCTTGATTTTGTTGCGCGCCCGGGAGGTCTTCACCAACCCCAGCCAGTCGCGGCTGGGCGTGTGATTGGCCTGGGTGGTGATCTCCACGATGTCCCCGTTCCGCAGCCGATACTTCAACGGCACAATCCGCCCGTTCACTTTGGCCCCCACGCAGCGGTGGCCGACCTCCGTGTGGATGGCATAGGCAAAGTCGATGGGAGTGGCGTCGCGCGGCAGGACAATCACTTTACCCTTAGGCGTGAAGGTATACACCTCTTCGGGGTAGAGGTCGATCTTGAGGGTAGAGAGGAATTCCCCCGAATCGCGGATGTCTTGCTGCCACTCCACCAAGTGGCGGAGCCAGGCGAAGCGTTCTTCGTCCTGCTGCGCCAGAGGCTGGCCGTCCTTGTACTTCCAGTGTGCCGCAATGCCCTGCTCCGCCACGCGGTGCATCTCCTCGCTGCGGATCTGCACCTCGAAGGGCTGGCCGTGCGGTCCGATCACCGAGGTGTGCAACGACTGGTAAAGGTTGGGACGGGGAATGGCAATGAAGTCCTTGATGCGGCCCGGCACCGGCCGCCAGGTGTTGTGAATGATACCCAGGGCCGCGTAGCAGTTCCGGACGGTGTCCGTAATAATGCGGATCGCCAGCAGGTCGTATACCTGCTCGATGATAATGTGCTGGCGCTTCATCTTCCCCCAGATGCTGTACAAGCGCTTGACGCGGCCTTCGATGCGCGCCGGGATGCCGTGCTCTTTCATCCTCGCGTCCACCAGGGCCCGCACTTCGGCGAGGAATTCCTCGTTGACCTTGCGCCGGCTCTCCACCGCCTTCTTCACGTCTTCGTGGGCCTCCGGCTCGAGGTACCGGAACGCCAAGTCCTCCAGTTCGCCTCGCACTTTGCCCATTCCCAGCCGGTGCGCGATGGGTGCGTAGATCTCAAGGGTCTCCGCGGCGATCCGTTCGCGCTTGTCGGGCGGCAGGTGTTGAAGCGTTCGCATGTTGTGGAGGCGGTCCGCCAGCTTGACCAGCACCACCCGAATGTCGTCCACCATAGCCAGGACCATCTTGCGCAGGTTCTCGGCTTGACGTTCTTCGGGTTTCAAAGCTTCCAGGCGGCTGATCTTGGTGACGCCCTCGACAATACGCGCGATGTCCGGGCCGAAGACCTCCCGCACGCGCGCGATGGGCGTGGGGGTGTCCTCGACCACGTCGTGAAGGATACCCCCGGCCACGCACACTACGTCCAGCTTCATGTCGGCCAGCACGTGGGCCACTTCCAATGGGTGCGAGACAAAAGGGTCGCCGGAGAGGCGCTTCTGTGGGCCGTGTTCGGTGGCGCTGAAGGCGTAAGCTTTGCGCAGCAGTTCCACGTCCTCACCGGGCCGATAGATCTGGACCTTCCGCACGAGCTCTTCGAACTGCTGCA
>Ga0315296_10002817_pt1 | contig 14694 bp, 12 predicted proteins | sample YL17G14_18_MG_FD_203921 | JGI IMG/M metagenome (GOLD analysis project Ga0315296, IMG submission 203921) | Sediment microbial communities from Yellowstone Lake, YNP, Wyoming, USA - YL17G14_18 | ecosystem: Environmental > Aquatic > Freshwater > Lake > Sediment | place: USA: Wyoming | collected... | reverse complement strand
AATGAATTCTATAAGCTCATGGGTAAGGGAGTTGAGGTCCTTGCGCAAAGATATGGGGGAAGGGACTTTGCCATCTCTTATCTTGGAAACGAGATGTCGGGTTACCACACTGGTCCTGCTGCACACATCACCCATATTACCGGTGGAAGACATAGCCATTTGGATAGTGCTGGTTATAGCATTGACCAGAAAATCTTAATGGAAAAGAAGAGCATAACACCTCAGGAAATGGCAAAAGCACTCTTTGATGAGGAAGCCATAAGACAGGTGTTATCCAGTCTGGTTGTCTGTTTCTTTGCAAGAAACGTGTATACGATTGATAGAATTTCTAAATGTCTTAAAGTCTTTGGGTGGGATTTAGATGAGAAAGATATTCTTGAGATAGGGAGAAAAATCCTGATAGAAAAAAATATGATGAAGAGAGACATGGGGTTTGATATGGAAAATTATTATTTACCCAAAAGAGTTCTGGAAGTTGCCACACCTCTCGGTTTTATTGATCCTGCCTATATGAAGGAAACGGTAAAGCATTTCAAAAATTTTCTTTTTGATAAAAGTTGAATTTGTTATCTCTTTTGCCCGTTTAAAAGTTTTATTATTTTTTCTTTCATTTCCTGGGAACCCCAGTCCCTTTCGCCTATGAATTTTTCAACAATGATTCCCTTTTTATCAATTAAAAAGGTTACGGGAAGTCCATAAAGAAAATATTTTTTAGCGTACACCTTTTGCTTTTTATCCATGAGCACAGGAAAGACTATCTTTCTTTCTAAGATGAAAGCTCTTACAGGTTCCTCTGATGTATCTATTGAAATGGACAGGACAACAAGCCCATTATCTTTAAGCTCAAGGTAGAGATTATTCAAAGAAGGCATTTCTGCCCTGCACGGGCCGCACCATGTATTCCAGAAGTTAAGAAGGACTACCTTCCCCCTGAATTTCGAAAGAGTCACATTTTTCCCATCGAGATCAGTCAGGGTAAAATCAGGGGCAAAGGAGCCTGGTGTTTTTGCAAAGGCAAGATTCTCACTGCTCATGCCAAAAGTAAACACTATAGATATGATGAAGAGACAGAGCGTCTTATTCGTGTTATTACCCGCTGAATAATTTAGTGATTAAAAAAGCATACCATTTATTTAAAAATCTACAAAGCTGTAGCCTCCTGATATTCAGCCCAGAGTTTCTCTTTTGAAATCCCGCTATCAATAAAATCCCAGGGAAGAATTTCGTTAAACTCCCTTTTCCTGAATAGATAAAAATCTTTATTGAGTCCTGCGGACTCTGCTGCTTTTCTCCAGTCATTAGTCCTTTGCATCTCTTCGATTGCCTTTGATACCTGCCTGTCTCCCATGGAAAAGAACCCCTGCATGTACGCATACTTTAGCACATCATGGAATACGTGGATGCCTCTTATTGAAAGTAGATTTTTCTTAATCATTCTTAGTCTCTCTTTAACGTCAGAAGGGTTTTCCATCGGGTGCCATTGAAAAGGTGTAAAGGGTTTTGGAACGAAGGTGCTTATGCTCACGGTAATGCGCCCTTTGGGCGCAATATTTTTTATCTTTTTGACAAGGTCAACTATACCTTCTACATCTTCAATTGTCTCTGTGGGAAGACCGACCATAAAATAAAGCCTGAGAGTTTCAATACCTTCAATAAAAAGATATTCTGAGGTTTGAAGGATATCCTCCTCGGTGATTCTTTTATTAATAACCTTCCTGAGCCGCTCTGTACCTGCTTCAGGTGCAATCGATACACTTTTATGACCTTTCATGAAACTTACCAATTCTGCGCTTTTTATCGTTGCCCTGAGAGAGGTAATCGAAAAATCAACTCCCGGGATTTTCAAGACTTCCCTTATATACGGATAATCTGAAAGAGAAGGTCCGATAAGACCTATCCTTTCTGTCCTGGATAATGCTCTGTTTATCTCATCTTCAACTGCCTGTAGTTCTTTTCTTCGTGTCGGATTATATATTTGACCTGCAACGCAAAACCTGCAGGACCAGGGACATCCCCTCATTATTTCTATTAAATACATGTCAGAGAATTCTGTCTCGGTTGTCACAATTGTTGTCGCAATGCTTGACGTTGATAAGTCTTCAAGATACCGTCTTTTTATAATGGGGGGTGCACCCTCAGCGTAGTGCCTTCCTGATATTTTTCCCTCAGTATCATAAGATACACTGTAGAATTCAGGTACATATAAACCTTGTATACATAGAGACCTTTTCAAAAGCTCAGACCTGTCCGCAGAGGACTTATACACATCAAGAAATTCAGGGAGCATCTCCTCTGCCTCTCCTATGAAACATATGTCAAAAAAATCTGCAACAGGCTCAGGGTTAAAAAAAGTGCAGACACCGCCGATAATGATGAGTGGATGGTATGAATTTCTATCTGAATGCCGCAGAGGAAGCCTGGATAAATTAAAAATCCTTGCAATATTTGGATAATCATTTTCAAAAGATACAGAGAATGCCACAATATCAAACCGGTGAAGAGGTCTTTTTGATTCCAAAGAAAAGAGCTCTGTGCCTGTTCTCACATATTCGTCAAAATCCATATCCTCAGGAAGAAAAGCCCTTTCACATACCACATCATCCATTCTATTCAAGAGCCCATAAATTCCCTGAAAACCAAGGTTTGACATTCCAACGTGGTAGATATTTGGATAAACAAGAGCAATAGTAATCCTGCCACCGGGGTCTTTATAAATTGTCCCTTTCTCCTTTGATAACAGAAAGTCTGCTTTTTCTTTAAGTTTTTGGCTCACATTGTCACCGATAACTCTATGATATCAAGCCCTTTCACTATCTCCTGTGGTTTTTAATCTTTTGAAGACATATATACATGATAGCATAACCCTATCTGCTTCGCTTCTGTCACTAAAAGAGATTTTCACAAGAGCTTTACCAAAAACTGATGTGGTTGAAATAGAGCTCAACCCAAAAGATTTACAGGCAGGAATGGTCATTATTCCCAGCTTGACCCATCAAAAAGCGGTATTTTTGTATGGGTCAAGAAATGAGGTGTTTGGTACTTTAAATTTCAAACCGTTATAGGATATAGTAAACAATGATGAAGTGTAAAAGATGTGGTGGCAAAATAAAGCTCATTATTGGGTGAAGAACGGTGAGTTTATGCTGCATGGACTGCAGAAAGATATTCTTTTTACATGAATATATTCATGAGTTAGATGAAGAGATGCTGGAACAAATAGACCTTCGGCCTTGCGATAGAATTTAGTATTTCTTAAAAATTGATTAAACATCCAGTTTTAAAAAAACATTTTATAATACGTAGTTGAAAGTGAGATGGCATAATGATGATTCCCCGTAGAGAACAGTTCAGTGGCTGTCTGATCGGTCAATGTCTGGGAGATGCACTCGGTTTTGTTGTGGAAGGCTATTCACCAAGGGCGTGCAAAAGGTATGTAGAAGATATACTCAAAACAGGGAGGGCTGGAGAGTTCGGCCGGTTTCCTTTTCCTTTTGGACAATATTCAGATGATTCACAACTTGCTCGTGAACTTCTTCAGAGCTATGTTGCCCGTAAGAATTTTAGTCCTGATGACTATGCAGAACGCATCAAGGCTATTTTTGCAGAGAGGAGGATTGTAGGCTGGGGTCAGGCTACAAGAGAAGCAGCCATAAGACTTGTACAGGGAATACCGTGGGAAGAAGCTGGTACCCCTGCTCCTTCCGCAGGCAATGGGAGCGCTATGCGTGCAGCTCCTGTAGGCTTGCTGTTTTTTGATAATACACAACTCCTTGTACAGGCAGCTTATGATCAGGGAAGAATTACTCATAAGGATTTAAGGTGTTCAGCAGGCGCAGTGGCGATTAGTGGTGCAGTTGCATTGGTGCTTCAAAATAAACCAATAAACCCTGATTCCTTCTTGTCCTCTCTTGCAGATTGTGTAGGACAGATTAAACCAACATTTGCTGTAGAACTTAGAAAACTGATTGAGTTGATATCTACACCACCTGATGAAGCAGTAGATTTTATTAATAGGGCTGGTATTGATGAGGACTATCTGAATGAAGAGGAATGGCAGGGCATATCACCATTCGTTACCAGCAGTGTATTGTGGAGTCTCTATTCTTTTCTCAGAACACCTGATGACTACTGGGAGACTATTTGTACTGCGATTGAAGTAGGCGGTGATGTAGACACAACAGCAGCAATGGCAGGTGCAATAAGCGGTGCCTATCTCGGGCTTGATGCGATTCCCTCAGATCTGTTGCATTGTCTCACCGACCGCGGGACATGGAGATTCGATGAACTTGTGGAATTAGCACACCAGTGTTATGAAATAAAGATGCAATTACCTGACAGATTCTAAGTGGAGGTCTGCGCCAGTGCAGCCAGCATTTCTAAAAGCATCGTATCTCTATTAAACATTGGATATCGCTTATCATTTACTTTCCAGAGATAATTGTCTTAAAACAAGATGAATTCCGAATATTATTATATGTTTTAGATGTTTTTATGTAGTTCCAGTTGTTATATCCTTTTTCTATTGCTGTTGTTAGCCACTTACAAGCCTCTATGGGATCATTTTTTGCAGCATAGAGTTCAGACATGCTGTTCAATGCGAAAATATTATCCGGATTGAGTTCAAGTGCCTTTTTAATATCACTTTCAGCTTCTTCGTATTTCCCCATCAAAATAAAAGCAAATCCACGATTGTTATAGGCCATACTATTTCCTGGGTTTAACTCGATAGCCTTGTTGTAGTCGTTGATGGAAAGGTCATAGTGTCCTTTTTTCTGATAGGCATAACCTCTATTGATGTAAGGTAAGCCAAAATTTGGATTTAACTCAATAGCTTTATTGTAATCATTGATAGAAAGGTCATATTGTCCTTTGAGCTGAAAGGCATTCCCTCGATTGTTATATGCCCTGTAATCTTCTGGGTTTGACTTAATAATTTTAGTGTAATGAGATATTGACAGGTCGTATCTTTCCTTTTTTCCCATGGGAACCTCCTGAGTACAATTAAAAATTATATAGAAGATCGCTTAAAAGTCAAGAACACAATGATTACTCCGCAGGAATGCTGATCGTTAACATACTGTGTTGTTGTCATTCACACTTTGTTGCAGAATAGACACAGATGTTCACAGTGTATTCACTGATGTTCCCATTTATTTTCAATTAGTTTCATCTATTTTTCGATTGGTACGGTTGTTGCTCTCTCTTTTCACATAATTGTATCTCTTAATATTATATAACAGATTGTTTTTCTCCTTGACAAAATGCGCCTGGCATGGTATAAACTATCCAAAGTTAAAAGCCAGGGAGAATTGGTTTTTAACAAACTGTTTCCATTATGGAAGCAGATTTTCATAAACGGGGAGGTGATAGAGCTCAAAATTAAAAGATTTCAGAAGCAAAAGGCGAGAACAAATCCGCCCTTGGCGGATAAAACTGAACTAACTCAAGGAGGGTTAGGAAGTGAAAAAATATTTAGCATTGTTTATCGGTATGCTCTTTGTACTCGGCTTTGCAGCAACTGCATTTGCCATCCATGCAGAAATTCCTTCCGAGACTCAGGCAGTCGTCGCAAAAGGCACAACTCAGATTACCCTTGGTGGTGAGATCAGGGTAAGAGGTGAGTTCAGGGATAACATTAGGGACTTCAACGATAATAAGGTAGACCGCGATGCATACTGGGATCAGAGGGTAAGGTTCTCCGTTGAAGCAAAGGTTTCGCCAAACACCACGGGTTTCATCCAGCTTGAATCAGGAAATGCAGATAACAATGATAACGTTACGTGGGGCGTATTTGATCCGGGTGCTGGTGCATTAGGCCTGTACAAAGAAGGTAATGCCAAGAAGGGAGATGTGAGGATACTTCAGGCATGGATTCTGCATCAGGGATCAGGCTTACTCGGCATCCCTGCACTGGTTAAGGTAGGACACATGCCCGTAAAGATTGGTACCGGCCTTTTCCTCGATCATTCGAAGTTTGGTGATGATGCATTACTGTTCGGTATCTCACCTGTGAAAAATATGGATCTTATACTTGGTACACTCAAGTTCAAAGAAGGTACCAACGCTTCACCTGTGCGGAGCACATCTCTTAACGACGATGCGACTGCATATGCATTACTGTTAAATTATCCCATTGACAAGAACACAAGGATCGGCGCTGATGTAACTTATGTTGACCAGCAGAACATCGGCAACACAGGAGTTGGTGCTATACTCCCTAATATCAATCTCTGGAACTTTGGTATAAACGGTGATATCAATATTGCTGGCTTTGGTATTAAGGCAGATATTGAAATGCAGGCAGGAAAGATAGCGGATGCGGCTGGTGAGCCGAAATTCAAAGGCTGGGCAGCAATGGGCGGTATCAGCTACAAATTTGCTCCTGTGAAACTCAGCCTTGATGTTGCCTATGGTAGCGGTGATGACAATGCAAACGATAACAAAATCAAGACCTTTATCACCACCCAGGGTGCAGACCAGCACTACACCTATGTATATGAGTATCGTACAGTGAATGCGGCCAATGCTCTCAGTGGCGGTATTGCAAATACCTGGTATGTCAAGGTTGGTGCAAATGCAGACCTTACGAAGGATTTGAATGCTGACTTGAATCTCTACTACCTCAGGGCAGTTAAGAAGGTCCTCGGACCCTCAGCTGCAGTCCTTGGAATTACCACTACTCCTACCGACAGCAAGAACATCGGAACAGAAATTGACGGAAAGATCACTTACAAAATTGACAGAAACCTGCAGTACTGGGTTGAGGGTGGTTACCTCTTCGCAGGGAATTTCTGGAAGGCTGTCACAGCTGGCAAAAATCCGGATGATGCCTATGCAATCAGGCATGGTATCATGCTCAACTTCTAATTACACCACGCACACGTCGTAATGACAGGGGCGGGTCGATTCGACCCGCCCTTTTTATTTTTTTTCTATCCCGCTCTCTTCTCCTGCCTACCCAAGAATTTGATTTTTAAATAAAAAGCTGCTATAGTAATGTATATTCTATCTGGATTTTAATTGAAAGAGTGGACTTTTCCACTCTTTTGTTTTAAGGGTTTATGACCTATGTCTATGTCCTGTAAGGTAATTGTTTATGAACGAGAATATAAAGAAAGAAATTTTAACATTGGCAAGCCAGGTCGCAGATGAGCAGGGGATAGAAGTAGTTGACGTTGAGTTGTTTGGAAAAGGCAAGTTACTGCTCAGGGTTGTCATTGATAGGGAAGGCGGAGTTACCCTTGGTGATTGTGAGAGTTTCAGCAGGAGCCTTGAGGCTATTCTCGATGTTGAAAACCCTGTTCCAGGGTCATACACACTTGAAGTTTCTTCACCGGGCCTTGACAGACCATTAAAGGAGATAAAGGATTTTGAGAAAAGTACAGGTAAACTTGCCCGGATAATAACGACAGAAAAAATAGAAAACCAGAATTTTTTTATAGGAAGAATCATTGAGGTGAGTAAAGGCCTTATTCGGATTTTGGTTCATGAACGTGAAATAACCATACCATTTGAGAAGATAGCAAAGGCAAGGCTGGAGGTAGAGTTGAAATGACAAAAGAACTCTGCTACATGGTGGACCAGATAAGCAGGGAAAAAGGGATATCAAGAGAGATCTTGATTGAGGCGTTGCAGTATGCCCTCCTTTCTGCTGCAAGAAAGAAATTCGGGGGAAGGACAAACATAGATCTCACCATAGACCCGAAAACATGCAACATTTTTGCCTTTGAAAAGAAGAAGATTGTCTCGAAAGTCATGAATAAGAATGAAGAGATCTTTATTGAAGAGGCTCAGAAAATGTTCCCTGAAGGGGTTGAGGGAGATGTGGTCAATATCACGTTAGATCTTCATGAATTTACCAGGATTGCAGCTCAAACAGCGAAACAGGTTATTTTTCAGAGGGTGAAGGAAGCAGAAAGGGATGCAATTTACAATCAGTTCAAAGACAAGGCAGGACAGTTGGTGAGTGGTATAGTGATGAGAAAAGAGAAGGGAATATATTTTCTTAATCTCGGAAAGACAGAAGCCATACTCCTGGTGAGAGAAACACTCCCTAATGAGAACCTTAAGAGGGGTGATACGGTCAGGGCACTTATAGAAGATGTGAAAATTACGACAAAAGGGCCGGCGATAATGCTCTCCAGAACCAGTCCACAATTTGTTGCAGCTCTGTTTAAAATGGAGGTTCCGGAAATAAATGAAGGACTTGTCCTTATAAAAGATATTGTGAGAGAGCCGGGTGAAAGGACAAAACTCGCAGTATATTCCAAGAACCCGTCTATCGACCCTGTAGGTGCGTGTGTGGGCATGAAGGGTACGAGGGTGCAGTCAATAGTGCGTGAACTGAGAGGTGAAAGAATAGATATTGTACCGTGGACAGATGACCCGAGGATGCTTATTGCGAGAGCATTAAGCCCTGCGACAGTGGACAGGATAGGGATAAACGAGGAAGATAAGACAGCCATGGTAGTGGTGAATGACCAACAATTCTCACTCGCCATAGGGAAGAAAGGTCAGAATGTCAGACTTGCGATGAAGCTCACTGGCTGGGATATTGATATATTAAGCGATACGGAATACTCTGAGATGAGGTTGAAAGAGGCGGATAAGATACTTAATGATACGATAGATCAGAAGCCGCATAAAAAAGATATCCCATCTGTTGATGGCTAAACCCCGTAGTTGCATTAAAATGTTGCATTAAAATATATATTTAACTATGCATTTTAGATGACATTAATGACATTATTTTAATTAGCCAGATGTTTAAGCAACAACGGGGTAAAGACCTTTCAGAATTTCATATACAATATTTAAAAGGTGTCGGACCTCAAAGGGCAAAGCTTTTAAGCCGCCTTGGTATCAAAACATTAAAAGATGCGTTTTATTACCTTCCTTACAGATATGAAGACAGAAGCAACCTTAAAAAGATAAGCGACCTGACTTATGGAATAGTAGAGACTGTATCAGGAAAGGTTGTCTCTGCTGAAGTGATTAACCTGCCCAGAAGAAAACTGAAGTTATTCGAGCTTACCGTGGATGACGGAAGCGGTCTTTTAAAAGGCAAATGGTTCAACCAGCCTTTTTTGAAAAAGAATTTCGCAATAGGAAATGAAGTAGTGCTTTGCGGGGTTGTCAGGAGGAACCCCTATTGGGGAATCGGATTTGAAATGGATAATCCGGAATATGAGATTGTAAGTGATGATGGCGATTCATTAATACATACAAATAGAATTGTACCGGTATACAGAGTTACCAGTGGTTTGTCAGTAAGGCAGATCAGGTCAATAATGTTCAATCTTACAGAAACATGTATTAAGGATATATATGACCCGGTACCCCATGAGATCCTGAAGAGACATGATTTACCCGGACTCCCTGAAAGCCTCTCTGGTGTTCACTTTCCAGATACAAGTGTAGATATAACGCTTCTCAATAGGGGAACAAGTGACTTTCACAGGAGGCTTTCTTTTGATGAGCTTTTTATGCTTGAGCTCGGCCTCGCAATAATGAAAAGGGGGAAAGCACGTGAAAAGGGAATTGTATTTAATTCTGAGGGAAGAATTCTAAAGAGGCTTATCGAGATGCTCCCATTCAGGCTCACAAAGTCACAGGAAAAAGTATTCAGTGATATACTAAGTGACATGAGAAGCCCTCACCCGATGAACAGGCTTATTCAGGGTGATGTGGGATGTGGGAAGACTATTGTTGCTTTGATGGCAATGACAGTTGCAGCAGAATGTGGTTATCAGTCTGCTCTGATGGTACCAACAGAGATACTCGCAGAACAACACCATATCAATATACGCACGTTAATAGAAGCCCTGGGCTTGACGGTATGTCTGCTGACAGGAAGCAAGCGGGAGAGACCTCTCGATGAGATTGCTTCAGGTGAAATAGACATAGTTGTCGGAACCCATGCACTGATTCAGGAAGGCGTATCATTTAAAAATCTTGGTCTTGTGATAATAGATGAACAACAAAGGTTTGGTGTCATGCAGAGGGCATTGCTCAGGAGAAAAGCGATGAATCCTGATGTTCTTGTCATGACAGCTACCCCTATACCAAGGACACTCGCACTTACATTATACGGCGACCTCGATTATTCTGTCATTGATGAGCTTCCGCCTCAAAGAAGGCCTGTGACAACGCTGCTTTTTAGCCCGAAGCAGAAGGACTACATATATACTTTTATAAGAGAAGAGGTAAAGAAGGGAAGACAGGTTTATGTGGTATATCCGGTAATAGAAGAGTCGGAAAAGACAGACCTTAGATCAGCAATAAGGGGTAAGAATGCCTTTGAAAAAGATTTCCCTGAGTTTACCATTGGGCTCCTTCACGGGAGAATGAAAGCACAGGAAAGGGAAGAGATAATGGCGTCTTTTAAGCAGGGAGAGATAGACATATTGGTCAGCACCACTGTGATAGAAGTAGGGATTGATGTGCCAAATGCAACCCTTATGCTTATAATACATGCTGAAAGGTTTGGGCTGGCACAGCTCCATCAGCTCAGAGGGAGGGTAGGACGGAGTCCGCAACAGTCTTTCTGTATGATGGTTGCATACGAACCCAGTGGAGAAGAAGCGAAAAAGAGACTTGACGTAATGGCCAAAAGTAATAATGGGTTCATGATTGCTGAGGAAGACCTGAACATACGGGGGCCAGGAGAGTTTTTCGGAACGCGTCAGTCAGGCTTGCCAGACCTCAGGATTGCACATATTGTGAGAGATGCATGGCTTCTGAATGGAGCAAGGAAAGAGGCGTTCAATCTCATTGAAAGGTATCCTGATTTAAAAGGGTTCCCTCTTTTAAGAAAATCTCTCGAGGGATTCTGGAAAGGAAAGATTGAACTTTTTAAGACAGGCTGAGGGGGTGATTATGTTTAAGAGATTAAAAGAAAGTTTCGACGGTGGAGTTGAAAAAATTAAATGGTTTTCATCATTGTTTTCAGACAGAATGAAGATAGAGTATTCAGTGATGAAACTCCTTTACCAGTCAGATCAGATGGAGAAAAAAAAGGAAGATCTGATGAAAACAGTTGGCAAGCGCGTCTTTGAACTAAAAGGATATTCTGACAGGTATATTATGAAGGACAATGTGATCGCTGAAGCTCTCCAAGAACTCGAGAAGATTAACAGTGAAATAGAAGCAGTAAAAAAGGAGGCATCAGAGATAAGTAAGGTAGAGACATAATTACTGACAGGAAAAGCTGTCTCAGAACCAGCCTTTCCTGTTAGTAGATCATTAAAATTATGCATAATATAATTCCATATATCGTTGTCTTTCTTTTCGGTTCTATTGTTGGGTCATTTCTTAATGTATGCATATACAGGATACCAAGGAACTTATCAATCATTATCCCTTCGTCGAGGTGTCCCTCCTGTAATAGTCCTCTCAAGCCATGGGATAACATACCACTATTAAGTTATCTATTTCTTGGTGGCAGGTGCAGAGCATGCAAGGCGAGGATTTCCTTCAGGTATCCTCTCGTCGAGTTCATGAACGCACTATTTTATGTGGTAGTCTTATGGAGATTCGGTTTTGGATGGCATACCCTCATCTATTTTGCTTTCTGTTCTGCCCTTATCGTGATAACCTTTATCGATTTAGATTTTCAGATGATACCGGATAGAATAACCCTGCCTGGCATACCAATAGGAATACTCCTCGGAGGATTTATCCTTGTAGATCCTTTTATGCGACATTTACCCCTCGGGATAACATCTTCCTTTTTAGGTGCCTTTATCGGTTTCGGATTTTATTATCTTGTTGCAAAAGTGGGAACGCGGATTTTTAAAAAGGAGGCAATGGGGGGTGGCGATATCAAGATGATGGCAATGGTTGGGGGATTTCTTGGATGGAAAGGCGTGATACTCACAACTTTCCTCGGAAGTCTTTCAGGCGCAATTATCGGTATTGCTTTGATGCTCTATAAGGGGAGGGAATGGGGATCAAAGATTCCATTTGGCCCATACCTTGCGTTGGGTTCAATAATAACGCTTTTTTACGGTCAGGAGATACTGTCCTGTTATCTTCACAGGCAGATACTGGTACGATGAGTGTAGGAATCACATTTTTATATCTGCTTATATTCCTGCTTGCAGTACTGGTCTTTCTTTATTTACTCAAAAGGTTTATAAGGTATTACGGTGAACAGAAGAAGTTAGAGCGAAAGGATATGTCTCAGGTACATTTTGTCGTTGACACATTTCACGAGCTCGTGTCAAAACTCAAAGAAAAGGAAAAAGAGCTTGATGTTATGCGGCAGAAGGCAGAAGACAGGGCAGTGATTATTGAAGGGTACAATGAAAATATACTGCAGAGTGTTCCAAGTGGAGTGATGAGTTTTGACGAAGAGATGAGGATCACAAAGGTAAATATAGCTGCTGAGAAGATACTTGACATTAAAGGAGAGATAGTTATCGGTAAGTATCATACAGACGTGTTCAATAAACCCATTACAGACCTTCTTAATGAGAGAAAGTTTATTGAAAGGGGTGAGATAAGTTATATCACACAGTCAGGAAAGAAGATATGGTTGGGACTTACCCTCTCACCGTTAAATGACAGGGAAGGCAGGACAATTGGCCAGATACTTATTTTTACTGACCTCACCCATCTTAAGGCATTTGAGGCACAGATGGAGCTGAGGGCAAGACTGTCAAGCCTTGGTGAGATATCAGCAGGGATTGCCCATGAATTGAGGAATCCGATGGGTGTCATTGCAGGGTATACAAAGCTCCTCGCAAAAAGGGTGGATAACTCTTTAACACATACTGTTGATGCTATTTCAAAAGAGATCAGTGTAATGGACAGGATTATCTCTGACTTTCTTTCATTTGCAAAACCTACTGAACTCACGATCTCTGACCTTGACCTGAAGATGATTATCGGAAATTGTGTTTCAGTGGTTACAGGTGAGAGAAAAGATATTCACACTCACTTTGATAGTGATAGGTTGCTTGTTCTCAAAGGTGACGAGGTGCTTTTACGACAGGCGTTCACAAACCTCATACAGAATGCTGTCGAAGCAATGCCTGCCGGGGGAAAGCTCGCAATAACGGCTTTTCCTTCAATAAGCTCAGAAGGAAATTTTCTGGAAATTGTGATATCTGATACAGGCCATGGTATCGGAGAAAACGTACTGGACAAGATCTTCCTTCCGTTTTTTACGACAAAAGAGAAGGGCACAGGACTTGGCCTCGCAATCGTTCATAAGATTATTATTTCTCATGGAGGGAGTATCTTTGTTGAAAGCAGTGAAAAAGGGATAACATTCAAGATTAGGCTTCCTTTAAAATGACTGAAAAAATGACCGATAATCAAATTCCAATAACCAAATACAATAAACGCAGCTTATGACTTTAACGAAGAGTTTTTGATATAATTGTCTTTAGCAGGATTTGGTAGTACAGGGAGGGGGCCTGTCTTGCATATCAAAACTGCTTCATTCAGCTTTAACTTAAAGGCATTAGAACCTATTATCCTTCCATCATGCAAAGGCTCTACTTTAAGGGGAGGGTTTGGCTACGCCTTCAAACGCGTCGTCTGTGCGACCCCTCCACTCTCAAACCAATTCGATGACCTTGGAATTTCGATATGAAGATTGAGAAGACGGAGATATGGATAACATGTGAAAAATCTCTGGCACTGTTCACAGATACTGTTTGTGACAGTCGGGCTTGAGGCTTAGAGGCATAGTGGGTATAAATATAAACAATTCTCATATATCTGATATAATTGAGAAAGTAATAAAAGGAGGCAATTGTCATGATTGATACAGATACTATTGACAGGCTTTCCAGGAAATACTCCATGTCACAGGAAGAGTTTGTTAAGCTTGGCTCAACCCTTGCAATGAAAGAGAAAAAAAGAAGTCTGCAGATTGAGAAGCTTGAAATACTTGCACGATATGCAGCAGCAACCGTAAAGGAATTGGAGGAGAAGATCAAATCAGGGACTGTTCCGGAACATCCAGCATGGGAAGACCTCATCGAGATAAAGAACATTGAATCTGAGATATCGGAAATAGAAAGTGATATCAGAACTCTACAGACAGCTTAAAGAGATAGCTGACAGAGAGTTTAACGAAATAATTGAAGACAGGAGATTATTACAAGCCATACAGGCAGAGCGAGAAAACTCAGATTAAATCTCATTGATGACACATTTATAGACATCTGGTACTCTCAGGACGGTGAATATTCGTTTCACTGGGAACAGATACATGTGAGAAATATCATTTATCGTCATGATAATGCTCCACATCAGAAGTGGTCTTACGTTAAAACCTTTCCAAAACACTGCCACGAAAAAACTCAAGAAAACGTCATTGAAAGCGAGCTCCCTGATAAACCGGATGAAGCATTAAGAGTATTTTTAAGTATTGTGCGAAAACGTATTATTGAATTGAGAAAAAAGAAAGATGAGTAGAAGTTACTGACACAGACCACTGACACTGTCACTGTTCACTGACACTTTTTTTATGAACATCGAGAAGAATGAGATATGGATAACATGCGAGAGCGCCCTGCAATTAAACGACGGACGGGCGGTGAGGGGGGCTGGAGTGATTTGCATAATGTATTTAAGAAATGGGGAATAAGAATAAATAGATTGAAGTAAATATCTGATTTACTTATAATAAGAATATCAGATAATCAGAAAGGAGGGTTTGCGTATGCCTGTTGTTAA
>Ga0315296_10002816_pt1 | contig 14699 bp, 13 predicted proteins | sample YL17G14_18_MG_FD_203921 | JGI IMG/M metagenome (GOLD analysis project Ga0315296, IMG submission 203921) | Sediment microbial communities from Yellowstone Lake, YNP, Wyoming, USA - YL17G14_18 | ecosystem: Environmental > Aquatic > Freshwater > Lake > Sediment | place: USA: Wyoming | collected... | reverse complement strand
AGATAATTGTATGCCAACACTGCGCATCCGACAGGTGCTATGCCGATGGTGCGCTCGCGTATTCCCAGCTCGTCGATAGCCTCAGCTATCAGCCGATGGGCGATGCCGTGCCCGCATCCGGGACAATAGTGCGTCGGACAATTCTTAAGGCTCTGCGTTCGCTTAAATACTGCCTTCACTTGCATCACCTTCTCACAGGGACAGTCATTTGCCTGATTTTATCCAGAATCTCTTCGACGGTCGGCACGCCGCCTCCCGGTCGGCCATAAAATAATACCGGTGCCTTGCCGGCGACGGCTAATTTTACATCCTCAACCATCTGACCACAGCTCATTTCCACGACCAAGAATATCCGGAATTCGTCGGCGGCCCGGCTGATTTGCTCGGCTGGAAAAGGCCACAGCGTGACAGGACGAATCCAGCCGGCCTTGATTCCCTCCTGCCTGGCTTTGTTTACCGCGCCTCGTACGATTCTGGCTGCAATGCCATACGCAACCACCACAATCTCTGCGTCTTCGAGGGCGTATTGTTCGCAAATCACTTCATTTTTCTGCACCTGCCGGTATTTGGCCTGCAGCTTATAATTCAGTTGTTCCAGCACCCCTTCCTGCAGCCACAATGAGCGGACAATGTTCTGTGATCTATCTTTGGCCCCGGTCAGCGCCCAATCTTTTGCCGGCAATTCTCGCCGCAGCTTTTTTTGAAGTACTACCGGCTCCATCATCTGGCCAAGAATTCCGTCGGCCAGAATCAGTACTGTCATTCGATACTGATCCGCCAGGTCGAATGCCAGCGGCATACAATCAACCATCTCCTGTACGCTCCACGGTGCCAACACGATTGTGCGGTAGTCGCCGTGCCCCCCGCCGCGAGTAGCCTGAAAGTAATCGCCCTGAGATGGCGCGATATTACCGAGGCCCGGTCCGCCCCGCATCACGTTAACGACCACCGCCGGCAGCTCGGCGCCTGCCAGATAGCTTATCCCCTCCTGCATCAGACTGATGCCCGGACTGGATGAGCTGGTCATCGCCCGCTTACCCGTGGCCGCTGCGCCATAAACCATATTTATCGCAGCCAGCTCACTTTCGCTCTGCACGAAGACCCGCCCTTCTTCGGGCATTCTTTTGGACATATAGGCGATGATTTCGTTTTGCGGCGTAATCGGATAGCCGAAATAAGCGTCGCAACCTGCAATGATGGCCGCCTCCGCCAGAGCCTCATTGCCACACACTAGGACTCTTTCAGTCACTACTTGTCCTTAACTAAGATCGGCCTGTCTTTCTTGGAAGGTCCGCCAACAGTGTTCTCATCACGATATACTTCGATTACTGCATCTGGGCAAATAATTGCGCACATAGCACAGCCGGTGCACTCCATATTAGTAGCCTGGGCGGGGAAATAACCTGACTTGTTGGAGCACTTGGAGATAATGATGCAGCCCTTGGGGCACACTGTGACACACAATCCGCAGCCTTTGCAGCGCTCGATATCAATAATTATTTTGCCAGCCATTTTCATCTTGCGTCCAGCCTGCCAATTTTCAATTTTCAATTGTCAATTGTCAATTGCCAATTATGGGTATCTGGAGTTTTTCCTTATGTCAAAAGCCATAAGGGCGTCGCCGTGGCGAATGTAAAGCCGGCCATCGGATATGGCTGGATGGGCCCAGTGCTTGCCGGAGCCGGCGGTGACCCGGAAAGAACTGATTATCTCGAAGCTTTTGGGCGAGGGTTTGACAAGAGCCACGTCGCCGGTATTTTCGTCATAGCAATACAGCATCCCGTCCGCGTAGATAACGGGGCCTTTATTTGCGTTCCACGCGGCCTCATACATAACTTTGCCGGCGTCCCAATCAAGACAAACCCAATCGCCTTTGGGAATGCCCTTAAAGTTGGAGCCATAGAGGCAGCCGTCGACCAGCGGTGAGCCGGTCATGCCCCAGGAGATGTTTTTGCCCTGGAACGTATTCAACGCATCCACGCTCCAGATTTGTTCGCCGGTTTTGGCGGACAAACATGCCAGGACTCCTGTGCCGCTGAAGACGTAAACGCGGCCGCCGTCCACCGTTGGCGTGGTTCGAGCACCCGGATAGGACCCTTGCCACTCCTGGCCGTATGATTTTTTCCACCGGAACTTGCCGTCAAGGTCATAGGCAAAAAGAAACCCCTGGCCGTCAAGCATGCCGGTTGTATATATAAACCCGTCGGCTACAGCGACCGAAGAAAAACCCGTGCCCAGGCCATCGACCGACCAGAGAAGGGGGGCCGCCTTGCGGCCATTTTTGCAGAAGTCCGGTTTCTGCGGATTTGCCGTCGCGGCTCAGTCCCCTGAATTGGGGCCAGTCATCGGCGCGGCACAACGGGCGGGATAGCAAAACGGCCGCAAACAAAGTTGTCACAGCCTTGATATGATCTATACGCAGAATCCTTCAGGTCGTTTCGGTCAGTATTCTTTATGCAGCCCACAGCACAGAACGCAGGCTCCATTTGAGAGAAAACATAATACACAAATCGGCCGGTGAATACAACTGCCGACCGCCGCCGTGCCAGGCAAAAGATTGGGGCCTATTCGGCATAGGCGAATAGGCCCCAAAATGGTGCAATCCTCTCTAAACCCCGCAACAAGTTGCGGGGCTAAATATCTCTCGACTTCGCTCGAGACAGGTTTAGCCCCCGGACCCTTCGACGAGCTCAGGGCAGGCTCTGTGCCGGGGGCAAGCCCTGCCCACATCCTTCGACTTCGCTCAGGACAGGGGTGGCAGGGCTAAACATTCACAGCACACTGCGATTACGGCCACAAAATCTGCTCAAGCCAAGAATCCGCTAACTTAGCATAGTCCTTAAAATCGACCTTTTTGTCGGCATTCAGATCAGCCGCAAGAGGACCCTTGGATTCTGCCACACTGATGACGTCCGCGACGGGTGGCGCCCCGGTTGTGTCCCAGATACGAACGAACCCTCGGGCCTTATCGCGCGGCAGATAATGCTTCACCCAGGCTGGCGCATTTCCAGCAGCGTCCGTAGCCAAAACTGTGAGATTGGTAGTAATGCCAGCAGCCGCCGGCCGCTGCGAGCTCCAGGTTTGCGCTAGGCCCCAACTGGCCCCGGCGCCGGTGATGGTGACTGTGTCGTAGGTGTCCCGCGGTGCGCTGGAAGTGTTGAATCCCAATATGGCGGGCGCTCCGGCATTAGCGGGGTTGTCCCAGGTACCATCCGCGTGGGCAATGTCCCAGAAAGGAATATCGGCGTAGAAGACAATCTTGCCGCCTGCATCGAGATACTTTCGAAGCGTGCAAGTAGCATCTACCGATTCTACAACGGTGTCCGGCGCGTTGTCCCGACAGAACACCACCACGCTCAACTTTTTATCGGCGATGCGAGCGTTCATCCACGTCTTGAGCTGGTCAGCGTCGAGAATCGTGTAGCCGGCAGCGACCAGACCGTCTCGAACGGTTATGGAATTGGCATCAGTGGCCCAATTCGTTCGATATCGGCTGTCCCAGTAGGCAGCGCGATACTCCCAATCCTGCACTTGTGTTTCAAACAACCACTCGCCCGCGAGTATTCCAAGGTCTTCATAGCCAACCTTGCAGTCGTACCGCCAGGCGATATCGGCATCCGGTCTTAACATCGAAGGAACGCATCTGCTGGGATACACCCGGATATCATCGACGAATATCGTGCCCGTGCTGCCAACCTTCGGACTGGTGCGGTTGCCAAGACCGATATACATCTTCTTGACAGCCTTCAGGTTCACGCCAGCAGCACTGAATTGCGTTAGCTCGATATTCCACTCCTGCCAGCCGATTTTCTGGGGCGCCCCTATATCAGGATGGTTCACCACCTTGACGTGGGCGGCATTATCTTCCACGGCCACATAGAGCTGCTCAGCAGCATTTGCAGCAGCGCCATAGAAGTACAGCGTCAACGCCTTGACGGTTCCCTTGGTCCAATCCTGCGGCGAGGCCCACTCTCGCTGCGTCTCTGAGTATCGAGCTTTGCCGGCTGCACCGCTGTTGTCGTAACCTAACGGCATTGACTGGCTGCCGCCATGAACTGTAGTCTGCTCAGCAAAGGGCGCCTGACCGTAGCCCACAGTTGAGCCGGTGCCGTTGCCGGCATAGCCCGGCGCCGGTTCGTTGTATCCCCATCCGTCCTTCCAGGTCTGGAAGATTCTGCTGCCCACATCGTCAGTATAGTCCTCAAAGTCATCCACAACGATAAAGTTGGCGGTAGTAAAGCTCCAGACGCCGCCTTTCCAGGTATCGGCGGCGTTTACCTCATCTATTCGCCAGTAGTAAGTGCTATTCCACGTCAGTGGTGCTTCGCTGGGGACGTAGCTGTTAGCAGCAAGGTCCTGCTGACCTCGATAGATACCTGTTGAGGCCGTAGTAGCGCTTGCCACCGCTGTAGCATCTGTGCCGAAGTACACGTTGTGCTTAACGGCCTTCTCGCCCGCCGACCATCTCAGAGTGGGTGTATCCTTGACATCTACAGCACCGTTAACCGGAATCGGGTTGCGGGCTGGCAGCGGAAGCTGCAACGCGCCCGCTGGAATTATCTGTCTGGGCGTGGAAGTGCTCTCCCAGAGTAGTTGTGCTACCGCATCGCCGCCATTTTCGTAGTATTCTACCCGAACGCCATATCGCTGCCCGGCAACAAGGTCAATGGGCGAACTGCTATGCATGGTTGCCGACTGATTTATCCAACTATCAATGATCAGCACGTCGTCCAGCCACATCCGGATTCCGTCGTCACTATTGGTGGTAAACACGTAAGGCTCGGAGTATTGCACTTCGACCACGCCAACCCATCTAACCGAGAATAGGTCGACGGGGATGGTACCGCCCGGAGTGCCAGCGCCCCAGTTGAAGCCGATCGCAGGGTCAAGACGGACAAGTGCCGGAGCACCAGTCAAATTCATATTACTGAAGTAGTATCCTCTGATACCCGCGTTGGGCCCAATCGTTGTAAAGCTCCAAACTGTGCCCGGATACTTGGCGCCGCCGGAGTCGAACTCATCGATCCTCCAGTAGTAAGTTGTATCCAGTGCAAGGGTTCCGGGCTCGTATGTTTTCGTTGTCTGCTGGCTGCTTTTCAATGTGCCGCCCGTGCCATTAGCTACCGCAGTCTGGTCGGTGCCAAAGTACACATCGTGCTTAATGCCGGTTGCGCCCGCAGTCCAGCTAAGGTCAGCCTCGACATCGACCCACTTGGCACCATCGCTCGGGACCGGAGCATAGGCGGTCAATGGCGCAGCGGTAAAGCTCCAGACATTGCCTGTGTGGATGGTGACGCCGTCAGCCTCGACCTCATCGATACGCCAGTAGTAAGTGGCTCCCGGCGTAACAGAGCCGGCCCAATAGACGAGGTACCCCGTTCGGATCTTGAACTCAGCCGCACCGGGCGTCGGATTGGTGCCGAAGTACACATCATGGAACGCGCCGGTATCCCCCGCTTTCCATTGAACCAGCGGTGAGGTCACGCCGGTGGCCCCATCTTTTGGACCCGGGCTCCGTGCGTACGGGTTGCCGGCGGCAATGTATTTCATAAAATAGTTGTTAATCCATTGACTTATAACTTCGCCGCGTAAGTCAGTGTCTGTATCGGCCACCTGGTAGAAAACCCCTATGCGACCATCCGTAACTGTATTATGAACGATAACGGGGTCGGCTAATGTTCCACCAGTGTCTTGAGCAAGAATCAGTTCGACTTCCCAATCGCCGGCAAGTGTATCAAGATGGAATGGGCGGTCAGTCTGGAAATTCTGCAAAGTTGGAGTGTATTCGTGACCGTCGGCTGTAACAACAACAGGAGTATTGTCCGCGCCCGCCACTGTAACGCCGGGAATGTCCATCATATTCTGTAATCCGCCTGCGGCATTATTTCCACCAGTTCCGACGTAAAAAATCCAGTCACCGGTGTTAATAATGGTATTACCATCATCCAGGAACAATTCGGCTAATGAGCCATTAGGCTGTGCATTACCGCCTGCATAAATAGTGGCTGGGAACTGTCCGCAAAGAATTAAAAGGTCTGATACACCATCACCTGTGTGGTCTCTTACCCAATCTGCAAGGGCGGCCTGTTGAGCTGATGTGAATAGTTGAACAGAAACACCCTTTACGTTGTTAACAATTTCTTGCATCTCGCGGTCAGCCGCAGCTTGCGTCCACCAGTTTGCCTGTGTTGAAATCGCTATGTCAGAAGCCATAGCCATCGGGCAAAATGCAAAAAAGAAGGTTAGATAAATTAATTTTTTCCACATAATAGTCCTCCTTCAAAAAAGTTTAAGATACCTGACTTTGGTCACACGCCAAAACACGCTCGTTGGGGATAAGCCCGCCAGAGTCTGTAGATATATAGGCCTATCGCGACAACCTCTAACACAACAACCAACAAAAGGCCAAAAAAGCTACGACACTTGTTTCCATCCAGCAGTGTTTACTGCGACTTGAACTTGCCTCCTTCCTTAGCCCGGACACACGAGAAGCGCATCCGCACGTTGCGACACCTCTATTTATATCAGATATGCCGCCCTAATTTCAAGAAAAAGTTGCAAAATTTCTTGCCAAAGTCGGGCAAAATCTCCCGTCAAGACTGCTTAGGGAACACTTTGTGGCTCTGCCGAAGGCCTGACCAGGATTTCTATGGCCGCCATTTGTCCTTGAGCCAGAACCGCCGGCCTTGTGCCCGATTCTTCGCTTCGGCTGGTAAAACTCCACGCGGTGCTCCGAACGCCAATTGCATTTGGTTTCCAGTCCCATAAGGACCCGTAGTCCGTGCTTCGACCCCGCCATCTGTGAAATCCGCCATTCCAATCGTATCCCGGCTCTATTGGCTATCCTTTTGACCGATACGTCAGATTGTGGGGTAAGTCTCTTTCTTGAGCAAAGAACCTAATCTGCAAAAGGAGTTAAACGGGCGAAAGTGCAATGGACGAAAAGGTTGTCAACTCAGCCGAAGAGTTTATACACAGGACAAAAAGATCCTGGGTGCTTGGTCCAACATCGACCATAGTCTTGCCTTTGCTTGGTTCAGCGGGCTGCGAAAAGAGGATTATAAGCTACGACCAAGATTGCTTGGGATAATCGATAAGATCAAGGACAAAAACCAGAAGAAAACCTTCGAGAATGACATTGTTCAAGAGTTTCGCATGCGAAGTCTGGCAGTCCTGCCGGATTGCCAGGGAGGCATTATTGGCAGGACTACCCTGCGAAGGCAGATTTCTCCGCTTCGGCCCGCCGCTGGCCGGCCTCCGGTCGGAATGACAAATGTGGGCGCAGGTGCGCGGGCCTTCGGTCGGAATAACAGTAGGGGCGGTGCTGTGCACCCCTTTCGACTGTACTGAGGACAGCCCGCCGCGTGGGAATGACAAAGTCCGGCAAACGTTGGATGTCACAGAGAAAAATTTTTGTCCCTATCCGTATTTTTCTCTTGACTTTCAACCTAAAAGAGTACATAATGTACTCATGAGGATAGTTAGCAAGGCGCCGCTTAGGGAGTTCTGGGCCAAACATCCGAGTGCCGAGCCGGCGCTAAAGCACTGGTACAGGGTAGCCAAAGCAGCTAAATGGAGCTCTTTAGCCGATGCACGAAAAACTTTCAGTACAGCCGACACGTACGCAAGAGGCAGTGAGACGTATACGATATTCAACGTAGGTGGGAACAAGTATCGAATAATCGCGGCGATAAACTATACCATACAAACGGTGTTCATCGGGTGGAGGCTGACACACGAGCAGTATAGCAAAAATAAGTGGAAGGCTTTATTATGACCCTAAGAACCGCAATCCCAACTAATTGGAAAAACCTGGTAACAAAGCTATATCTCCGTCCTATTCGCACGAAAGGCGATTACAATCGTGCCGTTCAAATAGCCCGTAAATTGGCAGCAAGAACCGACCTGAACAAAGATCAGACCGCCTATCTCGAAATCCTTACCCTGCTTATTGACGATTACGAGAGTAAACACGTGCCAATTGATACCACTCAAGACCCCATACAGACGCTTGAGTTCCTGTTAGAAGCTAATGGTTTGAATAGTTCCGACTTGGGTCGTATTCTCGGCCAGAGGCAATTGGGCTCGAAGATTCTAAAACGCAAAAGACAACTCAGCAAGGTGCATATTAAGAAACTGGCTGAATATTTCTCCGTGGAACCCGGCTTGTTTCTGTAAGCACACCAATTTCCAATCTACAAATGTCATTTTTTTGATTGCCCTTATTTCTTTTCGACCTGGCCGGTCATCGGCACAAAACGGACCGGCATGACATTTTTCTGGTGCAGATTGCCCTTGGAGTCCTTGGTTATCAGCACCAGATACTGAAACCCGAAGCGGCCTTCCACAGGTAGGATCATTCTGCCGCCCGGCTTTAATTGCTCGATCAGCGGCGGAGGTATGCGCCCGGCAGCGGCTGTGCCGATGATGGCGTCGAATGGGGCCTTTTCGGGCCAGCCAAGATAGCCGTCGCCGGCCCTGACAAATACATTGCGGTAGCCCAGCTCTTTTAGCTTCCTGGCTGCGGATTTGGCAAGCTCTTCGAGAATTTCGATTGTACAGACCTCCCGGGCGATTTCAGCGCAGACCGCCGCCTGGTAGCCTGAGCCGGTCCCGATCTCCAGGACCTTATCATTTGGATCGAGTTTCAAGGCCTCGGTCATAAATGCCACAATGTATGGCTGGCTTATGGTCTGGCCGAGTCCGATCGGCACAGGGTGGTCGCCATAGGCATACCGCTGCTCGGTTGGGGGAATAAACGCGTGCCGCGGCACGATCCGCATCGCTTTTAGAACATTGGGGTCATTCACATCCCGTGCCTGGATTTGGTCGGCAACCATTCCGGCTCGCTCTTCGATGCGCTGGCTAAAAGCCGGATGTTTATGTTCCGGACGCAGCGGTTTCTTATCGTTCGGGTCCTTTTGCTCTTGGGCGGTCGGCTGGTGCGCATCAGCAGCCTTTTCGTTGGGCTGAGACTCTTTGCTCTCGATGGCAAAAATCGCGCCGGGCCTTGTCAGCAGCTTGACCGTAAAAATACCGGCAGATATCACAACCAGTATCAATAGCGAAAGAGGCAAGTACACCCACTTTTTTGCCGGCCCCAGATTATTTGCAGCCATCTGTTGAACCACCCCCTTTCGTAACCGGTATAGTTCCAGCGGCAGGTTTTCCGGGCAGCTACCCGCTATATAATAACGCACGAGCCAACCAGAGCCAAACTGAATTTCTCCGGCGCCCGAATCCCCGGCGACGGCAGATGACCCAAACCGGCGGGGCAAGAAACCCTAAGTATGAACCGGCGGTGAAACCGGGAAATGAAACCTGCGGTAAACTGCAGGGACCCCGCAATAAACCCGTCCTGAGCCGGGTCGAAGGATTGCGGGGCTAAATATCCGGCGTAAGGGCAAAATCTTGAAAAAAATGCCCTTGCATGGACGATAATAGCCCGTATAATTATCTGACCGTATCGCGTTAACCGTGAAGGCAAAAGCGATATACGAGATACGAAGGACGAGATACGAGATTTGCGGGTGTAGCTCAGTGGTAGAGCGCCACCTTGCCAAGGTGGATGTCGTGAGTTCGAACCTCATCACCCGCTCTATAGGTTGTTTCAAAGATGGGCACTGCAAACGCGTTCTTTGCGTTGGCAGAGCACATAGTATCGGCGAGGAACCGGCTAAGTGGTAGCGCGGCGATGGTCGCTGATATGCTGAGGTCCTGTATAATCGCTATGCTGGGACCGAAAACCACGTTTATCCGGCTAAGGGAAGGTGTAACCCTGATGCCCTTTTTCTTTAATGTATCGGCAGAACTAAAACAGAGCGTTCAGGAGCAGAGAAATGGCCGAGGAAGAACAGGCGACAGTCCAGACGAATGACGAGCAAGCTGCGACGACCGAGGGCAAGCAAGAGTCCGCAGGACCGAAAAACGTTGTCGCCGTTGAAGAGGCGGGCCCTTGTAAAAAAAAGGTCACCGTAGAAATACCCGAGGAAGCGATAAAAAACGCTACCGATAAGCAATATGACACTCTGCGCAAAGAGGCGATCGTGCCGGGCTTTAGAAAAGGTCGAGCGCCGCGACGCCTTCTGGAAAAAAGATTCGGCAAAGAAACTGCAGAGCAAATCAAGCTCAAGCTGCTCATCCAGGCCAGCGACTCGGCTATAAAAGATAATAAGCTGGACGTGCTCGGCGAGCCTTCCATCGACCATGAGAAAATAGAGCTGCCGGAGACCGGGCCGCTGAAGTTCGACTTTGAGGTGGAGGTCAGGCCGGTAATCACCCTGCCGCCGCTCGAAGGCATCCCCCTGACAAGAACAAAACTGGAAGTTACGGATGAGCAAATCGACAGAGAAGTCCAGCAACTGCGCAGGTTGTCGGGCGTATGGACGCCGCGCGAGACCGGATCCGTTCAGCTCGACGACCAGATAATAGCCGATGCGGTTCTGAAGGCTGCCGATGCCGAGAAAGAAGAGCAGCTTGATAATGTCGAGATATACGTGAGGCACAACGGCTTTATCGGAGCGGTCCCCGTTGAGAAACTCGACGAGCTTCTCGTCGGTGCCAATGCGAAAGACGTCAAAGAGATTAGCGTTGAAGTGCCAAGAACATATTTCCGGGAGGAATATCGCGGCAAAAGGATCGATATCCGCCTTACCGTCAAAGACATTAAGTGGCTTAAACCTGCCGAGATAGACGAGAATTTCCTCAAAAGGCTTCATGTCGGCAATGAAGGTGAGCTGCGGGAGAATATCCGCGATAGATTACAGAGCCGATTGGAACAGCAATCACGGACAGATATGACCGAGCAAATCTACAAGTACCTGCTTGACAACACCAGCTTCAACCTGCCCCTGGACATCGTAGCCGACCATTCGCATACCCTGTTGCAGAGACAGTACGGAAACTTGCTGATGCGAGGCCTGACGCGCGAACAGATTGAAGAGCACATGGATCGGCTGCGAGCAAGCAGTGAACAGCAAGCTCACAAGCAGCTACAGACGTTCTTTATTATGGATGAAGTTGCAAAAAAGCTCAGCATCGAAGTGAGCGAAGAAGAGATTAACGGCCACATTGCCCAATCGGCCATTCAACAGGGGCAGCGTCCCGAAAGGCTGAGAGAGCAAATGGCTCGTGAGGGCTTATTGGCTCAGTTTACGTTACAGGTGCGCGAAAGTAAGTGCATCGCCAAGCTCTTAGAGTCGGCAAAGATAGCCGAGACAGAGCCGCAAGCCAAACCGCAAGCCAAACCGCAAGCCCAGCCGCAAGCCAAGACCGACAAGAAGCCTAAGCGAAAATCGGCTAAAGGAAAAGCTAAAGACAAAAAGAGCGAACCGGCCTCGGAGGAACCTAAAGAATAACGAGCTGGCAGCAGTGAATAAAGGAAGATACTTAATGTCTATCGAACACTCGCCGAGAAACTCCGCTAGGAATTTCCACATGTACGACCAGTACGGCCCATATCAGCGTTATCGCCAGATGAGCCTCGATGATATGCTGCTGGAAAACCGGATCGTCTTTTTGATCGGGGAAATATCATACGCCAGGGCCGCTGAAGTAATTATGAAAATACTGTATCTGGATAATCTCAAGCGGGACACCGAGATCAGCTTATACATTAATTCGCCCGGCGGCAGCGTCGACGACACGATGGCGATCTATGATACAATGTGCTTTGTCGGCTCTCCTGTTGCAACCTTTTGTATAGGCAGAGCCGAGTCGGGAGCCGCCCTGGTGCTGGCAGCAGGAACGAAGGGCAAGCGTTTCGCCCTTCCACATGCCAAGGTTATGCTGCATCAGCCGTGGGGCGGGGTCAGCGGCCAGGCAGCCGACATCAAAATACAGGCTGAAGAAATCCTCAAAGCAAAAAAAATGATACACGAAATCCTGGCAAAGCACACCGGCCAGCCGGCAGACAAGATCGCCGCCGAGACCGAAAGAAATAGGTATATGACTGCGGAAGAGGCGTGCCGGTACGGCCTTATCGACGAGGTGCTGCACGAAGAAGATAAAGCCAAGAAAAAAGACGATAAAAAGGACAAACAGCAAAGCTAGTGCGTCGTGCGTCATACGCAATGCGCACTACGCAATACGAACGTCATGCGACCAACGAGGGCAGCCACAATGATTGTAAATGAGACTTTGGTCCCGATAGTAATTGAAAAAAGCGGCCGAACCGAGCGCGCGTATGACATCTATTCCAGACTGCTGAAAGACAGGATAATTTTTCTCGGCGGCGTGCTAAACGACTCAACAGCAAATTTGATCATCGCCCAGATGCTGTTCTTGAGCAACGAGGACAATAAGACCGACATCCATTTCTACATTAACTCTCCCGGCGGCTCAATTACCGGCGGGCTGGCAGTCTATGATACGATGCAGTTCCTGCGATGCGACGTCGCAACCTATTGCGTAGGCCAGGCGGCAAGCATGGCCGCGGTCCTGCTGGCCGGAGCCAAATCCGGCAAACGGTTCCTGCTGGCAAACAACAGAATCCTCCTGCACCAGCCATTGATCACGGGCATATTGGAAGGTCCCGCTACCGACCTCGACATCGAGGCACAGGAAATACTTCGGCTGCGAACCCGACTTTACGAGATATTAGCTAAACACACCGGCCAAACCCCGGAAAAAATCGAAAAGGATTGCGACCGAAACCTCTGGCTCGACGCGCAAGAGGCAATAGCCTACGGGTTGGCCGACCGAATTCTGCAAAAGGCCCCTGATATTGTCAGAGTCCAGACGCAACCCAGCCAAGAACCAGAAGATTGAAAGGGGCATGCAAGTGAGAGGACAGAGAACAGAGGGCAGAGAACGGACGACAGAGAACAGAGGACAGACTCCTGGCTTCTGTCTTCTGACTTCTGTCTTCTGTCTTCTGGTGTTGGCGGCAGGCTGTAAAAACGCAGATACCGGCACGCCTGGTTTGACTATCCAGGTGGAGCGGTTAAGCCGGGAAAAAACACGCCTGCAGAGTCAGCTCGAACAGTCCAAAACCGAAAACGAACGATTGAAAAAGCAGATGGAGACCCTGGCAGCACTACCGAAAGATCAGCGTGAGCTCTGGTCCATCCAGCGAATCGAGATCGGCAGATTGAGCGGCCTTCACGATAAGAACAAAGACGGCCAAAAAGAAAAGTTGGTCGTCTATGTCCAGCCGATTGACGAGGATGGCGACACAGTAAAATCGCCCGGCGAGGTCCAGGTGCAGCTTTGGGACTTGAACAAAAAAGGTGGCCAGGCACTGCTTGCCGAATGGCACGTTGGGCCGGACCAGCTAAAAAAACTCTGGCTTACCGCGTTACTGGCCGGCAACTACAAGCTGACGTTCGAAGTCGCCGACAAGGTCGAGCTATTCAAATCCGCCTCGGGCGGATTAACGGTCAAGGTCGCCTTCACCGATTATCTGACCGGCAAGACATTCCAGGAGCAAAAGGTGATCAAGCCCTGATCGGCGGGGCTAAATATGTCGTTTAGCCGTCGCTGGCACGGCGACGGCTGCAGTCTTGTTGGCGGTTTTCACCGCCGGTTTCGCAAATCTCGGGGCGAAGGACCCCGTCATTGAAAAAGGTTGAAAATTCCAGACGAATAGAGATGCAGCGATGAACAAAAACCTGATTATACCGCGGGACAAAATCGCGGACTTTTGCCAGCGGCATGTAAACGGGCGAACGGAGTTTTCTCCTTGAAAAATTAAGCGTAGGAGGTTAAAAGTAAAGCGTTATTGAGGAATCTTTGTTTTACTGTACGTTATTTGCTTAGGAGGTAAAAAAATGAAACGTGCTTACATGGTTCTATCACTCTGTCTGATTGTACTGGGGCTTGTTTCTTCCGGCTGCATGATCACTGTAAACAGCGATTCTTGCTCGACGGCTCGGCTGGAAAAAAACAAGGCGATCATTCGGCGCTCGTTTGAGGAGGTGGACAAGGGGAACTGGGTGACAGTTAATGAGATGACAGCCCACGACTACGTCTACCACCAGCCGGGCAGGCCCAAACCCCTGACGGGCGAGGAATTTGAGCAATTTATGCGCTCGGTCCGCGCCGCCTTCCCCGACGGGCGTCTCACGATAGAGGACATGATAGCCGAAGGTGACAAAGTAGTCACCCGTTACACGCTCCGTGGTACCCACAAGGGCGACTTTATGGGGATACCCGCGACCGGCAAAAAGGTAGTGGTCACGGGGATAGTGATATCCCGCATCGCTAAAGGCAAGATCGCTGAAGATTGGGAAGAATTCGATGCTCTGGGTTTCATGCAGCAACTCGGTGCTGTTCCTCCGATAGAAGAGGCCGGCAAGAAGTAAAGGCTGTTGTCAGCCGGTAGTGCGGCTCTTAGTAGGCGTAGGGTGGGCTGTGCCCACACCTTTTTTGCGGTGTGCAAAGCACACCTTATCATTTTACTACAGACGTTCAAGCGTTGTCGAGTGCGCGACGTCTATACCGGTTCGCGGCGAAGGCCCGACGAAAGATTACGTTGTTTTTCAGGGTAGCACGTGCATAATTTAGGCGAAAAAGAAAAGCTGCTGCAATCGCACATCAAAAAGACTCTGCTTGCTTGTCGCGACGCAATACACGCAAACTTCCCGACCGCCGGGCTCGTGCTGTACGGCTCATACGCACGCGGGCAAGCAGGCTCTGAGTCGGATGTAGATTTGCTCGTCTTGTTAGACGAGGACGTTACCCCGGCAAACAAACGGACT
>Ga0315296_10002815_pt1 | contig 14707 bp, 10 predicted proteins | sample YL17G14_18_MG_FD_203921 | JGI IMG/M metagenome (GOLD analysis project Ga0315296, IMG submission 203921) | Sediment microbial communities from Yellowstone Lake, YNP, Wyoming, USA - YL17G14_18 | ecosystem: Environmental > Aquatic > Freshwater > Lake > Sediment | place: USA: Wyoming | collected... | reverse complement strand
CCTTCTGCTGTGAGCATGGCGTTCACAACAGATTTCCCAATGTCGTGCATGTCTCCTTCAACGGTTCCTAGAATAACAGTCCCTGTTCCTGTCAGTTCCTTTGTCTGTTTGAGCATTTCCGGCTTGAGCACTTCGAGGCCTGCCTTCATCGCTTCACCGCCCAGAATCAGTTCCATCAGAAACATCTCTCCCCTTTCGAATCTGGCACCCACCTCTCTCAGGCCCTTTGCCAAACCATTCTGGATCGCCTCGACTGGGTCGATCTTTGCCTGTAGTGCATCTGCCGCCGCTTTCCTTGCTGCGTCAGCGTTGGTTTCCATCACGGCATTCGACAATCGCTCTAGAATTTCCGATCGCACACTCATGCGGATCTTCCTCAGCGTACTCCGTGGAGCCTATGAGTTTCCGAGGAAGTATTAAAGCTCAGACAGCAGCATGGATCGTGCGGTCAAGCCATCTCCGCCCACCTAAGACGAGAAGGCGTAGAAGCCAGCAACGGATCCATCTACACGATACTCCACAACCACGCCCTACCCATCAAGGTATACGCGCCTAGAAGAAGGAGAACCTACATACGCTTCCAACGTGCGCATCCAGACAGCCTCTGGCAGACCGACATCACATACTACGGCAACCGATACCTCATAGCCTTCTTGGACGACTGCTCCCGCTACGTGCCAAACGGAGAAACCTAGAGTGAGCTATCCCCCCACATGGTCTTATATACAACTCTGAGGTTTACCGACTGTGCTGAGTGGAAGTACGATGACCGAGCAAAAGCCGCCGGAGTTCTTCGTGCGCAAAGCTACAGGTTTGGCTAGGCTGTGGACTTGGTGGGATGGTTTTTGGATTAACTTCTCGGGACCGAATATTCCAGCGATGCTTATGGGGAGTCTGGTGTGGTGTTGGCTGTGGCCGGGCGGTAACCCGGCAATTGCCATACTGATTACCGGCCTGATGGTTATGCCGATGTGTGGGGCGTATGCGATTCTGCTGGCTACGTTTCCGAGGGCTGGTGGAGACTACGTGATTCAGAGCAGAATCTTTGGAGGAGGACTGAGTTATGTTATCAATCTGGCTCACAGCTTCATAATTTGGCTTTGGGTTCCCGTCACGGCCATGTTGTGGATCGGGATTTCCGGACAGCCGATGTTGTCGGTGCTCGGATACTTGACAGGGAACAGAGCGTGGCTAGATGTTGCAATCTGGTGGGCAACTCCGGATGGTATTTTCACGATTTCGATTCTTGTCTTGGCCTGGGTCACTTTTATGATAGCCGTTGGCGCATACTGGTATAGAAGAGTGCAAAGAATCGGATACTACTTGGGGACAGTATTCATCGCGATAGCTTTCGTTCTGATGCTCGCGACCTCTGTCGAATCATTTGCAAGTTCATACAATTCATTCATGGGATGGGGATTCGGAGTAAAGGACGCCTACAACCTTACGATTGCTAAGGCTGCAGAACTAGGGTATGCATATGTTCCTTTTTGGGACATAGACTGGAACGCAACGTTCGTAGGTCTGGTTCCGATTATGATGTTCATGTTTACCTACGTAGTTTGGGGTAACCCTATGTATGGAGAGATAACTGGTGCAGGTGAACTGAGGCAAACATGGAAGAGCTTGTGGCCAGCCAACTTGTTCAACGTTTTCCTTGGAATCATGATAGTACTAACGACTGTGAAAGGTGTAAGCTGGGAATTTTTCCAGAGCGGAGCGTACCTTTGGGGTATAGGGCAAGGTTTGCATCCTTTCTACCCGTATCCTCAGCTTTATTGGTCTCTGGCTTCTCCCCAGATCGGACTACTCTTGGCGATAGGGATGAACTTCTGGATCTGGAATTGGATTATGAACTTTATCTGTACGAGCAGAGTCGCACTTTCCATGGCGTTCGACAGGTTACTTCCGGAGTTTGTTGCCAGGGTAGGAACTAGGTTTCGCGCTCCGTACGGCGCGTTGACAATGTTTGCGATTTTCGCGTTGATACTGTCGTATGTGTATGCCTATCACGGTTTTGGTAAGTACTTCCTTTTCGCGTCCTTTGGCTCGCTCATAGCCTACGGAGCAACGTGCTATGCGGGCATGCTCTTTCCGTTCCTTAGGAAGGAGAAGTTCGAATCTTCTGTTGCTAGGATCCATGTTGGAGGAGTGCCACTCATTACAATCCTCGGTGCGTTTGGAGGCGTATTCATCACGTGGACCGCATATAGATGGTTTGTAGATGCCAATTATGGCATAAACAGCCTGACTGGGACAACTTTCGTCATTGTCATCTACGCGGCGTGTATAGTTTCGTACCTCTTCTTCAAATACTACAGAAAACGCCAGGGAATCGATGTCACAAAGACATTTCGAGAACTCCCGTACGAATAGACAGTGCCAGCTCCAACACCGATACCTGCCGTGCGGTTATCAAGTGGTGACCTTGGATGGTGCGATTGTTCTTTTCCACCGACGTGCATGGTAACGAGAAGTGTTGGAGGAAATTCGTGAATGCAGGAGAATACTATGACGCTGACGTTCTGATATTGGGTGGCGACCTGACTGGTAAGATGATACAACCAATCATACAACAGCCAAGCGGAGGTTGGAAGTATTATCGCGGCGGCAAAGAGTTGTTCTTGGGAGATGAAGACGAACTCAGTAGGCACGAAAAGGAGCTCGAGTTCTCGGGCATCTATCCCTACAGAACTACCTTCGAGGAGGCGGAGAAGCTGGCTGCAAATGAAGAGGCGCGTAAGCAAGTATTCCTACAGGCACAAATAGAGACGCTAGCGCGATGGTTTCAGTTTGCGCAAGAGAAGCTAGGGAATAGAACAATCTACTTGGCTCCCGGAAATGACGACGACTTTGTGATCGATTCGGTTCTCGAGAGATACGAGGTAGCGATGAACTGTGAGGGCAAAGTGGTTTGGGTCGATGATCAGCATGAGATGATAAGTTCGGGATGGACTAATCCAACCCCGTGGAAAACGTTTAGGGAACAAAGTGAGGAAAGTCTAGCAGAAAGAATAGAATCAATGGCGTCCAAGGTCGAAGATGTTTCGTCAAGCATATTCGCTCTACATGCTCCACCCTACAATACTGGCCTAGACGAAGCGCCGAGATTGGACACCAGGACGGAAACGTTCAAGATGGTGGGGGCCGATGAGACAGGAGCAGTCGGGAGCAAAGCCGTCAGGAGCTTGATTGAGAAGTACCAACCTTTGTTAGGTTTGCACGGTCATGTTCATGAAGGCAAGGGGAACGCCCGCATCGGCCGAACCATCTGCTTCAACCCAGGCAGCGTGTACACGGAAGGAATCCTGAACGCTGCCGTGATTGATTTGGACAAGAAAAGAATCAACAGATGGTTCTTCATATCGGGATAACGAAATCTCTTTCTTGTGTCGTATTTCTTGCTTAGCGCGTAAGCGCGTCCACGTCTTCATACCACTTCTTTCGGGTTCCGATCTTCGCTCGCATCTTCCATGCCAGTGACTTAGGTCTGCTGTTAATGTAGTCTAGCAGGTGAGTAATTCTTTCTCGCGTAGTCCGAACATTGTCACCCCCCAGAACGCCGGCATATTCATCGAGCATATCAAGCGTCTTTCCCAAGTTCAGTGTTACCGTATAGGAGAATTCCCAGTCTTGGCAAAGCAATTGAGCTACATAACTAGCATTGATCTTGTCATTGTCGTCGTGTCCTACGCTGTGTTCGGCCAAGAGTATCGCGATATCCACGATATCCTTCTCATTTATTTGGACGATCTGCAGTTTCTCTAAGAGCAATTCTGCCAAGGGGATGGTCGGCCTATCGACTTCCAATCTGTTCTTGAACTGTATCGTGTGGTTCATTCTTAACCTGTCCGTGAAGATGTCAACATGTATGCCGGATGCTTCACTAAAGAGAGTGTGTCTTCCGTGCGAGATGAAATAGAGCATGGGTCTTGTGTGGTAGCCCAGCTGTGCGAACAACTCGGGCACGTGTTTGTCCCACTTGCTGTAGGTCCCGAAGTCTAGGTCGGTTAGGCCACGCATCCTTTCATGTATTCCCGCGAGGCTTGGGCTATGCACTCTCACGGCGCATGCACCCATTAGCCGAAGTATTATTCCTTTTTCTTCAGCTATCCCTGTGATTCTCAATGCTTCGTTCAGAAGCTGGTCATCATTCATAGTCCATCCACCAAAGCTATTGATCTTGTGTGCTGTTCTCTTAAAAGGTGATTGTGCTTCTCAAATCTCTGAAAAGTCGAATGCTATAGTTCAGCTTCGCACATGGCATCTATCTCTGATCTAGAAGCCTGTGTGGACTGTCCGTGCGATAATATCGTCCTGGATTTCTGGACACAGTTCCACGAAGTATGCACTATATCCGGCCACCCTTACCAGAAGCGACCGGTATTGTTCTGGATTCTCTTGCGCAGCTCTAAGCGTGTCTTGGCCCACCACATTAAACTGCACATGGTATATCCCCAAATCTAGAAAAGCCCTGAGAAATGTTGCGAGCCTCTTCAGTCCTTCGTCACCTGCTAAGACAGACGGATCAAGCCTCAGATTTGACAACGTTGCTCCATCAATGTCCTCGTGGTTGATTTTAGACAAAGACTTCAATACTGCAGTAGGACCCTTCATGTCCGTACCATGGTTGGGTGAGATCCCGTCCGCCAGCGGCTCTCCGGCTTTTCTTCCGGATGGTAGTGCTCCAACCACCTTACCCTGAGGCACATGTGATGAGACGGGATAGAGTGAAGGCATGAGGTATGTCCCGTGCAAAGTCCTATATTTCTCGTGCTCTTTAACCACGAAATCCGCCAACTCCACCGCAAGCTCGTCTACGTAGTCGTCATCGTTTCCCCACTTTGGTGTGTTAAGGCATAACTGGCGAATCTGCTCGTATCCATCGAAATTACTAGATAAAGCCTTCACGAGGTCTTCATATCCAATCATCTTATCATCATATATGAGCTTCCTGACGGCTGCTAACGAGTTCGCCCCGTCAGCCAATCCTATTCCCAAAGTTCCAGGTCCTATGTTGTAGCGGGCCCCGCCATCCATTAGACACTTGCCATTCTCCACACAATCCAGTACAAGAGATGACTCGAACGGGGTTGGGCATAGCTCGCTGTGCGCCTTTTCGATTATATGGCTTGATATTACGATGTGTCTAATTTGATGTGCCAACTGCTTCATGACTGCGTCCTTGAACTCCTCAAATGTCCTGAATGTTCTGGGATCCCCCGTCTTGAGCCCCAGATGTTTTCCCGTCATCATGTGCAAACCATCAAACAATGCAAACTCAACGGCTGATCCGAAGTTGTAGTGGCCAACATCACTCCATTGATGAAGCTTCCCACTGAGGTTAGGTTCAACGCAGCCAACTAGGCACCAATCTCTTGCCTCCTCCATCTTTACCCCCTTCTTGAGCAGCATCTTGATTCCGACTTCGTCGTTGTGCACGGCAGGAAAACCGGTGCCCAACCTTATCAGCTCACACACTTTGGTCAGGAACTCCTCTGGGCACTGCTTATGAAGCCTTACAGCTAACGATGGTTGACATAACCTCACGTCCATGGTCGCCTGTATGCACATATACGATAACTCGTTCGTTGCGTCTTTTCCATTCTCTGTCACGCCTCCAATCGTTAGGTTCTGGAAGGAATTAGATCCGCCTGAGAAGTAGTACGCCGCGTTGTTGCTTAAACACCAGCACTGTTCAGACAGCTTAATCCATAAGCACTCCAACAATTCTTGCGCCTGTTCTCTCGTAAGATTTCCCTCTTTCACGTCCCTTGCGTAGTATGGATACAGGCATTGATCAAATCTACCGAGAGAATATGACGGTGCGCTTAGCTCGAAAAAGAGGGCCATCTGGGTGAACCACACCGTCTGTAGCGCCTCATGAAAGGTTCTTGGAGGATTAGCTGGCACCCAATCACAGATCTCGGCAATCTTTTCGAGCTCCGTTCTCCTTCTAGGATCTGCTTGTTTTCCTGCCATTTCTCTTGCCTTTTCTGCGTGTCTTCTACCCAAGGTGGCTATTCCTTCACAACAAAGGATTACGGCTTTGAGGAAGTTTATCTTGTCAAGGTTCTCAGGATCCGCAGGGTCTAGGGACTGCAACCTTCCCTCCGCATCATTTCTTATCCCGTCAAATCCTTTCGGGAACAGCACATCTCCATAACCTATCGCGAACTCTCCCGGTCCGGTCTGTGATTTGATCTCGCAATCAATCACACCGGTTTCCCATGAAAGTTTCTTTGTATCTTCTGGTGCCTGGGAAAACCAACGTTCAACTACGGTTTTTCCTTTCCAGTAGGGAAGTACGAGTTCCCTCAAGATCTTCTTTTGCTCATCAGTAATGGCATAAGGGTCCTGAGGTCTTATCGCTATGGTATCTAACTCTCGGCTCAGCCAGAATGCGTTTACCTCCGGACAGATCACTGCAGTCCTTGGTTTGGAGCCCGCGTTCCCTACTATGAGCTCATCGTCCTGGATCAATATCGTCTTTGTTTCGCAGTACCTCTTGAAGCCTTTTGCCCTCCTCAGAATCATAGGTTCGTTTTCTGTTTCCTTGAAGACCTCTGTTGTGGCAAGGGCTCTTTCAAGGCATACCGAAGAAGTGTGTCCAAGGTATCTTTGTCGCAGCTTCACAATTCTTTGTGTGCATCCAAGTTCCGCCATAGCACTCTGTCGCCTATGCATCAGAAAGGATCAACAACGTATGAAGTTTTTGGTGATGAAGGCCGCATGTGATTTCCCATTATTATTTCACTAGGGGTTCTGCTGTTTCGGTTCTCGCTTCTTTGGGTGGCTGTTTCCTCTGGAAGGCTTGGATCGGCGTCTCTAGGGTTTCCCAGTTGAGGCTCATGTGTGGTTTGATTTCGTTGTGCCAGTGGACGTACTCGTCTATCGACTTGAATTGATGCTGCTTCTGCTCGTAGACGCCGTAGAAGCGTTCCAGCTTCCCGTTCGTTTCGGGGTGGTTGACGCGGCATAGGATATGCTTGATCCTCTGCTCCGCAAGGAAGGCTTCGAATTGGCTGATGCCTTTCTCGCGTCGTTCGCCTTCGTTGGCGTAGAATTGTGAGCCGCGGTCCGTTAGGATCTCACGTGGGCATCCGTACTTGTTGATGGCTTGCTCTAGGACGCGTATGGTGTTCTGGGCGGTGGCTTCCTGGAATACGCCGTAGCCCACGATCAGCCTGGATGCGTCGTCCTCGTAGGCTATCCACCATTCTCCGCTGTCGAGCTGCTTCCAGTCCGTATGCCATAGGCTCATGCTATGCTCCCGCTCGTAGCGGACCCACTTGCGTCTGGTCTGCTTGCTTGGTTGAGGCAATGCTCTACCTGCCTCCTTCAGGATGATGTGGATCCTGTTATGGGGCAGCTTGACTCCGTACACGTCGCTGAGTACACGTTCCAGGGTTAAGGCGTTAACCTTCAGCTCATCATAGACCTTCAAGACTAGGGCGGCGTCGTGTAGGCGGACTGGTGGTCCTTTACGCCTGCCTGGCGTCTTGAGTATCGGAGGGACGCCTGTCTGCTTGTATGCTTGCCAGATCTGTTCGATCCGCCTGTGGGTGACTCGTTGGATCAGCGCTAATTCGCCTGCACCCCTCCCCCTCAGCTTCTCATGGATGATCCAGCGGATCTTCCGCTCGTTCAGCTTAACCATGAACCGTCTACGAAGGGTAGTGAAATTATTACGGGAAAGGAGAGTGATGAAGGCCGCATGAGCATCGAGATCCATCACACACAACGGACCATGCGATCAGACTCCTCGAAGAATCGATGGAAACCTGTGGGAAACCTTAGCAGATGCTAACTGATAGAGGAACCGTGTTCAATCCTGCTAGGGGCGACAAACGAGGCTTCGGTCTCAGTCAAGTCTGTTAGACAAAACACCTTTTCTGGTCATCTTTCGCAGTCCCGCTCACAAATCTCTCGGAAGACGATCCGACGATCTGCACGTGCAGCCCCCGTGATTCGACGCATCGCTTGAGCTCTTGCACGTCTTCTTCGCCGGGTGAGCTGAGATTCTCCAGTTGATATTCCCTGCCTAATCGTTTGTACTTGTGTTGTCCGAACTTGTGGTAGGTAAGAAGCTCAATCCTATCGACTCGTTCTAATGTATTCACGAATTCCGCCGTCGATTCAATGTTCTGTTGTGAATCATTACATCCCGGGATCAGCGGCACCCGTATTATCATGCGTTTCGACTGTTTGGCATACTCCTTCGCGATTCTACTTGCATTCTTCAATATGATTTCGTTAGATACGCCCGTGAGTCGCTCATGATTCACTGGATCCATATGTTTGAGATCAAAGTACAACAGATCCAGATATTGCGATATTCTTCGAAGGTTCTCATAGTGTGCATGACCCGATGTCTCCATAGCGGTGTTTATGTCCAACTGCTTACAACGTCGTAGCAATTCCAGAACGAAAGTCGGTTGCACTAATGGCTCCCCTCCTGACAAGGTGATTCCACCGGTCTCGCCTCCTAGCAAAACCCCTGCTGAACTTCTGTAGAAGACGGTGTCCTTTCTGATCTCTCTTAAGACGTCATCTATGCACATTCTTCTTCCTATGAGTTTCTTTGCATTAGCATAACATACTTCCGTGCATTTGCCGCAGTTGTTGCAGATTCCCCTATCGATAGTAAATGCCCCGTTGTTCAAGTGGATAGCCTTGAGGGGACACGTCTCGAGGCATCTTCCACACTTGATGCAGTTGCTCTCAAAAGATGCGATCTCAGGATACGGGGCCTGTGACTCCGGGTTGTCACACCATAAGCATCTGAGCGGGCAGCCCTTAAAGAACACCAAAGTCCTGATTCCCGGGCCATCGTGGATAGCAAACCTCTGGATGTCAAAGATCAATCCAATCGTCATCTAGTCTTCATCATCGTTTCTGTATCCCTTGGTGTTATTATTCAATGCGCTTGTACAATGGACCTGGTCTGGTCTCAAATTTTACGGACGACGTTTCTGGTGGTTGTTCAGAAGAAATAGCGCTTCGAGCGTCCTGGAGCATAGCCTCAGTGGGTTTACCAATCTTCAGACTCTCGAATAGGAGGAGCCCCCACCTGTTCGAGACGAGACGCGTATACGGGACTTTCTTTTTGGTGATCTTTGGCGAAAGACTCAGTGATTCGGCGGTGATTCCATACTTGCCTAGACCTCGACCCATATCATCGTAACTAGCCGCCATACATGACGTAAAGACCGCAGGAGCCCTGTCCTGCGCCCGGAAGGGTCCAAAAACTTAGGTCAGTTACTATAGACTGCTTGTCTCCTGTGACGATTTGGAGGTTACCGAGGCGTTGGTTACCTTTCAGGTTTTCAAATAGATAACTCGCGGTGTCTATGAACTGAGTGAAAACGACCTTCTTTCTCGCGTCACCGCTGAGCTTCTCCTTCAGGAGGTCAAGCTTGTCGTCGTGATACTGATATGTCGCGACTTAGTTTTTCTACGAGACGGAGGAACTTATCCACTCGTTCGATGTCGCTTGTGATACTTTCAATGTATCTTTCACTTCACTCAGCTATGCAGATGCGATGCTTTCTAGAGGCATTGCGTAGCAGTCCCCCGAGGTTATACCTCGCGGTCCCACAGATACCTGGTGAGACTAGATGTGATGCGTTAATTCTCGACAGAATTGACTCAAAGGCTTGGAATTGGGCGGATCTAACCGCGCAAAACAAGGAGACACCGGACGAGGTGCGCGCGCATTCGTGCGCGGAACCGGGGCGCGAAGGACAGGTATTCTTGAACATGATTACCCCCTTCGTTTATGGCGCAAAGCACTTGGAGGTCGTTTGTTTGGCCTATGTCAGTCTCAAACACGCGCCGTTGAGATGGCTGAGAGACCTCCCTACATGTCCGAGCCTCTTGCATTGCTTCTTAACCATCGCTAGGCGTTCCAGTCCAAACCCGACTCCGGCCCATGGCTCGAAAATCTCCCAGTTCTTGTCCAACCGATGTGGACCTACGGCTGTGGAGGCTACCTCGACGCCTTTGACTAGAACATCGATTGTCTCGCCGTAGACCTCGGACGCGACCTCCTCTAGAGTGTAGTTCTGCATTCCAACAGCTTTCAGGACCGTTTGGATCATCTCCTTCAATCTCTCGTGGGCATCCTTTTGCGGAGCCAGTTCGACGGCGTTGAGCATGGTGAATTCCTCTGTGTGCTCTCTGCCCTTGCTTTCTTTTCTGAAGCAGGGGCCAACTTCAAAGATGCTTACTGGTTTGGAGATATTTCGTAGTTGTCTCATGACATGATATAGATTCGGAGCGAGCATAGGTCTGAGACATCTTTTCGCGTCGAGCCAAAAGATCTGTCTCCAAAGTGCATGAGCCTCAGATATCCCCATGCGGTTGATGAATTCTCGAGAAATGATTGACGGAGTCACAACCTCGGTAAATCCAGCACCGACCAATGCCTTGCACATTTCACGCTCGAGTTCCCTAACAGCAGGGGTTCTGGTCGTCTTGAGCAGTCTCAACAGGTCTTCCTTATTCTTCCTCTCGTACTTCGTCGATACCTCTGTGAACTTCTCCTCTCGCTCGGCTTCGCTCGTAAAGACAAGGTCGAGATAGTCATCAGCGCCGAGCTCAGCCAGTCGCTGTTTCTGACCTGTCGTGAACTCAAGTTTCATAGGTCTGCAGTCTCTGCATTCTCTGTGCGCTTTTGACGTATCTCTTGATCTTCCACTCTGGAATTCGACAATATCTACATATTCCCTTGGTCCACCTGTTTCTGAGCCAGCGAGCGGCTCGAGATCTCCTAGATGTTCTGGCCATGATCGTGCTTCCGCAGTGCGTGGTTATCCTGATGAACGCTCCTAGATCTTCGACATCTCTTACGCCGTGCAGAATGCCGGTTCTTGAAGGCCACAACTTGATCGTGCTGACCATCCCAAAAAGGTAGGGACGCTTGAATATGGTCAACAATGGCCCCGTCGAATGGGCAGCCCTCTCTCGATTTAAGCCTAGCTGAAAAGTTGAGACCGAGTTGTCTGAGAAATACCGATTGGTTGGGGAGAAGCATCTCTCTGGCCATCAGAGATCTCAAGACCTCCAAGACATGAACGGAACCGAGTGTCTTGCGGGGGCCCCGGGAGTTGAACCCGGCTACAAGAGCTTAGAACCCTTGCGACCGCCTCGGCCAAGCCCCCAATCATGCAACGCTGCGGCCCTTTCTCGCTACGCAAGCTTCAACAGCCATAGCAGCAACTCCAAGTTGCAACGGATCGTGGATTAGGTTTTGCGGATTCAACTCTTTCAGAGCTCCCTTCGTCAATCCAAGAGGAACTGCCGGCGCGGAAATCAGAGTGTTCGCGCTGATCATATCGGACCTGATTATGTTACTCGCGGGCGCAGCATCTATGACTAGGTTCGTGTGACGCATCGCCCCGGCTACCGTGCGGAACGTCGCAACTTGGTCCTCATATCTTTCCTTCATGATCCTAAGTCTACCTTCGTCGATGTCGACCACTAACGGGTTCGCTCGTCTTGCAATGAGATCTGCTACGGCATGCGATCCGACATCTCCAACGCCGATCACAAGAACTGCCTTCCCTTTCACGCCTTTCGCCAAGCAGTCGAGTGCGGCCACGTAAGCTCTCGCAGTAGCCTCGCCATTGTGGACTACGTGTCTTGTTGCCAGATTTATCGCAACAAAATCGTTATCGTCGGCTGCAAATATCAGGTTCCCGCCTTTCTCGATGGCTTCCGCAACTCCCACCACGTCGTTGCCTTTGGTCACAAACGTTTTGATTCCAAGATGGTCCAAGATGGCCGCGACAGCCTCAGAGAACCCCTCAATTACGCCCTTGCCTGTGGTAACGGGTACAACAGCGGCGCTCGTTCTACTGAGGATTCTCGCGACGTTGCCCTTGACTTGAGCGGCATCTCTGGCTATCTCAATCAGTGTACGCCCCGTCTTTTTCCGGAGTTCTTGATCATACTTCTTGATGGTTCGAGGAATGTGCTGAACATCCGTCGTTGTTAGTCTGGTCAAACGCGTTCAACTTCTCGGAGATGCATCGCTGTAGCGTTCGAGTCCAAACTCGCTCATTATCCTGCCGACGACTTCGGCCATCTTGTCTATCGCTGTCCGAACTTCTTCGGATGCGACAATCAAGGTTGCCACTTTGCCCTTGGGGTTTACCCCGATTCTGAGATTGGTTATGGCCTCGTCTGCGCCAAAGAAGTTCCTTTCAAGTCGAAGGCCGCGTGCATTGGCCATAACATGCTCGCCTTGAACCCTGAGCTCATTCTCAAGAGCAATGACGTGTTGGTACACGACTGCCTTCTTCGGAGATATTTCCAGTTGCCTCAACCTGTCTTCAACAAACAGATCGACTAAGAGCTCAACCATGTTGATTCCTGTAGAGTAATAGACGACGGTTGGAGTCTGGCTTGGCAGTCTAGCGTTGATCTCATTCACCAACGGAGCGGATCCTCTCAGAAGAACCTGAACGTCTATTAGACCGTTCAAGGCCAGTTTCGATGCGATCCTTCTACCGATCTCGCTCATCCTCTGTGCCACGTTCTCGGATACTTCGACGGGAGCATAGACCCTCTTGCAGCCATATTCCTCGTCAAATTCGAGACCTGTGATTTGAAGCGGTTCGCCTTTCCCTCTCTGGCCTATCACTTCGAGAGACAATGCGGGCCCCTCAATGAATGCCTCGACAACCGGTCTATGATCTACTCGTCCAACCGCTGCTAGAGCACTCCGAAGCTGGCTTTCGTTGTCCGCTCGATAGATGCTCTCACTTCCGCTGCCGGTAGAGGGTTTCACAATAACCGGAAGTCCGGACTTGGGCCATGGATCGGGGATCGGCACACCACATGCCGCAAGGAAACTTCGAGATTCTGTCTTGTCAGAGGTTATGCGGAAAGCCTGGTCATCCTGCATAAACGGAATGCCGAGCTCGTTGGACATCCTTTCTAACAGAGCAAGCGTATTCCGATTCTCGTTCGCCGGTAGAATCGCGTCGACTCTCCGCAGTATGCTTCTCATCTGTGTAGCCATGCGATAGATGTCGATGGTGAAGAATTCATCGGCCAGATCTCTCGCTGGAGCATCCGGGTCCTTGTCTATCAAGACGGTTTGGTAGCGGGCCTTCGAGCAAAGATATGTTGCCTCAATTCCTTGAAGGCGACCGCCAAAAATGGCAACACGCATTAAGTCTACCGGCAGAGATCCGAATGTTTGAGTAAGCGTATAAAGATCTATGAAAAGGAACGGCGACCACGTAATAGTCTGCCGAGGCCCGCCCGACATTGCGAGCTACCCTCGATCCTTAGCATGTGAAGAAAACGATCACGTCGTTCGAGGTAACGTCGTTCATCGCTTATCGCATAAGGTGCTAGCCAACCACGGTTATGTAGCGCTCTACCTCCTTCTCACCTACGTCGATGAGTACGCCAAGAAGCGTTCCGCGCTCATAGGTGCTCCCGGGGTTCATACACAGCGTGCGACCGATCCTCGTGAAACCTTTAGCCTCATGAACATGTCCGTGCTGTCCAAGAAGAGGACTATACTTTTCTATGGAATCCTTAATCGCAGTGCTGCCAACTGGAGCAACCAACCTGCTGTTCTGCTTCAGTGTTTTATCGAGCTGTGGCGCGTCGTCAAGCCCTATCCCATAAGGAGGCGCATGCAAGTTGAATACGCTGTTCTTTACGTCCTTCAATTGAGAGACTAATGCCTCGATCTTCTCAAGCAATTCCTCTTCAGAACATTCCTTGAAACTCTTCCAGGGCGTAGGGTTGGTCCATCCCAGTGAGATCATCTCATGGCGCCCGTCGATTGCCACCACTTTGTCTGCGGCATTTACGACAGTTTCGGACCGTTCAATAATCTGATTGATCTCGAGCACGTCATCATTACCGGGACAAACAAAGCACTTTACCTTGCTGTTCCTCAGTCTCTCGTCGGCGATTTTCATCCATTTCGCGATCCCTTCGGTCATTAAATCGATGAAAAGCTTATCCATCTTTTGAGGATTGTGTGATTTCCCATTATTATTTCACTAGGGGTTCTGCTGTTTCGGTCTTCTCTTCTTTGGGTGGTTGTTTCCTGTGGAAGGCTTGTTTCTAGGGCTTCGATGTTTAGGCTGAGGTGAGGTTTGATCTCGTTGTGCCAGTGTACGTACTCGTCTATCGATTTGAATTGGTGTCGTTTCTGCTCGTAGACACTGCCAAATGTCCTGGGATAACACAACACCCTATCAAGTACGACAAACCTATTGTAGTTGCAGTCTAAAACCCATAGTGTGCAGTAGAGCAACCTGAATGGGGCGAAAATGCGTGCCGTATGGTTATGCCGGAAATATTGCCCGTGTCGATCTGAACAGAAAGCGTTTCATCAAGAACGAAACAGATGGCAAGCTCATCAAATCCTACGTGGGAGGAAAGGGTTTCGGAACTTGGTTCCTGAGGAATGAAAACAACAAGCCTGTGAACCCTCTCGATCCATCGAATATTTTGGTCTTCTCGGTAGGACCAGCGACGGGAACTACTTTTCCCACTGCAAGTCGCTACGGAGTTTTCTTCAGATCGCCTCAGACAGGAGTCTATGGGGAGTCGTATTCAGGAGGATCTTTTGCGCCGGAGCTTAAGAGCGCCGGCTTCGATGTTGTGATCGTTGAGGGACGAGCTGAGGTCCCCACTTACCTGTTTCTCCATGACGGCGAAGTGGAATTTC
>Ga0315296_10002814_pt1 | contig 14711 bp, 12 predicted proteins | sample YL17G14_18_MG_FD_203921 | JGI IMG/M metagenome (GOLD analysis project Ga0315296, IMG submission 203921) | Sediment microbial communities from Yellowstone Lake, YNP, Wyoming, USA - YL17G14_18 | ecosystem: Environmental > Aquatic > Freshwater > Lake > Sediment | place: USA: Wyoming | collected... | reverse complement strand
AGGACTAAGAATGTTGAGCAGACTGCCGAAAAAAAGCAATTTTGCCCTGTCAATCACCTCTTTTTTTGCCGACTGCTCGACAGAATTCGCACTCGACAAATGTAAGATTCTGAAACTCAGCAGAAACCAGATGAAGCATATAAAATTCCTTTTAGCCAACAGGGGTAAGCTGCTTAACGACAAGATGTCACTGGCCGAACTGAAAATGGTTCTTGCCGAGCCGTATTTCCGGGACCTTTACGAACTGCAAAGGGCGATTCAAAAATCCCGACAAAAAAGCATTGTGCCATTGGTAAACTTACGCAAACGAATAAAAACGTTAAAAGGCGTCGAGCTTAAGCCGCAGCCGCTTCTGGATGGTTACGAGCTGATTCGGCTGGGGGCGGTGCCGGGGCCGACCCTCGGCCGGCTGGCAGAAGAAATGTACATCGCCCAGTTGGAAGGAAGCCTGCAAAAAAAAGAAGAAGCAAAAAAATGGGTGCAAAAGTGGCTGCAAAGATGTAAAATGGCTGAAAAATAACAGTTAAGCGAGTAAACCGTCGGAATTTATCGAAAAGATTGGCGTCGGCGAAGCAACGCCAGCAACAGCAAAGAAAATAAGAAAGGAAAATCTATGATGTCGAGAAACATTTTGTTCGCACTGTGCAGTTTGATTCTCTGTATTCTGTTTATTACCGATGCACTTGCAACAGACTACTATATCAGTCCGGCTGGTAACGATTCGAATCGAGGAACCCAGGCTCAGCCCTGGCAAAGTATCGCAAAAGTAAACGACACGGACTTCAAGCCAGGAGACATCGTGCTATTTGAAGGCGGCAAAACTTTTGCCGGCACCATTACCCTCGATAAAAATGACGCCGGCACAAGCGATAAGAAGGTCACAATAACCTCCTTCGGAACCGGGCGGGCGATTATCAACGGAGGAAATAACAGCAGCCTGATTGCTAATGGATGTGACTATCTCGTCATTAAGAACTTAAACTTTGCCGGGTCGGGACGCAAGACCGGCAATACCGAGAGCGGCGTGATTGTATCCGATGCCAACGGCGCCGAGATTGACCACGTTGAAGTCAGCGGTTTTCAAAAAAGCGGCCTGAGCGCCCGTGGAGTTCGCAATATCCGCATCACCAATGTATATGCCCATAATAACGGGGCTGACGGAATAGGCGTCGGCGCATCTAAAAACGGCTGGTCACAAAATGTTTACGTCGGCTACTGCGTTGCCGAGAATAATCCCGGCGACCCAACGAATCTTACCAATCACAGCGGCAGCGGTATTGTGGTCGGCGAGCTCAGTAACTGCGTAATTGAGTATTGCGAGGCAATGAACAACGGCTGGGATATGCCAAGAAGGGGCAACGGCCCGGTCGGCATCTGGACCTGGAGTGCGGACAAGGTCATTATCCAGTTCTGCATCGCCCACGACAATAAAAGCCCGGGTCATGACGGCGGCGGTTTTGACATTGATGGCGGTGTGACAAACTCTATCCTACAATATAATCTTTCATATAATAACGAAGGCCCCGGGTATTTTCTGTGTCAGTATCCAACGGCACCGGTTTTTAAGAATAACATCGTTCGCTACAACATCAGCCAGAACGACGGAACCAAAAACAACCGCAAGAGTGCCATTGACATCTACGGAGGCGACGTCGGTATGTCCGACTGCCAAATCTACAACAACACAATATATATCAAAAACGGCGCCCCCATTGGCTTCGGAGGCATTGAAGCGCCGGGTATCGTTATTAGCAACAATATCTTCATTTTTGCAGGAGAGCTGATTTCAGGAGATTTCAAAACAGGGCGATTCGAAAACAACGTTTACTGGCGTGTTGATGACCGAGACCTTATTTTTTACGGGCACAAGACTATAGAAGAATGGGCACAGGCGACCGGGCAGGAAAAAATCGGCGATACCGTTGTTGGCAAATACATTGACCCTAAATTGATAAAGATAGGCACTGCGGACCTCACGGACCCAACAAAACTTGCCACTCTGGAAGCTTACAAGATTCAGCCGGACTCACCCTGCATCGGTGCCGGATTAGAAATAAAGGATAACGGCGGTAGAGACTTCTGGGGCAATAAGTTGCCCGAAGGAGGAAAACCAACAATCGGCGCTTGCGAAAAACATAAGTGCCCACTCGAACAACAGAAAATCTAAAAACACAGAGCAATTTTATTAAAAGAGCGGGTAAAACCATTTATTAAACTTATGCCGGGGCATAAAGCATAATGCAGCCGTTTACTCTTTTAATCAAACCGTCCGGCTCAGATTGCAATCTCGATTGCAAATACTGCTTTTACAAGAACAGAGCTCCCGAGGTCGGCCAAGGCAGACAACGTATGAGTGATGAGGTGCTTGAAAGACTTATCAAAGATTACCTACGGCTGGGCTTACCGGTGGCTGGCCTTTCCTGGCAGGGGGGCGAGCCTACGCTGATGGGGCCGGACTTCTACAAAAGGGCCGTGGAACTACAGAAAAAATATGGCAGAGCCGGTCAACAGGTAAGTAACGCCATTCAAACCAACGGGATTTTACTTGATGAAAAGTGGTGCCGCTTCTTACACGATAACAAGTTTCTCGTCGGGATTAGCATCGATGGTCCCAAAGAATTCCACGATTATTACCGCATTGACCATTCCCGCTCAGGCAGTTTCGATAGGGTAATGAAAGCCATACAAAGATGCCAAAAATATAAAGTTGAATTTAATACGCTTATCCTGCTGAACGATAAAAACGTGGGACATCCGGACCGGTTATTTGACTTTTTCGTCGAAAATGGCATCCGGTATCTGCAGTTTATCACCTGTTGCGAGCGCGACACATCGACAGGTAAGGTGCTGGATTTTTCAATCACAGCTCATCAGTATGGCGAATTTTTGTGCAGAATATTTGACCGCTGGTATGAATACGGTCCTGACAAGCTAAGTATACGCGACTTTGACTCGATACTGGCCTTTTGTGTCACCGGCAAACACACGATTTGCACGTTCGACAAGCAGTGCAGCAGCTATATTGTTATCGAGCATAATGGAGATGCTTTTTGTTGTGATTTTTTTGTTGCCCCACGATGGCGATTAGGTAACATTTTTGAAACACCAATACAGAAACTTGCCTGTGATAGCCAAAAGCTAACTTTTGCTCGCGCCAAGCAAAACATTTGCGATAAATGTCTTCTGTGCAGACATCTTACTGTCTGCCGGGGCGGCTGCCAGAAAGACAGGATTAATTGTAACAGCCGACAGAAGCGAGAAAGCTATTTCTGTGAAAGCTACAAGCGCTTCTTCGATTATGCAATGCCGAGGTTTATGCAGATGGCTGCTACAATCTACGCAGGTGGGTGTGTTTTTTGTTGACAGAAGCGGCATTTATTTATTAGTATGTTATTTTAATAGATGATTTTATAAAGACAGCGTTCTTAATAAAGCAAATAGCTTTTTGGGAGATATTTAGATGTTTAACGGAAAAAAAATTATAACAATTTTAGCAGTAGGGCTTCTTACAGCAGGTGCCGGTTTTGCCCAAAGCCTTGAGGATAACTGGAACGACTTCTTACATTACACCAAGATTGGACGACTTGATTTAGCAACCGGCTACGCTCAGGCAATTCTCGACAGCGCCCCTAACCCCGTAGAGATGCTTAATCTAAGTGAAAAAAATCCGCAGGGTTACGCAATCTTATTAAGGGTTATTGACTCCGCTCCTGAGGCGAAATTAACAGAACTGAGCAAAGAAATTTTAGATATCATCGAGCAGGGCAGATTTGTTAGACGGACCGACCCGCAGATTATTACCCAGGAGATAAGAAGACTAAGCGGTACTACCCGAGGTCAAATTGCAGCGGTTAAACGGCTACAGGATGCCGGTGAGTACGCGGTGGTTTATATGCTCGATGCTTTAATGGATAATTCGCGGAAGGAAGAATGGCCGAATATTATATGGGCCCTCCCTCAAATCGGTAGGGACGCAATAAGGCCGCTTGCCGCAGCTTTGCAGACCGAGAATGTGTCGGTAAAGGTCGAAATAATACAGGCGCTCGGCAAGATTGGCTATCCGCAATCACTGGCCTATCTAAAGTACATCATTGAAAAAGATGAATCGGAAGAGCTTCGCACACTGGCCAACAGGAGCATCAGGCAAATCGACCCTGCTGTTCTGACAATTCCAGCCGCGGAGCTGTTTTACAGACTCGCGGAAAACTACTATTACCACGCGCAATCTCTGGCGCCGGTTGAAGACGCTAATTTTGCCAACGTATGGTTCTGGGACAAGAACGAGCGAAAGCTTTTTCGCGAAAAGGTTGACAAAAATTATTTTAATGAGCTTATGGCGATGCGTGAGTGCGAGTGGTCACTAAAGGCCGACCCCGGATTTGGCCCCGCCATCGGGCTTTGGTTAGCTGCCTACTTCAAGGCCGAGGTCACAGGTGTTGCTATGCCGGATTATTTTGGTCCCGGACACGCCGAGGCGATGGTTTACGCAACTACTGCAGGCCCAGAATATCTGCACCAGGCACTTGAACGGGCCCTTAAGGACAGAAATGCTTATGTTGCACTGGGTGTTATTGAAGCATTGGCCACCAATGCCGGTGAAAAATCGTTATTCTACCGCGTCGGCCCGGCTCAGCCGCTCGTCCAGGCCCTCGCCTTCGACGACAGGGCTGTAAGATACAGCGCAGCGATAGCTATAGCCGCCGCAGCACCCAAGGAAAACTTCCCTGAAAGTAAGTTAGTCACTGAGATTTTAGCCCAGGCTCTGGGCCAAACAGGCGAGCAGATAAACGATAAGTCAGGCATGTGGAACGAAGAATTAGCTGACAGCTACGCCCTCCGCGCTGCAGAAGTTATGCTCGAATTAGCACGAACACGGAACCCCGTGATTGATTTATCTGCTGCTAAAGATAGCCTTATAAATGCAACCAATGATAAACGGCCTGAGATTCAGATGTTCGCCGGCCAGATTTTGGCCAGGCTCGACGGGCCTGATGCTCAACGCTCAATAGCTGCGATGGCGCTTGCTGAAACAAATCCGCTTGAAATTCGGATGGCTGCCTTTGCTTCGCTGGATATCTCGGCGAAACTACACGCCAATCTGCTGGATGACGAAAAGATAGATGCTATTTACTCGCTGGTTAGCTCGAAGGAAATCGACCCACAACTGCGCAGCGCCGCCGCTTCCGCTTATGGTGCCCTTAATCTGCCAAGCCAGAAAGTAAAAGACCTCATCCTCGACCAGGCGCGCAGCTAAAGGTAAAGAGAAAACCCGCTCATCTTTAATCAGACTTAAATATCATTAAGGTCATTGATGGGTAGGGGGCCAAGGCGTTTTTCGACACCGGTATTTACATCAACGGGCTTAGCCGGTTCGGATGGTTTGGGCGACTCAACCGGCTTTTTTGTTTTAGCCCTCGTTGCTTCCTCAATGCTTTTTAGCAACTGGCTAACAGCTTGTTTTGTAGGGTGCTCGGTCTCCTGCTCGGACACAACCACATTAACCAAATCACACCACCAGTAAAGATACGGTGCGTTAGATTGCTCAAACTGCCGGCTGCCAAAACCAATTCCCTTCACTATAGGATGTTGAGAAACCGGAGTGACACAGATTACCAGGCTGACAAAACTCCAGATAAGAAACCCGGCTAAAAAACCTAAACAAGCAGCACCAAGTGTATCAAACACCCTTGGAAATGTAATGTTAAATTGGCCGGTAAGAAATGTGTATGATATGCCCTGCAAAATCAAAAAGGTCGCTATTGCAGTTCCAAACATACTCAACGCATCACAACATGGCGCATCACCAATCGCAGGGACATTTACTAAAATTGGTCGAAGGTACACTGCTAAATATACCGAGATTATAATGTTGAATAACAGAACCATCGCTTCATAGAAGCCTATCTTGATGGCAAAATATGCAAAAACAACACCAGTTAATGCGCCCGTCCAAAATAGCATTAAATCCTATCCTACCACTCTTTTTAACTCTTGAAGGCTCGTTATTCCGGACACAACCTTTTTCAAGCCCTGTTTATGCAGATTTGACCGACCCTTTTGGTCGCCTTCTTTTTTCAAATTAGTTATCGACAAGTCACCACCTGCAATACCGGCCTTTAATTGCTGGTCGAGAGTTAGAATATCAAAAATCCCCGTCCTGCCGCGATAGCCGGTTCCATGGCATTGCTCACATCCCACAGCCTGAAAAACACCCTTATAGTCTATCCCTTTTCTGGACAGGTCATGGATTTGGCTTTGACTGAGTTCAGCAGGTTTTTTACAGCCTTTGCAGAGTCTGCGAACCAATCGCTGAGAGACAAGAACATCCAATCCCGACGACATCAGCAAAGGTGACACGCCCAAATCAAGCAGCCGCACTAATGCTGATGCATTACTGCTGGTGTGTATCGTCGCCAGAACAAGATGGCCGGTCTGCGACGCCCGAAGCGCAATCGCCGCAGTCTCCTCATCTCGAATCTCCCCTACACATATCACATCCGGGTCCTGCCTTAAAATGCTCCGCAGCGATTTTGCAAAGGTAATATCGGCTTTAGGATTGACTTCAATTTGACTGGCATTGGGGAGCACACATTCAATCGGGTCTTCGACCGTGATAACATTGCGAGTGAACAAGTCTATCTCTTCCAGCACGGCATACATAGTTGTAGTTTTGCCGCTGCCGGTAGGACCGCAGATAAGGACCGTGCCGGACGGCTTGGCAACAGCGTCCTGGATAATCGCACGTTGCTTTCCTGTCATCCCGATATTGGTTAACGTAAACATACCGGCACTTTGTCTCAGTACCCTTATCGATAACTTCTCCCCATTGACAGCACCAGCACTTGCGACACGAAAAGACATCGTCCCATCGGCAGTCTTAGCCAAAAAGGCACCGTCCTGCGGCCTTCTTCTCTCAGCAATGTCCATATTGGCAACGGCCTTGATACTATTTATAACAGCCTGGCACATCTTCGCCTCGATTCGGTCAACCTCTCTCAAAACGCCATCCACCCGAAACCTGACCGTGTAGGCCTGCTCGTCCGTTGGGTCGATAAGGATATCGCTGGCTTGTTCCTTAAGTGCATCGGCGACAATCTGTTCGGTTAAATCAAGGATATGACTATCTTCACGCTTTCTTTTCCCGTGGCCGTATATCTCCGTAATGCTCCTGCCCGATGAATCGACCAACTGTATAGCCGATACATCTTTAGAACCAAGACTCGCACTTATATGTTCCATCTGTTCCCTTATTACTGCAAAAACTCCTCGGTTGCTTTCCAAAGACTTTTTTCTCACGTCCAGTAACAGCAGCACAAATAAAAGCAAAGGCCCCACAAAAAGCGTAGTAATTTTGGCCAGTGACTTATAGCTCTTGGATACTAAGGGGCTGAACTGAACACGCTGAACAAAATAGAAGCAAATATATACCCAACCTATAAGACCGATGAGTCTAACTGGGTCAAAAGGTAAGGATATTGAAGACAAGATGACACCTGACACGACACCTGCGATTAGATGCTGAGCTTGAAAACATCCTGCAAAAGCCGACATTCCCATACAATTACCTAAACCACAAGTCCCCAAAACCAAGCTACACTATACCCTTAATTGCATCGGCAAGCCCGAAAAACTTCCTCAAAAATTTCAAAAATCTTTATGACTCTGCAATAAGCTGATTGATTATTTTGACGCGAAAAAGACTGTTTTGTTACAACCTTTAAATCTTTCCCCGTAATGCCAAGGCAGTTTCATCAAATTTTACGTTACACACCTGCGAACTTGCCGAGCACAATGCAATAAATATGCTCAAGCGACATCGTCAGACAGGTCGGAATCATCCGGCTCTAAGCCCTCTACATCGTCCAGTTCTATGGCACTACCAAATTCCTCATCAACGGCATCTTCTATTGGTGAATCCGCATTGGACAAGCCTATCACAGCAAAATCAGGCTGACTGATAGGGGCAGGCTGACCATCAACCTGAAACATAAACGCCAAAGGGCCTATTCTAATAGAGTCACCTGCTTGAATTACCGACTCTGCTACACGCTTTCCGTTAAGGTAGGTCCCATTACGTGAGCCAAGGTCGCGAATCTTCCACACACCATTATCATGGTTTAGCTGACAGTGTTTTCTCGAAACAGACGTAAGAGGAATACGCAAATCGCAGCTATGGCGACGGCCAATCATTGTGGCACTGCTCGACACAGGAATTACTTTGTGTGACCCGTTCTTTTTGAAAAAAACCAAACTTACGTTCACACCTTCTTCCTCTCTATTAATCTAACCTTTGCGGGCTTTATTATTATATACATAAATACCAAAAACAACAAGAGTTAAATGGAATCTATTTTGTAATATGTCACAAGGCGAAAGACCAATTAGATGATAAATAACTTTTACAGAAATTTTTATTTAGGCTGCTTTTACATAAGTATATGTTAAATATATAGTTATATAAAATACCATACCTGTTCTACAGCGGTTAATATTTGGCCTGCTGGACCATTATCCGCAATAGTGGTGCTTCCTGCGCCTCGTTTTCGGTAAGGCCAGACTTGACAATTTCAATCGAACGGTTATATTCGCAGTAAAAGCTCATTTTGTGATAAGCTGCAAAATGGCAAGCAAAGCAAATTCAAAGGATTGACAATACCGGATAAACTATGGCAAAAATAAAATTGCCCGACAGCAGCATTTTGGAAGTCGCGGATGGTACAACAGCAAAGCAAATAGCAGAACAGATTGGGCCAGGACCTGCAAAAGCAGCTATAGCAGCAAAGATAAACGGGCAATTGGCGGATTTATCCACACCCATCTCTGCAGATTCAGCAGTTCAGATTATCACACTCAAAGATACCGAAGGCCTTGAAATAATGCGACATAGCTGCGCCCATATAATGGCAGAGGCTATATGCACCATTTGGCCGGATGCAAAGCTGGTTTATGGCCCGACCGTCGAAGATGGTTTCTACTATGATATCGACCTTGATGTGCCAATTCGCCCGGATGATTTTGAATCAATAGAGCAAAAGATGCGAGAAATAATCAAATCCGACAAGCCCTTCATTCGAAAAGAAATGAACAAAACCCAGGCCCTTGCGAAATTAGCCGGTGACAAATATAAAACCGACAATATCGAGCATACAAAAAGCAATGTTATTAGTTTTTATTCTCACGGCGATGGCTTTGAGGATTTGTGCCGCGGCCCACACGTGCCCAGCACCGGCAAGGTCGGAAACTTTAAGATTATGTCCGTAGCCGGCGCCTATTGGCACGGCGACCCCACCCAAAAAATGCTCCAACGCGTTTACGGCACCGCCTGGCCAACCAAAAAAGAACTCGATAACTACTTGTACCGCCTCGAAGAAGCAAAAAAACGCGACCACAGGGTCTTGGGCAGACAATTAGATATATTCAGCCTCAATGAAGCCGGGCCGGGTTTTGCATTTATGCACCCCAAAGGAATGATTATCTGGAACGCCATAGTCGATTACTGGCGCAGCGTTCACGATAGATATGGTTATCAGGAAATCAAAACGCCTATCATTTTAAATGAACAGCTTTGGCACAAGAGCGGACATTGGGACAACTACAAAGAGAATATGTACTTCACCAATTTTGACGGGACCAATTATGCCATAAAGCCGATGAACTGCCCGGGTCTTTGTTTAGTTTATAAAACGCGGCAACATTCGTATCGCGAATTTCCTATGCGCATCGCAGAGCTCGGACTGGTCCACCGTCATGAGGCAAGCGGCGTTATGCACGGACTCTTCAGGGTAAGGCAGTTTACACAAGATGATGCTCATATCTTCTGTACACCCCAACAGATAGAATCAGAAATAATCGGCGTCATTGACCTAACCTTTGAGATATATCGCGCCTTCGGGTTCGAGGATTTCCACATCGAACTCTCCACAAAGCCTCAAAAGCATATTGGTTCAGATGAAATTTGGGACATTTCCACAAAAGCCCTCAAAAACGCCCTCAACCACAAAAAAATTGAATACAAAATTAACGAAGGAGAGGGTGCATTCTATGGCCCTAAGATAGATTTTCATATAGAAGATTGCCTCAAAAGGTCCTGGCAGCTCGGCACTATCCAGTTGGATTTTTCTATGCCGCAGCGCTTCGGCTTACTTTACACCGACAAAGACAACACTGAAAAAACTCCGGTTATGATTCATAGAGCAGTCTTGGGTTCTTTCGAACGCTTCATTGGCATCCTTATCGAACACTTCGCCGGTAATATGCCTCTGTGGCTTGCTCCGGAGCAGGCAAGAGTTCTCCCCATAAGCGAAAAAACCAACGATTATGCCTGTGCAGTCCACAAAGACCTTCAGGAAGCTCAACTGCGATGCAGCTATAATTTGTCGAACGAGAAAATAAATGCTAAAATTGCCAAAGCTCACAGTGAAAAATTGCCTTATATGCTGGTAGTTGGTCCCAAAGAAGCCCAGGCCAACACCGTAAATGTAAGAATCCACGGCGTTAAAGAAAACAAAACAGTAGAAGTTGAAAATTTTATAAAAATAGCAAAAAAGAAAATCGCCGATAAACAAATAGATTTGTCGCTGGGAAATTGACGCTTGATGGTTTATCAAAGGACAAGACTTTAACGACAATCAATCCAGTCGCTTTTAGAAAGGTAAGGTGGTATACAATCAGTAAACAAGGCTTAAGGATAAACAGAGAAATTCGGGCTAAGGCAGTTCGGCTAATAGATGAATCAAACAATCAAGTCGGAATAGTGGATATACACGAGGCACTTAGCAGAGCGAATGAAGCCGGTTCAGACCTTGTCGAAGTTGCCCCAACAAGCAACCCACCGGTTTGCCGCATAATGGATTATGGTAAGTGGTTGTATCGCCAGAAGCGTAAGATTCGCGACGCTCATAAAAAACATCAATATCATCATACGACGCTGAAAGAAATTAGGCTTCGACCCGAAACCGACAAACATGACCTTGATATCAAGGTTAATCGCGCACGTGAATTCCTGCAGAAAGGCCACAAAGTGCAATTCACGATATTTTTCCGCGGACGACAACTACTGCACAAAGAACAGGGATATGCGATACTCAATAGTATTACACAATCTCTGCAGGATTTGGCAAAAGTCGAGCAAGCAGGTAAAATGACGGGAAAGCGTATGACATTGTTACTGGCGCCAAATTAAGCAAACAAAGACATTGCGATTAATCAGTAAACTATGTTGTGCCTCGCTAAATAAGTGCAACCTGGCCCAAGAATCATAAACTGATTCCGTGTTTTTTTCGGAAATTTCAGTTTTATGGTATTGACCTGCAGGTTCAAATGATATAAATTATCCTGTTTATATTTTCGGCGACCCGGCTTTGAGAACTCCAAAAAGCAATTTGGCAGGTTGGGGTCCTCATAACCTACTAATAAAATGGGTATCCTCTCCATTACTAAGGAACAGAATAAATGCCAAAACAAAAAACTCATAAGGGTTTGACCAAAAGGCTCAAAATCACTGCCAAAGGCAGGATTAAACGAAAGCATGCCTGCGGCAGTCACCTTATGAGTGAGAAAAACGCTAAACGCAGAAGGCGGATAAGAAGCTCTGCTATCATAACCGGTCCCTGGGCCAAAATAATTAAATCGAAGATTGGAAGTAAAAGGTAAATACCAAACTCAAAATAAATAACCGCGTAGGCTTGCTTCTCGGCTCCGAATCAGCTGCCGCCAGTAAGCCATAGAAAATAGTCAAATATTCTACAAGGAAAGCTGATATGCCAAGAGCCAGAAAAGGTGCCGCAAGGCGTCACGCAAAAAAACGAATCCTCAAAGCAGTAAAGGGACATCGTGGTGCCCCGGGTCACCTGTACCGCGCAGCAAAGGAAACTGCCAGGCGGGCTGCGGTATATGCACGCATCGGCCGAAAACGCCGAAAAAGAGATTTCCGAGGTCTGTGGATTATACGCCTCAGTGCGGCCTGTAGACAGAGGGGATTAAGGTACAGCCAGTTTATAAATGGCTGTAAAAAAGCCAACATCCAACTTAACCGTAAAATAATGAGCGAAATCGCCATATCCGACCCAGTAGCTTTCGACACTATCCTTGAGACTGCCAAAAATGCTTTGAGTGTTTAGCGCTGAGCTTTGAATTAACAAAACTAAAACCTAAAAAAACAAATATGCTTGAGCAATTTGAAAAAATCGGTAAAGACGCCCTTACAGCCTTAAAAGAGATTTCCGATATGGCGGCTCTGGAAGATTTCCGTATAAAATACCTGGGCAGAAAAGGCCAGATTACACAAATGCTAAGCCAAATCAGCCAGTTTCCTCCCGACCGGAGGCCACAGGCAGGACAGCTTGCAAACAAAACAAAAAAAGAAGTTACCCAAGCCTTCGAGCAGCTAAAATGCTCCCTGCGGTCACAGCAGGAAAAATCGAAAGAGTTTATCGACATCACTCTGCCGGGCATACCGGTCAACATCGGCAAAGCACATGTCATCACACAAACCATAAACGAGCTGCTGGAAATATTCGGCCGAATGGGTTTCACCGTGGCTTACGGACCTGAAGTTGAAGACGAGTGGCATAACTTCTCGGCATTAAACATCGGCCCTGAACACCCGGCAAGGGACCCTTCCGACAATTTCTATATCGATGACAAAACCCTGTTGCGAAGCCAAACTTCGACAATTCAAATCCGCATTATGGAACACAGCAAACCTCCCATTCGGGCTGTTGCGCCAGGCAGGGTCTACCGCCCGGACACCATCGACGCTACACATATGTATATGTTTCATCAGCTTGAGGCGCTGGTTGTTGATGAGGACATATCTATGGTGGATATGAAAACCACCATCGACCAATTTATCCATGCCTTTTTCGGCCCCGATACCAGATGGCGGTTTCGACCAAGTTTCTTCCCCTTCACCGAGCCCAGTGCAGAAGTTGACTTACTTTGGGTCGATAAAAAAGGCAAAGAAAGCTGGATAGAAATGGGCGGCTGTGGTATGGTTGACCCGAATGTCTTTGACGCAGTTGGAATAGATAGTGAAAAGTACACCGGCTGGGCCTTTGGTTTCGGCATCGAGCGGCTTGCAATGAGAAAATACGGCATTACAGATATCCGCTTGTTTTTTGAAAATGACTTGCGCTTTCTAAAGCAGTTCTGAGTATGATAAAAACAGAAGACAGAAAACAGAGGACAAAAGGCAGAAGCAAAACAGTGATTAAGAGCGTAAAAGATTTGAATGTATATCAGATAGCTTATAATCTTGCTACAGAGATATTTGAGATAACTAAGAAATTTCCTAAAGAAGAAACATATTCATTAACAGATCAAATGAGGCGCTCATCGAGGTCAGTTGCTATAAATATACGCGAAGGATATGCTAAAAGAAAATATGAGCAAGTGTTCATTAGGCATCTGAATGATTCTTTAGTATCATCTGAAGAAACAAGAGGATGGTTAGACTTTGCAAAAGATTGCATGTATATGACGAAGGATGAGCATAAGAGGTTAGATAATAAATATGATGAAGTTAATGCTATGCTTTACAGTTTAATGAACAACTGGCAGAGTTTTTCTGACATCTGACATCCGACTTCTGATTGAAAGGAAAGGAACAATAGTGACTCTCAAAGGTGTTGTGCTTGCAGGTGGTACTGGTTCACGCCTGAGGCCGCTTACTAAAGTTACCAACAAGCATCTGCTTCCTGTCGGGCAAAAACCAATGATTTATTATCCAATTGAAAAACTCACCTCAATTGGAATTGAGCAAATATTGATTGTAACCGGTGTCGAATATATGGGCGATGTAGTTGGCCTGCTGGGCTCCGGCAGAGATTTTGGCTGTCAGTTCACCTACCGTGTTCAGGATGAGGCCGGTGGTATCGCACAGGCACTGGGGCTTGCAGAAAACTTCGGGCAGGACCATCCCCTCGCCGCCATCCTCGGCGACAACATCTTTCAGTCAAATCTTAAAAGCTATGCCGATAAATTCCTTGCTCAAAAAACCGGCGCAAGGGTTCTGCTTAAACAGGTCCCGAATCCACATCGCTTCGGTGTCGCCGAAATATCCGACGGCAAGGTTATTAGTATCGAAGAAAAACCGAAAAAACCAAAGTCGGATTATATCACAACCGGCATATATTTTTATGACACCACCTTATTTGACATCATACGAACGCTCAAACCATCGGGGCGCGGGGAGCTTGAAATCTCTGACGTCAATAATGGTTATATTGCAAAAGGCCGGCTCCAGTATGATATTCTCGACGGCTGGTGGACAGATGCCGGCACATTTGAATCACTTAAAAGAGCCAATGAGCTGGTTATAAAGGAGCCGCCTCAATGACTAAAAAAACTGCAGCCCTAAAGACCGTTCTTTCAGATGAGGGATTAACTGTCCGCAGTTCCGCAGCCTTAATCAATGGAGTCGCGGTCCGCCGTGCCAAGGTCTTACCCGATGAGCGAGGTCGCCTCGGCGAAATATTCAGAGCCGATGACCCCTGGTTTGAAAAATTCGGCCAGGTATATTTTACCACTACCTATCCGGGAGTGGTAAAAGCCTGGCACTATCATAAAAAGCAGACTGACCATTTCTATGTCATCAAAGGTATGGTAAAAATCGCCCTGTACGACCAGCGAAAAGACTCGCCTACGTATGGAGTTGTAAACGAACTTTACCTTGGTGAGCATTGTCCGGGTCTATTGCGAATACCGCCCGG
>Ga0315296_10002813_pt1 | contig 14712 bp, 12 predicted proteins | sample YL17G14_18_MG_FD_203921 | JGI IMG/M metagenome (GOLD analysis project Ga0315296, IMG submission 203921) | Sediment microbial communities from Yellowstone Lake, YNP, Wyoming, USA - YL17G14_18 | ecosystem: Environmental > Aquatic > Freshwater > Lake > Sediment | place: USA: Wyoming | collected... | reverse complement strand
CACAAGGCGTGCATGATCACCCAGAGCCCGCTCGCCTCGGCCGAGGCCATGGCGGTGCTCGCCGAGCGGTACGGAACGGAGGCGATCGTTCGGCCCGAGTCGGTCGGGATCGACTACAGCGACCGGCTCGGCCACCCGGTGGTGAAACCGATCGACGCCGAGGCGGTCTACCTGAATCCGCGGGTCGGGCTGTGCCGGTGGGACGCCCCGGTCGCGGCGGTGCTCGACATGCTGCGGTGGCACAAGGGGGCGTGCTTCGTCGCCGGCGTCGGGGCCATCGGCGCCGGGAAGATCACGCTCGAGCAGGCCGCCCACCATGTCTCGTCCGGGGAGAGCATCGCGCGGTTCCGGCAGGCCGTCCACCTCACCCACGTGCTCGGCGGCGGGCCGCCCCTCGAGCACTACGAGCCCTCGACCCAGTGAGGGGGCGCGGCCTTCGTCAGCGGGGGGTCCTCCCCCGGGGCCGGATCACTTTCCGCCACTCGTCTTGCCGTTTCCTGCCTAAGAAAGACGAGACCTAGCGGCGACTCAGGCGTTATCTGGGTTTGTAGGTTTTGTTGTACTTTTCGCGGATCACGGTTGGAGCGTGTGGGGGCGAAAGTGCCATTTTCGTGCGCAGTCTGTCAAGTTCTTGTCAAGAGTCGGACCGTCGGTTGCGCCCGCCGCCGGTCCCTTGTCGAGTTCGAGTTTGAGCAGTGACGGGCGCCAGGATATGGAGCTAACCAGATTCTGGTTGCGTAAAGTAATGAATTATGATACTTTACGACCATGAAATCTCGCGCCACGAGGCCGAACGCTCGGAGATTCATCGAGAGTCTCGCTGCAGCCGGCCGCTACCACTTCGACTCCGCTGAGGCGCGGTCCTCGCTCGGCGTGTCTTCCACCGCCGCCAGGCTTGCCCTGAATCGGCTCGCGAAACAGAAGCTCATCGCCTCGCCGGCCCGTGGCTTCTACCTGGTGGTCCCGCCGGAATACCGCTCGCTCGGCTGCCTGCCTGCCGACCAGTTCATCCCCGCGCTGATGAGGCGCCGTGGTCTTCCGTACTACGCGGGCCTGCTCTCGGCCGCAGAGTATTACGGCGCGGCGCATCAACGCCCACAGACGTTCCAGGTCTTCCTTGACCGGAAGCGCCGCCCCATGGTGTGTGGGATGATGCGCGTCGCGTTCATGGTCCGCAGCCGGCTTCGCGACGTCCCCGTCCAGAGTTTCAACACGCCACGCGGCACGGTGCTGGTCTCCACGCCGGAAGCGACGGCGCTGGATCTCATCGGCTACCAGCATCGGGCAGGCGGCCTCAATCAAGTCGCCACGGTGCTCTCCGAGCTGGCTGAGCGGATCAACCCCGAGGAGTTGGCAGCCGCTGCCGCCGCCGCGCCTGTCGCGTGGGCGCAACGGCTTGGCTATCTGCTCGAGCTTGTGGGCGCCAAGGAAAAGGCGGTGACTCTCGGAGCGTACGTGCGCGCGCACGCACATGAGGCAACCGCGCTGCTGGCTGGCGTGCCGCACACGAACACGCCACGTCAAGACGACTGGCAGCTGTACATCAACACGGTTGTGGAGGCTCAGCGGTGATCCCGCACGACTACGTCACGGAATGGCGGGCGAACGCGCCGTGGGTCCAGGACTTCCAGGTCGAGCAGGATCTCGTCACCAGCCGCGCGCTCGTCGTGCTCTTCTCGCATCCGCTCCTCGGCGACGCGGTTGCACTCCGCGGCGGAACCGCGCTGTACAAGCTCCACATCCGGCCCGCCGCGCGCTATTCCGAGGACATCGACCTCGTGCAGACGCGGGCGGAGCCGGCAGGCCCGACGATGACGGCCGTGCGCGGCGTGCTCGATCCGTGGCTCGGGACGCCTCGGTGGAAACAGACGGAAGGCCGTGTCACCTTTGTCTATCGTGTCGATTCCGAGGATCGGCCCCCGATGCCGCTCCGGCTCAAGGTCGAGATCAACACGCGCGAGCATTTCTGCGTGCACGGCCTGACGCTCGTGCCGTTCACGGTCGCGTCACGCTGGTTCGACGGCTCCTGCCAGATCCAGAGTTACGATCTTGACGAACTGCTCGCCACGAAACTCCGTGCGCTCTATCAGCGCAAGCAGGGCCGGGATCTGTTCGATCTGGCCCTCGCGCTCGAGGACCCGCGGGTGGACCCGACGCGCGTCGTGACGGCATTCTCTGAATACATGCACCGGGAAGGTCACGCCGTCACACGGGCGCAGTTCGAGGAGAACCTCGTGCGGAAGCTGCGCGATCCGCAGTTCCTCGCGGACATCACGCCCCTGCTGGCGGCGGGGCATGCGTGGGACGCCAGGGCAGCCGCAGCACTCGTCTCGTCGCGCCTCGTCGCCCGCCTCCCCGGTGACGCCCGGAAAGGAGACCTGTAGAAGCGCCCTGTGGCGCGGCGCTCGCTTGCGAACTCCAACTGTCGCTCGACGCGGACGCCGGCACGCCGGTCCCGGCCCGGCCCCTTCATTCCCATTGTGCCCGGTCGAGCAGCGCCATGAAGTTCCGCTTCGGCTTGTGCACGGCACGGAGGGATGCGAGATAGGGCGCTACGTCCGCGCCGCGGTCGAGGCGGATCATCAATGCGCGGACCTTGCGGATCAGGCCGATCGCCCCCTGGTACGCGACGTTGTTCTTCCGTTCGAGCGTCGGTTCAATCTGAGCCTGGTACACGCCTAAGGCATCCTCGGGATAGGCCTTCTCGCGCTTCGCGGCGAGTGTCATCCACAGCTCGGCGGAGCAGCCACCTTCTTTGGCCTCGCGCCATGCGCTCTCGACATCCTTTTCCCACAGGAGGATTCTCACCAGCTCAGAACGGTCGGCCTGGCCGTCCCAGCCCCAGCGGGCCGCGCGAGTAGCCGCCCTGCGACTCCTCGCGGCCTTGTCGCGTAGCAGCGCAAGGGCTTTCTCGCGCCACACGGGCCACGCGTGCGCGCGCTCCGCATGACGTTTCAGCACCTGGTAGCGTTCCAGCGTGCGGGCATCTTCGAACTCCGCCCACATGAGCGCCATCGCTTCGTCGTGGCGCTTCGTACGCTGGTACTCCTCGGCCAGGAACTCACGGAGGCGTGAATCCGGTTGCTTCGGGAACGCCTTGAGGCCCCGTTCTGCCCAGTTCACGGCCACGTTGCGCTGGCCCGCATGCTTGTAGGCCTCGGCGATCCGCAGATACGAGTAGGGCAGCGACAGGTCGCGTTTCAACACCGCGACCAGCGCTTCGACCTCGCCCGTCTGTTCGGCCAGCGTTTCCATGATGTGCGTGAGCCGGAACCGGCCCGCGTCGTGTGCGAGATGCTCGCGGCCAGGGCCGAGGGCGGGCACCTTCGCCCACTTCGCTTCGGCCAGGCGGTGATACGTCGCGAGCCCCCTCGCGCCCAGGACGTCGGCATACGTGACGGAGGCCCCGTAGAATGTGTCCCAATCGGTGCGAAGTTCCCAGTCGAACAGTCGCCTGGCGAGGACCTCGGGATCCGGCTTGGCCTTTCTGCACGCCTTCAGATGGAGCGCCTGGAGCCGTTCGAGCAACCCTCCCATCTCGCCGTCGGAATCGTCGACCGATCCCATCGCGCGCTCGACAGCCGCCAGCGCGTGCTCGGTCAGGTCAATGGCGTCGACGGCGCGCCCTTCCCTCAGCAGGTCCTCCAGCGCATCGATGGCGCGCGCGATCCCCCTCGCGTAGGCGTACATGGAGTGATAATCCACGAAGCGGCCCGCCTGGACCGCGCTGTCGATCGCGTCGCGGTATGTAGCCAAGTCGACGCCGCGTGCGGTGCGGGTCGCAGCCTCCATCAACAACTGACGCCGGAGGTCATCGTCGTAGACCGCTTGCTCCACGATCACGCGCACTAGGCGGTCTTTCTCCCATGTCTCCAGATGGCTGCGCACCTCGTCCATCGTCACGGCCGGCGTGACCTTCCCGGTCTTCCCCCTCTGCGGTTGACCGCGCCGCCGCTCGAGCCACGCGAGCCCGACCGCCACGCAGTGCTTGCAGAAGGCGCCGTCGCGCCCGACCGGGCAGGTACACGAGAACTCCAGACCGGTGGCGCCGCCCCAGAGTTCGACGCGGTATGTCTCGGTCCCAGCGACGGGTGCTGTGATACGCTCGTCGAATTCGACGAGGTCGCCGACGCGGCCCTCCGCCGCATAGACCTCTCCGCGCTCAAACGAACGGGCGCCAGCCATGCGGCGCAGCGTACGAACATCAGCCGGCTTGCCCTTCGACGTCCTCATTCGCCCGACTCCCCTTCGGCCAAGGGCCCGCCGACGATCTCGATGCTGTCCTCGATACGGGCGTGGAGCGTGAAGCCCTCGAAGGTCATCAGCATCCGGCCCCCCTGGTCCCAGCTCAGCGGCCTGCCGTCAACGACGAGCACCGGCGTCTCGCCGCCGGTGTCCGGGTCCCAGTCGATTCGGCCGACCAGGTCCCGGTCGATGATCCGCCACCCATACCTGGTTTCCATCGTTTCCTCCCGCATGTCGATGACCGACGCCGCGAAGCAGTTGGGGATTGCCAGGCAGACGCTTCATCGGATCCTCGCCGAGCGGGCTGCGGTGACGCCGGAGATGGCGGTCCGGCTCGGCAAGCTCTGCGGCGACGGACCGGGCCTGTGGCTGCGTCTACAGCAGACCTCCGACCTGTGGCACGCCGAGGAACAGCCAATAGGCGTTGATGGCTGCACCGGCGGGCAGGCCGGATCGCGCGGCAGCTACGCCATCAGCATCGCCCGGCAAGCGGCCAGCCGGCGCCTGGCCCCTCACAGATGAAGCGTGCTGGGGTGGCCGTGGCGAATGGACTTCTTTGTCGCCGAGTGCCGGCTGACGACGGCAATCGGAGAATCTACCTCCGCTAAGCGCTTGCATTCCATGGGGATCACGGCGAGTCCATGATAATACCTAATTCTTTTACCTAATTAAGGAGACATTACCTAATTCCCGGTCTGCCAGCGAGCGGTCCTCTGCCAGGAGGCCTTCCGCCCGCGTACGAGGCACTCAACCATCCCGTCCGTTTGCAGCTGCTTGAGCAGATGGCGTATCAAGTCGAGTCCGACACCCGGGCAGGCGTGCTGAATATCCGAGACTGCGAACGGAATAGGCGCCCGCCCGATGGCCGTAAGGACGGCCTCGGTCTTGGCCCCGCGGGGTTCCCTGGTGTCGCCGACCCGAGCTTCGAACTCGCGATAGGCCGTCTTCACGACATGGAGCAGGTAGTTGACGTAGGGCCACGGGTTGTTGCGCCCTTCATGCCAGCCCTGGGAGGACAGCTCAAGCGTCTCGTAGTACCGGTCCTTCTGGTCCTCAATCACGCGTTCGAGGCTGATGTACCGGCCGACCTCGTAGCCGAAGTGGTAGAGCTGATGGAGGAGGAGCAGGCGCGAGACGCGTCCGTTGCCGTCGCGGAAGGGATGGATGCACAGGAAATCGAGGTTGAACGCTGCGATCGCCACGAGGGGGGGCGTCCAGCGCTCGCCGACGCACTCGTTCCACAGCCGGATGAGGTCGCTCATGGCCCGCGGCGTCGCCTCTCCCGGCACCGCCTGGAAGCGGACCCGCGTCCTGCCATCCGCATGCCGTTCGATGATGTCGAGGTTTCCAGGCCGGTACGAGCCGGCGTCGCCAATCCCGGCTCGGGCTGTGCGGTGCAGTTCGCGGATCGTCTGCTCGGTCATGTCCAGGGTCGATGCGCGTTCGTGGATCATGCAGAGGGCGTCGCGGTAGCCGCGCACCTCCGCCTCGTCGCGGTCGCGCAGTCGGCTGCGTCCTGCCAGCACGGGCCTGACTCGAGCAGGCTCCACTTCCACGCCCTCAATTCGGTTCGACGCGATCGCGCTTTCAACGATGGCGGATTCCCGCAACTGCTTCAGGCGTTGCGGCGATTGCGTCGTGTACAGGGCCTGCTTCCCGAGGGCCTCGCCGAGATCGGCGAGGTACCAAGCCGTCGTCGCGGGAATGTCGAGGCGCCCGTCCGCTGCGCGTGCACCAAACTCATTCAACGTCATCGTTGCCCTCTTCCCTCCCCGCTGATTGACGGGTGTTTCTGGTACTGACGAGCTCGCTTGAGAAGCTCCAATTGCCTACCCGGCTGGGGCTCGCACGCCTCGAGCGCATCCAGCAGCACGCGGCGGGATGCGACGTACAGCGGATCAGGTGCGCCAGATTGACTCATGGTCGCGCATCCAGTCGATCAGCGCTTCCCCCTCGTTTGGCCCTCGTCCAGGGCTGGTCAGCAGGTCGACCGCCACCTGGCTCAGGGCGGCAACCGTGAGACCGCGCCTCTGCGCGGTCCGTTCGTAGACTACCGGGTCGCGCGGCGTGACCAGCACGACGTTAGCCGCGGTGTCGGCCGGTCGCAGCTCAAGCTCCTGCGCCAGCGCGGCGACATCGTCCGCATAGCAAAGGAACAGGCGCGTCGGCGCAATGGGCGCAAACTGGGCGGCGGCCCAGGACCCGCTGATGGCGTAGCGCAGCCGAAGCCCCGCGAGACCCTTGGTGACAGCCCCGAGGCCTCGCGCCGCAAGATACCATGCCGCGCCGGGACGCTGGAACGGCGAATAGTCCTCGCCCCACCGCCGCAGCAAGGCCGGCCAATCCACGCTGGTGATCGGTCCGCGGGCAGTGCGCGTGATGAGTGTGTCCCGGTCGAGGAGGTCGACGACGCGGGACGCGTAGCCGGCATCCACGCCGGCTCGCCGCGCCAGAGCCCGGAGCCCCGTGGGCGGCCGCACGTCGCAGAGGGCGCGAACGAGGCGACCGGCTTTTGCGCCTTTCAACGATGTGCGTTCCCGCGCGAGCGGCTCCGGATTGCGTGCCGCGCCGGCGGTGTCGATGAACAACCCCGGCCTGGCAAGACTCAGACGCACGTTTCCGGTCAGATCCGCGTAGGCGAAGCCTCGGGCCGCCAGCCGCTCCCGCGTCCGGGGACTGAGGAACGGCGCAGCAATCAGCACCGGCCTCTCCGGCGACGGGCGACGCGTGAACGCCAGCAGTTCAACTTCCCTCGGCTCGAGATGTGAGCGGGCTTCGACCGAGACCGTGCCGCGTGTCCGGCCCGGGCCTCGGATCTCCAGCCGCGGATTCCCTTTCGGTGTCACCGCGGCCCGTCGAGGGGCGGCGGAGGCGTCGGCGACCTCCCAGCCCGCTGGCATCTGTCCGGCCAGCCGGGACACAATCGCCGCGATCAGCCTGTTGCTCAAGAAGGAGGTGTTGCCCACAATGGGCAACAGTGTAATACAGGCAACAGTGCGGGTCAAGGGCACAGAGGTTCGCGGATGGAGCACGTGTGCGCACACGTCGCGACCGCCGGCGTGCCGGGAGAGCTGTCAGTCACGGAAGATCTCGCCGGAGCCGAGCCGACAGGCACCGACCAGTCCTCCGCCGACCGCGCGACGCGCCGCATCGCGTCGGCAATCCACGCGGGTGCGTGGCGAAGATCCCGACGCAACGCCGCCCGGTCCTTCGCGGTCAGCACCGACCGGAGCCTCTCCATGACCTGTTGGTCCACGTGACGGCGGCCCAGAAAACGCAGGGCCTGGATCACGAGACCGCTCACGCGTCTGGCGGTCGCCATGCTTCGGGGCGTCGTGCGCCGCAGCACGATTTCCTGCCGGCCAACCACCACCCGACGAGAGGGTCCATCGGTCAGGAACACCACCTTCATGGGCACCTGGTCCGACAGCCCTAGCTGATTGGCCGCGTAGCCACCGGTTGGCTGCAGGCGGACGGCGTCGCGTCCCGCAAGAGCCTGCGCAATGGCGTCCGCTGCCGGCGCCAACAGCCCGAGCTGTGGGTGCGACCGCGGGTAGTCGTAGAGGCCCCTCGCCAGTTGGCGAATGCGGCCCGCGTCGGTGTGGCGCTTGAGGGCCGTGGCTACCGCACCGCGAGTCCCCAGGTCCAGAAAGTGTCGTGGCGTGAAGACCCAACCCCTCCCATGGCCACGAATCCTGTCAAGCACCGCTTTCGCAACAGTTTGTGGATGATTCACCATGGCTATTGTGAAATAAGTCACGCCATGGATTTGTTGCAGGCACAAGGGCGCCTATCCTCCGCTTCGATCCTGTCGGTGATCTGGGCGGAGGGCTCGCGACCGCTTGGAGTGTGATCCTCCGCGATCCTCACCCCGCCTTGCGGAACAGCGCGTAGCGTTCTTCCAGAAACTCGCGTCTCGGGCGCAGGTGCGCGGATCGGGGGACGAGCAGCGGCTTCCGGTGAAATCCCTGGAGGCCGTGAACCAGCATCGGACCGTCGTGCTCGGCGAGAAGGTCCGATCGGAGCTCAATGGTGCAGTCAGGGGTGACGCCGAGCAGGTGCGCATCAAACGCCGCGTGGTGGAGTTTGCACAGCGCCAGACCGTTAGGCACAATCGGCGCGCCGAGCGGGTGGCTGTCCGGCAGAATGTGTGCCGCATCCAGGAACTGTTGTCGGCGCAGGCGGCACACCGCACAGTGTTCGTGGTAGGCAGCAATGACCCGATGGCGGAACGCCTCCTGGTGGAGGCGTTGCTGGACTTGCCGGGTCACGTATCGACGCCGGGCATCCGCGTCAGGGTCGCTGGCGGGGGGAGCATCCAGGCGCGCCAGTTGCCGGTCGTCAATGCTCACCGTGAACGTGAGGCGGGTCGGATCGTCACCCACGATGAACACGGGCCAGGAGGCGAGGTACACGCCGGGGACGACGCCGTGGAAGTAGACCAGCGGCGCTCGCCTCACCATCGCCAGCCGCAGGCCGGCGTTGTCGGGATGGTTGGCGTCTCGACCCCGATACCGATAGCGGAGCAAGCCGTCCGGACCGAGGATGTCGTCGTAGGGTCGGTCCTGACCTGCGACGATCGGCACGGTGGTGATGCTCAACGGCATCTCCGCCAGGACGGCCGGCTTGAAGATCCCCTGTGGGCCGAGCAAGGGCACTCGATGTCCCTCGAACACAAGTCCGGCGGCAAGAAGGGCACGCGGAAGGACGTCGCTGCCTTGTGCCGCAACCAACTGGTCCAGGAAAGAAAACGCGGCCAACCGTACGCGGGAGTCGACGGTGAGTTGCACCGGGAGTTGCGACATGCCGGTGTTCTTCTGGGGGCTCAGCAAGCGTGCCGAGTTGTTCGGCGCCTGGCGGACGAGAGTGTAGCACGCAGGGTGCGGCCGCCACTGTGGCAGGCGAGCTACCGCAGCGTGGGCCGCGCCATTACTCTGCACACGAGCGGTGAGTACGTCTGGGCTGGGAGAATCGTGTTCCGCGTCGGTGTTCTCAGCCTACTCGCAGCGGTCGCGGTCAGTCCGCAGACGCAGCGCGACAGCGACACTCAACGCCAGGTAATACGTTATCTATCAACTGTTTGCAAGTCCGGGTGGGCGCGGAAGCGATCGCGGCCAATGGGGTGATTGCGCGCGAGGTCTTCACGGCTTCGGCCCGATCAGAGGCCCATGTGTCGATCATTTGTGTCGATCGGGCCGAGTGCGCGGCTGTAAAGTGTTGATTATGAAAGGATTTACATCGAGTTGGCTGGGAGGCAGGGATTTGAACCCCGATAACGTGGTCCAGAGCCACGTGTCCTACCGTTGAACGACCTCCCAGCAAAGAGGAGTCGCGAAGACCGGAACTTCCATTCTAGCGAAACGCTGCGGCACCCCGCAACAAGGCGCACAGCGCGCCTGGATCCCTGTGACAACCGGTCAGAACTGCAGATGCACCGCAAAAGGAGTTATCCCTGCTGCGGCCGCGTGCGCGCTTGTTCCATCGCAATCTGGTTGATGTGCGACAGCGCCTTCGCACCAGAGGCGCCCTCAATCGCCTTGACAGCAATGTCCTGCACCTGACGCTTGGCCTCTTCAACCTGTTTCTGCTGCGCCGCGATCTGCTCAGCCTGGCGCGCGATGGTCTCCTCGTGGGTCTTGATTTGAAGCTCGGCCACGCGCTTGTCCGCGGCGGCGTCCTTGCTCACTAGAAGAAGCTGTTGCTCCAGCGCCTGCGCCCCCTGGCGCCGAGCCTCGGCGATAGCCCGGTCCACCTCCTGCTTGAGCCGCTGCGGGAAAGTCTCCACCTCCTTCTTCAGACGCTCCATCTCCTCTTCCTGCGCCTTCAGGCCCGACTCGCGCTCGTCCCAACTCTTCACGAGCGCCTCCTGCTTCTCGCGGTTCTGCTTCTCGCGCAGGCGCACTTCCTCGTCGTACTTGTCCTGCGCTTTCTTGCGCTCGAGTGTCTTGCGGTACTCGTAGTCCTCGGCCTCGCGCTGACGCTGCTTCTTCAGCGTGTCCTCGAACTCCTTGTCAGCCCGCTCGCGGTCCTTGCTTTCGGCGTCCCAGGCCGCCCGCGCCTCAGCCGCCTCCCGCTGGAGCGCCAGCCGCTTCGCTTCGTGCTCCTGCAGAAGCTGGCCGATCGTCGTGGCAACCACGTCAAGCTTGTGGAGCCGCTCCAGCTCGCGCTGCTCGATGGCGACAGCCTCGCGCACCGCCGACAGGCGCCCGACCTCCTCGGCAAGCCGCGCGGACAGGTCTCCCAGGGCCTTGGACACGTGCAGGCCGACGGCCGCCAGATCCTGGATCACTCGTTCGATGGTCACGCCCTCAACCGCCTGCCGCACTTCCGTTTCCTTCAGCCTCACGGCCTCGTCGGCGCGAGCATCAGCCGTCTCGCGCTCAGCCGCCGCCTGCCGTCGAACGTCTTCGAATTCCTGCTGGGTTTCCGCCCTGCTCCGCCGCACTCGTGTCGCAGCTGTCTTGGCCATGATCGCTCCTCTTCCGCGATGTCGAACTACGACCGCACGCGCAGTGTACCACAGGGTGCGCCCTGGCTTACCGTCCGCGGCGGCTGCGCCACCCCGTCAAGCCGTGCCGCACGACAAACAGCCGCCCGGACGCCAAGGCTCCATGCGGAAACGCCTCGATTTGTGGCGTTCCGCGTTCAGTACACACAGCCCCGCGCCTCATCAACATAGGCACCCACCAGCGCCTCGTCAGCCTCGAAGAAATGGTCGCACGGCGCCAGGATGTAGCCGCCCCCCGCCCCGGCCTCCTCGAAACAGCGGCGAACAGCCCTCCGCGTTTCTTCCGGGGCGCAGCCGACGAAGTGATGGAACTGGTCGAAGCCCCCAATCATGCAGACGCGGTCGCCAACGCGCCGCTTGGCCGCCCGGAGATCCGCGTCCCCACCCATCACGCGCGGCGTGAAGGTCTCCATCGCGTCCGGCCCCATCGCGGCCACCTGCTCGAGGATCGGCATCATCCCGCCGCACGTGTGATAGACGATCCGGTGGCCGGCCTCGTGCGCCGCGGAGATAAGAGAAGCATCAAACGGCGCAACAAAGCGGTCGAAGATCTTCGGCGAGATGACGGTCGAGGAGGCGTCGCCGCCGCCGAGCTCAATCAGATCAAACCTCGCACCGCGCGACGATTGCAGCCACGCCAGCTTGCAACGATGGAGAATCGCCAGCAACTCGTTCACCCACGCGGGATCGTCGAACGTCTCGACAATCAGCGCCTCGATGCCGAACAGCACCGCGGCATCCTGCCAGCAGCCGGGCTGGCCGTAGATCGGAAACCCGGGCACGGCGCCGCGCACGATCCCGCGCTCGCCAAACGCCTCTGCTTCACGGTTCACTTCTTCGACGTCACAGATCGGGGTCGGCGCGAACCAGGCGATCAGCTCGATGTCGCGCTTTTCCTTGATCAGCCGCTCCTTCACCCACTCGGTCCGGCCATCGTCCTGGAGGACCATCGACAACTCGCCGCGGGGCGTGGCAATGCGGAAGCAGGTGGTGCGGTAATCGGGATCGGGGACGTTCTCGCGCGAGACGCACCAGTTGCAGGTCTGCCCCGGGTCGCAGCCTCTCCCTCCGGCAGCCATCTCGCCCGCGTCATCTTCGTCACGCAGGGCACCGACCCATCGGATCGCGTCCAGGCCAAAATGGTCGAAGAACTCGCGCTCGGTCATCCCGCCCCGGAAGCTGCGGAGGAACGACGGCATCAGGTGATGCGTCGTCACCGGCAGGCAGTCGGGCACCTGGTGATCGAGCGCGGCGAGAAGGCGCTGGCGAGAGGTCATATCACTCCATGACCTGCCCCGCCATCCGCATCATGTAGTCGTGATCGATGAACGGATCGTCGCCCATGTGGCGCTCCATGAGCGCGACGCGCTTCTTGAGCAGCTCCCTGAGATTCCGCCCGTGCATCAGCGGCGTCTCGCCCATGTCGGTCGTGGCCATGAACTCGACGCCGGAGTCAAGGAGCCCCATCAGCGCGTCGCTGTTTGCGATTTCCTTGCGCATCATGTCGCCGAGCATCCCGCGGTGCCGCCGCTTCGTGGCCACGGTCTTCGCCTCCATCCAGCCGTACACGCCTGCCACCCACGCCGCCACGTTGCGCTGGGTCATGAACCAGCAGCGGAGCGCCTTCAGGCGCACCAGGTGATCCGAAATGACGTTCGGCGCGCCGAGCGCCGCGCGGGCCTTCGCTGCCACCGATTCGAGCAGCGCGATCGCCTCGTCAAGCGGCGGCCAGACACCGGCGTCAATCCGCTCTACGTCGGTCGCGCTCTTCTCGGCGGTCGTCAACTGGAACAGGACGTCGCGGCTGAGGTCCACGTTGTTCGGGTTGTGCGGCGTCGTGCACATGAAGTCCTCGTAGTACGCCCGCTCCTCCCGCGGGATCGCCTCGATGTTCGGCACGAGCGGCCGCGCCCAGAGGCGGTACCACGTGAAGCCGATCGTCGAGTAGAGGGTCGAGATGTTCGGGAACGCGAGCATCCCTTCTTCCGCGAGCTTCCACGCCCGGAACAACACCGGCGCCAGCTCGTCGCCCGCCCAGCCGCGCGCGAGCGTCGCGATCTCCTCTTCCATCTTCGCCGCCGGCTCGAGCTGGAACCGCCTGAGCACCTCGTGGTTGACGTTCCAGGGGACCAGCTCGGGCGGAAAGGTCCCGCCTATCTGCGACAGGTGACGGACGCCATTGTCCCAGAGGAGCCGGAGCCGGCGGTACGTCAGGCACGGATACGGGATCCCAATGAGCGGCGCGAACATCTGATGGGGCCCGACCGCACAGTAGAAATGCGCGAGCGACCCGCGCCCCTCGAGGTCGGCCATCAATGCCTGCTCGCGCTTCGCGAACTGGAGCTGATAGACGGAGCCTCCGTTGATCTGCTTCGAGTCGGGATACCGCGGGTGCGTGTACGGCATGTCCCACCCGCGCGCCACGAGCGAGGCGGTCTCGACCTCGACGCCATCCTCGAGGCCGCTCCAGATTGTGTCGTGCTCCCCGTAGAACGACTCGAGGCGGGTGATGACCCGGAAGTCGGGATTGACCTCCCGCGCCGCATCCCGCAGCACCTTGAAGAAGGTCAGCGCCCACTTCCCAGCCACCTTCGCAATCTCCGCATCGTCTTTCCACTCGCGGATCATATAGGCGCCGCCGTTCCGCCCGACGTAAAGCGACTTCGTGTGCTCGAAGCCTGAGCCGGAATCGTTCGTCCAGACGGTGATGTAGCCAAGCTCGGGGACCTCGCGGAGGAGTTTGGTCATCATCTCCGCGTAGTGCTCGCGCACGAGCGGGTGCGTGATGGTCATCGTGTAGCGCGGCCTGAACGAGCGGAAGGGATGGTCGACGCGCGCCCCGCGGAGCATCGGATAACGCGTAAAGAACTCCTCGGGCACGCTCCGCGGCTCGAAGCACAGCAGGCCCGGCACGAGGCCGTACCTCCGCGCGAGGGCGGCGTTCTCCTTCAGGCAGGCGAGGTTCGCCGACAGGTAGTAGAAGGGATAGAGGCCCTTGTTGAGTGCCGAGTAGACGAACTGATCGAGCGCCGGGCAGTAGGTGTAGAACATCGGGTACACCTCGCCCTTCGGCCCGCGCTCCAGCCCCATCGGGAAGCCGAGGCCGTTCACCTCGACGTGCGTGAAGCCGCACTCCGCGAGCCGGCGCACGTAGCTTTCACGGTCGAGGCCATGCTGGATGCGGCCCTCCTGGGTGAGGAACAGGTCGTAGCACGGGCGGTTCCACGAGAACGCCGGCGTAATCGTCTGACCGTCCGCCACGGACCTCAGATCGCGATCCGCTAGAACGTCGAGCAGATAGGAGACAGCGGCGTACAGGAAGCGGCAGCTCGAGGTGGCGATGACGCCTGAGCCATCCTCTCGCAGGCGAATCACGACCCGCTCCTGCGCCTTCCCGCCGCCAGCCGCTTCAGACGTGTCGGCATCAAGCAGTTGCAGGACGCCAGCCCGCCGCCGCGCGTCGTGCTTGGCGCGCGTGATGACGACGGCCCTGGTGCGGCACGCGATCGCACGGGCGGCGGTTTCGAACACCTCGGGCGCGCCGGCCCGGATCTGGATCTGGCGGACCTTCTTCAACGCATCAGCGATGGTCATTACGACTCCCAGCAGCCTGGGGACTGCCTGTCCTCGAAACGCCGCTCCGCAGGCCGGCAACCTGCACCTTCGACGGCTTGTTGGCGGTACGGCGGGGCTCCACTTCGTCACCCCACCGGGATCCTCGCGCCTACGGTGCACGTTGCCGACTTACGCCTGCACGGCCTGCTCCGAGGCGTTTCTCCGCCAGGTAGTCCCCTGGCACGCAACTAGAACGTGGTCCACGACCTCTATCCCGTAATCTCCTTCACCGCGTTTACCAGGCGCTCCACCTCATCGGCGTCATTGTAGACATGGAACGAGGCGCGGACGGCATCAAGGCCGCCCTCGGTGACGCTGCGCACCCGGAGCCGCCGCTGCATCAA
>Ga0315296_10002812_pt1 | contig 14714 bp, 22 predicted proteins | sample YL17G14_18_MG_FD_203921 | JGI IMG/M metagenome (GOLD analysis project Ga0315296, IMG submission 203921) | Sediment microbial communities from Yellowstone Lake, YNP, Wyoming, USA - YL17G14_18 | ecosystem: Environmental > Aquatic > Freshwater > Lake > Sediment | place: USA: Wyoming | collected... | reverse complement strand
ATTGGCTTGTGGGTGCTGAGGCTTGTTGCTCCATGCCAAGCTCTTGCTCTCCTGATGATCTCGAGACTACGCGGAGTCATGTGACCGTAGACAACGGCCTTGAACCCTTTGTTCTCTCCCTTCGCATTGTTACGAATGAGCTTCACCATACACGGGACATCATACTTAACCCATGGCAGGAAGAGCCGATGGAGATCCCGTTCAGATTCAGGCAGACGCATCCTGAACTTGGCGCGTATGTGCCAAGCCCATCCGTACCCGTACAGCTTCTTCGCTTTCCGACTCGGCAGTTTGACATGGAGAGTGTATACGATGGCTCCCATGGGTAGCACCCATAGTATTATGAAGTACTTGAAGGCATAGGAAAAGTGAAGCCGCTAGCCTAATGCTTTGAACAGAAACACAAAAGGTGTCCAGCCCCGTGTTTGCTGTTGGAAAGCTAGTTGGCTAGCTTTGCTTATGAAGTTTTCCATAAGAGAACCTATCCTACAGAACCAAGCCTGGGCGAGATTGGTCATGCCTCGTCTTTCGACATAACAGTCTTTTATGACCTGTCTATGGTACTGTTTCCGAACTCATATGAAGAGCAGAATGTTTTCGTTCATCACAGATGTTTACAACCCAGTCAAGGGATGTTCAAATGAATGTGTATACTGCTGGTTCATGTCATTGGCTACGGGCCGACTTCGACGATACTATCAAAGCGGCACCGCCCCTCGTTTGGTCGAGGGAGAACTTGCTAGACGCTTCAAGAGGGGGGATACCGTGTTTGTCGTCGATATGGGCGACCTGTTTTGTGACGGCGTTCCAGTGGAATGGATCATCAAAGTTTGTGATGCGATCCGCGAATCTCCAGACGCAGAATTCCTTTTCATGACAAAGAACCCTGAACGCTATGTCGGCATTGGCGCGGCATTTCCTAGCAATGTGATCTTGGGCGCAACTATTGAGTCGGACCAAGATTATCCAGCCTTGTCGAAGGCTCCTAGTCAATCCGACCGAGTAACTGCGATGATACGGGTCGCCGAGGCCTTACCACATAGACGGTTTGTCTCGGTAGAACCAATACTCGACTTCAACTTAGATGTCTTGGTAGATCAGTTGAAGAAGATCAGCCCCTGGGGAGTGGCCGTCGGCTATGACAATTGGAAACATAGGCTTCCTGAACCGTCTCGAGAAAGAACGGAAGCACTCATTTCGACACTAGAAACACTCACAACTGTCTACAGGAAGACGATTCGCTCAGCTTGGTGGGAGCAAAACTAAAGGCTATACAAGGTGTCTTGTATCGCCTACGCTGCCGGGTAGGCGTAGTGACCTCTTCCGTAGCAAGCACGGCACTTGATTCGTCTTGTTTTGCCAGTTCGATACTCCTTAATCTCTTCTATTTTCCGACCATTACAGAGTTCACAGAGAACCTTCACTAACCGTTTTCGCATAAGTTCTTCACTACTTAGAGAGTCACACCCGAGGGGTTTAAGCGTTAGGTCGCTTGTCGATCCGTAGGGCGGTTGAAGCTCTCTTGAATTGCTCTCAGAAAATGTAGCAGTCGTGGCGCAATAGGCTCCTTGCAAGCCGAGCCGTACAATGGAGATCCTCTTCTCCAATGCCCCGCCACGACAAACTTGAGGCACCAGAAAGTGTGTCAGAAGTAGCTCTTAAGCTCTATTGCGGATGGCGATACAAGCCCTGTTGTATCGCCTTTAGAAATTTAGTGCATGACCGCATTACTCAACTGGTCACGCATGGTGTCTGCCGCTCTTTTTTGGCTATCAGTGTTGATTGTTTTCACCATAGCATATAGGTCTCGAATGTCGGTCCAGTCTCCTAGCTTCCCGTATTCTTTGTGTAGCTCATAGAAGGATGCTTGTAGTTGGGCAACACGCGGATACCACACTCCACAGATTGCGCCTCTGCCGAGTTCTCCGCGAACACTTCCAATCCCTATGTGTAGGTATGTTTCAAGGTCTCTTAGGCTCGTCAAGAGGCGGCTGTTCTCATCTGTGATCTCGCCGTAATTGTCTAGATAGTGTCCACGCAGAAGATTCTGAAGCATATAGGCCATGTCTGAACCTAGATCGAAGATCTTCATTTCTTCAATAGTATCTAGCAAGCCCTCATGAACATCCATAGGAGAACTTGTGTCGGTGGACAAGTGTATCCCAAATGCACTTCCTTGTTGCGCAATCTTCAGTACTGTGGATCTCACAGGCTCAATGTATTGCCTTTGTGATTTGTCTATCACTAGCCGAGGCGCAAATCTTGTTGCCTCAAGTAGCGCAAGTGATACTGGAACAATTGTTCTTGCCGCATTGTTAACGGCTTTCATCCAGAACAGTCTAGTCAAGACGTAGTTTGCGATGGCATAATTCAAGAACGGAACATTAGCCACATCTGGCAACAGAAAGACGCTGATTGGCCAGAGGCTACGTTCCTTCTTTCCAATTTCCCATGTGACCTCTTTCTCTAGGATTGATCGCATGTTCAGATTTGTCTCCACTAATTTGCCATTCCATTGTTCAGGCATAATCACGCTTAGGTCCATCAGTTTCTCATAATGTTGGAGAAGACCTGCTGCTTCTCTGCTGCTGTATGTGTAGCTAGCTAACGGGATAGGCTCAGCATTTTTCATGCCCTTGATGTTTCTTGAGAAACTCATTCTTCGATTACTCATCAATGTTTGCGCGATAACGTAGAGATCATCCAGGGTTATTTCTGACCAATTTGGTCTTGCTTGCGCTTCTCTGAGCACAGCATCATGAAGCCTACTCTGTGCGGGAGTTAGATCGGAAAGGAAAACACGCCAATCTTCAACCGTAAGATCCTGTAAGCAAATAGTGAAAGGCTTGACAACATTTGGCTGCTTATAGAGCAGGTTCGGAAGGCCTCCTGTGAAAACCAATGGGCGATAGATTTCCAACGGATACTGTTCAGGGCAACCGCCTAGTGCCGTTAGCCTAGGGTATAGTGGATGGTCAGGAGTCATTGGCAGATCGACTGTGCAGTAGTCTTCACTTCCTTGCAAGTCAAGACAGACGATCTTTAGCCCATTAGGCACACCCAACTCGGGCCTCTGAATGTTCATGTAGCGCTCAAGTAAGTCAAAGAGCATAGCCATTCTTCGAAATGGGCTTTTCCCATAGTACCCTGCGCAAGCATACAAGCTTGATCTATTCTGGGCAGGGATAGCGGGTGGAAATTCAGAGATAGAGGGGAGTAACCTCTTAGGAGGATGACTGAACCGTCTTCTTATGCGCTCAAACCAAGTTGGCATAAGTAGAGAAACGAGCTACTTCAGTTTAAGCATGGTGAAAAAGCGTAGGCGATTCATCCCAAATTGAATAGCCTTCAGTTTCTGGTCAAGGAGAGCATAGTGCCCATCCAACAGAGGACATAACAAACTAGACAGATGGCGAACAATACCTTTGCAAACCACAATGTGATGGTAGCGAGACCCCAAATGACTACTGCTGGCCCACAAATAAGCAAGGCTCGCGTTAGCTTGGTTTGGCGACGAATACGAAAACGCACCTTCCAACCCATCATGTCGTCTCCTCCACCACCTTGATGATGCCAACAAGAATAAGGAATTGCATCAAGAAAGGCAGAATTGCCAGAATTAGGAGGATAAGGCTCAAGGAGTACAAGGGGACTTGCCCAGTAACAATTTTGATGAAGGAACTGAGAGCCATATAGGCAAGGCTGACATACAAGACTACGTGGACAATTCTGAGGGTTCCCTTCGGCGCATAGATTGGCAAACGGCACGAACCTAGGCAACTATCTGTGAATTGGCTAGATTAAGAGATATGTCCGAGGGCGATACATCTACCATTGAATCGCCTAAAAGGTTCTATGTCGAAAACCGACTGTTACCTTTATAACCGCGCTAATCCATCTAAGTGTCGGTCGTGAATCACTTGCCTGAAGACTTGACGACGATCAATGTGAAAGACGTTGATGAGAATACTTGGCGGCACTTCATGGCACAAGCAATCATTCGCGGAGTGAAAGCAGGAGAGCTACTCAGCAAGGTGCTCAAAGACTGGTTGGCAAAGGAGGCTACTTGAGATGAACAAACAAGGAGTGCGATTCAAGCGTTTTCTGCATTCTTCGTTTCGATCCTACCGAGTGACTGAGTGGCGCAAACGGAGCATGGTTGTGTTATTTGCAGGTAGCATGATTCTCTGGGGCGCGTGGTTGCTGTCCAGATGGCAATCAGTTACAGTCATAGTGGCCTTCGGCCTACTCACGATGGCCCTGATGGTTGAGAACTTTCTCGTGAATGTGAAAATCCGTGAGGAGGACGGCCAGGAACTTAACCCTATATGGGTACGCATTGGCAAGCATATTCCATTCAAATATGCATTTCCACTAGTCATCGGAATAATCACTATCCCTACTATCCTAATGTTCGGATTGCAGGGCACCTCTCTCATATATGCTCCTGTTTTTCCTGTTGCTCTAATCTGTAGCGTTAACGACGCGCTCGTACTCTGGGCGGCCCAAGAATCGAAAAAGAAAGGAAGAGGACTGCTTGAGATGAGCGATACAATCCAAGATGAACCGCCTGTCCGCAAGTGCCCAATGTGTGACGGTAGACAAGACCAACCTAGTTGGTTTCTGTTCAAGCCCGCCATCACGACAGAAAGCGTCTGCCACAACGCAGGAAGCAAGAATTGTCTACTATGCCGTGAACCCGAATGCAACTTGAGCGGCATGGACTTTCCAAAGGAATGTCTTCCAATGAGGGCACATGTCGCTGTCTTCAAGGCAGGTCGTTACGAGCCGATCTTGGATGATCCTTGGACTTTGAGAGAGCCCAAGGAGACCTCAAGCGAACAGGATACAAGGGATAGACGAGTGGGGGCGGTGATGCGAACCTATCTTGAGCGAGGCGACTCCATTATCATAACAAAGGTCACAGAGGAGACTGAGTGAAGCATGAGCGATTCAATACAGAATAAACCGCCTTTGGAGTTCTATGGACCTAGACTCCTGTATGAGTGGAAAGAACTTAAACCACAATTTGAGGACGATCAGATCACATACATTGAGCACACTGCATTCATGGCACGGGAAACTGGTGCAACGCAGCTGGTTATGATTCCCTTCATGCCATTCTCCTTGGTAGTCTGGCCGAGTGGAAAGATCAGTCTAGTTACCAAGCGGAAAACCGACGAAGAAGAGGGGCTTGAATGGTGGACAAAGACTCATTGCACGAAATGTGGCAAGCCGTTGATCGAATACATGCTCAAGGCCAAGCAACGTGGCGACGAGTACGTTACAATCCACGGACCAAAGGTTCTCTGTGGAGACTGCAAACCATGAGTAGACCAGAGCGAGAGCGATTCAATGACAGATGTATTGCCCATGAGAGCCTGCACCATATCATCCGTTCGATGAGGGTGTCAAGCTGGCGCAAACCTAGCCTGATCAGCCTCGTCGTCGGTAGCATCATCGTTTGGGTGCTATGGTTACAGTTCACATGGCAACCAGTTTCAATCATATGCAAAGTGGGATTCATCACATTCGGCTTGGTTATTGAGAATTATTTTGTGAATGTGAAACTCCGCAAGCTTGGAGCTGAGGAACTTAACCCGCTCTATCGGCGGATTGAGAAGCATATTCCCTTCAAGTATGCTGCACCGCTACTCATAGGAGCTGCATCGGTTGCGGCTTTCCTGTCAGGTGTACCGTTAGATATGGGGCTTTGGCAAATCCCCCTCATTTTTGCGCTTGTTTTACCCGTCGCTCTGATCTGTAGCATTAACGATGCGCTCGTCCTCTGGGACGGCCCAGTGATGGAAGAAGGGCAGTGAAAAGCGATTGAACACGAATTGTATCGCCAATAAATGCGGCCACTGCCCAAGCCAAGAAGCGTATGTTTTCGCCAATACCTGCTCACCAACCTCTACATCTGGACTGAGCGAGCCTACTTGGTGGTGTGATACTTGCCTCAAATACCTCTATCCTGCCAACATACTTGTAGACTTGAGGTCTAAGCAATGACCGAGCTTACTCCGTATGAGATCACACCCGAAGTTAGAGTTTGGAAAGTGGGTTACAAGGACAAACACGAATACTTTCTAATCATGTGGGAGGGAGAACCGAAATTCGTTAGAGAGGTCAAGAAAGAAGATGTCTAGGCGATTCAAGGCCAAATATATCGCCCGTAAGCGAATACCACTCGAAGTCTTTTCGTTGACGATTCCGATTCATGTGTGGGATTCTGATGTTTGGAATGGGATCGAGAAAGGCTTACGCCAACATCGCTGTCTGGGGCGCTCGGAACGGATGATAGCCTTCGCGACGACTGATCGATTAGGAATAGCCGCAATAGCAACCTCTAGAAAAGCATGGAAAGCCATGAACCCAAGGTCTCGAGGCTGGCTCATGACGCATGAGTTACTTCACCTCCTGCGAAATCGAGGGATATTGCGAGGCAAAGCTGAGAAGAAAGAAGAGCGTTTGATTGAACGCACACAGCCAAGAAAAACGCTTGTTGCTCGCATACTTGCGGATAAGACGGTTCTCCTAGTTAATCGGAAAAGGTGAGGACAGTTCAATAGCATATATATCGCCAGCTTTGAGGAGACACGGTCATGACGGATTGGGACCTAGTCAGTTTCTTAGCAATTGGCGGAATCATTGTTGCCATATTTGCTCATGCATGGTGGAGTGATGCGAAGGCTCGAAGGCAAGGCACCCTTTACACCAAAACTGAGGCGATACATGAGGAGATGAATTGCCTGTGAAAGAACTGACTGATGATGAGAAGTGCAGCATGATGTTCTGGTTTCCATTGATTGTTGGAAAGGTGTGTACTCCCGCAACGGCGTTCGTGCCGTTGCCAAAAGATGTTGAAGCATGGATGGATTCTGGCATACCTAAAGACTTCATAGAGAAGCTACGTGAAACCGTAGATAAGGAAGGGTTCGGGTACCCCGTATTCATGCGAACCGATCTGCTTGCAGGTAAGCATTCATGGACCGAAACTTGCTATGTTGCTCGCCCCGAACTGATAGGGGGCAACTGTTATCGGCTCATTGAAGAGAACTTGATGGCTGATTTTCTAGGAGGCATGAACCCGAAAGCCATAGTGCTTCGTGAGTTCCTAGAATTGGATGCCCCATTCAAGGCTTTCAAGGATATGCCCATTGCTCGTGAATTCCGAGCCTTTGTAGAAGACGGCGTTATCTGTTGCATTCACCCATACTGGCCTCCAGAGTCGATAGAGTTTCGTGGCTCCGACTTCAAAGAACGATTTGACGCATTCACCAAACAGGGCTTATCCATAGATGAAGCATTCAAGCGTGTTAACAAGCAGGGGCCGCTAGGATGGGAAACGAAACTAGCAGAAATATCCGAATTGCCAGCGCTAGAAACAATCGGTGGAATACTTGAAGAAGTCTCAAGGCTAGTACCTGGATACTGGAGTGTGGACATCTGCCGCACCAAAACTGGCGTATGGATGGTAACTGATATGGCTGTAGGCGAACGATCATTCCACTGGGAAGGATGCAGTAAGGCGAAGAAAGCGATACAATAAGGGATGAATCGCCTATGGACAACCTAAAGAAAGCTTTGGCTCTCGCCATTGTTTTGTCTGTAGCTGGCATATCCGTGGATTTGACCACGACATGGGTATATGGATACATGCCGAGTGAAATGCAATTTCATGATTGGCACAATGCAGAAATGAACCAAGGTCTCGTCTTCTTCGTGTCAAGGTATGGTTATGCTATGGCCGCAACTCTCGGTGGTGGACTAGTCGCTGTATTTGAGGGGTCTACGCTGATATTGGCTTACCTACTCTTTGATCAAGCAAGAAAGCGCACCAACTACATGAAACCCAAATATTTTGCCATATTCTTAGTCATGTTTGGTGTATTCTGGTTCACTACTCACACATTCGCAGGTTTTCAATGGATGGTGCTAAGGAACGCTTGTGGGCTCAGCTCCATACCATGCTAGGAGAGCGATACAAGAATAGATGAACCGCCTTTGAAGAAAATAGACCAAGAACAGTCACAGACCCGTGTTGAACTGTACAACCAAGGGCTGAGCGATTGCGAAATTGGGCGTATGTTGGGCAAACACCCGACAACCATTTGGCATTGGCGTATGAGACATGGACTGAGAAAACATAGAAAGTTTCATGGTCGGAAACGAATGGCAACGAAAGAAGAAAAACGGAGACTCTTAGCCTATGCGAGAGGATTGAGCGACTACGAACTCGCGAAAGAGCTTGGAATGAGCGTTTTTGGTGTGCGGTCATGGAGAAGAAGCCGTAATCTTGTCGGACACCCTAAGTACACATACAAGCATTGTTTTCTCTCACTTGAAGAAGAGAGACGGCGAAACATTGTTTACTATTCGAATCCTCATCTTGGTGACTATAGAATGGCAAGATTGCTTGGTATCACACAACCTAGCTTCAAGGAGTGGAGAACTACTCGAGGGTTGCCCCCCCATTGCAGACAGAAACGTGGACACCCAATGAAGAAGGGGTTCTCGATGGACCAGTACTTGAATGTGAGACCACTGCAAGAAAGGCAAGCCAACGAAGTGGCGATACATGAGGACATGAATCGCACATGAGATTTGATGTCTTGATTCCATGCCACAACGATTGCGTTCTTGCAGAATCGCTAGAACAGTCGTTACGACAACAAAAACGATCCCCCGATAGTGTCTGGGTGATCCATAACGGGTGTAGCTCGCGTGATAATGCCCTTCAAGTCGCCAACAAAGCCTTGGCTCTGAACTATGGTGCCAAGCTAGTCCATGGTGACTATGTGGTAGGTCTCGATGCCGACATTAGTCTATCGCCTTTCTTTCTTGCAGCAATCGAATCTGCCATTCTGAGAAATGGCTTAGAAGCGGGAGCTGGGTTAGTCTTGGCTAAGAACAAGAAGGGTGAGTGGCGTGGTAAGGGTTCAGCGATGTTGTTCTACAACGGTGCTGCCGTCTTCGTCAAGAGAGATCTGCTACTTGAGAACCCCATCCCAAGTGACTGTGTAGTCGAAGATACCGACTATCTGCTCTGGCTACAGAAGACTAAGCGTAGGGTTCAGCTTGTGCCAGACGCGGTAGCATATGAGGAACCCGTGCATAGAACGGCATTGCTTGATTTGAAGCGGCAGATCAGATATGCACAAGGTGGACTGCAATTATTGGCAAAAAGGCGATGCTATCGGTTTGGTCTAAGTACTCTTGGATATGCTATCGCCACAGCGGTCTTCTATGGTCTCATAATTTGGCTTCTGGGTCAAACGGCGTGGCAACTCGCGAGCATCCTGTACTTGGCGCTTTCCCTATCGCTTCTTAGTAACTACTCTTTCCTCGGCATTCGCCAAGCACTAATCATGAGCTTCTTGGGTCCAGTAGTCCCATTTGCCGCCATATCTGCTTGTGTTCTTCGAAAGAGAGTCTGGTGACCGATTCAAGTCAAATTGTATCGCCTAGGAAGTTGAGTAGTCACCTATGCTCGAGCCAGTCTATAATCAAGGCTTGGCTAGAATCTACTGCGGTCATGTCCTTGAAGTATTGCGGCAATTCCCAGATGAGGGTGTCCACACAGTTGTGACCAGTCCACCGTATTGGGGCCTCCGCGATTATGGCCTGCCGCCAATCGTGTGGGGCGGTGATCCGAGCTGCAAGCATGACTGGAATGTGGTTCACCCAGCGGGATATAGAAGCTCGGACACTCATCCTGGTAAGCTCCAGAGCGAGGGAACAAAGAACCGAGAGAATCTGAAATCGGATGCTTGTTCACTTTGTGGTGCTTGGCGTGGCAGTCTTGGTCTCGAGCCTACACCTGAATGCTACGTCCAACACCTAGTCCAAATCTTCCGCGAAGTCAAACGAGTTCTACGCTCGGATGGTACGCTATGGCTGAACATGGGTGATAGCTACGCTGGTTCTTGGGGAAACCAGGGTCGAAAAGATGATCGGGGAACACAGCGACCGATTAAAGCAGATATGATTCAGCCTGTACATGACGGGCGCTATCCAAATCGTGCACATAACACTGGCTCAATACCTGAGGGAAGCTATTTGAAAGCCAAGGATCTCGTGGGCATTCCTTGGATGGTTGCATTCGCACTGCGGACAGATGGATGGTATCTACGTTCGGACATCATTTGGGCCAAACCTAACCCCATGCCAGAAAGCGTGACTGACAGACCAACCAAATCACATGAATACTTGTTCCTGTTTGCGAAATCAGATCTCTACTACTACGATGGCGAGGCTATACGTGAGCGCCAGCAATCGCTAGGACAAAGACATGAAGGCCGGAGCGGCTATCGGGCAGAACACCCCACAAAGTATGGCTTTGATCATCGAGAACTACATCCGCTTGGTCGAAATCGGCGTTCTGTCTGGTGGATTGCCACTGAGCTGTACGAGGGAGCCCACTTTGCAACATTTCCAGAAAAACTGATTGAGCCCTGTATCCTCGCTGGTACATCAGAGCATGGTGCTTGTCTTAGATGCGGAAAACCGTACGAAAGGCTGACTGAGCGATTGAAGCACGGAGAACATGTAAAGGAACACAAGCAATACCAGCCGCTAAAGAACACGGGAGATCACATGCGCATGGGATTTGACGGCAAAGGCAAGAGATACGATACAGACTATCGACTAGAAGTCAAAACGATTGGTTGGGAATGTACCTGTGACTGCGATGCTAAGGGGGCAACTCCTTGCGTGGTACTCGATCCATTCGCAGGATCTGGAACTACTCTTGCTGTTGCACAAAGGCTAGGCAGAACATCCATCGGAATTGAACTGAGTGCAGAATACTGTAATCTAGCCAAGAAACGCTGCGCCCAACAGAACATAACCACGCTGATCTAAAGGCGATTCAACGATGCTTGAATCGCTCTCAAGGACTAGACTTGTTTAGCTAGTTTCGGAACCTCGAACATATGTGCGAAACGCTTTCCCCATACTGATGGCAACTTGTAGCGACGAGCAGACACGAGTCCAACCATTGCAAAGAAAGGCTTCGCCTCGTACAGAACCCTTGTAGTCAAGGGAAAGGGTACCCCTTTTTCCTTTGGGTTTCGATCATGTTCTAATGCCTCCTTGCAAGCTTGATCTAGCCTCTTAAGCGAGCGTTTTCGGTCGGTAGCATTCCCGCCTACCTTGAAAAGTTGTGCATTAGCATCTAGAAAATGAGCCATATGAGAGATCAGCCGAATGCCCAATTTGTCGTCACCAGCCGTGAAAGCATCGTAGATCGTCCACATGAAACCTTCCGCCATCAACACGGCTTTTCCGAGCGTATTCGAGGGGTCAAGGAAATAGACTATCGCTCGACGGACGAGATGGCTGGGCGTCTCGTTGGTCTCCTTACAACATCGTTCGACCAAGCTTCTCGTTGAAGGAGACACTTCAAGGCATACGGTTTTGTCGCGCATGGAAATCATAGAAAGGATGGTGTTCAAGTGCTTTAAGCGTTAGTTCGGAGAGCATGAAATCTGAAGGCGATTCAACGCATCTTGTATTGCCTTCAACGCTTAGGCTTGTACTTGCCATTGGTCGCGAGCATCTTGAACAAGGGCAGATTGTCTAGGACGACTCTTTTCATGAGCGCATCGTTTGGATTCTTAAGATAAGCCGTGTTCAATCCACCCCTGGATGCTGCTAATGCTCCTTGACTCAATGTTCCTAATAAACGGGTAAGCAGCCCCGAAGTCGCTCACGCTCAACTGGTGCCCGTTTCTGCTGAGGAAGGTACTAGCTAGACCGAAAGCAGTCCTATGGTTAGCACCAGCAAAAGGATGCGCTCTAACAAATTCCTTCATCATAAGCGCAGCTTGATAGCTCAAGCCCCTTGCTTCCGCTAGTTTGACATGATTCAAGATCGCTTGAACCCTATCGGGGGAACTTAAGAGCTTGTGTGGATGCTTATCACCAGAGTATTGTAGCGATATCATGTTCATTCGAATTGCATCGTCAACTGAGGGATACCAGACAGCACTACCAGTATGCAGTTCTGGAAGATATCGTCTCATTTTCCGCTTTCGCGACATCGCCGTTCAAGCATATCTCTAAACCCAGTGATTTAAGGGGTATTGCGAACCACGAGCTATGGCGATACATGGCGCATTGAATTGCCTTTAACTAACGAGTCGACTAGTTCGCAATTGGGCATTCAGCAGGTATCGAGAGTATGATAACTCTAGCCCAATAGGCGCAGTTTGGCACAGTATTTGTGAGCCAAAAGGCATAGTACCCTTCCTCTGGAACACGCACCAAACCGCTGCCGCCTTTCCATATAACATGAAGGTCATTCCCCTGGATTGTCCACACGGTTACGTATCCTGTGGTTAGAGGCTGAAGCGTGAACGGATCTTCAAGCAATATGAGAAGCGTATCGTTGACGTAGAGATGATGATCTTCAACTGGCAGAAATTCTAACTGGCTAGTCATTCCATGATTCATTGAACCTGTGTTTGACATCTCTTGCCATTGTTTCACATACAGAATCTTCGCTGAATCAAGCGAACTGATACATCCACTTGTGCTCAGTAGTAGTTGCTGAGTTGCGTTCAACTGATTCCACAACGAAACAAAAGCGTCATGTTGCAAGATAATGTACGCCTCCTTAGCCTTGTTTTCTTGGATAGCACCATACCAGAAGGTACCCGTCACGAGGTTCGTACAGACCAATACAAGGATTAGAATCACGGATGTGCGATTCAAACCAGACGACACTTGAGCATCGAATGATGCTGGCGCTATTTAGGAGATAGGTAGGTTTTCGCTATATTTGCCTAAGCGATTCATTCACCATTGTATCGCCTAGACTTCATTGCCCCACTGAGTCCAGCCCTCCCTTGGATGTCTAGCGAACAACTCCAAGTAAGGTCTAGGACTGCATCGCGCGATCAGTTCATAGGCTTCGTCTGGCTTGCGTGAATGTTCACGTTTCCGACTGACTAGAATATTGACTTGCTTTCGCCCCGACCTTCTAGTTCTTAGACCGCCTCTCACCCCAAACAGGAGTACTTCCGTGACATTTCGGAAGTAGAATCCTACCCCACGGCCATCAGGGCCGCCGTCTTTGCGGATCTTGTACCAGACGAGATTAGTTTTGTAGGTGAATCCCCACGCTCGCATCACCCCAAGGGCTTCCGATAAGAGAGCATTTGGAGACCAGAGATACAGGTGGCTTTTGGGCAGCGCAAGTCTGTTGATAGGCAACGCCGCGATTTCCTCAAAGTCCATAGTTGGATAACGATAGAGCCTTCTATGCTCTGGCGCTACTTTGCCCGTAGAATTCTGGAAATGCCAAGGTGGATCAGCGAGAATCGTTCCGAATCTTTGGTGGCATATGTCTAGCCTTTGCATTGGAGGCACATACTCCAGTAGATCCTACTGGTTTCTAAGGACTATTGCGAAAGGCGATACAATTAACCATGAATCGCCTTCAATCAACACTTTCGCTTGCCTCTCAGCTTAAGTTCCAGACGAACTATCTTGAAGGTGATTTGTTATGAGCGAACACACACTTGACGAGATACGCGGCTTGGGTCCAGCAACTCAGAAGAAACTTCGTGACTTGCACATCAATACGGTTGAAGCGCTAGCTTTCACCACATCTCGTGATTTAGAGCAAGCTGGAATCAAGGAGGCCGCTCCGAAACTGATTCAACAGGCCATGGAGTTTCTTGCTGAGCGATCCTTCATTCCCGCAAGCGAGCTACTAGAGCGCCGCAAATCCGTGCGCAAACTGTCCACGGGAAGCAAACAATTAGATGAGCTATTCCAAGGAGGATATGAAACCCAATCAATCACCGAGTATGCCTCACAGTATGGGGGAGGCAAAACCCAGCTTTGCCTCACAGCCGCAGTTATCGCCCAGCAATCCGAAGACCAAGGCGGACTCAACGGAGGCGTACTTTGGATTGATAGTGAAGATACATTCAGGGCTGAACGTGTCTACCAAATCGCGCAAGCACGTGGCTTTGATCCAGAAAAGGTAGTTAAAGGGATCATCATAGCCTCCGCATACAATTCGGAGCATCAAACATTGATAGCTCAACGCGCAGATGAAGTCATGAAACAGAACAAAATACGCCTCATAATTGTGGATTCTGTCATGGCCCATTTTAGAAGCGAATACCTAGGTCGTGAGGAATTGCCTTCGCGCCAAGGAAAGCTGAACCAACATCTTCACCAAATAATGAAACTGGCAAGAGCTTTCAATGCAGTCGCAATCGTCACTAACCAAGCCACAGCTAACCCGACAGGAATGCCTTATGCTCCCGAATGGAAAGCAACAGGAGGAAACATCATCGCACACACATGCAACCTTCGAGTGCTCTTAAGACCAGCTGGAAAGAATACCCGTGTAGCAACCGTTGTGGATAGTAGTTGGATTGGGTATGGAGAGCGGCCATTCCAGATTACCAACAAGGGAATTGAAGATCTGCCAGAAGAGGAGAGAGCCAAGGAGAAAAGTGCACCCACATAGTGGGTGAATGAGATGTATCCCAAGATTGACAAGGAGTATCTGAATAATCTACTGACTGAGACTGCTGAGGACTACGGTTTCATTTATGTGCTCGAAAACCAATCGAATAGCGCAATATACATAGGAGCGACGGATGATCTACGAGAGCGATTCGTATCGCACCGCACAAGGGGCTTAGGTCAAGTAACTCGTCTTTCCGACATCATTGTGGTAGGTAAGA
>Ga0315296_10002811_pt1 | contig 14715 bp, 15 predicted proteins | sample YL17G14_18_MG_FD_203921 | JGI IMG/M metagenome (GOLD analysis project Ga0315296, IMG submission 203921) | Sediment microbial communities from Yellowstone Lake, YNP, Wyoming, USA - YL17G14_18 | ecosystem: Environmental > Aquatic > Freshwater > Lake > Sediment | place: USA: Wyoming | collected... | reverse complement strand
TTATTCTCGGAATTATTGTAAATAAGAGTAGACCTGTTTTAAGCCCTCTTTTCTCAATGCCTGAAACACTCTTCAGTGCCATGAGTCCCGGCCCTGTCCCATTCTCCAACAACTTTAATCCCTCTTTTACAATAACCCTATTTTCATCTGTAATCGGAACAACATCAGCTATTGTACCGAGGGCAGCAAGGTCTAAAAAATCGTTAATTGAGAATGGTGAATTGCTTCCGCCAGAGGCGGACATAACTAATGCCTGAACAATTTTGAATGCAACTCCTGCACCAGACAAATGAGAGACTGGAGATTGGAGATTGGAGATTTTAGGATTGACAATAGCTAAAGCATCAGGAAGCAAAAACCTCTGACTCCTATCACCCCCTCCCTTGCCCTCTCCGCCTGAGGCGGACTCCCCCCTCGAGGGGGAGGGGTGGGTGGGTGGGGCTCCTGACTCTTGACTGGTAACTGATGACTCATAACTGATAGCTGGTTCATGATGGTCAGTGATAATGACATCGATACCTTCTTTCTTCGATAAAGATACCGTTTCGAAAGATGTGATTCCACAATCAACAGTTATTATCAGCTTTGCACCTGTCTGTTTTGCCTCTTCAAGCGATGACAGATTAAAACCATAGCCATGCTCCATCCTGTGAGGTATAAAATAGGAGCAGTCTATTCCAAGCATCGTTAATGCCTTGAAGATTATGGCAGTCGCTGAGAGTCCATCCACATCATAATCACCATGAACAAGTACTCTCTCGCCTCTCTTTGATGCATCCAAAATTCTCTCAACAGCAACGTTGATGCCTGGTATATCAAAAGGATCAGATAATTTTGAGATGGCAGGTTTAAGGAAATCGTTTATCTCTTCAGAAGTCTTTATCCCTCTGTTAATGAGTATCTGGGCAAGAACAGGAGAGATAGATGCGGCTTTTGATAAATAGCTTATATATTCTTTATTGGTCCTGTTGACAAGCCAGCGTCTATGCATAATTTTTTTCTTGAAAGGGAAGGGGGATTGCCTCTTCCCTTCACCTTATGTGTAATTGGTGACTATTTTCTTGCAAATGGTCTTTTGCCTCCCCAGAGCAGTACTATCGGGCTCGCAACAAATATGGATGAGTAGGTGCCGATAATGACCCCCATAATCATGGCAAGTGCAAAATCGTGAATTACCTCCCCACCAAAAAAGAACAAGGCAAGAGAGGTGAGAAGCACAGTGAAGGACGTTACAATAGTCCTGGAGAGGACTTCATTTATACTCACATTCATCACAGTCTCGGTAGACTCTTTCACCTTCATGCGGAGATTCTCTCTTATCCTGTCGAACACTACAACAGTATCCGTAAGAGAGTATCCTGCAATGGTGAGCAGAGCTGTGACAAGGATGAGATTTATCTCCCTTCCGAGCAAATAGAATATACCCAGCAACGCGAGCACATCGTGCAATGTCGCAATAGTGGCACCAACAGCAAAATTGAATTTAAACCTTATTGCTATATAAACAAGTATCCCGACTATTGCGAGGGCAATGGCTTTCCCTGCATCCGCTCTTAATTTCCCTCCTACCTTTGGTCCGATGATTGTAGTTGAGTCCACTACATATTTATTAGCAGGGAGTCTCTGATTGATTATCCCGGTTATCGAGTCTGATATCTGTCCCAGTTGCTGTTCGGTCTTTTTTGCCCTTATGAGTATCTTGTTTACCGTGGGGAGGTCCTGGAGGTCAAAATCCTTGACACCACCATTTTCGAGTACTTTTCTGACTTCGTGGAGGTTTACTGACTTCTCGAACTTGAGTTGAATGGCAGTGCCTCCTGCAAAGTCAATACCGAGGTTTGCCCTTCCATTGGCTATCTGAACAATAGCAATGATTCCTATTATTGAAAGGATACCAGAGAAAATAAATGCGAATTTTCTCTTCCCGAGAAAATCTATTTTCGTGTTCTTAATGAGTTCTAACATCCCGCCTCCTATATGCTTAGCTTCTTTACCTCTTTCCTGCTATTGATGAAATCGAATACGGTTTTTGTCCCTACCAGTGCTGTAAAAAGATTTATGGAAACACCGAGGCTCAAGGTCACAGCAAAACCTTTTATGGGACCCGTTCCAAACTGGAAAAGAACTAAGGCAGTAATAAGAGTGGTGACATGAGAGTCGAATATAGTCCAGAATGCCTTGCTATATCCTGAGTCCACCGCAGCTCTCGGAGTCTTGCCAGCCCTTATTTCATCCCTCATCCTTTCAAACATTAAAACATTTGAATCTACTGCCATACCTATGGCAAGGATTATACCTGCGATACCAGGCAATGTCAGTGTAGCATTCAGTGATGCCATAGCACCAAGGAGGAGTAATATGTTCAGGACAAGAGCAAAATCTGCAATAACCCCGGAGAATTTATAATAGACTATCATGAATAGTACAACAAGAAATGTTCCTATAATACCTGCCAGCTTGCCTGCCTCGATGGAGTCAGTTCCCAGCGATGGCCCTACAGTCACATTCTGGAGCATTTTCATCGGTGCTGGAAGTGCACCAGCTCTTAACACAATACTGAGGTCTTTTGCTTCATCCATCGAAAAACTTCCCGTTATCTGGGCGTTTCCTCCTGATATCCTCTCCTGTATCACTGGAGCTGAATAAATAGTATTGTCGAGTATAATTGCAAGCCTCTTTTTCACATTTGCCCCTGTTATCTCTTCAAAGATTTTTGCACCTGCAGCGTTAAATGATACCGAGACATAAGGTTCATTGAACCTTGAGTCAAGATTAACCCTTGCCTCACTCAGGAGGTCTCCTGTAAGGGCAGTCTGTTTTTTGAGGAGAAGGGGTATCTTTCTTATAACACCTGTTTCTCTGTTTACCTTCTTTTCAAAAAGTATCTCATCGCCCTCAGGGATTTTTCCTGCAAATTGTTTGAGAAGATTCCCCTCCTCACTTGGCAATATTGACTGAGGAAGCTCTGCTGCTATCTTGGCCTCATCATCCACAAGCTTGAATTCAAGCTGGGCAGTCTTTCCGATAAGGTCAATAGCTCTCTTTGGGTCTTTAACTCCAGGAAGCTGGACAACAATCTCATTTTCGCCCTGCCTGTGTATAGTTGGCTCTGAAACTCCAAACTGGTCTATTCTGTTACGAATTGTCTCGAGTGCCTGGTCAGCAGTAATGTCCTTTATCCTCTGTGAATCTCTCTCAGAGATCCTGTATACAAGCCTTTTTTCTGTTTCAATCGGTGCAAGTGTGGGATAATTTTCTTCGACCACTTTTCTTATCTCAGGAGTTGATGGGCTTACCACAATATTAAATCCATCTTTACTCACATCAGCCATTAACTTTCTTTTTATAAGTATGTCTTTTAATGTTGATGCATATCTTTCTGTTGTGATCTCAACAGCCTTATCTCCTTCAACTTCAAATACAAGGTGCACCCCTCCTTGAAGGTCAAGTCCGAGTACAATGCCTTTATTAGGCATGTTCTTCTTCCACCATTCAGGCATATACTTAAAGACAGGGGTATTAGGTAGGAAAAAGACAATTGTGAGAAGGACTGTCACACTTATGAGGATGAACCTCCAGAGAATCTTTTTCTTCATTAAACCTCCACCAATAATTGAAATCCTGAAACCAAAATCCTAAACATTCACTATATCAAAACTAATACTGGATTGATGCTTTGATTTTATCTCGAATTTCGATATTAGAATTTCTGCATCAGAGTCAGTCTTCATCTGAAGGTGGTCTGAGTGCAGCAATAAATGCCTTTCCAAGTTTTACCTTCACATTTTCAGAGATCTTGACGGTAACCGTTTTCGTACTAACAGCCTCGATCACACCGTACACGCCACCTGACGTGATCACTTTATCTCCCTTCTTAATATCCTCTAACATTTTCTTGTGCTCCTTCGACCGCTTCTGCTGAGGTCTGATAAGCAAGAAATAGAAAATAACAAATATAAGAACAAGGGGAATAAGGCTTCCAATCATTCCTCCCGTGTTTCCCTGCGGGCTTGGACCCATTGCATATGCAATATCTATGAACATCTGTCACCTCCAGAAAATTTCAGATAATATAACTATTTATATATTTTTTATCAACCACCTCTATTTTCTTTTTGCGTGTACTGGTTCATTTGTCTTAAAATACTACGAAGATGAGTTACATCGATGCGATCAAGAATGGATTCAGAGTAATTCACAGGAATTGGCAGCTTGTCCTCGTCCAGCTCGGAATGATGATCATAAGCTTCCTTGGTTTCTTCATCATTGTCGGCATACCACTTGCGGTCGCATTCATCATTTTCGGCATTGACCTTACCGGTCTCATAGAAATAAAAGACCTTTTGAGGGTCTTTCGCGATCCCTCTCAAATTGTATCAAGATATTTCGGCCTTGTCTTAATAGTGATCACAAGCCTTCTGCTCTATATCATCATGGCAGCATCATTCGGTATGTATGTGTTTGGAGGTTCTGTTGGTGTTATTGGAAGAGCACTCCAGGATATGACCATGAAATTCAGCATGCGCACATTTTTCCATGAGGCAAAAAGGCTTTTTATCCGACTGTTTGGTTTTACTTCAGTGATAGGTATTATATTGATATTAGCTGCATTTATTCTCGGCATCTTGGGAGGGGGTATCGCTGCACTGGTATCATTTGCAAAGACTCAGGACTCTACACTTGCCCTCTTTCTTGGTACTTTTTTTTCGCTCATCTTAATAATACTTGCCCTCACCTTTATTCTCGGAATCCTCTCAATAACCTTATATGGAGTTGCTGCCCTTTTCTTTAAAGACATTGGCCCTGTGAAATCCCTCAGAGAGGCCATAAATTATTTAATGAGACACCCGAATGCACTCTGGCTCTATGCGATGCTTTTCGGAGGATATGTGTTCATCAGTTTTCTCCTGATTCTCTTCAGGTCTCCGTTCGAGCTTATACCTGTTATCGGCACAATCCTTTCTTTCCCGTTTCATCTCATCTCTTATGCTATACAAACCTATGTTGGATTGGTGATCATCGCAATTCTATTTACCTATTACTATTCTACGGAAATATTCAGTGTGCCTGTTGCGGAAAGTTCCATACCCCAAGCTCTTCCTCATGATGAGACTTCTTAACTTCTGCTTAACAGCTTTAATGCTTTTTCGTGAAGTCTCTTATTCCCTGATACAAGCAATGAGGCACCTCTTTTGAGGCTTATCTTCTGGACTTCGATAGGGTCGCCCTGAATATCTGTAAAAATTCCCCCGGCTTCTTGCACAAGCAGCCATCCACCTGCAAAGTCAAAACTTCTTGAAAACGATGGGCTCACAAAGAGGCTGATTGCACCATAGGCAAGATATGCAAGATCTAATGCCGTAGAGCCAAAACATCTGATTTTTCTTGATTCAGCAATAAGTGGCATTATCCTCTGTATGTCTTTTCGGGGGGATTGTGCCTCATATGCGATAAGATAAAATTCGTCATCTTTATGTGTAAAAATTCTCTCGCCATTTAAAAATGCACCTTTCCCCTTCTCTGCCCAGAACTCGTCAGCATTTATAAGGTTCACCACATAGGCAAGTTCAACATCTCCTATTGTATCTCCATCCGCAACTGCAATGGAGGTGCAGTAAAAAGGTATTCCCGATATTGCATTCTTGCTGCCATCAATAGGGTCTATAAGAACCCTCTTGCCTCCGCCTCTTATTTCCTTTATTCCACTCTCTTCAGAAACAATTGTTAACGATTCTCCTGACTTTTCAAGGCCTGAGATAATAACTTCTTCTGCTATTTCATCTATTGGATAAGTCTTATCCCCTGATGCACCAACACCAATAGCAATCTTCGAGAGGGGAACTCGTCTGATTAAAGAGATTTCCTTTAAAAGTTTTTTGCCAATATTTCTGAGAACCTCGATCTTCATAATTAATGTATTTTACGGAAAGACCAGAGATGAGGCAATAGAATTGAGGAGTGGTACCCCATGCAGGAGTCGAATCCCGGGGATCGAGATTTAGGGAAGGAAAATTTAAACGGTCTTAACCCCTCTGCTCTACTTGATTCACAAAAATCGACAAAATGTTGTAGAATAAAAAAAATAATGAGCAATATACAGGTGGGATAGACAGCCATTTAATTTATCCCCCAAATTTTGCTATAATACTGAACTATTCATTTGTGACAGCTTTCCATGTAAAAGATAAAGGAGATTTTTCATGAGCTTCAAGAGTCTAAAAATTTTAAGAATAGGATCTTTAACGGCCAAACTTCCCATAATTCAGGGGGGAATGGGAATTGGGATTTCTCTGTCCGGGCTGGCCTCAGCAGTAGCCAATGAAGGCGGTATCGGGGTTATTGCTACAGCAGGCATTGGAATGAACGAACCTGATTTTTCCAGGAATTTCCTGGAAGCGAATATCAGAGCGTTAAGAAAAGAGATTAGAAAAGCCAGAGAATTAACACAAGGAATCCTCGGTGTCAATATCATGGTGGCATTGTCCAATTTTGCCGATATGGTCAGAATTGCTATTGAGGAGGGTATAGACATTATTTTTTCAGGGGCCGGATTGCCCCTTAATCTCCCGCAATTTTTAAACGGCACTATAAAGACGAAGATGGTACCAATTGTTTCCTCTGGGAGGGCAACTAATATTATCATGAGAAAATGGTCAGAAAAATACAACTATCTCCCTGATGCTGTTGTTGTAGAGGGGCCACTGGCAGGAGGGCATCTCGGTTTCAAAGAACAGATGATTGGCGACTCTGAATATTCATTAGAAAAACTTGTTCCGGAAGTGATTCAGGCAATAAAACCATATGAAGAAAAATATAACAAACCTATTCCGGTAATCGCCGCCGGAGGAATCTATACAGGAGAAGATATTTATAGATTTTTCCAGTTGGGAGCTTCGGGTGTGCAGATGGCAACGCGATTTGTCACCACTCATGAATGTGATGCATCGGCAAAATTTAAGCAGACTTATGTGGATTCGAGGAAAGAAGATATAGTGATTATCAAAAGCCCTGTCGGGATGCTTGGGAGAGCAATTAGGAATGAATTTCTTGATGATGTCAGTCAGGGGAAAAAGAAACCGTTTAAATGCCCTTATCACTGCATAAAAACTTGTGATTATAAAAACAGTCCGTATTGCATTGCCTTCGCCCTTATCAATGCAAAGAAAGGTAATTTGTCACGCGGCTTTGCATTTGCCGGAGAGAATGCATATAGAGCAAAAGGAATTATTTCAGTGAAAGAATTGATAGAAACTTTAATAGAGGAATATAAGACCGCATCTCGTGAAAGGATTTTTGCTTAGTATCCTGCATGACAACCTCACACCAGCTTTTTGCATCAGGGAAGATAAAAAACAGGAGAAGAATGAATGTACAAGAGATTTTATGAGTTTGGAATTTCGGATGAGGTTCTGAATGCGCTTTCCGACATGGGGTTTGAAGAACCCACCCAAATACAGAAAATCGCAATTAGCCCTGCTCTTAAGGGGCGGGACATCATAGGGCTGGCACAGTCCGGCACGGGAAAAACAGCCGCCTTTGGTATCCCTATTGTCGAACGGGGCACCAGGTTAAAAAAGAAGAATCCTTATGCCATCGTGCTTGCTCCTACGAGGGAGCTTGCAGTACAGGTGGCACAGGAGTTAAACAGAATAGGCCAGAATAAGGGAATCACTTCAGTCCCGATTTATGGCGGACAATCCATCGAACGGCAAATACGGAGCCTGAAGAGAGGCGTTCATGTGGTAGTCGGCACGCCGGGGCGGGTGATAGATCACATACAGAGGAAAACCCTTGTCTTGAAGGACATTGGTATCGTTGTCCTTGATGAGGCCGATGAGATGTTGAATATGGGCTTTATCGATGACATGGAAAGAATACTCAAGGAGGTTCCAAAGGATCGGCAGACGATGCTCTTTTCAGCCACGATGCCCGAGGAAATCGTTCGAATCTCAGGCAAATACATGCGTGAGCCTGAGAAGGTCTATGTTGATGCCAAGAGCCTGGTGGTCGCAAAGATAAAGCAACTCTTCTATGAAGTCAGGGAAGAAGACAAGATAAAGGCGTTAACCCGGCTTCTGGACGTGGAAGACCCTTCGTTAACACTCATCTTCTGTCATACGAAAAGAGCTGTTGATGACGTATCAGGACAGCTCAGGCAGATGGGCTATGATGCCGGCTCGATCCATGGAGATTATACCCAGTCCCATAGGGATGACGTGATGAATCAATTCAGGAAAGGCAATCTTGACATCCTTGTTGCCACAGACGTTGCTGCCAGGGGACTGGATATTCCCGATGTGACACATGTCATCAATTACAGCATTCCGCAGTATCCTGATGCTTACATTCACAGGATAGGCAGAACAGGCAGGGCCGGGAAATCCGGTATTGCCATCACCCTTGTGACCCCCAGGGAATATCGGCAGTTGAGACTTATTGAGAAATTTGCAAGAACAACTATCAGACAGGCAAATCTTCCTACCAGGGATGATGTTAAGAAGGCAAGGGAAAAAGAACTCGTTGACACTCTTGAAGGCACAATCTTAAAAGGGAGCCACAGCAGGTATTTCCCTGTAATAGAAGGGCTCCTCACAAGGCATTCTCCGCGGGATGTTGCGGCAGCTGCCCTGAGCCTCGTTTCAGGAGATCTGGAGGTCAACGAAATTGAAGAGTCTACTAAGTCACATCCCTCATCCGACCAGGGTTTTACCAAGCTCTTCATGACAATAGGCAGAAAAGACAATATAAAGGTTGGCGATATCGTAAAATACGTTTCGGCCGGGACAAATATCCCGGGAAGAAAACTCGGCAAGATCGCCATCTTCGATACGTTCAGTTTTGTAGAAGTCCAGGCAGATCTCGCTGATAAAGTCATCGGTGCGCTGAACGATATGATGCTGCACGGGAGAAGAATACGGGTCCGGCCTGCCAAAGAAAAAATTGCTTAGCTCCTTCCAGGATGAGATAATCAATTGGACTTTTAAGGCCCAATGATTTATGAGGTCTTTGTGTTGGGTTTTTATGGTGCTGTGATATGGGACTGCAATCGATCAATAAGTGAGGCGCCCTTCACAGGGTCTTTAAGGTTAATAGCACCGAGGAGGTAGCGGCCTGATTGGCGCACAATCACACCTTTGTATAACGGATCTTGAGCAATAATGGTTATCCCACTCGTATCTTTACTTATCTGTGGCTGAACATCTGATTCCTTCAGATACCTGATGTACTGGTCAAACGTGTAGCCAGAGGCTTTCTGAGATTCATCAAGAATAACAAATACTCTTAAGGGCTCGCCATCGAGGGTCGCTTCGGCAATTAACCCTTTCTTAAAAAATGCATACCCCAGCACACTTTGGGCAATGTATTTTTCTGTCCTTGGAGTGACATCGGGAATTTTCAGGAGTTCCAGTTCTTTTGGACGGGAAGACCCACCAGGAAGATTTTTTGCAATCGTCTCTGCACAGGCAATAAACACAGCGCGTTCCAGGGTTAGCGTACCTGAGGCAGCTAATCGTACAAAATACCGATCTTTGTAGAACATGAACTGAGATTGGGTTACGAAACCTTCACTCCCAATGTTGACCTTTTCTGCATAGGGCATGCGGTAGTTTGAGTATATGCCAAAGGCATCCAGCAATGACCCCATTTTAAAGACATCAGCAACGAGGGCAATGTTTGGATTACCGACTTTCACATAGAGAGCCGAACCAACAATCTCAAAACCATAGGGAAAATAAAGCTCAGATTCACCATCAATATATTCATAGAGAGTGTCCTTTGTGTAGCTGTTTACCTTGCCTTCCATAACCCATCCTTCTGAGAAACCCGGTGAGGGCAATACACTTTCAATTTGTTTATCGGCGGCTGATATAAATGTATGAACAATTAAAACTGAAAACAAAGAAAGGATACATGCACTATACTTATGCATTATTTCATCTCTCACAATATTCTGTAGTGAAGCAGTATATTTTTGCTCATTAAGAATTATGTGAACAGTGTCTGTGCCCTGTGCATTCTGTCAGTAATATTAACACTGTTGACGCAACGCGCAACACATTCAGAGCAATTGAGACAGGCAGAAGCTGATTTATCAGGCTGAATTTCATTGTAGGTTGCCCGGGCAAGCTCAATGCTTCCATAGCCTTCCACATACATTAAGCAGCGGTTGATGGTGCTGATAGCGACATTCTTCTGGCATGTTGGTTCGCACTTTGCACAGAAGTGGCAATAATATGGTTGAATAGCTTCGGAATAATGCTTGAGGATCTGCTCATCAGTGCGGGTCAGTTTCATTCCCATAACTGAAATGTCTTCTTTAAGCATCTCCATGTCCTTCATGCCTGGTATGGCACAAGTCACATTGCTGTCCTGGAGTACCCATTTGAGAGCAGCCTGATGAGGGCTGATAGGTCCAAGTGCGTCAGTTTTATATCCTCCTGCCTGCGTCTTCATGGCGACGATTCCGATACCTACTTTTACAGCACGTGCAATTGCACTCTTTATCTCCGGTTCACTTTTGAAATTATATCCTACCAATGCCATATTAAAAAATTTCTCCGGGTCATCAACAAGGGCATTAAGAACCTCTGCCTGATTCGTATGGGTGGTAACACCCAGGAAACGAACCTTTCCCTGTTTGCGAAGTTCTGCCAATGCTTCACGTACCTCGGAGATAAAGGCACGTTCTTTACTCTTAAGGTTATGGAGCTGGATGACATCTATATAGTCTATCTGAAGCTTTGAGAGGCTTGTCTCTACATCATTGAAAATATCTTTTTTTGTATTTGATGTCGGAAGAGTTTTCGTTGCAACATAAATCTTATTCCTAAGACCTTTGATTGCTTTCGCAACAATCTCTTCATTCCTGCCGTCCATATACCTGCGCGCAGTGTCAACGTAATTGACACCAAGGTCGAAGGCAGCTCGCATCACCTCGTGCTCTGGTGTAAGCATGGCGCCAAAGCTGACAACAGTGGGTTTCAGCCCTGTCTTTCCCAGTGTCCTATAGACAGGCTGGATTGCTGCATTGAGTGTTGCACCTTCTGAAATCCCACCAATGCCGCTCAATCCTACTGCTGCAGTAGTGGCTCCTAAAACTCCAAGTTTCAAAAAGTCTCTCCGATTTATTGAATTATGATCTTTTGTCTGACTCATTACATCTCCTTTCGCTTCGAGCAATTAAATAATTATTTATAAAACTATTATAATATTTTAGCAGGTATTATTTCTGAAAGCTACAGAAAGAACTGAATATGTTTTGACTGTAACAAAAATATTGCAAAATACGAGATAAACAGAAAAGAGCAATCTATTAAAATTATTAAAAGAACGTTTTTCAACCTTTAGCTTTATAAAAAGGCTAATCTTTTTATTATTAATCTTTAATCTTCAGACTGCTATCGATGCTATTGACCTAAACTTAAATCGTCTTAGGAAATAAATGTACCCATCCCTTTTGTTCTTCCCTTCATTTGCTATGAGGGAAAGAGAGAGGTTATGAAATATTTGACTGATGCTATCATATATGATAGTATATGCTCAATGAGTAAAACCGAAAAGCTTTTTGCTAAAGTTAAGAATAATCCTCAAGATGTCAGATTCGATGAAATCTGTAAATTGGCAGAGGCTTTTGGATTTACCTATAAAGGTGGTAAGGGAAGCCATAAGGTATACAGTAAAAAAGGCATTCCTGAGATACTGAATTTCCAGAACGTCAAAGGGAGGGTTAAACCTTACCAAGTGAGGCAGTTTTTAAAGATTATTGAAGACTATAATGTAACAATGAAGGAGGGACAATAAGATGCACTATCCAATAAAAGTATTTTACAGCGAAGAAGATGAGGGGTTTATCGCTGTTATTCCTGATCTGCCAGGGTGCTCAGCCTTTGGAGAAACCGAGGAGGAGGCTATAAAAGAGGTGAAGATTGCTCAGGAATTATGGATAAAGACTGCAAAGAAAGAAGGCAGAAAAATACCACGGCCATCATCTGAAGATATATACAGCGGTAAGATACTCGCACGGACGCCCAAATCACTCCATAAGGCGCTTATGGAAAAAGCAAAAGATGAGGGTGTGAGCCTGAACCAGCTTGTGGTCTACCTATTGTCAAGGGGAGTAGAAAAGCGTGCAAATTCTTAAAGCCCTCAGCCTTCAATCTTTTGTATTGGGACTGCCAGAAAAAAACTTATCTCCCTGTTTTCGGTTTAGGAGGAGATGTAGTGCTCCCTGCTACGTCAAAAACAATCTCATGCCATCTGAATGGCCCCCACTTACCACCAATCGAGTAAGCAGGCCAGAACCTATAGGTACCAGCAGCATCTAACCCCGGGCTCTTTTTTTCAGGTTCCTCAGGTTTAGGCTTGCATACCGGGCAATAGAGTTCCCCCTGATCCAGGAGGCACACATGTCCTCATTCAGGGCAGCAGATACATTCATCTATCGGTTGCTTGCAAACTGGACAAATTTCCATAAGGAATTATACCATAGAGATTTTCATCTTCTAAAATTAGGGCACGTTCGCCTTATGGTGAAGTTCTATCTATTTAATAGGTATGTCCGCATTGCCTTCATATCATTTGAGATTATTTCTGCAATGCGGACATTTAACTATTGTAACTTGATAAGAAGTGTTTGCCTCTTCTATCGAGTAACCTATAGGGTGAGAACAGCAAAAAACTTATGCTGGCATCACCTCCTCAGGTAACCGATTTTCCCTGTCAGGGTGCTGATCTTCTGTTCTATCTCTATTTTATCAGGACCCCACTCAGTCGGGCATTCTCTTTTGAGCCGGCTTATCCTATCATCAAGTTCTACAAAGAGCACATGAAGATCTCTCACCTGATCTATAACCTTTTCTTTCTCACCGGAAGAAACCTTATCTAATCTCGCAATAATATCATAGACCTTTGCTTTCCAGACCGTAAGTTCTGCTTCAAGGGTTTTACAATAATCCTTTACATCCATGACTTACCTCCTTTTGTAATAGACGGGATTTAAAATAATATTGTCTCGACTCAACTGAAAATTCTTTGTTTCACCTCCTCTCAAAAGAATCTTTTTATATATATACAAGCAACAAAAATACCAGGGCATAACGTATTGAATTTATTAGGATTTAAGAAATGAAGGAGAAGTTTCATCGGGCAATTTGCCTTGCGGGCAGGACATATTTCCCATAAAGTTTTGTGAAGTTAAGTTTTCAGGTGATTGTGAGATTATTTTGACACCTGAGGAACGAGTAATTATAATTAGACTGATGGAGAATATTATAAAAGCATTCCCTCATACTTTCATACCACTCTTTGCTGCAGTGAATGTGTTTAGCGTTCTTCCTATTTTTATCTCACTCACTGAGGAGATAACAAATTCAGAAAGAAAGACGATCATAAGGGACTCACTCCTCACAGCCTTGATCGTAGGACTTTTGTTTGTAGCTTTGGGAAAAATAATTTTTAAAATACTGGGGATTACTGAAGCAGATTTTAAAATTGCAGGAGGTCTTGTCCTCCTTATTTTTGCGATACTTGACCTCGTAAGACATGATGAGGCACGGAGAAGACCATTTGATAAGATGGGCGTAGTGCCTATTGGTGTGCCTTTAATTACAGGACCTGCGGTGCTTACCACTATCCTTGTACTTGTAGATCAATATGGTATTGTCCCTACAGTTATTTCATTTGTACTTAATCTCCTGATTGTCTGGATAACATTCGTCAATGCAGAGCGGGTTATACGTCTCTTTGGTAAAGGAGGCATAGCTGGCATTGCGAAGATTATGGCACTTCTCCTTGCATCAATTGCTATAATGATGATCCGTTTAGGCGTTATTAACATTATTCACCGCAATATTAAGGGTTGAAAGAAATATTTTTTAACCTGACTTTGAAACGAGAGATAGGAAGGAATTCATGAAGGGGGCTACGCCCCCCTCAGTCCTTTACTTTTTAGGCTTTGGCGCAGCAGGAGCAATTTTCTGTTTCTCTACAAGCGACTGCCCTTCTGGGCTCATGACGAAATCAATGAAAGTCTTTGTCGCTCCTTTGGGCGCACTACGGGTGATGAGGAAAAAGGGAATCTCTACCGGGTAGGTGCCAGCCTTTAAGTTCTCAAGTGTAGGCGCTTTGCCATCTAACTCCACTGCCTTAACTTTTTCATCAACAGCACCAATTAATATGTAGCCTATAGCAGAACTATCTTTAGCAACTTCCTCCTTCATTGCACCCATCTTGTCATAAACTTTTGCCTTTTCGGCAGCAACCTTTTCTTTATCCATAATCACTTTTTCCAGGGCTGCCCTCTGCCCCGCACCTTCCTCTCGTATGCACACAGTGATTTTACCTTTTTTGCCACCTACTGCAGACCAGTCAGTGATTTTACCAGCATAGATATCCCTTACCTGTGCTGTGGTTAACCCCTTTACTGGATTTTTTGGATTAACCACTACTGTTACACCATCCTTAGCAAAGAGAAACGACTTGATATCAGGATATGCCTTCTTTTCCTCATCTTTCAATGGCCGGGTAACCATTCCAAAAGTGAACCCAAATTCTGACTTGCCTATAACTTTAATAGCAGTGGCGCCAACTTCCTCGATGGTCTCAACAGCTATGCCTGGATTCTTTTCCATGAAAGGCGTTGATATTTTGTCAATTACGTCCTTAACTCCCTTTACCCCGAGACCCTTGACAGCTTCCTTACCAGTGGCAAGGCTT
>Ga0315296_10002810_pt1 | contig 14717 bp, 12 predicted proteins | sample YL17G14_18_MG_FD_203921 | JGI IMG/M metagenome (GOLD analysis project Ga0315296, IMG submission 203921) | Sediment microbial communities from Yellowstone Lake, YNP, Wyoming, USA - YL17G14_18 | ecosystem: Environmental > Aquatic > Freshwater > Lake > Sediment | place: USA: Wyoming | collected... | reverse complement strand
AAGACAGGCTGAAGGCTATATACTAATTGCAAAAGATTTGCAGGTAGGCGGCGGTGCCATCATGGCTGAAACATCATTGATTCAGGAATTGCGCGGCGCGGGCCTCAAGGCCACCTCGGCTCGCCGGGCCGTGATTCGCGTCCTCGAGGAGCGGCGCGCACATCTCAGCGCCGAGGACATTCACCAGGCGCTTGCCGCCTCCGGGGCGCGCGTTGACCTCAGCTCCGTCTATCGGACCCTGACTCTGCTGGTGCGCCTGGGCCTGGTGCGCCCGGCCGGGCCCGCGGAGCGCCACGGTCACTTCGAGATGGAGCACGAGGAGCGCGTGCATTTCCTCTGCGCGCGCTGCGGCGGCGTGACCGAGGTGCGGTTGCCCCGGCGCGCGGAGGTTCAGCGTGCGATGCAAGGGCTGGCGCGCAGCAATCGTTTCGCGCTCGCCAAGTTCACTATCGAAGCAACCGGGGAATGCGAGGCCTGCCGGCGCTCGGGCAATGGCAGCCGCCGGCGGACGGGGAAAACTCGGATGCCTTCGGCCGGTACCGCCGCGGGGAGGGACAGGCGATGAGCCTCGATCTGCTGCGGCGCGTCTCTGCGACTTTCCGTGCGGGCCGTTCATGCCACGCGCCGGCGACCAAGGCCGGTGCCAGAGGCACCCGCAGGATCGTCATCATCGGCAGCCCGAACGTGGGCAAGAGCGTGGTTTTCAGCAGACTTACCGGCTCCTACGTCACGGTCTCGAACTACCCCGGCACGACCGTCGAGGTCACTCGCGGTCGCGGCCGCTTTGGCGGCCTCGAGGCGGAGGTCGTGGACACGCCGGGCATGTATTCGCTGTCACCCATCACCGCTGAAGAGCGCGTCGCCCGATCGCTGCTGATGGCCCAGCGGCCGGAGGTCGTGGTGCAGGTCGTTGACGCGAAAAACCTGCGCCGCATGCTGCCCCTGACCCTGGAGTTGATGGAAGCGGGCCTGGCGCTGATTCTCAATCTCAACATTATGGACGAAGCCGAGGAGCTCGGCATCGCCATAGATACCGCCGCGCTGGAGAAGGAGCTCGGCATCCCGGTGGTGGCGACCATCTCGACCACCGGCCGAGGGGTCGCCGAGCTGCGCCGCCGGATTGGCGAAACCCTGGCAGCAGGGACTTGCCAGCCTGCGCCGTCGGCCGCCGTTGTGGAATCCCGCCAGGCTGTCACTTCGGTCAATGCGGATGCGCAACCATACCCCTCCCCCTTGCAGGAGGAGGAAGAAGGTGGGGGTCAGACTGCACGTCCTTCGACCCTCTCCTCTCCTCTCCTCTCTCTGGAAGGGAGAGGGGTTCTCAGGCGCGGCCACCGAGAACCATCACACCCTGTGCCCCCGAGCTCGACGCCGCGGTGGAGGAGATTGCGTCTCTCCTTGCACAGGACTACGGCCTGGCGCCGCGCGCCATCGCGGTGTTACTGCTCGAAGGCGATGAGGAGATAACCGATCGGGTGGCAGCGATGGAGCCGGACCGCTTGCCCCGGATCGAGGAGATCGTCGCCCGCACCCAGGCCGCCTATCGTGATCCCGTGCGCTATCTCATCACCATCGGCCGCCAGCGCACCGCCGACCGGATCGTTGCGCAAACCTCGACCCAGCCCACCCGCTCGCCCGCGGGCTGGCGCGCGACTCTGAGCCGGCTGATGATGCAGCCGGCGACTGGCATCCCCATCCTACTCATTGTGTTGTACTTCGGCCTCTACAAGTTCGTGGGTCAGGTCGGCGCCGGTCTAGCGGTGAATTTCCTCGAGCGACAAATCTTCGACGGTTACGTCAGTCCCTTCGTCACCCGCCTGGTCGAACACATTATCCCCTGGCCGACCTTCAGCAGCCTCATCGTCGGCGAATACGGCGTCATCACCCTCGGCGTCAAGTACGCGGTGGCGATCATCTTGCCCATTGTGACTACGTTTTTCCTTGTCTTCGCCATCATCGAGGACACCGGCTACCTGCCCCGCCTGGCGATGCTGCTCGACCGCGCATTCAAGGCCATTGGCCTCAGCGGCCGCGCGGTTATTCCCATGGTGCTCGGTTTCGGATGCGACACCATGGCGACGATGGTTACGCGCGTGCTCGAGACGACCCGCGAGCGCCTGATCGCGACCCTGCTGCTGGCCCTCGCCATCCCTTGCTCCGCCCAGTTGGGGGTCATCCTCGCCCTGCTCTCGCATCGGCCTCTGGGGCTGGCGATCTGGGCAGGCGTGGTCAGCGCCGTCTTTTTGCTGGTGGGCTTTCTCTCTGCGCGCCTGATGCCGGGCCAGGCGCCCTCCTTCTATATGGAGATCCCGCCGCTGCGCTTGCCGAGCTTGCGCAATGTGCTCGCGAAAACCTACGCCCGCATCGAGTGGTACTTGCTGGAGGTGCTGCCCCTCTTTGCCTGGGCGAGCGTCGTGATCTGGCTCGGGCAGTTGACTCATCTGTTCCAGTTGGCCGTGTCGCTGCTAGAGCCGTTGGTTCGCTTCATCGGCTTGCCGCCGCCGGCGGCGGTGGCCTTTCTCTTTGGTTTCTTCCGCCGGGATTATGGCGCAGCCGGGCTCTATGACCTGGACTCAACCGGCGCGCTGACCGGTGTGCAACTGGTGGTGGCGATGGTCACCATGACGCTCTTTCTGCCCTGCATCGCCCAATTTCTGATGATGTATAAGGAGCGCGGCTGGAAGGCCGCCCTCGCCATCGGGGCGTTCATTTTCCCCTTCGCCTTTGGCGTGGGCTATGTGCTCAACGCCGCCCTGACCGCCCTGGGGGTGCAGATATGAAGTGCTCGCGATCACGTCATTCTGAGAGGAGCGCGAGCCGGAGCGAGGCGCGAAGCGAAGACTTGTCCCGAGCGCATGTCGAGGGAATCTCGGCATCGTCGAAGTGCCTCGGCGTGTCCATTCAAAGTGACAGGCGTGGTTGAGACATGAAATGCCCGATGTGCGGTAACGAGTTCAGCACAAAGGACGCGGCGTGCGCTTGCGCCGGATGCCCTATGGCTCGCGGCTGCGCTCTCGTACGCTGTCCGAGGTGCGGCTACGAGACGGTGCCTGAAACCCGCCTGGGGGCTCTGCTTCGCAAGCTGGGGCGCCTGGTCCGATCCCGCAGCGCAGGAGATCGCCTCTTGCCCGGGGATTTCTGACGGAGCCTATATATGGAGCTAAGCGACAAAGCCGAGGAGATCCTCGAATCACTATTCGTCGCCGCGCGGGATAACCCGGCGGCAGCGGTGGCGGTTTCGCGCCTGCCCGCCGGAGATGCGGGAGAGGCCATTGCCGAGCTGACAGCCGCCGGCCTCGTGACCCGGCAAGACGACGCCCTCGTGCTCACCGAATCCGGGCGCAAGGAGGGCGAGGGCGTCCTGCGCCGCCACTGCCTTGCCGAGCGCCTGCTGATGGACGTCCTCGACGTCGGCGAGGAGCTGGTGCACCAGACCGCCTGCCGATTCGAGCACATCATTCACAAGGGCATTGACGACCGTATCTGCACCTTGCTTGGGCATCCCAAGTTCTGTCCTCACGGCACCCCGATCCCGCCCGGTCCCTGCTGCATCGAGAACCGCGATACCGCGCTGCCGGTGGTCGCCCCGCTTGCTGACCTGCCCGCGGGCGCATCGGGCCGCATCGCCTACATCCACACCAGGGAACGCGGCACCCTGGACAAGCTGATCGCCATGGGGGCGCTGCCGGGCGCGGACATTTCGGTTATCCAGGTCTTCCCCTCATACGTCTTCCAGGCGGGGCAGACGCAGGTGGCCGTGGACCGCCAGATCGCCGACAGCATCTACGTGCGGGTGGCCCAGCCGCCCCCCCGGCCTATCCGCGCGCGCAGGCGCTTCCGCGGGCGGACGGGCCAGCGATGAATCACCCAGTAGCACGCGGTAGGCAGCAAAGCGGCAGCACTACGGGCGCTCATCCGCCGGCCTGTACTCCTGTGCGCAGCGAGTGCAGTCTCTGCGCCGTTTCCCGCGCCCGGCGGACAACTTCCTCCGGCGTCGGCAGCGCCTGCGCGAATGGGCTCCATTCAGGCGCACGGGCCTGGCAGGCATAAGGTTTCCGAGCCGGCGGGGTCTCGGCGAGCGCCGGGAAGCCGTTTCTGCCGGCGGCGCCACAAAGCCGCCAAAGAATGCGGCTGCGAGGGTTGACAATTCCCCCCCCCGCGCTACACTATGCGCGTGAATGAGCGCTGCCCCAGCGGCCAGCGCGAAAGGAGGATGCTACGATGCGTGTACCGGCAAACGCGCTAACCGCAGCCGTATTGGCTATGGCCGTTACCAGCCTCCTGTGCCCCGCTCTCGCCACCTCGCCGCCGGCGCTTCCGCAATCCTCGGCAGGTCAACGGATAATCGAGCGGGTCGAGGAGATCTTCCACGTTCACCCCGAGCGCGCGGAGACTTGCGTCGCGCTGCTAGATGGGGTCCTCAAGGATTACCCGGGCACCCACCAGGCGGCCTCGGCCCTCGCCTATCTTTCCTACGGCAACCAGATGCTTGGCAACGCGGAAGCGGCGAGGGAGTTTCAGCAGCGATTGGAGCGTGAGTTCCCCGACAGCCTGGCGCTGGGGGAGCTCCTGCTTCTGGGTGGCGAGAAAGCTGAAGCTGACGGAGACCACCAGTTGGCCCGCGCTGGGTACGAGCGCGCGATCACCGTCCTGGACAAGCACCTTGACGCCCAGGACGGGCGGCTGATGCGCTACACCGCGGGCCGATGCTTGGCCCAGCTCCTGGAGCAGGAGTTCGACCTTCCCGCAGAAGCATTCGCCGTGGGCAAGGAAACGGCAGCCAAGTTCCCGGGCGAAAGCGGACAGACCTCGGCGTGGCGGTTCATGGCCGACTTCGCCTATGCCCACGGCGGAGATGACGGGGTGCCGACGCTGGAGAGCATGGCGCGCGGCGACCTGTCCGGCCTTGACGCCCAATCCCGAGCTGCGGCGATGCTGGGAGCGGCGCGTCTCTACTTCGAGCAGAAGGACTACGGCCGGTCCGCCGCGGCACTGGACTCCCTTGTTGCCGCGTACCCGGAGACGCGGCAACTGCCTGACGCGCTGATGCACCAGGCTCGGCTGATGGGGGCGCTTCAGGCGCAGGACGCCGACGCTCGCCTCGCCCTATGGCAGAGCGTCATCGAACGCTACCCCAGCGATCCTCGCTGTGCCACGGCCTACATGGAGCGCGCGAATCTGTTCCTGAGAATCGGGCAAGTGGATGATGCGATCAGCGAGCGCAAGGCTGGGCGTGATAACGCTGCGCTTCTTCCGGTGGCCCGGGGCTACATGTGCGTTGTGCTTGGCGACATCTTCCGGGACCTCGGGAACAAGGAGGAGGCGATCGCAGCATATCAACAGGCGCGCCTCCTCGGCGGCGGAACGCCGGCCGGGTGGTCCGCCGTGCGGCGGCTGGAAGCCCTGGGCGTCAACCCCTGGCCCGCGCCGTAGGTGCCTAATGCGTACTCCGCCAGGAGCGCGATCGGAGCCGAGGATGTATTGGGGGAGCGCGGGTGTTGTTCCCGGTGCTATCTGCCTGGTCGCCCTTGTCCTTCCCCAAGCCTCGTGCGGGTCGCAAGCCGGGCAGGGATCGGTTTCCCCGGCCCTGGCGCGACAGGCTGCTGAAGTCAGAGAGTTCACTAGAAGTGAGGCTCGGCTCCTTCAACCGCGTTGGACAGCCGCCCAGGTTGACCGGTACGCCCAGGCGGTGGAGCGAGGTATCCTCGCGGGGGCGGCCCAGCCATTTGACTGTGCGGACCTTGTGGAAGTGCGAACCGGAGTCCACCAACTCCTCAGAGTGCAGCCGGAATCTCTGGAGCCTCCTGCGTTTGCGAAGGCCTGCGCTGACTACGGATCCTGGCTTGTGGAAACCATGCTTTCGCGCAAGCCGCCTACGGAGGCTGATATGGTTGCGGTGCGGCGGCAGATTGGTGAACTCGCCCAACTGGTGGGGCAAGTGGTCGCGGATCTGGGCGTAGCGAGGGCGAGGGATGCGCGCGCGTGGGGGATGAGCTTCGACTACTTTAGTCCGGTCGCGGGAAACGCCGCCGAGGAGTTTAGAACGCGCGCCCTGGCGGCCCAACGACTCGGCGTCAGCCCACTTTTCAAATCGCCTCTGGTACCCGAGGTCATGAGCGAAGTTCGGGCGACCCTAGATCTGCTGGGCTCCGCCCCGTCCCGGAATCACGAGGGGTTGCTGGGACCGCCGTGGTGCTTCATGGGCGTGGATGCCCAACCGCCGCTGCTTGCGGCGTACAATGCTGACGCCGCATTGGTGATCCAGACGGCCCTACTGGAGGTGTGGTATGCCTCCGTCAAGGTTCCGCGCGACCTGAAACAAGCCGTAGATCGCGGCCTGAGTGCGCGCGCCCGGTGGCTTAAGTCGCGGGGATAGCTCTATGCGTGATTGGGAGGGACGCACCCCGGTTCGAGCGGAAGGCAACGTGGCAGCACGCGGCAGTGCGTGAAAGGAGGGCCCGATGAGGTTTCACCGTCACCAGGTGAGGCAGATCCTGTGTGTAGTTGCCGCGTTCGTTTTGTTCGCCGGCCGCTATCCGGCTCGGGCGGACTGGTGGGTCACTTCGACTACGTGGACCTGTGGGCCCAAAGAGGTGGTTGTCGATCCCGATTGTGAGGAAGGTACATATGGCACCCTCGCGAACGTCTCCCCGGGCTTTACAGAGGCGCGCGGCATCGCCAAATGGTGCATACTCTTGTACCATAGCTCCCACTACGTGAAGGCATTCGCGCAGTGTTGCGGTGCAAGAACCATCCGGTGTGACGACACATCGCCGGAAATCGAAGCGACGGCTTCCGTTGGCGGCTCGACGACCTGGGAGACCAGCCCATTGGCCGAATGGCTGATATGCCGTAGCGATGGCAGGGTGCACCTATACCTGGGTAGTAAGGACCAAGCGTGGGACTTCTCGTGCAAGACGTTCCCCGATGGCCCGAAGAGCGCGCCCTTCAGTCGCTCTCTGACCAACATCGTTCACGACCAGGACAAAGCGAAGGTGTACTACAGGTCAGATAGCGAAACCAAGTGGAAGAGGGGGAATCCCTGGGACATGATCGCGTATCGGGCGGTTTCCGGCACACAACCAACCCTGGACTTCCGGGAATAGCGCAGGCGCAGCGGCCGCTTGGCCTCAACGGACTTCGCGAGCACTGTGTCAGCCGCGGGCGGCGAGCGAAGATCGCGCGTCAGGCCCCCGAGTCTCGCAGGCCGTGCAGCCTCTCCGCCGTCTGCCGCGCGCGGCGGATGACTTCCTCTGGCGACGGCAGCGCGGTCTCGAACATGTACGGCCCCCGGTAGCGGGCTTCATTCAGCATTCGTGCGACCAGTTCCCAGTCCACCGTTCCATCAAAGGGCATGAGGTGAGCGTCGCCTTCTCCGAGGTTGTCCTGAAGATGAACCGTGAGCATCCGCCCTTTCATGCAGCGCGCGATCTCCAGCCGCTCCGGGCACAAGCGCGCATGTCCGGTGTCATAGCAGAAGCCGATTCGATCCTGCGGCAACCACGCCAGCAGCGCCGCCAGCTCCGACGCCCGGTCACCAACGTGTCCGGGCAGCATGTTCTCCACGGCGAAGCGCACTGGCAAATGCTTCGATTCATCGAGCAGCCGCTCCAGGCTCTCGCGGCACGCGCGCACGCGCTCGGCTCGCTCAACATCAGCCGTGGCCCCCACGCCGGGGTGGATAATGACGAACTTGCCCCTGACCTCCGCCAGTACCCTCGCTGCCAGCAGAATCATCGCGATGCCCGCCCGCCCCGCCTCGGAGTAAGGGCCTCCGAGGTCAAGCTTGGGGCCGAAATCGGCATGAACTGACCACGCGCGCATTCCCGCCGCTTCCAGGTCGCGCGCGATGCGTGCGAGCTGCGCCGGCTGACCGGGGTCGAGGCCGCGCTCACCAAGCGGGAATTCGAGCAGATCAATGCCCGCCTGGTGCGCGCGCTCGAAGGCCTCTCGCGTGAGCGTCTCGCCCAGGAGTGTTGCGTGAATCCCTGTTCGCAGAAGCATTCCCTTCCTACGACTTCCTTAGCACGAGTGTGACTCGCCCAGAGAATGCGCCGGCGCAGTCAACGCCGACGGCGCAGGGCGTTCGAGATGAGATTCCGCAAGGCGCGGCCCAGCACGGACGGAACCCCTCGGCGGCCGAAGCGCGTGCGCGGCAACGGCGGCCCTCCAGGGTCACGGCTGCCCCATCGCTGCCAGAAAGCTATCTCATCCACCTCCAGGCGCGGCGGCGGGCTTGGCTCTTCCGCCGTGTACCCAACCGGCACCAGCGCAGCCACGTGCAGCGCTGCCGGGATAGCGAGCAGCTCCTTCACGCGCTTTTCGTCGAACATCCCCACCCAACACGCGCCGAGGCCAAGCGCATCGAGCGCCAAGAGCAGGCACATGATAGCGGCGCTCACGTCGTACAGGTGCCACTTGCTCACACCCGGGTTTGAGCAGGCGACGATCACCACTGGGGCCTCGCGCAGATGAGCGTTAAGGTCAAATAGCGCTGCTCGCGCGGCGGTGGCGAGGTCGCTCCGGGTCTGTGCGTCGGTGACGATGACGAAGTGCCAGGCCTGGCGGTTGGCCCCCGAGGGCGCCCAGCGGGCCATGTCGAGCGCGCGGCGGAGCAGCTCCTGGGGTACGCAACGATTCTGGAACCGGCGAATGCTGCGCCGCCGCCGGACGAGATCAGCGAGCAGTGCGCTCTCTGCCTCCTCTGGAGAATCCACCGCAGGTCTCCTTCCTCGGGTGTGTTCGTTTTCAGTGGGTGTGGGACGGAGCCGCGCGCTCGAATCGGGCGCGGCTTCCCGCCTGCGGCGGGCAAGCGCTGAAGTTGACTCGCCTCTGGCGAGCCGCGAATCGCGGGGTCAGAGCCTGCCCTGAGCCCATTCGCTGCGCTCAGGGTGAACTTTGCCGAAGGGCGACCCCGCGCCCAGTGCAACGCTCGGTCAGCGTTGAGCACGATGTGGGTAATGCTGAGCCTTTAAGGGGAGAGGGATTCCGCAGGCGCCTGCTGTCGCTACTTCAGTTGCGACCGAGGGATCAGCGCGACCGAGTCGAGTTCGATGAGGTCGCCCACCTGCGCCGGTGGATCGATCCTCAGCGCCGTCACGAGGCCGCGCCACAACGGATGGTCGTGCAGGTCAACTACGTAGTCGTGGAACTCACCATCGCCTTGCACGGTGAAGTTGGCGTTCGATTCGGCGGTGAATCCCCGCCCACCGGCGGCGAAGAAGAGCTGCGCCGGACCGCTGCGCGCCGCCCGCATCCGAATGCGCACGCCCCCGAACTCCTCGGTCGAGGCATCCAGCCCGATGACCGCCATGTAAGGATCGTCGCCGGTGACCGAGGTTGCAGCGACGCCGTTCTTCACCTCGATGGGAGACATGGAGTGCATCGCCTGCCATCCCTGGGGGCCCGACTCGAAGTCCCAGGCGGTGCGGGCCCGCTCCCCTCGGAAGACGTTAACCCCGAGGACCCTGATGGGCGCCGGAGCTTGCGAGCGCCGCAGCTTTATCTCGACAATACCGAGCACCGGGTCATAACCGTACGCGGGCCGTGCGCCGAACTGCGCCGTGGGCGACAAAGGCTCGCCCGCAGCCATCACCTGCGCCGGCCCGGTGACGCCGACGATGGTCGCGTACATCCAGTCGCCGGCGGGATAGTCGAGGGAGAAGCTGATCGAGTCCGGCGCGGCTTGAACCGCGCTGAGTTTTCCTGCGGCAAGCAGCGTCACCGGGCCGCCGGCAACTGACGGAGTCTCGATCTGAGGGTCGAGGTCGCGCCCGATCAGCGGGAACACGTTGTCGAGAAGCCCCTGCGGGCCAAGCATGAGACCCCAGGAGACACTCCCGTCAATCATGCCCACGCTGTCGGGATAGAGACCGAGGTAGTCCTTCTCGGTGCGCTGCTGGATGATGCCGGAGCGCGTGATGCCCTCGGCGATGTGGCGCCAGTCGTAGGTTTTGTCATATTGGGCGAGACGCTGAAGGGATGACGCGAAGGCCAGGCCATTCCACTGCACGATGCGTCCGAACCAACTGCCGGTGTACCAGGTGGCGCCGAACACGGGAATGGAGGCGTAGCGCATGGCCTCCAGGCCCTTCTCCGGGGCCTGCCAGGCATAGAGGAAAGGCAGGCCGGCCACGGCCCAATACGCTGCGCGGCGCAAGTGCTTCTCATCGCCGGTGGCGAGGTAGCCGGCCAGGCAGGCGTCAACACCTTCTGCCGCGGCGAGGATATCCGGCGTGTGCAGCGGCACCTCCCACACCTGCGCGCCGCGCGGGACGTTGAACTGCTCCATAAACTCAAGGCCCTTCAGCCCCGCCGCGAGCAGCTTGTCATCGTGGAAGATGCGCGCCGCCTGAAGCAGGGCCGAGACATTGCCGGCCACGGTTCCCAGCGTCGTCTTGCCCGGCTCGCCGAGCGGGCGATGCTCGTCATCTGGGTGGAAATACCAGCCGCCCTTTTCATCCTGCGAGGACATGACCGCGTATGCATTGGACCGCATGTCCATCAGCGGTTGGGCGATGCCACCGATGTGGGCCGCCAGGCTCAGGTCGCGTTGAGCGCCGATCCGCCCAATAGCTTTCTGTTCCAGGCCTGGGTAAGGCGCTTTCTTGCCGAGCGTCTGCGCGGCCAGGAGGTAATGCAGGGCGACGCGCGGCGACGGGCCGGGCGCCCAGCCCTTGACCCCCATCCAGCCCTGGTCCTTGACGTAGAGCACTTCTTCGTACCCGCGGATGCTGAGGGCGATGGCGTCCTCATAGGAGCGCGGCAGCTTGGGCAGGGGTGGGGTGCCGCAGCGTTCGTACCACAGGCGCACCGCGTCGCGCACGCCCCCACGCGGCATCGCGAAGATGCGCTGCGTGATGGTCAGCGGTTTGCCGGGGGCCAGTTGATACGGCCGATCGGCGATGAGATGATTCTCATCAGTCCAATCTGGAATCGAAGGCACGAAGAGCTGCATGAGGTGATTGTCCTGGTGGTCAAGGAAGTTGGGAGAGGCGAAGACGGCGGCCGGGCGGTCATGCTCGCCATCCCATTTTTGCATCACCTCCCACGTCATGCCGACGACGCCGCCGCCGGGCGCGGCGATGGCCATCAGCGGCATGGTGATGCGGTTGGGATGTGGCGCAAATCGAATGTTGCCCGGTGGGGCGATATCCAGCGTGCTCGACGACCTCTCGCCGGTGACGAGCCATTCGAGACCGGGGAACAGGCCCTCCTCGATGTCGGCGGTACCGTCGCGAGCTAGCAGCCGCGGCCCGGCGAATCGGAGCAGTCGTCCGTCGCGGGCTGGCGTGAAGACCGCGGTCAGCTCCAAGTCTGGCGCTCCCGCCTGCAATCGGATAAAGACCTTCGCTGTACCCTTCGCATCACCTGAGGTCGCGGGCCCTCGCAGGTCGACAGCGGCAACCTTGCCCGTGCTCTCGTGGATGAAAGCCTGCTCGGGCCACACGCGGGCTGCGGCGCCAACATTGCCGAACCCGCTGAGTTCGCATAGCGCGGGGATGGTGGCGACCTTCTTCCATCGCGGCTGCGTGTCCTCATCATCCCAGACGCACAGAAGCGCAGGGCCGTACCCTTGCTTGTTGCGCGCAATGGCGAGGCCGACGGTTTCATTGGCGATCCACAGAGCTTCCGCGGATTTGGTTGCGTGAGCGCCTGACTGGTGGGGCAGACTATCGAGGCTCACGGCGCGGCTGACCGTGAGATGCGTTTCGACTACCACGGGAGGAGCAGGGGGAGCTGTGACCTCCGCCCGCAGCGGCCACGAACCGGCCACCGAGAGCTCCAGTTCTACTCCCAGGCGATGCTTTGCGCCCGGCGCGAGCGACTTCGATGGGGGCAGGCTGAGCGGAGCGTGCCCGAATGCGGGCGAAGTCACGGTCACTGTGGGCGGACCGACGACCTCTCCGCCGATGTTGCGCACGTCGAATCCGAACGAAGCCCTGCGGCCGACGAAGAGCGTCGGGTTCTGCGGCGTGACGCTGAGCATGATCTCGGGCGGGCCAGACGGTTGCGCTGCAAGGCCGATGGATTCGAGGCTAACCGTCGCCGCCTGCTTGCCCGTCGTGAAGCTCAGGCGCACGCGACTGATCTTCTTCGCGTCGCCAACTCCTGCGGCCGTTTCCACCAGGTAAGTGCGCAGCTTTCCATCGGCGACTGCGGGCACCACAACCTGCCGCGCGCCAAACTTCGCGTCCTCTTCAGCGAAGGCGACGACGATTTCCTCAACGCCCTTTAGCGCCGCGCGGATGGTCAGGTAACGCAGGGTCTCAGCATCCCCATTGAGCGGCGGCGAAAGCAGAGACGGCTGCTGTCCGCCAAGCGAGGTCAGCACCAGTTTGCCGTCGCGCACCTCGAAGGTCTCAACATCCGACTGCGGGATGAACCCTTGCAGCCCGCGCTTGAATTCCCACACCGGCTGTGGCGGCACCGACTCTGGCCTGGGAAACTCAACGATGGCAATGTAGTCAATCCATACCTGCTGTCCTGCGCCACCCGGTGGATCGAAACGGAGCCGCGTGATGCGATCCTTCCACAGCGGGAACACGCGATAGGTGTGGAAGCGGCCGTCGGCGACCATGCTGAAGCCGATTTCCTTGCCCGCAGCGAAACCGAGGTCCTTGCCCTCGACGCTTGAGGCCCAGAAGAACTCGGCGCCGCCGCCGTCCTTGACTCTGGCGCGGATGACGACGGCCTGGTAATCACTCGCCTGGATGTCGAAGCACTGGCCCTGGCTGCAAATCATGTACGGGTCGTCACTGGTCACCTTACCGTGCAGGACGCCGTCGCTTACCGTCAGCGGCGCCATCGCGTGCGCGGGATACCAGCCCTCGGTATCCTTTGAGAAATCCCAATGGACGAGGGCCTTCGGCTCAACCTGCGCGCAGGCGCCGGCAGCCCACAGGGCGAGCAGGGCGATCCCAATGCAAAGGGGTTGCCACGGTCGAGGTTCCACGGGTCACCTCCAGGAAGTTGACTGGGGCTGCGGTTGGATTCTCTCGGCGGCGCCGGCTTCCTGCCTGGAGGAGAAGGCAGAGCGGTGGCCGAATTAAGCTTCAGCAATTCACAAGGAGTGTCCCATGCCTATCGTTGAAGCCGAGACAGTTATCGCCGCGCCGCCGGACCGCGTTTACGCGGCGGCCAAAGAGATCGAGCGATTCCCGGAGTTCATGCCGAATGTGCAAACGGTGGAGATCGTCGAGCGCACAGGCCCGCGGGTGGTGAGCCGCTGGGTGGGCCGGGTTGAGGAGTTCAACCGCACTATCAAATGGCTGGAGCAGGATGAGTGGGATGACGCAGCGCGCGTGTGCACCTTCAAGGCAACGGAGGGAGACTGGGACAAGTACGAGGGGCTGTGGACTTTTGAGGAGCACCCCGAGGGAACGCGGGTTTTTCTACGCCTGGATTTCGAGTTCGACGTGCCGCTGATCGGGCCGCTGATCAAGGGGCTGCTGGCCAAGCTGGTCAAGCGCAACGGCGAGGAGACGCTCGAAGGCCTCCGGCGGCTGGTGGTGGCAGGCGAGTGAGGCGATTGATGCCCTAGAGTGGGCGATGTACGGCGACAAGTACGTGGCGCCTGTGGGCGTCGCGCGAGGCCGGCGGACCGGTGGCGCACGGCTCTTGGCTCGCGGTATCGCGCTCCCGCCGGTGGGCGCGTGAGAGCGATCCATATGGGCCTGCCGTGAGGCGGTCCAACGCTATGAACACACTTCGAGGAGGCAAGGGAGGCAGGGGGATGAGGAGGAGACACTCGAGACGCATCGCAGCATGTCCACTTCTTAGGGCGCAAGCCTGGGAGGAAAAGGCAGACGCGGTACGAGAAAAAGGTTACTACGAAATCGCTTTCCGCATGTACTCCAAGCTTGCTGACGAGTGGGGGCAGTGGCAACCGCGCAAGCGCGCTGGCAAGTGCCAGACGGCGGCGGCAAACTGCGCGCGCGCAAGGGGAGGCAAAGACATGTTCCAGGCAGCTAGGAAGAGTTTCCCCCACGGAGATTCGGCAACATCGCGAACGGACTTGCTCGATCTCGCCGAGACGCGGGATTGCCTTTGCGCGGAAGGCGAGATGTTCGAGTGGGACGGAGACTACCATAGGAAGAGCCACTCAAGGGAGGGCTGGGGACGATACGTCGCCGCTGCCCAGGCTTTCGCGGAGGGTGCAGAACGGGATGACAAACTGTGGCGGCGGGCTTTCGAGTGCGCGAGACTCGGAGAGCTGACGCACATAGAGGATAATGCCTCACTCGCCCGGCCCGTCATGCGTTGGATAGAATGGCCGGCACCGGTTACTTCAGAGGAGGGACCCCAGCGGACCGATCGGCTTGCGAAGGTCATTAACGCGTTTGGCCCCGGGTTGTGCAGGCTCGTGGGAAGGGACAGGGCCGCACGCCTAAGACGGCGTTGCGCTGCGGTCCCGCGGAACATAGGTCGGCTCTTCACTAAGCGGCGGGAAGGTCTCTGGTGGACGCGCCAGATTGTCGTGATCTTAAGCCAGGTGCTATGCGCATTCGCGAAAAGTCCCGAACCTCAAGACCTGATTGAGCGTGTCGCACGGCGCGCCGCCGATAATACGGGGAAGTCCGGTTGGCTACGGCTAGTACTCAATGACATAAATCCGAGCATGTGTTTTTGAAGGACTTGGGATGGACGGTGGCCGCGCGCCACTCGAAGGGAGCGGCGGTTTCCAGATAGGCGGCGATGAATCGGTCGATGGCAGC
>Ga0315296_10002808_pt1 | contig 14722 bp, 8 predicted proteins | sample YL17G14_18_MG_FD_203921 | JGI IMG/M metagenome (GOLD analysis project Ga0315296, IMG submission 203921) | Sediment microbial communities from Yellowstone Lake, YNP, Wyoming, USA - YL17G14_18 | ecosystem: Environmental > Aquatic > Freshwater > Lake > Sediment | place: USA: Wyoming | collected... | reverse complement strand
TCCGCAGCCTTGACGACAAAGGACTGATCGCCCTGAGCAAAGAAAAGGACTTGTTCCTGAACCTGGTCGAGATGCAGACCATCCAGAAATACTACCAGAAGCTTGGCCGAGAACCCACCGATGTGGAGCTGGAAGCCATCGCCCAGACCTGGAGCGAACACTGCGTCCATAAGACGCTCAAAAGCGCAGTGGATATGTCAATCAACGGCAAGCAAATACATTTTGACAACCTGCTGAAAGAGACCGTTTTCAAGGCAACCAAGGAGCTGAATAAGCCGTGGTGCATATCGGTTTTTGTCGATAATTCCGGCGTCGTTGAATTCGACGAGGACTCGGCGGTCTGCTTTAAGGTTGAGACGCACAACCATCCCTCGGCGCTCGACCCTTACGGCGGCTCAGCTACCGGCATCGGCGGCGTGATCCGCGACCCGATGGCGACCGGACTCGGGGCGAAGCCAATCGCCAACACAGACATATTCTGCTTCGGGCCGCCCGACAAAAAACTCCAGGAAATCCCCAAAGGAGTTTTGCATCCCAGAAGAATTATGAAAGGTGTGGTCGCAGGCGTGCGGGACTATGGCAATAGAATGGGAATACCAACGGTCAACGGCGCAATCTACTTTGACGACAGGTACCTGGGCAACCCGCTGGTCTACTGCGGCAACATCGGCTTGATTGACAGAAAGAAATGCTTCGGCAATGCACAGCCTGGTAATCTTGTGGTCGTGGTCGGCGGTCGAACCGGCAGAGACGGCATACACGGGGCGACATTTTCCAGCGGACAAATGACCCACGAGCACGAGACTATCTTTTCGCACGCGGTGCAAATAGGCAACCCAATAACCGAAAAGAAGGTGCTGGACGTGCTGCTTCAGGCCAACGAAGCCGGCCTTTATGAGGCAGTAGCCGATTGCGGGGCCGGCGGATTAAGCGGCGCGGTAGGTGAAATGGGCAAAGACCTGGGAGTGGAGGTCGACCTGGAAAAAGTCCCGTTGAAATACGCCGGGCTGAGCTATACCGAAATCTGGATCAGCGAGGCCCAGGAAAGAATGGTCGTAGCCGTCAAGCCGGAGAATCTAAAGGCCATAAAGAAAATCTTTGACGGCGAGAACGTCCAGTCAACGGTAATAGGCAAGTTCACCGGCGATAAGAATTTGAGATTGCGATACAACGGCCAACTGGTAGGCGAGCTCGATATGGAGTTCTGGCACGAAGGGCTGCCAAAATACTCCCGCAAAGCGGTCTGGAAAAGTCCCAAATTAGCTGAGCCCAGCCTACCTGAAAAAGATAATTACACTGACGAGCTTTTGCGAATTCTGTCTTGCTACAACGTTGCCAGCAAAGAATGGGTTATCCGCCAGTATGACCACGAAGTCCAGGGCGGTTCGGTGATCAAGCCGCTCGTGGGCGTAAATAATGACGGCCCCGGCGACGCGGCGGTGATAAAACCGAAGTTCAATTCCGATAAGGGCCTTGCCATCAGTTGCGGGATGAATCCGCTTTACGGAGACATCGACCCTTACCGCATGGCCCTGGCGGGAATCGATGAAGCAATCAGAAATCTCATCTCAGTGGGCGCCCGCGCCGACAGGATTGCCCTATTGGATAATTTCTGCTGGGGCGATTGTACAAAGCCGGAGACGTTTGGCCCATTAGTGCGAGCAGCCCAGGCCTGCTACGATGGGGCAATGGCCTTCGAGGCGCCATTTATCTCCGGCAAGGATTCACTGAACAATGAGTTCCTTTGCGAAGACGGGCGAACAATCTCTATCCCATCGACATTGCTTGTAAGTGCAATATCCATAGTGGACGACGTCAACAAATGCGTGACTATGGATGCAAAAAAAGCAGGCAATTTTCTCTTTATCGTGGGCCAAACCGAAAATGAATTGGGCGGCTCTCACTACTACCACATCCACGGCGAGCTCGGAGCCAACGTCCCGAAGGTAGACCGCAAGTATGCTCCAAGGATTGCCAAGAAGATTTCAGCAGCGATAAATCGAGGTCTGGTCGTCAGTTGCCATGACTGCTCTGAGGGCGGCCTGGCCGTTGCGCTTGCGGAAATGGCCTTTGCAGGAGGACTCGGCATAGAGATAGACCTGCGCGGCCTGCCGAAAAGCAAGGATTGTTGCCGGATAGATGCTCAACTTTTTAGCGAATCGAACTCTCGCTATCTGGTGGAGGTTGAGCCGGAGAAGTACGATGCCTTTGCCAAGCTTATGCTCAATCTACCGTTCGGACAAATCGGAAAGGTGACCGAGCAGAAAATGCTCGTCATAAAATCAGAGGACGGCAAAACCGTTATTGAAGCCGACATAAACTCCCTGAAACAAGCCTGGCAAAAGACCTTCGATTGGTGACAGACCGAGGTAGTGTATGGCTGAAAACGTTTTGTACTATGGCGATAATCTTGACATTCTCCGCCAGTATATAAAGGATGAAACGATAGACCTCATCTATCTCGACCCGCCGTTCAAGAGCGATCAGGACTACAACGTTTTATTTAAAGAGCAAAACGGTAGTCGGTCGGCCGCTCAAATCAAGGCTTTTGAGGATACTTGGGAATGGGATATGGCTGCAGCAAAGGCATATCAGAATATTGTGGAAGGTGGAGGCAAAGTTGCGGAAGCTATGCTTGCATTTAGAACATATCTTTCCGAAAACAATATGATGGCATATCTGTCAATGATGGCTCCGCGGCTTATTGAACTGCAACGGGTGCTTAAGAATACGGGAAGCATTTATCTTCACTGTGATCCAACAGCAAGCCATTATCTTAAGATTCTGATGGATGCAGTATTTGGCCCCACCAACTTCAGAAACGAGATAGTTTGGCATTATCGCAAATGGCCTACGGGAAAATACACATTTCAAAGAAATCACGATATTATAATTTTCTACTCGAAATCTGGAAGAAGAACGAGAACATTTAACCAGCTCTATATGGGGCGGACACCCTCCACACTGAAGCGATTTGGGACAGCGAAGATTGTTTCGGGTTATGATAAGGAGGGTCGACGTTTACCCTCCAAGACAGAAAGCAAACCTTCGGCAGGAGTCCGACAAGATGATGTTTGGGAGATCGGACGTGTACCACCTATAAAACAACTGTTTCCTACAGAGAAACCTGAGCCACTTCTGGAGCGAATAGTGAGAGCCAGTAGCAATGAAGGTGATATCGTTCTTGATCCCTTCTGTGGATGTGGTACCACGATTGTCGTATCAGAAAGATTAAAAAGACGCTGGATTGGCATCGATATAACCCATCTGGCAATTACCCTCATAAAACATCGGTTAGCCGATGCATGGGCTCACTGTAGAGATTCACGTGCCAAGCCGCAGTACAAGGTAATAGGTGAACCAAAGGACCTTTCGGGTGCCCGTGTGCTCGCCAAAGAAGATCCTTATCAGTTCCAATGGTGGGCGTTGGGATTGGTCGGGGCAAGGCCTGTCGAGCAGAAAAAAGGAGCGGATAAAGGAATTGACGGCAAACTCTACTTCCACGACGAGTCTGACAATAAGAAAGCGAGAACAAAACAGATCGTGCTTTCTGTCAAATCGGGAAACGCGGGCGTAAAAGATATGCGTGACCTGCGCGGGGTTTTAGATCGCGAGGGTGCACAAATCGGAGTGCTCATTTGTATGGAGAAGCCGACAAAAACAATGCGAACTGAAGCAGCGAGTGCGGGATTTTACAGGTCGCCATGGGGAAGTAGACATCCTGTGTTACAAATACTTACGATGGAAGAATTATTAGGGGAGAAAAGGATAGATTATCCATATTCGGAGGGAGTAAATGTAACATTCAAGAAAGCACTGAAGGCCAAAAACACAGAAACAGTACCGCAGATGCACCTATCTGATGAAGAGGAAAGACAACGGAATTCAAAATCTTCCAGGAAGAAGTGAGTAAAGGATATGACCGACGTTAAAGCGATAGTTTTGCGGGCAGCGGGGATAAACTGTGATATGGAAACCGAGTACGCGCTCCAGCTGGCGGGAGCACAGGCAGAACGTGTCCATATAAACAGAATAATTGACGATAAAACCGCCCTGGAGAAATTCCAGATAATCGTCATCCCCGGCGGATTCAGCTACGGAGACGATGTGGCCGCAGGCGTAATCCTGGCTAACCAGATCGTACACCATTTGTATGAGCCGGTGCAGAGATTTATTGACGCCGGCAAATTAGTGCTGGGAATCTGCAACGGCTTCCAGGTGCTGGTTAAGGCCGGAATCTTACCCGCCATACGTCTGGCGGACAAGCCCGGCAGCCCCTGCTATGACAGGGGCAAGCTTGCCCCCGCCCAAGCGGGGGTCACCATAACCTATAACGACAGCGGAAAATATGAGGATAGATGGGTGTATTTAGCGCCGCAAACCAAAAGCTGCATTTTCATCGACCCGGGTAGGCAAATCTATCTGCCGGTCGCGCACGCTGAGGGAAAAGTCGTCGCCAGAGATGCAGCCGTCCTGGAGAAGTTGAAGGCCGACGGACACGTCGCGTTTAAGTATGTGGATAAAGACGGCAAAGAAGGTCCATATCCGGTGAATCCGAACGGCTCGGTGGATTCAATAGCCGGCCTGACAGATACGACCGGCAGGGTTCTCGGACTTATGCCCCATCCCGAAAGGTTTGTAAGGCCGACCCAGCATCCGCACTGGTCCCGCCTAAAAACTCCGAATTCTGACGGCATGACCATCTTTAACAACGCCGTCAGATACGTACGCGAAAACCTTTAGGCTCGTGCCGATGGGCGAAGGTATTTGAGCGCAAAGCCACGGGCGGCTTTTGCCAGCAGTTTTTCACCGTTCCGCATTGCATGCTCCAGAGGCATCCGGCCATTCATACAGGCAAACGCATCTACCACGCCCAAGCTGCGATACTCCTGGCCTGTAAGAAGAACCTGTCCCGCCAGCACTGCGACCTTGGCGCCCGCATTTTTTGCCGCTCGCGCAACGCCGGATACAACTTTTCCTCGTAACGACTGCTCATCAAAGCAGCCTTCACCGGTAATTACCCAGTCTGCTGCGGCAATGTCCTGACCCAGCCGGCTCCACGATATAACGGTTTCAATGCCCCGGACGAGCTTAGCGCCCATAAAGGCAACGGCACCTGCTGCAAGCCCCCCGGCTGCTCCTGCACCCGGGAGGTTTCTCACATCGCAGCCCAGCTGTCTTCGAACAAGTTCAGCCAGATGCTCCAGTCCCGCCTCCAGCACCTCGACCATTTCTTGCGTTGCCCCTTTTTGAGGGCCGTACACTTTTGCCGCCCCCTGCTCCCCGCACAGTGGATTATCTACGTCGCACAGCACTTCAATGCAGGGCGTCCCTCGTGTCTCGTCCCTCGTCTCCCGTGAGGCGATGGATGACGGACGATGGAGGATGGACGATGAGGAAGGTGGTGGGATGATTTTATCTATCTGTATAAGGCGGCCTCCCCCAAAGCCGACTTCTTTTCCATCTTTGCCCAGGAACTTCCATCCCATCGCCGTTGCCGCACCGGTGCCGCCGTCAACGGTAGCGCTGCCCCCAACGGCAAGGAGAATTCGCTGTGCTCCATAATCCATAGCAGCAGTCATTAACTGCCCGGTGCCGTAGGTTGTCGTTTTCAGAGGATTTCGCCGTTGCGGCGGAAGTAACTGCAAACCGCTGGATGTAGCCATTTCCACAACAGCCAGCTTCTCGTATGCAAACCAGGCAAACCCTGCGCATACGCGCATACCCGGCAATGGTCCGGTGACCATCTTTTCAATCCACTGCCCATTGCCGGCAGCTCGCTGCGCTGGCCGCTGGGCAGCCAACATAGCTTGAGCAGTGCCTTCGCCCCCGTCGGCCATAGGTTTGATGACAATCTCAGCCGCAGGTACGACCGAGGCGATAGACTCCGCGACAACTGTGCACGCCCGCTCAGCCGTTAGTGAGCCTTTGAACGAGTCCATCGCCACGACGATTTTCATGTCACCCTTCTCTTGTAGATATACGGGATTGTTTGAGGTCCTTCAGGCAGAACACATATAGACGCATCTCGGCCGTACCTGGCAAGTAATTCATCAACTGTGGCTTCTATACTGTGACAGGGCTTCAGCCATGCAGTTTTTATCTGCTCATCGCTCAAGTTTTCGCTGTAGAAATACACATCTGCCTTCTGACAGATTTGGGCGTGGATTTGTGCCTGCCAGACATCCTGCCTCATAAAGTTTTGCGTGCGAATAATCCGCAACAAGGATGCCGGACTCTCGGCCTCGCGCAATAACCTGCCGTACTCACCATGCTCGGGTATGCCGTCCCAGCAGTCGGCTGCCACCATTATGGCGCCTGCATCCTTGACCACCTGGGCGGCGGCACTCATTCCCTTGACCGACTGGTACAGATTCAGGTCCAGAGGGTATCCGGAATTACTGGTGATTACGATGTCGTAAGGCTCTTTTACTGGAACCATTGCGCTGCCTTTTGCAAATCGGCAGCCCCGGGCGTGCGCTTCTTCCAGGTCGCCCGCGAATACGCCCGTGATTTGCTTATCGCGATTAAGCGTCACGTTAAGCAGAAAGACAGGCTGCACCATCAAGGCCGCTTCACGGATTTCTTCCCACACCGGGTTGCCGTGTGTTACGCCCCAGGTTGCCATCGGGTGGTCTATGTTCTGCGGACTGTGGTTTTTCAGCACCGTGTCCAGTAGTGCCAGTCCAGGCATACAGGCTTTGCCGCCGCCCGAAAACCCGGCAAAGAAGTGAGGCTCGATAAAACCGGTAAGAATTCGCACATCGCATTTCACATATTCGCTATGGATCCAAACATCATTTCCGCTGCCCCGCGGCCAGCGCAGCAAGCTGCTCGTTGTCCCCACCAGAGTGTGCGAGTCTTTATCTCTGGCATCATTCTGGATGATCCTAAATCTATCCAGAATTTCAGTGCCCAGCATCTCTCGCAGCTCGGCTTCTGTATTACGTCTGTGCGTTCCGGTCGCGATGAACACTATTACCTGATCGTCAGGCACATGCTCAAGCTCATCTAGCAAAACGGGCAGAATAACGTTGTAGGGCGTTGGCCGGGTGATGTCATTGCAAACGATGGCCACAGTGTCGGATGGCGACACCAATTCTTTCAGAGGTCTTGCCCCTATAGGCCGGCGTAAGGCGTCGCGGACTGCCTCGGCCTGGTCTTGAAGTCCCTGCACATACTTTGGCGTGACGATTTCCACATTCAAATCGTCAGGCAGGTCAATGTATAAGCCCTTTTTGCCGTATGCCAGCTTTACTTTCACCGATCCGCGCCCCATTAGCCCTGCCACCTGTCCGGCTACGGCTCGGCGCTTCGCCGAGACGAGTGGGCAGGGCTTGCCCCCGGCACAGGTCCGGGGGCTAATCGAGTTACGTTCTTGATCAGCGACATGTCTCCGTCCCGCGCCGCCTCCAAGACCAGCCTCATATACTCATCGACCATTTCAGCGGTAAGCGGCACGGGCATATTTTGCAGCTTCATCTTAAGTTGCGGATCCTTAGCAGCGATCAACGCCCGCTCAATATGCTGCTGGCTAAATCCTCGAACTTCGCTAAGGCGGGTAGGAAAACCGATTCTTCGGGCCAGCTCAAACATTGCTTCCGCGACAGCAACGCCCAGTTTTCTGCCCTGGAGCTTTTCTATGTCTGCTTTTGTCAGGCCTGCCTGGCGGTAGATTCTTCCGACGAGGCGCAGCGGCTCCTCTATAGCCGGGGCAAAAAAGACCGTGTAGTACGGATTCATAATAGCGCAGGCCCGACCATGTGTCAGTATATCGACCAGAGAGAAGCTGGTCAGATGCCCCCCGTTCGTCCCGCCTATCATTATGGCATATCCGCCCATATCTGTCGCCAGGCAGATCGCCTCGCGGGCCTCTTTATCCTGTGGGTCGGCCATTACGCGAGGCAGGTATTTGACTGCCAGAGCTATGCCGGTGCCGGCTATTTCCGCCGCTTTGCCGTAGAAAGATTTGCCTACGGCACCGTATAAAACCTCCAGGCAGTGGGCGATGCCGTCCATCGCGCCATCGGCAGTGAGGTTCGGCGGCGCACTGTAAGTCACCTCGTAGTCAAAGACCGGATATGCGGGCACAATTGCATCATCCACGATCAGCTTCTTTTGGCCCGTTGATACGTCCGTGATGTTTGAGTACTTGGTCAGGTGGGCGGCGGAACTTGCGGCTGTTTGTATGGCAACGTGGGGCGTCAGGTGTTTTACCGCTGAGACCGCCGAGTTTACAATTCCAGATTTTTTCTCAGCGCGCTCAGCGCTCTCTGCGGTTAATCGTCCCAGAGCTGCGGTTACCAGGCCTGTTCCAAAATAGCTGTCAATTTCTCCGCCCAACGTGCTAAGAACCACAGCCGCTTTGGTGGCGTCTATTGTGCTGCCGCCGCCGAAACTAATTACGACGTCCGGCTGGGCGGCCTTTAGTTCGGCGGCGATACGGAACACGTCTTCGCGCGGGCAATTGGGCCTTGCACCACGTATGTACGTATGTACGTATCTGAGTATGTACGTATCTACGTATTTATCGCTGCCTGGGAATGTGCCCCGCACCAGGGCAGCTCGCTGCGCCGGCCGCGGGCCAGCGGTTTTGCCGATACTAGCAACAACCTGCCCAACCCTCGGAAGAATGCCCGTGCCAAATAGGTATGAGTCACCCTTAAACTGGCGCAATAAAACGCGCGCCCGATCAAAACTTGCCCTGAGCTCATCGAACGGGTCGGTCATTTTTGCGCCCTTAATATTGGATTCCCGCGAAGCGGCGTCCCTTCAGCTCATTTCGTATCCGCCATCCACGTTCAGCGTTTGCCCGGTTATGTAGTCCGCGTCGGCAGAGCAAAGAAAAGCCACCGCGCCGGCCACATCTTCCGCGCTGCCGGCCCTCTTCAGTGGGATTTTCTCAATGAATTCTCCGATCGCTTCGCCAGGCTTGGTGCCGAACATGTCGCTGCACTCTCGGTCGATCTGCTCCCACATAGCGGTGGGAATTACGCCCGGGGCTACAGCGTTGACGTTGATGTTGTACGGCGCCAAGGCTAAGGCCGCCGATTGAGTAATACTGATAATAGCCGTCTTGCTCGCGGCATAGTGCAGTTGCAAAGCCCGCCCATGCCGGCCGGATATCGAGGAGAAATTGACGATCTTGCCGTAGCTGCGATCTGCCCTTCCGGCCATTTTGACTTGCTCCGGCGCCTGCCCCGCGGCCAGCGCAGCTCGTGGCCAAGCCACAAGCTGTCGAATCATCTGCGCAGCAACGGCCTGAATGCAAAAAGTCGTACCTTTCAAATTGATGTCAAGAATCCGGTCCCAGTCATCTTCGGTTATCTCCAAGAAGGGTTTAGCCTGCACGACGCCGGCACAATTGACCAGAATGTCGATCCGGCCGAATTCAGCCGCCACACTATCTACCATGCGCCGGATTTCCGCCACGCTGGCTACGTCAACACCATAGGCCATCGCCCGCCTGCGAAGGGCACGTATTTCCTGCGCGGTCTGCTGCGCCTTCTCCAGGTTGATGTCGGCCACGACCACATCGGCGCCTTCGTGCGCAAGCCGCAGAGCGACAGCCTTGCCAATTCCTTGCCCGGAACCGGTCACAATGGCGATTTTCCCATCTAGTGGTTGTTCCATACCTTTCCAAATGGATTGACCCCGGGACCTATGCCCGGGCCAACTTAGCCCCCGCCTTTCGGCGGGGGTACCCCGGCCACTGGCCGGGGCTAATTCGCCCACAGGTGGCAGGGCTAACCACGGTTAAAAACATCGTCCGCCACTTCACCCAGATAATACTCGACCCGCCGTTGATATTCCCGATAGAAATCAGCGGGCAAAGTGTAAAACTCCTCACGATGGATAAACTGCCCGCGTGCGTCACGCCGACCCACCGTGGCAAAGCAGTAACGCCGAAAGACAGCATGCCGCGGCGACGGCTCGGCATTACCGCCGGCTTCACAACCTGCTGCCGCTTCCCGCCGGGCATAGGCCAAAGTGTCGTCCCACCAAAAACGAAACCGCTCCGGATCGAAGTCGCTCAGTGCCTCGGCAAAAATCATCTGTAAGGCGGGCGATATCTTAAAGTGAATTTGGCCATCGGTGGCACGCCCTATGACTTTGCGGGTTATCGATTCAAGGTCATCGCCGGAGTGACAGTCCAAAATAACTGCGTGCTCAGCGGCAATACGGTGGAGCTTGCAGACACGTTGCTCCAAGCCCTCAAGGCCATCTGGACCTCGGTAGTCCAGCCCTTTTTCTATCCCTAAATTAGGCGCGATGTGCGTCAACGGGATTTGACGCCTTTGCATTTCGAGCACCAGGAACAGCAGTTCCTCATCTGTGGTGACAGACTCAAACGCGCCCACCTCCGGCGGGTTTTCGTCGATACTAAGCTCAAGGTCGAAGGCAACACCATCCTTGCGACTCTTAATATGATTGTACAACTCTCCCACCGCCTCGAGGGCCGACCAATACTTGCCGATCAAACGCCCGATAGTTGCCTCGGCCAAACAGTAGATTTGCCCGGCGATCCGGCGTTTCTGACTATGGTAGGCAACTACATCTTTACGCTGCTTTGACTGCGGAGTATGACCGGCTAAGTACGCCTCGGCTGCCCCGCGGCGAGCGCAGCGAGCTGCGGCTTCCGAACCGACGCCCATCGCCGCGTAGTCCAGGATATCGCTGACATCCAGCGTGAAGAATGTGTAGTAGCGAGCGGCGTCGATAACCCGTTTAGCTTGGCTTATGCCTTGGGCGCCTCGTTTCACCATTATGTGATCGGCATCGGCGCCGTATCTGGGCCTGGTATCAGTCTTTAGAGCCTCAAGAACGCCCGCCACCCACAAACCCTCAAAAGTGCTGCCTGTGTGTCCCTCCTCGAGCGTGCCAAAACCAGGCAGGTAATTAGTGCACGCCGGTCGGCCAGCCCATACATCCTCGAGCAGGTTGAGCTCCCGGACTGAATTCTGGATTGCGTTAGCCGAAAAACTACAGTTGTGCATAGCCCGCCACACGCCCGGCCATGCGCAAGTGGACATTCGACTGCCGATACCCAGCCCCGGCGTCGCCCCCAGCGCCTTGGGGCCCTTATCAGGGCTTATAAGACGACAGTAACGGTCGATTACGGCGGCGTCGGTCTTGTATATCGCAGCACAGTTGCCGTCGCCAAGTAGTTTCTTGCCTATTGCTGTTAGCCCCGGCCATTGGCCGGGGTCCCCCGCCGACAGGCGGGGGCTAACAGCGGGGGCGTCAGGTCCGATGCTAATGAACACCTGCTGACCATCTTCTAAGCCGGCAAGGAAAAAAACACTCGCTTGATACCGGGCACAGGAGGCGGCATACGGAACACAATGTTCGTTAACTGGGGAACCCCGCCTGAAACGCGGGGCTTTAGCCTCGGGACCTGTGCCCGAGGGACCCCCCGCCACAGGTGCGGGGGTTAATCGCGGTTTCACCGCAGGTTGCCCAACTGTTTGATGCATGCACCGCCAGTATTTTTCCTCCACCCGGCGGAGTATATCCCACGCGCCTTTCGGATCCCAGGTGGCCGTGTCCAGAATGGCTGGATTCTTGGCCGGGTCGATTTCAATCGCGCCAAACTTCATTCTTTCCAGAGCCCTATAAGTTGCCACAGAGAGCACGCCGCTCAGGTCCGGTGGGTGCGGACCTGCCGCCCCTGACGGAGAGAACTCAGAGAGTGTATTTTATTTTTTAATCTCTGTGCACCTCTGTGTCCTCTGTGGCTATTTTGTTCCGGATTCTTTCCTTCACCATTTGGCCCATCTTCTCGTAGAGGTCGATAAACTCGCCTAATGTGTTAGCAACCGGCGGCCACTTCAACAGCGCCTCGGAGTCTTTGGTCTCCAGCGTTAATACTCGTTTCGGTCTGTACTGCTCCGGATCGCCCGGCACCCACCATGCCTGGCGAAAAATCTCGCTCTCAAGAAGAACTTTCAATTGGTCATCCGGCGTAGCCCCCAGGACTGCATCGCCGGTGAAGTCGATTGACCCCCGGACCTGTGTCGGGGGCAACCCCTGCCCACGGGTGGCAGGGCTAATATCAAATTTACGCCTGACATTCGGAAAAATAGTGATTACCGGACATCCCCACAACTGCGAAATATCGGGTATCCAGTCATCATAGATGCGCAGTGATGCTATCAGCAGCTTGATTCGCTCAGGATCAACACCCATGCCTCCTTGCTCCGGTGGTGCGTATAGTCTGCGATACGCCTTGCGTGCCACCTCCACTCCTGCCCAGCGGGCCGCCTCCACGCCTCCCGGGACGCCCTTTGTTTTCATTTCATCCCGGACCGGATATGCCAAACGCCCATTCATCAAGGCCAAATAAGCCACCAGCATCTTTCCCCTATTCAATACCTCAGCAAAGCCCAACGCCTGGAACACCGAGAATTCGACAGTGATAGTGACGCCGATACCCTCAGACGTCAGTTTCTCCGCCGCGCTTATGCCCGCCGCGGTGGCAGGCAGCTTGAACACGACATTGGGCACACCACCGAACTGGTTTTCTAACGAACCATACAAATTCTTGGCCTCGGTCACCATTTGCTGCCAATCATCGTGGTTTTTCGGATTGACTTGAAGGCTTACGTATCCCTCGCGACCCTCGGTCACCAAGAAGATGTCTCGCAACAGGCGGCAGTTTTCCTGTACTACAGCCATAGTGACTGTGGAATTGATTGTTTGTATCGCCGCATTCAACTCACTCTGCGGCCCTCTCAAGAGCTTGCTTAGTTGGTCAGAGGTGTACTTCAAGAGAATCAGATCATCCACTCGCTTGTTCCACAGTTCCGGATCGGTATCCCATGCCAATTTTACCAGCGCCGGATTGGTCGTGACAAACGAGCCCCCAAGCCAGATTACGTACTGCAGAAAAGCAGCGTAGTCATTGCCGAGCTGAGTCTGGGTTCGGCCTTTGCCGGAAGGCATCCTGCGGAGAAAACGCGCCTCGGCAACGCCCATCAGATTGCTACGCTGCAGCTCACGAGCTATGTTAGACACATAATCGACCAGCGAGTTACCCATCAGGCAATCAGCCATTGCAGCAGCTTGACTCTCGTCCGTGGTCCCTTCCGCCTTCAGCCGCGCAATCGTCTCGTTACGGACCCTGGCTGCCAACTCGGCCGCTGCCTGTCCAGCAACCACGGTCAAATTCTCCGTCGCATCGGCAACTTTCCTGGCCAGAGCATCGATCGCAACACAATCTAACGCCGGCGCGAGAACCCAATTGGGCAAGAAACTGCGTAGACCAATAGCCAAATTGACCAGAAAATCCAGAACGTGTGTCTGAACAGCAACGTCCCCACTTGTCAGGGTTCGGCTGATTTCGTCCAGCACGACCTTAAGTTTCTCGCCCAGAGCAGGCGGGGCCGTATGGAATAGAAGATTGCCTACGGCTCTGACAATTTCACCGTCACTGATACGCCGGCAGACTTCTTCAAGTGTGACCCTTTGCTCACGGTCACGCTCTTGTCGTATTCGCTGCCGCAATGCTATATCAAAAGCTCCCTTTTTCAAATATCACTTTCACCTCGTAACGGGCATCTTAATCTATGCGACCTACAACGTCAACGACCCGAACCTGGTGCAACCTGGCCAAAACATCCCCAAGCTGCGCTTGAGGGTGCCACCCAGCGTCACCGGGAGCGTGTGCGTGACCCAAGAAAACGTTGCCCGAAATGCTCAAATCCGGTATAAACCTCCTGCGAGCAGAAGGGCCCCTCCTGAGCCGGGTCGAAGGATTGTGTCTGAGCTGTGGGCAAAAACTCGCACGGGGCGATTGAAAGCCGGTCGAGCATGAGAAAAGAACACAATGGTGGATCATCCTCTGCTGTCGAAGCACCTCGAACGCTGGGCGCGACCCTTCGCCGGCTCGGGCCCGGTATGATAATAGCCGGCTCAATAGTCGGTTCCGGAGAGCTAATCGCCACCACGAAAGCCGGCGCCCAGGCAGGATTCTGGCTCCTATGGCTCATCATTGTCGGCTGCGTGATCAAGGTATTTACACAAATCGAGTTTGGCCGACACGCCATCACCTGGGGCCAGACGCCACTTAGCGCCCTAAATGACATCCCGGGCCCCCGAATTAAACTCAACTGGCTGCTGTGGTGCTGGGTATTGATGACAATGTTCGTGATCCTGCAGCAAGGCGGTATCGTCGGCGGTGTGGGACAAACGCTGGCAATCGCCCAGCCATTGACTCAAGCCGGGGCCGAATTCAACCGCTTGCAGAACGACCTGGTCAGAACCAGGATCGATCTGAAGGTGCTGCAGGCCAAGGGTCAGAGCAGCCCCGAATTCGACAAGCTGCAGCGCAAAGCCGCCCTGCTATCAAATCAGATTGCTGAGCGTCGAGAACCCTGCGATCCATACCTATGGGCGGCAATCGTTGCAATTGTCACATCGGTGTTACTTTATGTCGGAAGATATAACGTCATTCAACTTGTCGCTACGGCGCTGGTGGCGACGTTTACGGTCGTAACCATCCTTACTTCGGTCGCTCTGCAAACGAGGCCCGAGTGGGCGGTTCGCAGCTACGAGCTTGCCAGAGGACTTAGTTTCCACTTACCGCCTGCCGACCAGAATGTGGGGGTGAACCCCGTTCGCACGGCCCTGGGAGCATTCGGGATCATAGGCATAGGTGCGGCTGAGCTGATCATGTATCCCTACTGGTGCCTTGAGAAAGGCTACGCTAAATTCACGGGCA
>Ga0315296_10002806_pt1 | contig 14724 bp, 11 predicted proteins | sample YL17G14_18_MG_FD_203921 | JGI IMG/M metagenome (GOLD analysis project Ga0315296, IMG submission 203921) | Sediment microbial communities from Yellowstone Lake, YNP, Wyoming, USA - YL17G14_18 | ecosystem: Environmental > Aquatic > Freshwater > Lake > Sediment | place: USA: Wyoming | collected... | reverse complement strand
GATTGGAGGACAACAACGGCCTTTCACACCCAGCGTCCCTGCGCCTCTGCGCGAGACATAATTCTTTGGGTTTCAATAACTTACGATGCATACCTTCAGAAATCTTTGCGAGAAAGCAAGATTTGAACAGGTAGTGGTACAAATTCAGTATGCCGTCTTTCCTTGCCCATTCGTGCGATCTGTGTGATTCGTTGTTTCCAAGTCTCTCTGCGGCTGGAAGCTCGGTCAGACGTTCGGGGTGGGCGAGCGATTCGCCGGGCCGGCCATGGCGGCGTATTCGTCGATCAGCCGTCCGAACAGGGTGACGCGTCGGCCGGCAGCCTCCAGCGAGCCATTGACACCGACCGCGATCTCGAATTCCTCCGAGGCGTGCGGGTCTCCGTTCTTGAACGGGATGGTCATCGTGAGCAGCCGGGCCGCCTCCGGCGGCGGAGGGCCGGCGGCGCGCCAGACTTCGGTGTCGATGCGGCCGTCCTCGTACGTCGTTTTCAAACTGACCCAGGCGAAATCCATCTTGCCGGCGGCGTCACAGACGGCCTTCCACCATTGGCTCGTATTGCGGATATCCCTGAACTGCAACTCCAGGAGCTCGAAGACCTTTCTCTCATCGCGCTCCCGGCAGGCGCGGCCGTGTTTCGCCTTGAGGCGATGCAGCGTCTCGTGCAGCCGGACGACGCCGACGGCACGGAACAGGAGCAGGACCATCAGCAGGACGCCGCCGAACACGACCAGCGCGCTGACGCTGTCGCTGACGAGCATGCTGCACAGCCCGATTCCGGCGGCGAGCAGGGTCGCGGCGTAGATGATCATGACCGCCCGCCGTTGGTTCAGGCCGAGCTCGAGCAGCCGATGATGGAAGTGGCTGCGGTCCGGCGCGAAGAGGGAGCGGCGCTCCAGGAACCGGCGGAGCATCGAGAACAGGGTATCGAAGATCGGGATTCCGAGCGCCAGGGCCGGCAGGGCCAGGCCGACGAGGGCGGCCGATTTCGAGACGCACATGATGCTGGCGGCGGCGATGGTGAAGCCGATGAACAGGCTGCCGCAGTCGCCCATGAACACCTTGGCCGGATTGAAGTTGAAGAACAGAAAGCCGGAGAGGCCGCCCAGCAGGGCCAGCGAGAAGACAGCCATCATGATGTCGTTGCTCTGGGCCAGACCGGTGTGAATCGTGCTGCCGTAGATGGCGAAGACGGCGATCACGCCGCAGGCTACGGCGGCGATCCCGGCGGCCAGGCCGTCGAGACCATCGCTCATATTGACGGCGTTCGTCACTCCGACGATCCACAGCAGGGTGATCGGGATGCCCAGCCAGCCCAACGAGAGCGCAGCGCCCTCGCCGAGCCCGATACTGTCGATCCTCACACCCGCAAGGCACAGCGCCCCAGCTCCGAGCAGCTCCGCCACGAATTTGAATCGGGCGGGCAGCCCGCGCAGGTCATCGATGAGGCCGACGAGGAAGACGCACGTCGCGGAGCACAGCAGCGTGACGACCTGGAGCCTCACCGCCCGGAACTGCCCGCCGATCGCATTGTTCAGGAACAGCAGGGAGACGATAAGGCACACGGCCGACAGGTAGATTGCGATGCCGCCGATGCGGGGCACGGGCCGGGTGTGGATGCTGCGGACGCCCGGCTTGTCCACGGCCCCGATCCGCCGAGCCAGCCAGATCACCAGAGGCGTCGCGATCAGCGCCAGGTACGCCGAGCCGAAATAGACGCAAATGTAGGTTCGCACACTCCCCTCCGAATCGGAGATGGCCTGCAGCCTATCCGCAAATGAGCTTGTCAATCGTCTTGGCGAGCGACGTTTCCTCTGAAGTCTGGTCGCCTTTGCCGGGGCGAGGGCCGATGTCGCCTGGCAGTTCCCTCCCCGTCGGTTTGCCGCCGCCGGAGCCGTAGTCGCCATAGGACAGGCTGTACAAGCTGTAGTGACTGTACCTCGCATTCCGCTTGGAAACATCGTTCACCACGACCCCGGCAAGTCTCGCACCCACCGTCAGCAGGGCATCTCGCGCCCGCTGGGCGGGGATCCGGGTCGATTTTTCCGCCCGCAGAACGAGCAGGGTCAAGTCGCAATAGGCTGCAAGGATCTGGGCATCCGTCACTTCGCCGACGGGCGACGAGTCGACCAGGATGCGGTCGTACGTCTTCTTGAGCTGCTCGAGCGTGCCTGCGAATGCCTGGCTGTTGAGCAGCTCCGATGGATTTCGCACGCTCCGGCCGGCGGGCAGCACCTTGAGTCCCGAGACCTCCGTGAGCCGGATGGTCTGTTCCAGGGTCGCCGTTCCAGCGAGCACGTCGGCGAATCCCTGGCTATCTCCATTGATCGAGAAGACCCGATGCTGCATGGGCTTACGCAGATCGGCGTCGAGGATGAGCGTCTTCTGCCCGGCCTGGGCCATGGCGATGCCGAGATTGCTGACGAGGGTCGTCTTGCCCTCGAGCTGGCCCGGCGACGTCACCAGGATCGTCATCGCCTGCTCCCGGGGCATCCCGAAGAGCAGCGCGGTGCGGATCGCCCGGTACGCCTCCGACTCGCGGGACTCGGGGGCAAACCGCAGCCTCTGCGCGCGGCTGGCCAGCCCGTGCTTGGCGATGGACGGCACCGCTCCGAGCACCCGAACGCCGAGCATTGCCGTGATCTCGTCCGCCGACCGCACTCTCTGGTCTCGCCAGTCCCGCAGAAGGGCCAGTCCGGCGCCCGCCATCAGGCCCAGCACCAGCGCGATCCCAATCACCCGGAGCATCTGCGGCGAAGACGGCTTCATCGCCGGCACCGCCTGCTCCAGCACGTGAATGTTCAGTCCCTCGAAGGGCGCGTTGAGGTCCAGAGCATTGATCTGTTTCAGTAGCGTATCGCAGAAGGTCTCGATCATCTCGCACTCGGACAGGAGTAACGCGTACTCCGCATCCTGACCACTGAGGTTCTGGACCTTGGCGAACTCCTTATCGTACATATCCGAGAGTTGTTTCTCCCGTGCGCGGGCATCTTCCGAAACAGTCTTGGCCAGGGCGATCTGCTTGCGGACGAAGGCGCCGTCGAGCTCGGCCATCCTCTTGGTGAGCTGGGCTTCCTTGCTCTTGAGCAGAGTCGCTTCCTGCATCGACCCTCTGGCCGAGAGCTGCTCAAGCTGCAACCCGGTAACGAGCAATTCCTCCGCCAGCCGCGATCTCTCGGCATCGTCCGGAGAGACGCCGCCGGACGCTCGACGGCCGTAGACGTACTGCCGAAGCGCGTCCGGATCCATTTCAAACCGCTTGAGTCCTTCGTAGTAGGAGTCCTGCTGTATCGTATTCAGGCGGGCGGTCACGAGCTCCTGTTTGACCAGGTCAAGCGTCTTGGAGACGAGCCCCCCCCGTATGCTCTCGACGACTTGGGGATTCCTCTGCTCGAACACCACGCGCTGTGTGCGCTTCGTTTGCAGCTCCTGATACCGTTTCTCCAACTGGGCATTGAGGTCCTTGAGCAGGTCGGCCGTGCTGACCTGCCTGTTCGCCTCGTGCCACCCGACGTAGGCCCGCACGACCGCGTTGACGATCTGGGCGGCGTCTTCGGGGTACGCGGACTTTGCAGTGACGCTGACGATGTCGGTGTTCTTGCCGACGGAGGTGGAAAGCGTCCGGATCACCGCTTCCACCGGATAATCGATGCCCCTGAGCGTGGGGAGCGTGAGCACATTCGGGTCCCTCAGGGCCGCCGCGATGATGGCGCGGCTTGCGATCATGCTCGCCTGCGTCTGAAGGTAGTTGCTCGACGTGCTGCCCACCGGCTGCGGGACCTCGGAGCGGGGCAGCAGGCCGGGCTTCTCGACCAGGATTCGCGACGTGCTTTCGTACAGCGGCGTGGTCCTTTGGAGATAGAGCCAGGCCCCTGCCGAGGCCGCGATGAGGGAGAGCAGAATGAGCCAGCGGCCTCGCCAGATGATCTGGAACAGGCTGTCGCCCCCGACGCCGCCGTACGTCATCGGTCCAGGGTACGCCAAGCCCGCATTCTGGCCGTTGTCGCCCATGTCCAATTCATGTGTGCCGTTATTCACAGGTTTTCTCCATATGGGGCATTCCCGACCGCTTTACGGCAGACTCCGTCCCCGTCGGTGTACATTGACGCAAGCTTCGCAGGCGCCACGCGGCACCCCTGATGCACTGTCGTCATCCGCGTCCCTGCGGGCATGCAGCGCGGTTCCAACACAGACAGGCTCTTCTATGCCAACCCATCAGCCTGCCTGGCGTGCAGGAACACGCCACTGAGAGCGATCACGGTGAGGAAATGCACGGGCAGCGGTAGCGGCGCAACGACGGCGCAGACAGAGTCCCCGGAGGATTCTCCAAACAGCGAAGTTCCATCGAAGTCGCCAAAGCCATCTGTACCTACCACTGCTCATGGTTTCCTCATAACCGTGAGCGGCAGTTGAAGACGAGCTCTCCTGCCTCTATCGGGCCAGTGGAAAGCGCTTCTGGGCCTGTCGGCTGTCGTTGCCGTAGCGGCTCAGGACTCCTGCCATCCGCGAAGGGAAGTGAGAAAGGACTTGACTTTTTGCGGGCAAAAAGCAATAGTCTCTGTATCCGCCAAAGGTGCAGACATTGCGCCTTCGGATGGACCGGGTGGGTCAGCGCTGCTTGACAAGGCTGTGCTGCTGACCCGCCCCTTTCTCTGTGTCCCGGTCATATGCGCAGGACATCGAAATCATCGATTCTGTGTAAAAGCGCTTTCCGAGATCCCTAGTGCCTCCAACCTTATCCAACCACTCTCCCCGGAGACATCCCCGGGGCCTTCATCCACAGCATCCGTAGCCTGAGATAGACGAGCCACGCGAGCAGCTCCCCGGCGTCCACGCCACCTTGGCCGGGTCCACCTATAGAGCGCGCCCGCCCAGCGATCCGCACAGCGGGTCCTTCTACGAGATTTTGATCACCTGCCTCAGTATTGCCGGCGGCGCTGAGCCGAGTCAATGCTCAGGTCAAATCAAGAAGAGGCCTGTCCCCTTACTCTCATGGCCAGACCCATCACCGTTCGGACAATTGAGCCGCCTCCCTGCACGCACGTCATTACCTGCGTGTGTCCACCAATCCTCGATCCAGAAACCGTTATTCTACTAGTTTTGACCGGGGAATGCAATACGTATAAATACGTATTTTTCTCAGAATTTCTGTCCCGGGGCGCGAGTGTCGCCATGCACTAAGTGTCGCTGGTCAAGACACTTACGACATTCTCTCGGGCAGGTACACGGCTGCCAGCCCTCTGTGCCCTGGAACTCCTAACAGAATGAGCATTGCACAGCCCATGAGACCAAATGATGATCAACAACTGATATTAAAGGACTTATGATGCTGGCGTATTGCAGTGTGCAGGATCACCACTGATGAAGCCATATGGGAAATAGGCTCTCAAAGCTGTCTTCCACCAACTCCCACCACAGCCTGGGACAGGGGAACGGAATACCCATCCATGTGCCCATATCGCCTCAGATCGCAGGACTCCCGTGAACGAACAAGCCAGATCATTGGCCAGTTCGCTCTATACGGACATCCGTTTTCGCAATATCCTTGATCGCCGTTGGTGGTGGCAGCAACGATGATGTTCTCAACCAGCACCAGTGAGGCAATCGCTGCACCAATGGGGGTGCCAGTCACCACGACACGATTGGAAATGCAGAACCCATTGAACGGTATCATTCCCAGCAAGAGATTCTCGGAATGGCCCGGTGGGGGCATCATCGGCGTCGGTGCGGGAGGCAAGGCGGGCGCGGCGGCAACGGGCTTCTGGCCCGGGAGCATGGGCGTGCGGGCGAGGACCTTCAGCGCCGGCTTTTGCACGCCGAACTGGTCCATCGGGAAATTCACGAAACCCAGTGCCAGCGCGGGCGAACCGTCCTCCACGCGGTAGTCGCCCTTGGCGGGATCGACGAACTGCGCGTCCGCTACGATGGAATGCTCGTCGCGGCCGCTCTGTTTTTGCAGACGAGCGGCGGGTGCGGTCTCCTTGCCCTCCTTGTGCATCAGGTTGTAGTCCATGTCCTGACCCCAGGGCGGGGCAGGCATCAGGGCGGGGCGGTAGTCGCGCCAGACGATGTTGCGCCGGAAGATGTCGCCGCTCGCGGCATACCAGACGTGCGGGTGGAGGCCCGAGTCGACCATGATATTGTTCTCGACGATGCGCCCGTAGCCCTCGCGGTTCTTGATACCGCCCCGCAGGCAGAGATCGTTCGTGATGACGTAGTATGAGGAGCCATCGTCGAGGTCGATGTCCCAGCCATGGTCGCAGCGCCAGCGATTGTTCCGCAGGATGACGGGCTTGACCGCGTCGAGCCGCGGCAGTTCCGGCGCCTGCTGCACCCAGGCGTTGACTTCGGCGGTGCTGGGCCGCCAGTAGCGGTCGCGGCCCCAGGAGTTGAACAATGGGTTGCGTGCCGCCTGTGGGTCACCGACAAAGCAAATGCCGCTGGCCCCCGCCTTGACGATTCAATTGTCTCTATGGTCCGCAGAGTCAAGTTCGCCGGACTGGCCGGCACATCAAACTTGTCGACAGGATCAGGCTTTTGCGGATCGAATCCACTGAAGTCGTCCACGATGTGCATGGCCAGGCCTCCGACGTCCACTCACGATCCTTCAGGCGAACTTCGCCTCCGCCGGCGATGGCAGGTGTCCGGACATTCGCGGCCAGCACGCGCGTTGCGAGTTCCCCGCGTCGGGTCCGGATTTGCTCCAGCATCAGCCGGCGCAGTTCGGCCTTGATCGTCGTCACCGATTCCCCGCAGGGATCTCCCAGCGTCACCGTCACCCGGTAATTGCCCTCCGGCAGCTTGACGGAGAAGTAGAAGGGTTTGTCGCTCATACAGAAATCTCTCGTCAATGCATCTGAGCCGCACCAGCCGACTACTGGCCGCCGATCAGGGTCGTGTAACTCGCGGTGTCGAGCGTAAATTGGGTTGTGCCGCTGGTAGCCGGGATGCGATCGCCCTCTTTCATGCCGCGCTGGCTGTCGGTGACATAGACTCGTAGCTCTCTCAGGTTGGCCGGCAGACCGGTGAGGGTGGCCGGGCGCGCGGCGCCGTTGTTGACCAGGTGCACGGCGTAAACGCCATTGGCAATGTCGCCAAACGCGACGCAGGCCACCGCAGACCCGTCGCAGGTAACAGGCAGGTAGAACGATCCGGCCGGGGTAGAGCCGAGCTGCTTGAGGTTCCAGAACCGCTGGGTTGGCTGGGGAGGCTGATTCTCCCCGCCGCCCCCGCCGCTTCGACCGCCCGGGCTGCCGCCCTGGAGCGCCCAGGATGGCGGCGCCCAGATGCTGATGATGAAGGGGATCTTCCGTTGCGCGAGCTTCTGAGCCATTTCCATCGACTGACGGACGTTCTGGTTGATCTGTCCGGCCTTGGCCGCCTCAATGGGGTCGGTGTTTTCGTCGGGCTGCCAGACGTTCCAGGGCATGGCGACGCGCCCCCAGGCAACCCGCAGGTTTTCCAGGTTGTACTCGATCACCGGTGGATCGCTGGTGGGATTTTGCAGGCGGAAGTTCCCGCCTATCCCTGCAAACGTCCGGCCGGGTTTCGTAACATCGAGCGTGAGTGTGATCGGTTTGTTGTCGATTTCCCCGGCAGGTTTCGGAGTTGGGCCGGGACTCGCCGGCTGACTGAAAGCCTTGGAGCATAGACAAATCAAAACACACATCGCGGCAAGAATAGAATGTCGTAAAATGGTCATGGCAGTACTCCTATCTACTTTTGCAGCCCGGCAAACGGATCGTTCTTCGCATCCCACGTGCCGCCCTGCGCCAGCACCGGATAGACCGCGGCGGGAAAACACAGGCTCTGATAGACGGTGAACTCGTTCCATTGAATGGAAGGCAGATTGTCGATGTATTGACGTTCGCGAGCCAGCGTGTTCACCGCAGGAACCGATACCCCCCGGCCGCGTCCGCCCGGTCCGAAGATGAGAATCCCCGGCCGGGGTCCCCAGCCCTTCTCCTTGGTGTAGGCGGACTCCCGATCGTGGGGATTATGGACGCGATTGAAGCCAATGCCGCAGACATAACACTTGCCGATGGGGTTGAGACCTTGGACATAATCCATGAGCTGGCTCGCGGCGTCGATGTATTTCTGCTCCTTCGTCAAGGCCCACTGCAAAAGACAGGGATAAGCATACTGTCCTTGGGCGACGTTGCTGCCCCACCATCGCAGATTCATCGGGGTGCCGACCGGGTAGGCGTTGGCTTCGAGGTATCCGATCTCTTTGTCCGCGGCGGCTTTGATCGCCGCCTTGAACCGTTCCGCGACGGCCGGATCGGTCGGCCTGGTCTTCTCAATGACATAGGAGAAGAAGAAAGAGGCCAGCCACCCGTCTCGACCACGGCCGCCCCGGGCTCCGGCGAACGATTCCGGTGCGCCGTTGTAGGTGTCGGCATACGCACCGGCACTATCGGCCAGGTCCTTCACCATCTGGTGGGCGGATTCGTCCCCGGTCAGCAGATACTTCTAGACCGCATAGTAGAGCTTGTGCGCGGGGCAAATCTGATCGCCGGCGGCCTCGGTCACGAACTTGTTGATAGCCAGCACGGGCTGGTCGTTGAGTTTCCAGGCCGATACGTCACCCGCGTTGACTTCATCCGCCTGGATGATGGTGCTCTTGAAATAGGCCACCAGGACGTTGTTCGACGCCATCTACACGGGCACCGAGACCCGCAACGCCGAGTTCGGCCAGCGTCTCCAATCGTACCAGAGCTATCTCCAGACGCAGTATTTCAACAACATCAAGCCGGGCGGCAACCAGGGCGGCTGGATCGACGGGGGCGGCGACGCGCGTTACGCCGAGCAGTTCTGGGACACCTTCTTTGCGAAAGTCCCGGAGATCGTGTTGTTCAACTCCATGCAGATCATGCGCGGACTGGCCGGCGGCAATCGCACGTTCATCGTCCAGAACTTCCGGGCGCAGCCCGTGAGCACGCGCATCTGGGTCACCGGCGCCACCCGAATTCGCAACCTCCTGACCGACGAGACCCTCGCCGGGTCCCAGGGCGGTGGCGGTGGACGGGCCGGGCGAGGCAACTTTGGAGGGCCCAGCGGCACCTCCTTCGAGGTGACGGTTCCGGGCCATTCGTTCCGCGTGTTTGCCGCCGAGTAGCCGTCAATCGCACTGGTATATCCTGCAACTACAGATGCCAAAAGACCGCATCGACGGCCAGCGGGTATTGTGACAGGTTTCGTCGCCGCTGGGCCGACGTCCGGGCATGCAACGGCCCTCGGTGAGGATGCTGTCGCGTACAGCATTCTCCGTGTGTCGGCGGTTCCACTTGTGGAAGCGAGCACAGTTTTCAGGTGGGCCTGTGTGAATTGACCACTAACCGCAAAAACAACGACAGGTAGCGGACATCCTCATCGTAGGGATTGATTGGATTCTTGGGGCTACTCATGTCTCATGCCGGGTGTCCCAAACAAGCTCACGGCCTGCCAATTCTCGCCTCGATTATTGTCGCTGGATACATCCATCAATTCAATGGTGTATCCGGTTCCTCGGGCCGTTTGGGGCCAGGGAGCGGCCGATGCGTAGTCGACCCTGTCGACGACCTTGTTCTGTGCGTCTAAGAGACGAACGGATTCCCCTTCACTGCCCAGTCCAAACACGAAATTTCCCAGCAGGTTTTTGACGTGGGGATGGACGGCCTTGAATTTGATTCTGTCTCGACACAATACCAGGTAGCTGTCAGGCCAAAATACGGTCTCCGGAGGAAATGCATATGCGTGTCCCGCTCCATCGGTGAACTGCCATCCCGTCAGGTCGACGGCCGTGGCGGTACGATTGTACAGTTCAATCCAGTCATCACTGTCCGCCTCGGGGGCGGACTTGAAGTTGATTTCCGTGATGACGATCGGATCTGCGATGGTCGTGGTATCCGCATCAAGAAAGGCTGTGAGTTGAGCGTCGCCGGCAAGTGTGATCTCGATGTCAGGCGTATCGACCCGCCTCGTTTGAGCCACGGCAAAGGTTTCGCCTGCCAAGGAACAGTCGAAGCTGATGTCAGACCTGTCTCCTCTGGTCTGATGGACCTCTACGGCTAAGGTATTGACGCCGGATTTCAAGTGAGCGGGAGAGACTTGAAACTCCGTAAAGACATTTTCATCAGCAATCGTCTGAGATGCCGTGGTCGCGTAATAAATGCGTCCCGATGGCATGTTGACGCGTGCGATTTCCTGGCCATTCAGATAGGCCACAGCCCCGTCATCCACCAGCAGAGAAATCGACAACGAGCGGAAACGTGCGACATCGGTCAGCTCAAATGACTTGCGAAAATAGGTGGTGATTTGCCTGTTGCCCGCATCCCCGCCGGTGCCGATCACCGTGGCTTCGTCCCCATCGCCAAAGCCGAGTTGGGCCGGGCCGGAGGACCATGCCGTATCGTCATAACCTAGCTGCTGCCATTCAGTGCCAAGATCCGCGCCAATGTCCGAGTATCTCCAGACGGATCCCGTGGCCACAATGCTCTCCAAGGGGACCACAATGCCCTGGGCTTCCCAATGCGAAAAGGTATACCCCAACCTGGGTGTCGCGCGTGCGACGATGGGAATATCGTTGAAGTAGGTCCCACGGAATCCGTCGGGGAGTCGCTTGCCGTTGATTTGAAGCACGGCGGAATCCGGGACATGCAGATGGAGGCTGATCTCAGAAGTCCCACTCAATCCAAAGTGGTCGAGAACATGGCGTGTAGTAGCGGCGGGCCGTTGAACGGCAAAGCGTCGCATCTGCTCGATATTCTGTTCCCAGCGTGCCACGGAGTTGAATGTCGGACTCATCCAGGTCTCCAGGGCATCGGGATCTTTCTGCCCTCCCCATTTGGTTATATGCCGCGGAATCTCGGGGGCCAGTCGCTCCTGGAACCGATCGATGAATTCCACCAGACGTTCGGGATGGAAGGTTGTATTCATGTGGTAGGCATAACGCTGTATGAACTCATTGCGAAAGCCTTCATTCTTCAGAAGGTTTCTGAATAAGCGTGTGGACCATTCCGGATTGGGCCAGCCCGGCCCAGAGTTCGTGGTCGTTTTTTCGATCATGTCCTCTCCGACCGACCACAGCGTGAAGCATTGATCCATGTCATAGTTGATCCATCGCCACCGCGCGAGAGGCCCCGAGTTCGCCCGCCAGAATTTGATATTGTTGCCCGGCCAATCCCTCTCCGCCAGGTAGATGTGGCCGATCTGGTAATCGATATATTGATCGATGTCAATTTGGGCCCTGACGACCTCATAGTGCTTGGGATCGGCCATGCTATGGTTGTTGGCATAGTCCACCATCGCCGCGTAGCCGGCATTGGTCCCCGTGATAACACTGCCACTGCCTTCCAGCAGATTCACTTCATCCGGGTCAATGCCGAAATTTTGGGCGACGTAGTGCTCACTGATCTTCTCGCGAATATTGTGGATGCCCCAGTATCGACCGTTGAGGAAGAGGACCGCCGGACGGTAGGCCTGAACGTCAACGTCCATGTGTTCTACCAGAACCGTTTGTGACAGGGCATCACGGAACATGGTGAATACCTGATCATCTGCCGAGCTTCTCAGGATGAAGGATTCAAAACGGTCGATATCCTTGTCTGGAAAGAGTTGATACTGAAATGATCCCTTGCCATACGCTGTGCGCGCGAACAGTGCCAAAGATTTCTGAGGAAATCTGTGACGCGAACAACCGCCGAAGATCTGCACGCCGGCCTACTGGTTGAAGCCCAGAGCCCCATCCATTTCATACAGCTCGATATTCACCGGCCGTTCCCAATCCTGCTTCAGATTGCGGATGGCGCTGTCACAGTAGCCGCTCCTTCCGTGGGTACCGGTCACGTAAATCCCACGTTCGTCGCTGAAGAAATCATTCGGATCCGTGACAATCGAGATAAAGGGAAGATGGATCGGCTCATCGATGAAATAGGTATGCGTGACAACATCACTGGGTGCAAAACCGTGCTTGTAGCCGATGGCGCGGACCGCGGTCGTGGCATTAAGGGCAATCGGAGCCTGATAGCGTAGGGCGCTGTCATCCGGCGGTGTGCCGTCGAGGGAGTAGTAGATATCGATCTGCTCGGAATTCTGGAAGGAGAGCACCTGAGCCCCCTGGAAAAATCCTCCGGTAATTGAGAAGACCGGTTGTGGCGTCACCCCTACGCTATGTCGAGGGTCATTGACTGACCCGGGGCTGGGCGGGCTGAAGAAGCTCCATTGATTCACATCGTTTGCCAGACGCCCGTACGACATGTCATCCTGTCGCGCACCGAAGCTCAGCGTTTCCACGAGAACACCCTCCGGCGTGTACAGGCCGAGTTGCTCCCCTCCTTTGCTCAGTTTGAAACTCGTGTGGAGTCCGGTATTGCGACCGTCGGCCCACAAGAGAAGAAAGCCGGCTCCAGGAATCAGGGTTCCGTCCGGGATCTGCCACTTCAACGGCTCATCCAGGTTATCCGTCACGTAGTAGCCGCTCAGGTCCATTGCTCCATGGGCAGTGTTGTATAGCTCGATCCAGTCAGAGTATTCTCCAAACTCGGGATCCCTGTTCGCCGTTTGGTTGGATGCGAGAAACTCATTGATAAGGATCTCAGGCGATTGACCCCGCGTCGTCGCATGAAGAATGAGAAGAACAAGCAAGCTTAAAGCGAATCGTGCATATGTATTCAAACCCAATGCTCCTTTTAGGACACACACGAGTGAACGGTGACATCGCCACAAGGACGTTGCATGGGGTCAAGCCGCCACATCACCCTGACCAACTCTGTCAGACCCGGGCATACGACTGCCGGACCTGAATAATCTATTATACCCGTTTGAGGGCTAAAAACATAGCGCCGTGTCCAGTGAGCGAGTGTCGTGATATGTAGCCGGACAGAATCTACCGCTACAATCAAATCCCGGCTACTGTGGTTGGCCCGCCGGACTTGGACAAGTCTAATTGGGACAAAGACCTCTATGCAAAGCTGGAGCAGTTATACCGCCAGGCATTCGACCCGATGAGATACACGTCTGTGCCACCGGCGGGCGCGAGTGACACCGCCACATCGGCCTGAAGCGAGCCGGCGGTCCCTCTATTCAGCCCGTTCGGGGTGCCTACCACGATCACTCGATGCGCCGTTTCCCCTGCAGGAGGGTAACTGTTCAATAAGTCCGCTGCCCCCCTGTCAAGGGCAACCGCCGGCCACACTCATCTGCTTTGGCAATGGCTCGCTGGACATGGAAGCTGCGCCCAACGGCGAGCTTTGCGATGGCTCGCGCCCCCAGAACCGGCATGCCGCCCTTCGAGGAGCCGACGAGAGTCATTTCTTCTGAGGCACAAAAGGAAATAGCACTCGCAACTCGTCCTGTGTCGGCCGCCGTCCGTACTCACAGACCTCGAAGGCCTCCGCGTGCCGGACCTTCTTACCCGCTTCCTCGCCGTACAGCTCGATCAGTTTGTCACGATACTGGTTGGCAACGTCCACGTGCTGCTGCCGGAGCCAGCCCTTGTGCAGTTGTTCTTGCCGGGCCTTCAAATCGGTCTGGTCCCGGGGAATCTCGCTCGCACTGCCGCCGCAGCCCCCCTCGATGAATTGTGACACAAGCGTTGCCATCGCGTCCAGTTTTCGCTCGATCACTGAATCGATGGAGACGACAATGTCCGGGCGAAACGGATTTGGCCTCTGAAACCCGTCGGACGCATAAAGGAATACCGGGTTCTTCCTTATCGCGGGTACGTCAGGGCAGAAGAACGGCACGGTGACCATGTACGCCGCGTCCTGGACCAGGATGCCTGTGTAACGATGGTCGGGATGATAGTCGTTCGGCCGATGGGTGATCACGATATCAGCGTTCCAGTGGCGGATCAGCCGGGTGAACGTCCGCCGATTCTCCAGCGTGGGCTCGATCTCGCCGTCGTGGATGTCGAGCACTTGGACCGCATTGCCCATGATCCTGGCGGCCTCCTGGACTTCCGCCGTTCGACGCCGGGCCAGTGGACCGCCGGCCATCTGCCAATGGCCGATGTCGCCGTTCGTGGCCGAAACGAATTTCACATGATGGCCCAGTTCGCTCCATAGACATGCTGTGCCGCCGGCGTAAACCTCGCAATCATCGGGATGGGCTCCGAAGGCGATGATCCGCAGCTTGCCGTCTTCCGGCGGCGCTTTCTCCACGGCTGTCACAGCCATCGCCAACCCTGTTGACGTGACAACATCTGCGGCGGCGGATGTCTCCATCCCCAGCCGTGCGACACCGAGCGAACCCGCCAAAGCGAGCCCGCAAACGACTCCACACAAATACCATCGCCATCGGTTCATCAGACTTTCTCCTTTCTCAACGGTCGGCCACTACCCATGTCTGATCTCACTCACGGACGGACTGGAAACGCCATTCATCCACCGGACCACAAAGAACCCATTCGCAAGACACACGTCGCATAAGATTGTAACAGAACGTCACGACATCGGCTACGGCCACCCCTACGAGAATTGATTATTGATAATTGATGATGGATGATTGAGATGTAGGGGCGAAACATGTTTCGCCCGCATGGGCCTTCCGCCTCAATAATCAATCATCAACAATCGATCATCCATCATGTTTCGCCTTCAGGCGGCTCAACCCGCAGCAGGTGTGCTGAACGAATCAGCAGACACAAAGGGCCGGCGGCCCCGTCTCCCACCGGCCCTTGTTTCTTCGTGGCGAGGGCATCCTGGGTTCCCAAACGCGATACGTCGCGTTTGGGGTCCCCTGCCCTT
>Ga0315296_10002805_pt1 | contig 14725 bp, 14 predicted proteins | sample YL17G14_18_MG_FD_203921 | JGI IMG/M metagenome (GOLD analysis project Ga0315296, IMG submission 203921) | Sediment microbial communities from Yellowstone Lake, YNP, Wyoming, USA - YL17G14_18 | ecosystem: Environmental > Aquatic > Freshwater > Lake > Sediment | place: USA: Wyoming | collected... | reverse complement strand
AAGGCTCTGTCATGAAAGGCTGTTTGAGTCCGCGTCTGATAGTTCGGGTCAAGGAAGAGCCACAGCAACTGTTCGTCGTAAGCCTTAGACGCTAAGTCAGGCGTGCCTGCTTGCTCTACTTGTTCCCATGCCTTCTCCGCGACTTTCTTATAATAGTCAATTGTGTCGCGTCTGCAATATCCGCGCAGTTTCTCTTCGACCGTATCTCTCAGGACTATTATTGTTTCTGCAAGTCTCTCCTCGTCAAGGGTTCCGCCCTCCTTGAGTGTGTGGAGAAAATCAATCTCGTAATATCTGAGAGGTGTTTCTTTTGTTCCAGTCTTGTTCTGGAATGGCGGCATGATTTTCAGTTTGATTGAAGGCGTTGTGGATTCCACCCACACGGCTCTTTTCTGCAGGAGACTGTAGAGGATCTCTGTGACTATTCTCGTCGGTTTCACGTCGAGAAGATAAGATGCTTCTACTGCTGTCAAGCCACGTCTCATCCCCAGGGTCTCCATGCTGATTGTCGGCATCAGATACGCCCTCTTGCGGATTGCCAACACAGCTGCAACCGCGATAATGATCAAAATCAAGACCACGAAAAGCAAAGGTCCGTATTGTTCAAGAAAAGCGATCAAGCCCGTTGCTCGTGTTTCATAGTTTTGCACGTATTCTTTTGGAAAAGAAACGCCAACTGGGTACTGCTCATCGGGCGCAAGGTCTTGCTTTTCAAAGAACACTGCCCACTCGCCGTCATCCTGTTGTGTGCTGTTCCAGTTTGCGCCTTCCAACGTTTTCACTTGTTCAATCGTGACATTTGGAGGCAACACAATCAGCACTCGAAGGTCATTCATGCTTGCCTGCGTCCACCACATCGGGATGAACTTCATGCCCACATTGCCCTGATTCATCGTGTCCAAGTATATCATGTGGGCAACGTTCGTCATCACTGTGAACCAGACGGTCTGTCCTACAGTCAGGGGTGTGTGAAGAACGACTTTGACATGGGTGCTGTCGCCATAGCTTGTGTCAAGCGGGTTGCCGTATTGATCCGTGGCTTCGCCTATCGTAAAGTCAGAGTTGGGTTGGGCGATGGTCACGTAGGTTATGTTGTCGCCGGAATCCAACGTCAGGCTTATGTTGTAGAAAAGATCGATTCTTCCGTCTTGTTTTATCCATATTTTCACCCATTCCTGTTTAAGATGATAGGTTCCGCTCCACGCCGCTGAAGCAGGAAGTGCAAGCGTTGTCAAAAACAAAGCGAACATTATCGTAGCCAGAAGAAGGTGGTTTTTCACCATTTGGGTTCCTCAGTCACCTCAAAGGTGTGTCCACAGTAGGGGCACGTTGCGTAGGGCACGCCTGACACCATTTTAATGTCGCGGGCATCAACTGAAGCTGAACAGTTGGGGCATTTGAGGGGAACTGTTTTCATTTCTCCTGAAACTTCAAGCGTCTGGATTATTGTTTTTGGTTTTCGGGTTATGTAATAGGCTATTCCAAAAGCAGCGACAAACATCAGAATGGCAGTTGCCAGTCTTGTCACGCTGTCCTGAACCGTAGATGCCACAGCAAATATGATGCCAAAAAACAAGAGAATGGCAACTGCGATTGCGCCTAGAATTGTTTTGAAGTCCACGATAGGTTTGGTGCAAACTCGAGTAATTTAACCTTGTCCCGACATGAAACACGGATGCTTTGCATAATTCTATATTTCTAAAATGGGATTTTCAACTTCAGTTAGCCTGAGGGAGTGATAGAAGATGGCGAAGAGAAAAGGTGAGAAATACAAGTGTGAAGAATGTGGGCTTGTCGTCGTAGTTGACGAAGCCTGCGGATGTTCTGAATGTGACCTGGTTTGTTGCGGCGCTCCAATGAAGCCAGTGAAAGGGGCTAAGCCCAAGGCCAAGAAATAACTTGGACGTCTTAGTCTGCTAGCGATCCACAGCGGAAAAAGAAAAAAGGATATTTGGAACTAAGCTTTGCTTTGGCGTAGTTTTTGGTCGAAGACGGTGCGTAGCAGCGAAATCGGCAGATATCCGTTGGCGGTTATGGTGTCGTGGAAGAGCTTTTCGTCGAATTTGCTGCCCATTTTCTGTTTCATTTCTTTCTTTAACTGCAGGATGAGGTGTTTTCCAAGCAAATACGAAAGCGGGTAGCCCGGCGTTTGGGTGTATCTTCTGACCTCGGCGACAGCGCCTTCTTGCGACAGCGCGGCTTCTTTCATGAGCATTTGCACAGCCTCTTCGAAGCTCATCTCGCCTCTTGAGAGTTTCACGTCTACAATGATTCGAACAGCGCGCCAAATAGCGTCGTTGACCTGTATCAGTTTTGATTCCGTGTCTTTTATGAAGCCTTTTTCAGCCATCATCTGTTCACAGTAATGCGCCCACCCTTCAACTGTCTCGGTGCCGTCGGCAAGTAGGCGAACTACGCTTGCGTGGTTTGAGACTGCGCCCTGCAGGAAATGCCCTGGGTAGGCTTCATGAACCGCCGTGTTCTTGAGCGAGTGGTAGTTCAGGTGCTTGCCCAAGTTCGCCATTTCCTTTGGTCGAGTTACGATGTATACACCTATTTGGGGCTTGTCATACTTGGCAGGCATCATCATGGCTGCAAAGGGAATCACAGGTGCAAGGAATAACGGTGTCTCCTTGACTACTAGCTTGTCTTCAGGATGAACGGTGGCTAGGTTGTTCTTTTCTATAAAGCGTCGTGCTTCCTCCATCGCGTCTTCGGTGGCCTTCAAAGCCTCTTCGAAGGTTTTAGGGGCGTTGCTCTCCATTTTCTTCATGATTTCTTCGTCTGATTTTTCAGGCGCTATTTGCCGTGCTAGTCGTCCTCTTTCGGCTTTCAGCTCTTTCAGGTATTTTTCGCCGAGCTGCAAAATCTCGTCTGGAGTCATGCCTAGGTCTCGTAGTTTGATGAGTTTTTCGAATTTTTCCTTGCCCAAGACCCATTTCTCAGTAGTTCTGGGCAAGAGGCTGTTGAGCCATTCCATGTGTGCTTTCAATGCTGGTTGGAGGTTTTCAACTGCTTTGCTGAGCCTTTCGTAGACCTTGTCTGAAACTTTGCCCTTGGCCACGTACAACACAAACTGGAACAGTCCTCCTATGCTTTGGGCTGATTCGATGGCAATTTCCGTCCAGAGTTTCACCGGTTTTGATTTTTCGAATCTGGAGTGGAATTGCTCTAGGTACTTTGGTGTTTTCTCGATTCGCGCTGCTATTGCCTCCATTCTTTTCTCGAGCGGTGCATAGTCGCGTGTAAGCATCATGAAGATTGCTCCGCCTATTTCATCGAAGGCATCCGGGTTTAGCTCGTGCATTCGCTGTTCGTAGAAGAAGAATTTCGAGCTTTCATGAAATCTCTCTATTATGTCCCAGTCCAGCTTGTGGTCTTCGTTCAGTTCCTCACGTTGGACTGTTTCCTTCAAGCGCTTGATCCATTCTTCTTCGAGTCGGAGGTTTTCTGTGAATCTGTCTGTGGAGCCTCTTGGCAAGAGGTAGTCGTATGGGTCGTGAAGTCCGAGAGAAGTGGCGTAATGCGGGTTATTTTCAAGAAATCTCTTCATCATTTCATCGAGTAGCTTTTCGAACTTTTCGTCTTCGCTCAATGTCTTCACCTTTCTTTTTCAGAACATAAGGCGCGATAGTATAATTAAGTCTTGACTAACGACGGGAAGAGAGCTTTTGGAAGCCGACGTGTCCTTGATTGTCTTTATGGGAGTATGGCTAGGTATGTTCTTGTCATTAAGACGGACGCTGCTGTTTGCTCCATGCTTCCCTGAGCTTGGAGACGAAATCCTCTTCGTCTTCAGCTATTCGCTTCTTGACTTCCTTCCACGTGGCTGGGCAGTCCTTGTACTCAACTCGCACGATATCGTGAATGATTTTGTCAATTTCTCTCTTGTTCTCGTTTGTAACTTCTATTCCTGCTTTCTTGAAGACCTGTTGAAGGTGCCTGAAATAGCAGGTCACAACGATCTACTCCTAGAATACAGAAAGTAGCTTGAGCTTATAACTCTCACATAGTGCGCGCTCGCATCATGTGAATCATTTATATTGATATATGACAAATATCAGTCCAAAGTGAAAAGTCATGCTTGTCACCAATAAAGACTTGCTGGTGCCTGCTAGGCGAAAAGGCTACGCTGTCGGCGCCTTCAACATAAATAATCTGGAAACCGTGTTGGCCGTTGCTGAGGCTGCGACAGAAGAAAAGTCTCCTGCCATAATCGCAGTTACGCCGAGCGCCATCAAATACGCGGGGTTGCCTTACCTTTCAAAAATCGTCAAGACAGGGGCTGAATCGTCTTCAGTGCCGATGTCGCTGCACCTTGACCACGGCGAAGACTTCGAGACTGTCTCCAAGTGTGTGTCGGCTGGGTTCACTTCTGTAATGATTGACGGTTCGCATCTGAACTTTGAGGAAAACATAGCCTTGACCAAAAGAGTTGTTGAATTAGCGCATGCAAAGGGTGTATCTGTTGAGGCGGAGCTCGGAAGACTGGCTGGTATTGAGGAGAAGACGGTTGAAGAGAAAGAAGCGATTCTAACCGATCCTGATTCAGCGAAGGAGTTTGTCATTCGCACTGGCGTGGATGCGCTTGCTGTTGCTGTTGGTACGTCTCACGGCGCGTACAAGTTCAAAGGCGAAGCTAAACTTGACTTTGAAAGGTTGAAAATCATCGGTGGGAAAATCAGTCTGCCGCTTGTTTTGCATGGAGCCTCAAGCGTTCCAGCGTGGATTATTGAAAAAGCCGCCAAGTACGGAGCTCAACTTGGCGGAGCAAAGGGCATTCCAGAAGAGCACATCAAAAAAGCCATTTCGCTGGGCATTGCAAAGATAAACATCGACACAGACCTGCGTCTTGCATTCACGGCGACCGTGCGCGAGGTGTTGGCAAATCAGCCTAAAGAATTCGACCCTAGAAAGATTTTGGGGCCGGCGAAGGAAGCCATGAAAGAAGTTGTGAAGGGTAAGATGCGCCTGTTCGGGAGCTCAGGAAAAGCGTAGCGAAGTGGAAAGAATGAAGGTCGGCATTTTGAGCGGCGGCGGCGACGCGCCTGGAATCAACGCGGTTGTGAGGGCTGTCGTTAGAAAGGGCATTCAAAACTACAGGTATGAGATTGTCGGCATCAAGGAGGGCTGGCGGGGGCTTCTTGAAAACGAGTTTCTGCCTCTGGACTTGGAAGCATCTTCTGGGATTCTTCCTCGTGGGGGTTCAATGCTGGGCACTTCGAGGACGAATCCTTTCAAACATGAGAATGGCCCTGAAAGAATAGTCAGCAACGCGAAAAAAGCTGGCATTGGAGCTGTCGTGGTCATCGGCGGCGATGACACTTTGAGCGTGGCTTGCAAGATGGGCGAGTTTGGACTTAAATGCGTGGGGGTGCCGAAAACGATTGATAATGACTTGGCGGGCACGGACTACACGTTTGGTTTCAACACTGCGGTTTCGATAGCCACTGAGGCGCTTGACAGGCTTCACACTACGGCGGAGGCGCATCAGAGAGTTATGATTCTTGAAGTCATGGGAAGGTACACGGGCTGGATTGCGTTGGAGGCTGGATTGGCTGGCGGGGCAGATGCGATACTGATTCCTGAGAAACCCTTCGACGTAAAAGACGTTTGTGAATATATCAAACACAGGCAGAAAAGAGGCAGAAACTTCAGCATAATAGTCGTTGCCGAAGGCGCCAAGCCGAAGGGCGGGCGAGAGATTGTCTACAGCGAAAGTGTGGACGAGTTTGGGCACATACGTTTGGGCGGTGTTGGCTACTATCTTGGGAAGGAGATTGAGAAGTGCATGAGCATCGAAACGCGCGTGGTGGTCTTGGGACATATTCAGCGGGGCGGATCTCCGACGGCGTTCGACAGAATCCTCGCTACGCAGTTCGGAATAGGCGCCATTGACCTTGTCCACGAAAAGAAATTCGGACGGATGGTTGCCATCAGAGGGAATAAGATAGTGTCTGTTCCGCTCAAGGACGTAATCGGCAAGCGAAAGACCGTGGACATGGAGCTTTACAACATCGCAAGCGTATTCTTCGGCTGACGGTGTTTGTCCTTGAGCGTCTAGGTCGAAAGCACAGTTGCCAGCCTAAGCAATTCCAGATCCAGGGGCTTTTCAGTTTTGCTTGACTTCTCGAGGTCAATGCTGGCTATCTTCCCATTCTGTAGTCCGACGATTCTGTTTCCCTCTTCTCTTGACAGCAGTTCCACAGCCTTGTTTGCGAACAGACCAGCCAGAAGTCTACTTCTTGCTGTAGGGCTGCCGCCTCTCTGGGCATAGCCAAGAATGCTGAGCCTGACTTCTGTTCCCGTTTTCTGTTCGATGTCTCTTGCGAGCTTGCGCGTGTCGCCGATTCCTTCGGCCGCAACGATTATTCCTGACTTCTTGCCTTTGGCAATGTTTTCTCTTATGGTCGCAAAGATTTTCTCTTCATCAATTTTGACTTCTGGAACTAGGATTGTTTCTGCACCTACGGTGAGGCCTACTACTGATGCGAGGAATCCTCTCGTTCTTCCCATGACTTCGACGATGAAGACTCTTTCATGGGAAAGCGCGGTGTCTCGGATTTTGTCGATTTCCGTTACTGCGGTGTTCACGGCTGTGTCGAAGCCTATGGTTTCGTCTGTGCCGAAAACATCGTTGTCAATCGAAGCAGGCACCCCAACTATCAACGAATCGGTGCGTTTGCTCAGTTCCAGAGCCCCTTTAAACGAACCGTTGCCCCCGATGACCACAAGCCCATCAATCTTGTTGGTGGCAAGCGTCTCAGATGCCTTCCTGACGCCTTCTTTTGTTTCAAATTCCGGACACCGCGAAGTGAGCAGGATTGTGCCGCCCAGCTGGATTATTCCGCCGACAGAGCGTGGAGTTAGAGGCCTGAAAGTGTTTGTTATGATGCCTTCCCAGCCTCTTTCAAAGCCGTGAACGTGAAAATCCATTGAATGTGCGATGCGAGTGACGGCTCGGATGGCCGCGTTCATGCCTGGCGCGTCTCCGCCGCTCGTGACTATGCCTATGTTCTTCAACCATTATCCCTCTTTGACTGTGCAACTTGTCTAGCATGATTATGTAGGCTGATTGAAGATAAATCTGACCTTGTTTTCGAGTGGAAAAAGCTAAATTGCTATTGTGTCTTCAAGCATTTTGGTGAACATGAACAGCATTTCCATATCGACTGGTTGTCTTCCGCGATTGGAAGGCTGCCAGTTCTATGAACTTTCCTCTATTATTAGAATGATGAAACGGTTTTTGAAAGAATCAAATGTGGATGGTTTCGAGTTTGTGTTGCTTCCCGAATGGGATCGGGAGAATCCACCGCTTACTCCGACATCTGCGCCGTTTGAATGCGAAAAACACAGTGTTGAAGAAGTCTTTGAAGTGCTTCGCAATGAGAGCTTTCCGATTTTGTCTGTGCATGCCAATCGAGATGTTGGAAACTTCCTTTGTGCTGAAGAACCTGAAAAGGTTGCGAAAGGAACAAGACTTATAGATGTATGTTTGAGGTTTGCAGAAGATGTGGACTCTAAGGTTTGTGTTTTTCATTTTTGGGACACTTGGAAAGAAAGCCTAGACCTTGCTCGGTTAGAAGCTTTGTATGACAGATTCCAAGTATTGCATCCCGAAATTGAGATTTCTGTTGAAAACATTCCGACAAAATGCAGAAACAGAACGCCCTTTCAGATCATGCAAAACTTCAAACACCAAACTCTTGATCTGAAGTGGGCTTCGATGTTTAACGAGCTCGATGCTTTTGCTGAAAACATTGAACACGTGAATAACATCCACATTCAGGGAAAATATCAGGACGGAATCTTGGTTCCAAATGTTGGAAAAATGGATTATAGAGAGGCTCTTAGAAGAATCAAGATGCTTGGATATTCTGGTGTTTTTACTGTTGAGTTGGAAGGAGAAGCGAGTTATGATGATATCTTGCGCTATGTTGACAAGCTGAAGAGAAGCATGGTTTAGGTAAAGTTTTGTGCAAACCAAGACTACCTTTTTAAGCATCCTGAGCGTGGCATGTGGCATGGCATTCGATTTTCAGTTCAGCCAAGGCTGGTACGTGCTTTTCTTCACATTCCTCCTAGCTTGGCTGGCATTGGCGGTCGTGAGAAGAAAATGCTTCGGAAAGAAGGAAGCGAAAGAGCAGTTCATCCTAAGCTTTCTAGGGTCATGCGTCCTAGTGTCAATAGAGATGTTCGCCACGTCAATGAACTTGTGGAATTATGTCCCCAGAAACTGGCCCGCAATTCTGTGGCCCACCTACTTCGTAGCCATACTTTTTGGTTACCAATTACTTAGACTCGTAGAAAAGGTCTTCCCATAGCGTCCGCTCTGGCTATTTTTGCTGACCTTTTGATTTGGCTTGGGGTAAAGTTTTATAGTTTTAGTGCTCCACAATCTTCTTGCGGTGGGTCTTAGGCGGGGGGGTAGGGGTCCCCTGTACCGTAAACCCTCTATATGACGGGCTGAAAGCTGAGGATGAGGCGTTTAAGGCCGCTTAGACCTTCATTTCCGAACCAGTGACTATCCGTCCCTTGGGGCTGGTGGTCGTTGAGCTGCTTCCGTAGGGAAGCTGCCTTCAATGTTTACCAGGCGAACCTGGCCAGGCCCGGGAGGGAGCAACCTAAGTTTGGACGTTCAGCGCTCAAGGGGGTGCGGGTACGAGTGTAGGGTTTGGGGGTTCCTGCGGATTCTGGGCGTCGAACCCCAGGGGCCCACCGCTTTTCTCAACATCACTACATCATCACAAAGGAAATTCGAAGTTAGGTTCACTCTATATATAGAGGGTCTAAACTTCCCAGAGCCGTCTAACGCTTGACGGTTTTTGGAAAATGCTAAATGCCGTCAAGGCATAGTTGATGTTCGTTGGAAGTTTGACTTATGGGGTTTAACGAAGTGCGTAAGGATTACTTGCTTGACCGCTGGGTAGTGATTGCAACTGAACGTGGCCGTCGCCCCACAGATTTTGCAAACAAGGAGAGGGAAAAAGCCAAGACAGGCGTTTGTCCCATGTGCCCCGGAAACGAACACATGACCCCGCCAGCAGTTTTGGTCTATCTCAAGCATGGTAATGGAATCCGAAAGACAGAAGACAAAGACGACACGAGGCATAAGAACTGGATAGTACGGGTCATTCCAAACCTTTTTCCAGCCTTTGCGCCGCCCAAAGACAAGACCAGCCAAAGGAAGACCGCGAAATGCTCTGAAATGATTCCTGCTGTTGGACACCATGAGGTTTTGGTCGAGTCTCCGAAACATGGTGAGCACCCTGCAGACGCCAGACTCTCGCAGTTGGAGTATGTTGTTGACGCTTACGTTGACAGGCTCCGCGAACTTTCCGCAAAGCTATACGTGAAGTACGTTTCCATCTTCCGCAACCACGGCCTAGAAGCTGGAGCCTCGCTTTCACATGCTCACAGCCAAATAATCGCAACGCCATTCATTCCGAAAACTGTGGAAGACGAGCTTAAAGCCAGCAGAAGATTCTGGAAGCAGAACAGGAAATGCATTTTCTGCGAAATCATTAAGAAAGAACGCGACGGGCCGAGACTTATTCTTGAGAATTCGAAGTTTGTCGTTTTTGCTCCTTACGCAAGCGCTAATCCAATGGAGTTCTGGATAATCCCGAAAAAACATGAAGCCACGCTGCTTGACATGCCCAAAAGCGATGTGAAAGTTTTCGCTGAAACATTGAAAGCATGTCTCGGCGGATTGAAGAAGTTAGTGAATGACCCGCCTTACAATTATGGTTTTCACCTAGCCATAGACAAGGACGCTCAAAGCTACTATCATTGGCATTTGGAAGCCTATCCTAGGCTGGCAATCTGGGCTGGTTTCGAGAAAAGCACGGGCATGTACATAAACACCGTCACTCCCGAAACAGCAGCGGAAGACCTGCGGAAAACGATTTTATCCTAGTTTCTGCAAGACTTCCTTCTCATACTCTGATTTGGCTTGCATTATATCTTCAGCATAGGCTCTCAAAAGTTCTGCGACACTCCAAGCTTGGGCAATGCATCCTTTCGGCGCATGCGGAGGATCACCGTCAAAAATCTCACTTAGCACGCCAAGACCGGCACCAGAGACAAGCTTGCCAAACAGCGGAGACAGAAAATACTTCATTGCGAAATCACGTTTAAACTCACTGTTGCCTTTTACCTTCAGAAACGCCGTCGTAAATGGTCCCAGCAGCCAAGGCCAGACTGTGCCATTATGGTAAGCCCTGTCTCTGCTTCTCCTGTCCCCAGCGTAGGCTCCCACATATCGGGGATGACTCTTCACAAGTGTCCGCAGGCCAAATGGCGTCAACAACTCGCTATGTACAACATCAACAACCCTCTCACTCTTCACATCATCAAGCATCGTGAAGTCCAAAGCCACCGCAAAAACCTGATTGGGCCTCAAGGAACCATCCTTCCCGTCCTCACCCACTACGTCATACAAGCAGTTCCCTTCTACATTCCAGAATTTCTCAACAAAACTCTTCCTGACCTTCTCAGCCATCTGCTCACACCTTTCAACTTCACCTTTCTCGCCAAACCTGTTTGCCAACAGCTCCGTCGTTCTCAGAGCGTTATACCACAAAGCCTGAATCTCAACGGCCTTTCCAGTCCTTGGCGTAACAGGCTGACCATCCACAGCCGCATCCATCCACGTCAACTGAACACCATGACAAAGCAAGCCGTCACTGTCCACACGAATACTAAAATCGGTTCCTCTCGCAAAGCTTTCAACAATCGCTTTCACACTCTCCCAAAGCTGCTCCTGAACAAACCTGAAATCGCCAGTGTACTTCAAATACTGCAACACCGCGTTGACATACCACAAGCTAGCATCAACAGTGTTGTAGGCAGCAGGTCCGGTTTGGTCCGGAAGAAAATTGGGAATCAAACCATTCCGCAGGTACTTTTTGAAAGTCAAGAAAACCTTTCTCGCGTCCTCAAGCCTTCCAGTTACAAGCATCAACCCGGGTAGGGAAATGAAAGCATCTCTTCCCCAAGCCTCAAACCAGTGATAACCAGCAATCACAGACCTGTAACCGGCATCGATTCCTCTGACCACGAAGGCGTCAGTAGCCGAAACAAGCCATTTCAGCCAATCCTCTGCCGGAGCGGTTTCATGCGCCTCAAAGAATCTTGTAAGAAGGCTATCATAGCGCTTCGCTTCTTTCTCGAACAACGCGCTCAAATCGTAAAGCGTTACAGAAATCCTGTCCATCAGGTTTAGTGCACCATCTTCGCTTTCTCCGGCAACTGCGACAACTGCGAAACTCTCAGCCCTGTTTGCCGTTACTCCCATCTCAAAGCATCCAACCTGATAGCAATCGTCCAAACAGCTTTCTCCGCGCCTCGCCTCTTCACGGTAGAACATCTTCTCGAACCATTTCCCATCAGGGCGATATTGCCCACCTGTGGCCTTCAACATCAGCGCAGACTGGGGAAAACTGAACCTTACGCTGACCTCTCTGTCTGTGCACTTCTGAATAGGCTCCGCGGAGACTTTCCACCTGTTCGTAACCGAGTGAAAATGCCTCCAATTCACCAAGGGAAGAACTCTGAATTTGATGTCAAAGCCGTTCCTGTTCAAAATCTTGTACAGAACCACGACGGCATTCATTTCATGCGGCATAAAAACAGTCTTCTGAACCTCAACATTCTGCACGGAATACACATGCCTCGGAAAAGGCGAAACAGAAAACTCCTTGATGAAACCATATCCCTGAGGAAAAACCCCATTCTGAAACTCATTGGCCCCAAGCGAATAGGTGCTATTCCCGATGACCACTTCCTCGTCCAGTCTCGACAGAAGGACTCTACGGTCTCCCGGCGGATGAAGGGCGGCAACAAGGAGTCCATGATATTTCCTCGTGTTTATACCCAAAACCGTGGAAGACGCGTAACTCCCTAAACCGTTTGTTATGATCCATTCTTTCTGGATTGCTTCGTCGAAGCTTGCAAGAGCTTTCCGGTCGAGACTTATCAGCGGCAATTTCATTGGTACATCAGCTTCGCAACATTCTTCTCCTTAGGTACGCCGAAATAGTTTGCAACAGGATTACATTTGGTCCTAAACAGCAGGGCATGCGGCTTCTTCAGCTTGTACTCTGTCAACGTTTCAGCGTAACCCATGCCCTTCGCAAAAACCAAGTCAACGGAGTTGTAGACTTCAAGAAATTCTGGAGAAACTTCTTTCAAGGCAAAGCCTACCGCGTCGGTGCCTGTTGCGATTATCTTATCCGCGATTTTGCTCATCCCAGAAACCTCCGCATCCTCCAAAGTGGCATCGTTGATTATCGCTCCTCCCTTGACTGCAACGATCACTGTCAAACCCATATTCTTCAACTGCTCAACGAGCAAGGTGTCAAAAACAATCTCGCCGGCGTTGTCTGTCAAAAAAAGAACCGTCCGCGCCTTCTTGGCCAACTCGTAAATACTGCCAACATCATCCACAACCAAATCCTTTGCCGCTTCCCGAAAACTCTTCCTCAAACTGCCGAACGTGAACTTGTGGCCTGGAATGTCAAACTCCATGATGTTGCCGACAATCGCGCATAGACATGCCCTTTTGAACCTGTCCTGTTGCGCGTACCCCTCTTCGACAATCTTCTTGGCGTACGGCAGAAGCTTCAGCGCCTTCTCATTGCTTATCCTCTTGTTCCTCTTGTACGGGTCATCATTGCCGCTGATTCTCTTTATCAGCCGATCCCTCTTCGTGCCCAAGTCGGCCGGAACCGAGGTTGGCCTAAACTCCCTATTCATAAGTCGAAGAAGCTCACTCATGGCTCTGAATCGCAGTGCAGGATTTGTGGTGGCTTCCTTTGCTTCAGCTGCAGCCCTGCTGAGTATGCACGCTGCGCATTCCGCCTCGACTTTCAACTTTTCCAGAACTCACCTATTGCTTTGTTGCATCTGCAAACTCTCTCAGAACAGCATAAGGGTCTTTCGCCTTAACGATGCCGCTTGCCACGAGCACGCCTTGAGTGCCAAGCTTCAGAGCCGCCGCAACATCTTCGCCGTGGCTTATGCCTGCGCCGCACAGTATTATAACATCTGAGTTGATTTTTCTGACAAGGTCAATGGTGCCAGTGATCACTTCGGGCTGCGCCTTCGAGACTGGAATGCCAGTTCCTATGAGCTCAGGCGGTTCAATCGCAATTATGTCTGGCTTAAGAGTTGCCACTGCCGCACTTATGCGAGGGTTGTCGGCGCAGACGACGGACGTTAAGCCGTTCTCATGCATTATGTTGATTATTTGGTCAATGTCCGAGAGCTTAAGTTGCCTTTCAGAATGGTTAATTAATGTTCCAACCGCTCCAGCCTCTTTAACAGATTCTGCAAGCACATGCCCCGTGTAGCCACCAGACCTGATCGGATCCACGTGTTGAGCTAGAACTGGAATAGCCACTGCTTCTGCGACAGCCGCTATATCAGCGAACTGCGGAGCCACTCCGACGGAAACCTTTGTTTCATGACTTACTTTTTCGGCTTTCTTTGCTAGGTCAACTGCTTTTCGTCCTGTTGCTTCCAGATAGGTCTTGAAGTTGACAATTATCATTGGTGTTCGTAGTTTTTCATGCAAGAGTCTCTTCACCCAGTTTAGGGTTAATCCTGATCGTTAATATTGTTTTGGAATAAAAAATGGTTGTTTAACGCCTGCTGTGGGCCTTTCAGCGTTTCAGCACATTCTTTCCCGGAACGAAGACGGCTGCTGCAATGACGGTTGTCCACAAGCCGCTTTTGTCTCCCGTTGCTGATTGGGTCACGTTTGTTGTTTTGATTATCATTCCGCTGGTTTTGAAGAGTTGCTCTTTTTCGTGCCAGGCAATTTCAGGGTCAAATTGAATTCCCATAGTCGTCGCCAGCATTGTCGCCGCCAAATCCTCTGCGTAGTCTCCAGCCTTGTCATCCGGCTCTCCGTAAGAATGATGTTCAGAGAGGTAACCGTAATCATTTTTGCCTGAAGGAATTGCGACGCCTATTGATGAAGCTATCAGTCGGTGCGATTCATTAGTGGAGTCTCTGGCTAGAACAATGAAGGTTATCTCCCCAGGCCTTATCATTTTCAAGCCTCGTTCTCTCGAGATGAGTTTGCACCCAGGCGGAACTATGCTTGAAACGCGCACGATGTTGCAGTGCTGTATGCCTGCGTCTCTAAGGGCCAATTCAAAAGATTGCAGTTGCTCTTTGTGCTTGCCTACACCTTTGGTCAAAAAGAAATATTTCGGAATCATTTTGCAATTTCGGAATAGAATAAATAGAATAAGCTTATTAGTCTTTTGTTTTTTAAAAAAAGTGTACTAGCGCAAAGGAAAAGAGTAACGGAGCTTTATGCGCGATTAATTTGAGGTCTAACCAAGTGAAACCATATCAAAGCGTGTTTAGAGACGAAACAAAGCTTGATATCAACTACGTTCCCTACAAGCTTCCCCATCGAGACAGAGAACTGCGTCTGCTTACCGAGTTTTTCAGTTTCGCGCTTCAGTCGCCAGAGAAGATGGCTCAAAGGGTCATGATAACAGGCGATGTTGGCACAGGCAAAACCGTTCTTTCTCAACGTTTCGGCGCCGACATAACTCGCGAAGCAAGCAAGCGCGGTATCAATCTTCGATACCTTCATGTCAACTGCCGTGAATACCGGGGAAGCCTCTTCCTTATCCTCCAGCACACAGTTTCGGTTTTCCATCCTAACTTTCCGAGGCGCGGCTATTCTGCAGAGGAGCTTCTG
>Ga0315296_10002804_pt1 | contig 14727 bp, 13 predicted proteins | sample YL17G14_18_MG_FD_203921 | JGI IMG/M metagenome (GOLD analysis project Ga0315296, IMG submission 203921) | Sediment microbial communities from Yellowstone Lake, YNP, Wyoming, USA - YL17G14_18 | ecosystem: Environmental > Aquatic > Freshwater > Lake > Sediment | place: USA: Wyoming | collected... | reverse complement strand
TCTCCCACATATCGGGCACGTTCTGCTGCTGTTTCTTGGGTCGACCTTGATTACCGGAACGCCTCTCCACTGTGCTTTGTACTCGATGATCTGGTGGAGTCTCCTTCTCGGCCACCTGCTCAGCCGCCGATTCAGTTCCTTGCTCCTTTTTTGCCTCATTCCCTTCAGGTCCTCGAGAACGATCGCAGATTTCCGCTCCTCCGCGAACTTCAGGACCGAGTTCGCGACCTGATGGAGCCTGTAGTCGATCCGGCGATGCTCCCTCGTTCCCTCTCTCCTGCACAATTCTCTCGAAATTCGCCTGTCATGCGCCTTCTTCTTCTGAAGCCTCTTACGCCTGTCGTGATGCCGCTGCTGGATGATGGCGACTTCCGGGAATTCTGCTTTGACGGCCTTGGCGACATCGCCTTCGACAAACAAGCCGTCAAGGCTCCTCTCGTTCGTGTCAAGCGAGAGAGCAGATCCTGGCACAAACGGTTTCGGCGCATCCTTCCTGAATGCCACTATGACTCGGTCCGGAAGAACGGTCAGCGACCCGAGGGTGAGGGCCATGTCATCCAGATACTTCCGATGATACTGGCTGACGACGAGCCTAAGCTCGATATGGCAGCCAGCCCTGATCGGAAGGTCGATGACCCCTGACTTCCGATCGAGTTTGTACGCCTGGTTCTCTGCTTTCATGATCAGGCGCTTGACATAGGGGATTCTGCCGGTGATACCTTTCCGGAAGCGCTTGCGGTTGTTCTTGAGGATGCCACCAGCCACTTCAAACGCCGATACTAAATGCTGAGCATACATCCTTGGATGTTGTTCGCGGAAATCCTTGTACGCGACTCTAACAAGGGCATTCCTCGAAGTCACCCGCGCCAGGAGGCCTGCCCGGATCGCGTTGTTAACGGCCAATCTGAAGTCTTCAAGCAGGAACTTCGCTTCGGATGAAAGGTCTGACTCCAGGTAGAAAACGACTCCTCTGACCAGCATCTAGTTCTTGACGATGACCTGCATATTACGCTTCTCTGACTACATGTAGCAGTCGAACGACGATGTTCGCGCTTGCGGACGTCTTCGCCACACGAGTTGTTCCAGAGCCGAATCATTTCAAGAGGGTCTTCTGGGCTGCCCTCAGAACCCGTTCGACATCCCTCTCTATGTCCCTGTCAAGAGGTTCGGGCACATGCTCCTTCAGGATGCTTCTGACACGATTCCTGGCGGCTTCCTGAATCGGCTTGAAGCCTTCTTTAGCAGCCCGATCCGATGTGCGTTTGTCCCACAAGGACGATATCCGGACCTCCTCCTTGCGAACATGTTCCATAGTATGCGCCTGCGAAAGGAAGTTGCCCATGTGCCCCACCTTGTCGATCAAGCCGACAGCAAGCCTGCCGTCGTCCACATCGATCCCGCGCATGATCCTGAAGACGTCGTTGAAGACCTCGTTGCCTATGACCATCATTTCGAGGCTGCTCGCGCCTTCCCAGCCGCCTCCTATGCCAGAGAGGCTCTCAGCGCCCGCCAACGCTGGGGGCAGCACGGTCATCATGAGCTCGAGCCCCATCTGCATGTCCCATCTCGTCATGTCGGAGGCCATGCCAGAGGCGTCGGATATCATCCCGTACTTTTTGGCGAGCTGCACGATCGCGACGCACACGAGAGCCTCCTCGGGGACTCCCCACAGATCTCTTCCCGAACGAGGATCCATGAAACAGACTCTGCCCAAGTACACGACTGGCAGACTCGAGTCGACTGTCTGCATGAGCACTAATCCGCCAAGTATCTCCGCATTCTGTTGCGCCAAGCTACCGCTCAAAGTCATCGGCCCTGTCTCACCGCAGATCGGACATGGCACCGGGGAGAACGGTATCCCGCACTCCAAGCTCCTAATCAGAACATCACAGTTGTTCTCGCCATAGGTGAGCGGACTGCTGGGCGAACTGGACAGGCTGAAGATGGGCCTCTTCCTGAGCTCCTCGACCCCTCCTGAGACGCATGACCACATCTTCACGAGGACGTCCACTGTCTCCTTGTTCGGAGCGTACCCTGCCACCGCCTTGGCCGAGTTCCTCATCGTCGCTTCCATCGTCTTCGGGACGACCATTCCCGACGGGAAATCGTTGGCCATCACAAGACTGGACGCGTAGCTGTTGTTCTCAAGCGCATCTCCCAACCTAGCCGCCATCTCGACATCCACGTAGGTCGACAAGCGCGACCGACCGGTCTCGAGGTCGAGGATCTTCGGGTCGCCTCCTCCGGCATACGGAAACAGATGCTCTCCATCATACTCGACGTCCTGCTTCGGATCTCGGGCGTAGTAGGTGCCGTGCTTGGGCACCTTCCTAATCGCGTCCTCGACCAACGACCTCGGGAATGTGATGACGCTTTTTCTGGTTGAATGGCTCGAAGCACCCACTTTCAGAAGCCTCTTTCTTGCATCCTCGCTGTCGAACCTGATGCCGGTCTTCTCGAGGATGGCTAGCGAAGCTTCGTGTATCGCATCGACCTGCTCATCCGTAAGCACCTTGAACCTCGGACTGCACCTGAAACCTTTCATGGGAAGCGTTTCCTACAGGGTCGGGATTGCACAGACATTACAAATAGACTCCGCGCCACGAAGCGACACCAGTTTTGGAAATGGACATTTCTTCGAGCCATCGGCTCCCGAAATCGCTATATCCGCTAGGGCCGCTACCCGCACGTAGCCACAAGAGGACAATGCTATGAAGATAGCCTCAATCGTTGGGGCGCGTCCACAATTCATCAAGCTAGCTCCGCTTTCGCGTGAGCTGAGGAAGAAGCACAGAGAGGTCCTGATCGACACAGGACAACACTACGACCAGGAGATGGCGGGGAACTTCTTCACGGAGTTCAAGATTCCCAAACCGGACCACTCTCTTGGGATCGGCTCTGCTGATCACGGCGAGCAGACAGGCCGGATGCTCATCGCGCTCGAGAAGGTCCTGGTGGCCGAACTGCCGTGTCTGACGATAGTCTTCGGGGATACGAACAGCACTCTCGCAGGAGCGCTTGCTGCCGCCAAGCTCAACATTCCAGTCGCGCACGTCGAGGCGGGCCTTAGGAGCTACGACACGACCATGCCCGAGGAGTTGAACCGAGTCCTAACGGACCATCTCGCCAAGCTCCTTTTCTGTCCGACCGACAATTCCAAAGAGAATTTGAAACGAGAGGGGATAACAGACGGAGTCCATGTCGTGGGAGACGTCATGGTCGACGCTCTGGAAGAGAGCAAGAAAGCTGCCGAGAAACACTCCAAAGCGATGCAGCTCTTCAACTTGAAGAAGAACGAGTTCCAGCTGTTAACGGTTCATCGCCCTGTGAATACTGACGCAAAGAAGAACCTCGAAGGCATCATGAACGCGATCGGCGCGTCCGGCGTCACCACCGTGTTCCCCGCTCATCCTCGAACGGTCAATGCGCTGAAAGAGCATGGCCTTGAGAGCAAGATCCCGAAGAACATCATCGTCACGAAGCCCTTGGGACACATGGACACGATATGGCTTCAGTCCAACGCCGCTCGAGTAATCACAGATTCCGGCGGTGTTCAGAAGGAGGCGTACCTTTTGGGAGTGCCTTGCATCACGCTGAGGGACACGACCGAGTGGGTCGAGACTGTGACAGCGAATTGGAACATACTCGTGGGAGCTGACCAGACCAAGATCCAGGATGCGATCAAGAACTTCTCCCCGCCGAGGTATCGCCCCAAGATATTCGGGCCGTCGGGCGCCAGCGCGAGGATAGCCAAGATCGTGGATTCTTACCTCTCTAACCTCGATGTGGCATTGTTGCGTTGTGTATGATGCAGCGAACAGCTCTGAACGCGGAAGGGTCGCTCACACTCGTTTCGAGAAGCTGTAGATTGGCTCCACAATTCTGTATATGGGCCGGTTTCTTCTGACAAGATCCTTGATTCGGCGCGTTTTCATCCCTCTAATGGTTCTATCAAGGTAGGCTCGCTCAGTACCAGAGAAGCGTGCATCAATTTCCTTCTGGAGTTCATCTTTCATGAATGACCAAGACGATTCAATGACAATGCCCCACCAGAAAGGGTCTTTGTTCGTCAGCTTGAAATCATCAAACAGGTCTCTGAATCCTTTATGATCATTTGCTGAAAGATAGCGGATTTTCGAATACATGATCCGCATCTCATCCGATTTCAGAAATGGCTTGGAATCTATGACTTCGGCGAAGAATCTGGAGGCGTCACGACGCATCCCTTTCTCATCGTAGTACACTGCAGAATGAAAACTCGACGTGAGTCTTTCATAGCCTTTCATAGCCTCGCAATCGTAGGGTCTGAAGTCTTCGTTCTTCTTGCATACAGCGTACAACCACCCCAGTCCGTTTCCGTTCGGAAGCGAGAATTTCGGTGGTTGTGGTACAGACTCGGATTCCGACAAGCGGACCTCTAGCCATTCTACGTCAAAGAGATTCCTCAAATGATTTCTTACAAAATCGTCGTCTATGACGGTGGTCTCTCCAGAATAGATAAAACTGGAGTTGTAGTAGACCGAAAGTAGAAACCGTCCTTCCGGCTTCAAGACTCTGTTGATTTCAATCAATGTCTTGATGGGGTTTGAGACATGATCAAGACTATTCCTTGAGTAGACAAAATCAGCGTAGGCGTCCATGAATGGGAGAGCCTCTGAAGTCGAAGCGATGTGTTTTACATTTGTATTGACCATTTCTGGAATGATTTTGATGAATTCATGTACAAGATGGTCGACGTTGAACTTGAAGCTCGATGTCACGTGTGGCAAGTCATCTATGAAAGACCCACCGACACAAATCACTCTTGTGCTTTCATGTACTGTGCTCTCATTGACCCATTCCGTTGCCCATTTGTAGCAACGGGCATCCGCTCCAAGAAGTCGCGCCGTTGAACGGCCCTTTGCCAACCCTTTGCGCACACTCTCAAGATCAGACTTCTGGTGTTCTGAGAGTACATGATCGACAAAGCACGGAACGCCATGGGCCATCGAAAAAGTGCTGTGGCATTCCTCACAATGGATTGACGACTCGATGATCTTGATCTTGCCCTTACATGAAGGACATCTCAGGTTCGACTCCCAGTATTGCATTTCTCTCAACGAATTCGACGTTAACTTCCATTGGCTTTAAGTATTTTTGTGAAGGTCCTAAGGGAAAGTCAATCCACGTTCAATCTCGTGTCTGCAATCCATCTAGCCTATCATACGAGAAGCGACAACGCCCCTCGATGTTGCGGCATAGATCCGAGAACTCAACGCGCTACTTCATGCCTATGTGCTTCTCGATGTCTTCGAGGTCGCCTCGAAGGATAGGATCGAGATCCTCGGCCCTCTTGATCCACGCTCGAAGGATGCCCGCCGCCTCCTTGACCTTCGGGTCGTCCTTCGCCAGCCTGTCCATCACGGACAGCCATGTGAGCTTGTACAGGGCGACCTCTTTCGCGTTCAATTTCTCCTTCGCGTACGGGTTCCGCTCCATGAGCACGGTGATCTGCTCACGCCACATCTTGAACCTGATGTCCCAGAGGATGGAAGTTATCCATATCGCCGCTATGAGAGAGAGCAGAATCATCAATATCCCAGACCAGGGATTGTTGAAAAGCGGTCTCCATTTGACGTAGTCCCACACCGTCAAGGAAAGCGTGAGCGCAAGCATTGCCAGGCTTATAGGCTGGGCGACCTGCTGCACCCTCCACATCTGCAGCATGAACCATTTCTTCGGACCGCCGTGCGTTGCCATATTGTTCGCACCCTGCGGAGCCATCAGCCTAGAGCTATAAGAGGATTGCCGGAGCCCGCCAGACGGTCATTCCAAGAGCTTGCGGACGATATCTTGGATCGCCTTGTCGCGCTTTTCCAGAGAGAACAGCTCCTTGATGCGATTCCTTGCATCCTTTCCCTTGTTGGAAACCAGCGCTTTTCGAATAGCGTCCGCAGCCGCCTGATGGTCGCCAACAGGGACGAGAAAGCCGGCCTCTCCGACAGCCCTCTCAATGCCGGGAATGCGCGAGCCGACAGGAACGCACTCGCATAGCATCGATTCGCAGATGGCATTCGGCAGACCCTCCTGCCTCGAGAGCTGGCAATAGACCTTCGCTCTCTGATACAACCTGATGATCTCCTCTTGAGAGACCGGCCCGATGAAGTCAATGCTCGACCCCGCGGCCCCCTTTAGTCTGTCCGCGCCTTCTCCGCTCCCTCCGACGACCATGAACTTGACACGGGGCAGAAGCGCTGCCGCCTTCACGAACGTGTCGAGGCCTTTCACCTGGGCTCTTTGCCAATCGCTGTAGACAGCGACTGTCAGAACCAGCTCCTCTTTGACCCCGGAGGGAATGAATCTCAGATGATCATAGCCTGTGGGCACGACCCGCATGTTCTTCCCGTCGATTCCAAGGTTCTCCATGGCGCTGACCTTGAGAGACTCGTCGACCGGCATGACCCTGTCTGCGCGGGTCAGGATGTACTTCACCATCTTCGCCTTCGCTGGGTTCAGCAAGGACCCGTAGCCTATCTCCGGGAGCTTCGCGACTTCGTAGCCGCCGACGACCACGATGGACGGCTTTCCGAACAATCTCGAGCACCGAACCTGCCATTTGGCGTGGGTCTCTGCGAACCACGAGTAAGTGAGATCCGACCAGAGCACTCCCAAGAACAGCTCCCACATCGCCCCGAGCATTCCCCCTAGGGTCTTCTTCTTGGAGCCTATGTCGAGGACGCGCACATCGAAATGTTTCTTCAGAAGATCCAGATCCGCTTGGATGAAAGTGGACATTTTCGGGTGAACATACAGTATCTTGGCTCTCCCATCACCTAGGAGAAGCTCCTGGACGAATGGCTTGATCGCGTTGACTTGACGGTCAAAAATCAAGTGGAGGAGCATGCCCAGCTCCGATATCTTGAACGCGAGCCGAGACCTGGTGTCCTGATCGAAGTTCTTGGAGAACAGTTTCCGGTGATTGACAAGGTTCGCTGCAGGGAATCGTGATTGGCTCAATCTGGACTTCTCCGACACGACATGCTGCATCCTAGCGTAGGGGAGATGGAACAGCCTATGCTCCCGGGAGACTCTCCTCGAGAAGTCCAGGTCCTCCCTCCAACCACCGCCCCGGAGTTCCTCGTCGAATCTGATCTTCTCGAGCACCTCACGCCTGACAGTCATGTTCGACCCGGACAGGACCTGCACTTGCGCTGGAGCTGAGGAACGAAGAAGCGGCCTCGGGGCTCCCGAGCGTCGGTATGTCCCTTTGCCGGGATAGGACAGGTAGAAGAGCGCGTTGAACGCCCACCAGGCGGAGTGCGTCCCGACGGAGGTCCTGTACATGTTCGTTATCTCTCCCTCGACCCCCGCGATAGCCCTTGAAGAGTCGCTCCCAAGGAAGCCCTCGATACTGGCGAAGTAGCTGGAGTCCAGGACTGCGTCGTCATCTATGAACGATACAAGGTCGCATTTGCACCTGTCGATCCCGATGTTCCTTCCCTCGGGCAGCGTGCATTTGCGCTGGACCAACTCGACGGTAGGGCACTTGTCCTTCAGTATCTCAACAGCCGCCTCCTTCAAGTGAGATGAATCCGAAGAATCCACGAACACGATCTTGTCAGGGACTCTGGCTTGAGCCGCCACCGAGACCAGCAATCGCCTGACCTCGTCCTCGCGGTCCTTCGTGATGACAACCATGCAAATAGTCAAGCTCATGCGCGTTGCTAATCGGGAATTGCTCTAAAGAATGTATCCATCCCTGACGAGTTCGTTCGTTCAGGGAACGCCTTTCTTGCGCGCCAAATACCAGTCGATCGTCTTTCTCAAGCCGTCCTCGAACTTCGTCTTCGCCTTGAACCCGAACTCCGCCTTCACGAAGAAGCTCAAAGGGGCCAAGAATCCATATCTTGAGAGCGGCGCGACAAGGAAGATCGTGACCGCCCTCCTCTCCGGCAAGAGCAGGAGATGAGCGGGCGGAGCCTGCAATCTGAACGCGTCCCCGAGATAAGACAAGACCCCATCAAAGACTCCAAGCGCGGGAAGCGTCAAGGGGTTACCCCGCGCTGTCATATGATGATCGAGTGCTCAAATCCGGTTCGACATCGGGATCATTCGCATTTGCACTCTATGTCTGGTGATCAGACATTGATACGAATCATTTGCCTGGCCGCAAACGGATGATGTCATTGCGGACATCCATGATGATGTCTGGGCGAGAGCCCGTTACGAACGAATTCAACTGCTCCAGTGTGGGGTAGCCACTCTTGCCAACGAACAACCTGGCATCGTCTACCATGATCACGTGTCCCTTCACCGAGTGCTCGATGATGGCCTTCACTTCTTCAAGGATCGGTGTGGGAGACGACCCGACAACGGTGACATCTCCGGAAAAATGGGCATCTAACCAAAACAAACAAGGGGTGTCTATCGACTTCAGGATCTGCGGAAGGATCGCGGTACTGTCTCCTTCGAGTATCTGGATGTTCGTATACCTTGAGAACCTCAGGCGTGCCTTCTTGGCCAACTCCTTGCTCAGCTCAATCGAGAATATCTTCTTGCATACACGCCGCATGGCATACACTGTGTCTCCCAGGTATGTCCCGGTTTCGACGAAGGTGTCCAAGTTGAATTCCCTGGCATGTTCCCTGAGTATCATATGCTTCACGTATGGAGGTGGAGGCATGGGTCTGCCATTCACTCTCCAGATAACCGCGTCGATAATGCTAATGTAGGGTCTCAGAAAGTCAATTTGTCGGAACAACTGCAATTGTTTCCCAAGGGGCATCAATCCAGCTCATCCTCGATTTTCAAGATACCAATCAATCGTTGCCTTCAGCCCGTCCTCGAACCTCGTCCTCGCCCTGAACCCGAAGAGCTTCTCCGCTCTCGAGACATCCAGCATCCTCCGGGGCTGGCCATCCGGCTTGGTCTTGTCCCAGACGATATCGCCCTTGAATTCCATCAGCCGTGAGATCAGCTCGACCAAGTCCTTGATCTTGATTTCGAATCCCGCCCCGAGATTGACTGGTTCTGGTCCGTTGTATTTCTCGGCCGCGAGGCATATCCCAACGGCAGCATCCGCGACATAGAGGAACTCCCTCGAGGCGTTCCCCGTGCCCCAGACCTCTACCCTCTTGCTGCCCTTCTCCTTCGCCTCCGCGAACTTGCGTATCAGAGCCGGGATCACATGAGAGCTCCTTGGGTCGAAGTTGTCCCCAGGACCGTACAGATTGACAGGCAGAAGGTAGATCGAGTTGAAACCGTACTGCGCCCGATAGGCCTGCGACTGGACCAGCAGCATCTTCTTCGCGAGCCCGTAAGGAGCGTTCGTCTCCTCGGGATAGCCGTTCCAGATGTCGTCCTCCTTGAATGGCACGGGCGTGAACTTCGGGTACGCGCATATGGTGCCCAATGCAACGAACTTGCCAACGCGGGCTTCCCTCGCGGCCTCGATCAGCTGGATGCCCATCATGGCGTTTTCGTAGAACAATGTCCCTGGAATCTCCCGGTTGAGTCCTATGCCGCCCACCCTCGCCGCGAGATGGATCACCACGTCGATGTCCTTGACCGCCTTGACGCAACTGTCCCACTTCCGAAGGTCCGCGTCCTTCAGGTCCCATGCCCGTATCTTCGATCGGTCGGCTCCGCTCTTCTCGAGCTGGTCGAGCACGAACGACCCGAGAAAGCCGGCAGCGCCGGTAACGAGCACTCGCTTGCCGTCCCAGAATCCCATCTCAATCCGCCATCCACCATTTGCTCGGGAACTTCTTCGCGAGTAACTTGTCGCCCTCGCCGATCGGCTTGAGCCCTGAGAGGCGCATGTCGGCATCCACCATGATCTTGACCAGGTCTGAGAACTTGATCTTGATGTCGAGCCCGATCTCGCGCTTCGCTTTGGAAGTGTCTGCGACCAGATAGTCGACCTCCGTGGGCCTGAAATAGCGCTTGTCGATTCTGACGTACTTGCCGGAGTCAAGGCCCGCGTACGCGAAGACTGCCTCGACGAACTCGCGCACGGAATGTGCCTCGCCCGTCCCGATCACATAGTCTCCCGGCTTCTTCTGCTGCGTCATGGACCACATTGCCTCGACGTACTCCGGGGCGTAGCCCCAGTCCCTCTTGGCATCAAGGTTGCCTAGATAGAGAGCGTCCTGCTTCTTGGCCATTATCCCAGCGAGGGCTCTCGTGACCTTCCGCGTCACGAATGTCTGCCCTCTCCTCGGGCTCTCGTGATTGAACAATATGCCGTTCGAGGCGAACAGGCCGTAGCCGTCCCTGTAGTTCCTGGCCATCCAATAGGCGTAGACCTTCGAGCATGCGTAAGGGCTCCTGGGCTCGAACGGGGTCTCCTCGTTCTGAGGAGGTCTCGCTGCGCCGAACATCTCGGAGCTGGAGGCCTGGTAGAAGCGAATAGGCAGCTTGCTCTTCCTGATGACCTCGAGCAACCTCGTCGTGCCCAAACCAGTGGCCTCGCCTGTGTAGGTCGGCGTGTCGAAGCTGACCCTAACATGGCTCTGGGCCCCGAGGTGGTAGACTTCCTCGGGCTCGATGTTGTACACGATGTTGGATATCTGTTCCGAATCGGAGAGATCGCCATAGTGGAGGAAGAGCCGGACTCCCTCCTGGTGATAGTCCTTGTAGATGTGGTCTATCCTCGAAGTGTTGAATGTGCTCGCCCTTCGGATGATCCCGTGCACCTCGTAGCCTTTGGAAAGCAGAAGCTCCGCGAGGTACGATCCGTCCTGACCGGTTATGCCCGTTATCAGCGCTTTCTTCATCTCACTCCTCTCGCCTGCAACGAACCGTAAGAAACCAGGCATATCTTAAGCCTGTGCCGAGCCGAATCGAATTCCGGGGACGCGACCGTCAAGGTTAATAGCGCTCACCCTGTTTGGCCTGGCCGTGAAGAAAGATGGCCTGTTCGGGGCGAGAATAATCGCCGAGATGCTTCCCCCGGACCTGCGCAAAAGGCTCACTGAGGGCGCGTCCGATGGGCAGATGGAAGTCCCTGATGGTGACAAGGGGCTTGCGGGCGAAAGGGATGACCTTCTGTCCCGAGGCAAGTTCCTGGCACGGTTCGAACACATATCAAGATATTCCGGGACAGCCAGAAAAGCGCAAGGAATCGTGCTCGACATCGGATGCGGGACTGGGTACGGAGCCGCCATACTCTCGACGAAAGCGAGCGTCGTGGCGCTGGACATCTCTCCTGCGGCGCTTCGGTTTGCTAGGAAGTCATACCCGGGTCCCGAGTTCGTAATGGCAACAGCGACCTCCATCCCGCTTGCCGACGAGAGCGTGGATATGGTGACAGCCTTCGAGATTATCGAGCACCTAGCCGAGCCGGACAAGTTCCTGGCTGAATGCCGTAGGACGCTCAAGAAAGGAGGCGTTCTGGTGCTGTCTTCCCCGAATCCAGCCCATCTCATCAACTGGTTGAAGAACAAGCTGATAGGAATCCCAATCCCTCCCAAGATAGTCGCGGAGAACATCTACCATGTGCGGGAGTTCAGCCACGACGAAATGGTCGGACTCCTTTCGTCCAAGGGGTTCAGGCTCCTGCACGCGAAAGGGCAGACGATCGATCTGCCGTACATCAGGGGTCCGTTCAGATTCCTGGGGATCGGAGAGGTGTACGACGTTCTCTTCTCGCGCCTTGGCAACGGATTCCCTCGGATCTCGTACACGGTTGTCTACGTCGCGACGAAGTAGAGCGACGGCAATTCTTCGCCAAACTCCGGACTGTCAGGCGGTCCGAAGCTTCAGCTTCGCGAAGAGCTCTTCGAACCTCTTCCGCCAAGTGTGATCCCTGAGCGAGCGAGCCCTGGCCGCGACCCTAATCATTTCCGCTTCCTCGGGCTCTGCCAAGAAGTGCTTCGCCTTCTCGATCAGGTCTTCCGCATCGTGATAGCACACGATCTCCTTTCCGATCTCGAAGAACTCCTTGAGCTCCTCCTGGTACTCTGTGAGCAATAGGGCGCCGCTCATGGGCGCCTCGAAATCCCTCAACTTGATCTGCACAAGCCTCCCTTTGCGCATGTCCGAGGGGCTCCCGCAAGCGGAGAAGCCCACCGATATCTTGCTCTCGGAGAACAGCCGGACCATGTCTTGGAAGGGCATGCCCGGGTGCAGCAACGGAGAGAACGCCGGTACCATGCTGGGGAACCTCTCATATCCCAGCCCGCCAAGCCTTCGCACTAGGTGCTCTGTCTCGAGGCACTGTCTGGTGAGTTCTTCCTTGCCGTTCTCGAGCCCTGCCCCCTGGTATTTGTGGAAGATCCTCCACGGGATCAACTGTTCGCCTATGACCCTGTGGAACGACCGTTTGTCGCGCCATCTGAACCCGAATACGTGGAAGTCGATGCCCGCCCTCGCGATCTTGCTGAAGATGTCGATCCGGTCCCCGTAGCAGGACCCTGTGAACGTCATGTCGTACTTCCTCTCAACCTTCATCGGGAAGTAGTGCTTCGGGTTCGCGCCTTGCTGGACCCTCACCGCAGCTCCTCCAGCATCTGAGAACAGCTTCACAGCATCCCTCTCGGTCACCCAGTGGTAGTCGTAGTGCCCGATCAAGGGTTTGACGATGTGGAACTGGTGCAGGTTGTTGCAGCCGAAGTTGACGCAGCGGATGCCGAGGCTGCGGATGGCGTCAATGACCTTCCCGTCGGTGTGCTTCTCCCAGTAGTATGTGATCAACAGGTCGATGGGCGCCTTCTTGTGCTCTTTCTGAACGAGTTGGAGCAAGTCCTGGTTCAATCTCTTCCGTTGGACTTCCATCCAATCCGTCCCGTGGAAGTCGTAGTCCTTGCCCCAGTCATGAACGATCAGGTCGACCCCCATCTCCCTCAGCGTGTCGAACATGTTGAGCTGGACCCACTCCGCTGGATGGCTGGAGAAGACTACGCGCAATGGGCCAGGCATGGTGGAGACCGATGCAATGTGATTATTTAAGGCCTTCATGGAGATGCTCGTTCGAGAAACGGATCGCTATCTCATCAGCTCTTTCCTGAGCGCGCTGGCTATCCTAGTCCCTGCACTGCCATCGCCGTACGGGCAGGGCTTGAACGACACCTTCGGATTGTCAACGAATCTGTTGAGTTCCCTGAGGACCTTCTTCGAATCGGTTCCGACGACCCTGCAGTATCCGGCTCTGACCGCCTCAAGCCGCTCAGTGCTCTTCCTCATCACGAAGACCGTCTTCTTCATGACCGGGGACGTAGCCTCCTCCTGTATGCCTCCGGAGTCGGTGATGATGAAGCTGGAGTTCTTCATGAGCACGAGCATGTCGAGGTAGCCAGAGGGAGGCAGCAGCTTGATGTTGTTTGATCTCTCAAGCCTGTCCTTGAGATTGTGCTCCTTGAGCCGCGCGTCGGTCCTTGGATGGAGCGGGAGCACGACGGGGAGCGGAGAGCCCATTAGGACTTTCACGATATGATCGAGAGTCTCCGGGTTGTCCACGTTCTCGGCCCTATGCAAGGTGGCCAGAGCGTAGTTGCCCCACGGTACATCCCACATGACCTTCGGGTTCTTCAGAGCCTTCGGAGTGTAAACCATGGTTGCGTCTATGACCGTGTTGCCTGTTTTGAATATCTTGCCCCAGACGCCCTCGCCTTTGAGTATCTTGACGGAATCCTGCGTGGGCGCGAACAAGAAGTTGGATGCGTGGTCGGTCAATCTGCGGTTCAGCTCTTCCGGCATACGCAGGTCGTAGCTCCTCAAGCCGGCCTCCACATGGCCGACTCTGAAGTGCTTCTTCATCGCGCCAATCGCCCCCGCGAGAACCGTGTTCGTGTCGCCCTCGACCAGGACGCAAGCCGGCTTGGACGCTTCGAACTCCTTCTCGAACTTGATGATGGCGTCGCCTGTCTGCTGACCGGGCGAACCCGAGCCCACTCCCAGGAACGCTTCCGGCTCCGGCAGCTCGAGCTCCTCGAAGAATACTTTCGACATCTTGTAGTCGTAGTGCTGGCCTGAGTGCACCAGTCTCGGGAGCAGCTTGGTCTTCTTCAAGGCGAAGTAGACTGGGGCCATCTTGATTATCTCAGGGCGGGTGCCCACGACCACCGATACGAGCATTGAGGGGACAGATGCAGGTACTGGAAGATAACCGTATTGTGGCAGTCCGAGGGAAAGAATATAGAAGAGGGGGTTCCTTCGTCATCTTGGAGGGAGAGGAACGAGGTGCCCGGGCTGTGGTTCTGAGACTGTTGAGAAAGCAGCATTCTGCGAGAGGTGCGGCCAGCGTCTTTTCTCTTCCGCGATATACACACCACCTGTTACCTACCAGGAGCCTGTGAAGAAAAGGCTGGCGACATGGGTCAAGTTCTTGCCGTTTCTGGGTCTGATCATCATCGGCCTGGGGGCATTGCTCTATGGCCTCGCTATCAGCAACATCTTCCACACAGCTTCGGGCCCCAGTTGGGATCCGTACGGAACGGGGGATAACTTCGCCAGCGACGTGAGGATCCTGCTAGCCTCATATGCCGTCATGATCTTCGGTGGTGTCGTGCTCCTCGCGTCGTTCATCGTTCTAGTCATAAAATCCGACTAGGCCCGCGCATCCGGAAGCACGAAATCTTAAGAACCATGGAGACAATCCACCCGAGGCTCCGAGTCATACTGACTCGGGTTCTGCTTTGGGGGGAGATAGTGAAACGAGCAATAGCAGCTATCGCGGTAGGATTCATCTTTTTGACCGTGGCGCTCATGCCGACTTCGGTCGGGGCGCCTGCGACAGGCACGGGCAGC
>Ga0315296_10002803_pt1 | contig 14728 bp, 14 predicted proteins | sample YL17G14_18_MG_FD_203921 | JGI IMG/M metagenome (GOLD analysis project Ga0315296, IMG submission 203921) | Sediment microbial communities from Yellowstone Lake, YNP, Wyoming, USA - YL17G14_18 | ecosystem: Environmental > Aquatic > Freshwater > Lake > Sediment | place: USA: Wyoming | collected... | reverse complement strand
AGTAGCATCACTAGCCTTTCTCTGAGGGGTAGTTTGAAGGGGTGGCCCGCCCCGACCCTTCTCTTCCTATCCTCCCTGTGAAGCCGTTTCTCCTCGTATGCTGTGTATGATTCCTGTATTTTTGTGTGGACGGCGTCGAACTCGGGTACTTCTAGGCCTGTGAAGGACTTGAAATTCAGGGGTTTTCTGGATAACGCGTTGTAATTCAGCATTAAAATGGGCTCCAGAGTAGAATTATCCCCTAATAGTAATAAATAAACCGTCCTGTGGCCGGAAAACTCTAATTACGACTAAGGTCTATTTTATAATAAATTTTTTTTTACAAACAATTTACGGACTCACGCTTTTTTGTGTTTCATCACCATCCCTTGAGCCCTAGGCGCACTATCGCTATTCATTAGTGGTTACCTTGCGCGCACGGGCGCGTCGTCGATAACAAAGCCCACAATTTGACTCGCTGGCGCAACGCCTAGTATGCAAAAAATTAAATCTTTAGTTCACACGTTAAGGCGGCAGCTAACTCTGGTCTTATATATACGTCTGCGCGTACGAGAGAAAAGCTCTTCTACCTGTGTATTGATATTATCATTTTGGGTTGAAATAAATATGTCCCAAACGATATTGGTTACAGGTTTAGGAGATATTGGCGAACACTTTGTTCAATTCCTCTCCCGATATCCTGACATCGGTAAAATCGTTGCATGCGATTTAAATCCAAAAAAAAGTGTAGTTGTAGAAAATGCTTGGTCAGGCGCTATGCATCAAGGTTATAATCCAGAGATGGAGTTTAAGCAGGTTGACCTTTTCAACATCGAGAAGACCACAGATCTAATAAAGGAAGTCGAGCCAACAGCAATTTTTCAATGCGCAAGCGTTCAATCATGGTGGGAGATCTTTACACTTAGAAAAGAAATGACTTTGAAGCTTCTTCCCTCAATTGTCGGAGGATGGCTTATGATGCATGTTGCCCCAACATATAGTGTGATGAAGGCTGTGAAAGCAGCGGGCTTATATGGAAAAATACCTGTTGAAATAGCCACACTACCTGACATGACAGCACCGGCATTGGCAAAAGTTGGTCTAGCACCTACGAACGGCGGTGGAAACGCTCAGCTTAGGATTCCAAGAATGAAACAGATCGTAAGCCAAGAACTGAAGGTACCAGTGACAGCTGTTGAGATTTGGCAAGTCGGAGAACATGGAGGAATTGGGACTCCAGAAGACCCAGTTCCATGGTGGATAAAAATCGAGGTCAATGGTGAAGATGTTACAGACAAAATGGGCGGTGCAGAAGGAATGCGTAAAAGAATGGCTCGACCATACTGGGATAGGGAGCCGTTTCCAGGCGTCCCACATCAACAATCAACTGCTGCCTGCTTCTTGGCTAACTTCATAGATGTTTTATACGATAGAAAACACTTCGTTGGCACTTGTTGTGGAGTACAAGGACTAATTGGAGGCTACCCTGTAAGGCTTGGTCGTAAAGTAGAACTAGCTCTACCAAAGGAAATAAGTCTAGCTGAAGCAAAGAAAATAAACGAAGAAGCAGCAAGAAAAAGTGATGCACTCGAAACAATAAAGAGTGATGGCACAATCGTAGTTACAGACGCATGCCATAAGATACTGAAAGAAGTATTCAAGTTCGACCATAAGGAATGGGGTCTAGAGGAAAGCGTACCACTTGCCCTTGAACTAACCAAAAAATTCAGGGAGCTGCAAGAACGCGAACGTGCATACAAGTAAAATTTTCTCCTTTTTTTAAAATTTATTTTTCATTTATATATATTTATATGTAGAGTTCATAATTATATATTACTGCTTTTTTTCTCATTAGTATGTATTTATATTTTAAATTTTATATTTTAATATAAATACATGCGTTAGCGTCTCACTCACTAAATAATCTATTTCTTTATTAAAGTTCTTTATTTCACCTTTTTTACGACTTCGTCGATAAACATCCTCTTTTCAGCCGGTGTAATGATGGTCCTGGGAGGCTCTATGCCGGGCCAAAAATATTCTACTCCGATTGAGGCATATTCCTCAATCTGTAAGAGAATATCATCAGGAGTTCCAGTCAAATTTCTCTTAATATAATATTCGAGACTTTTCCCACCTCCTCTTAAAGGATATAATTTCCGGATTTTTAAATCAAGTTTGTTTTTATCTAAAGCCATAATTACATCTCCAGTCCATGATTTCTTTATCTCGTCGTAATCTCTACCAATCTTAGAGCAGAATTTGTTTAGAGTTTTATATCTATTTTTAAAGTCTTCTATGGTGCCATAGAAGTTTATTCCATCAGCCTCTTTCGCAGCAAGTTTGAGCATATTTTTTTCCTTTCCACCTATCCAGATCGGAGGAAAAGGTTTCTGTATAGGTTTAGGTTCACAGATTGCATCCTTTACTTGATAGTATTTTCCGTTGTATGTTGCTTTATCCTCGATCCACATTTTCTTCATTATCTTTATCGAATCTGAAAGGCCTGCTACTCGAACAGCAGGCGAAGGGAAAGGTATGCCATATGCAGCGCATTCCTCTTCGAACCAGCCAGTTCCTATTCCTAAGTCTAGTCTACCATTGGAAATAACATCAAACGTTGCTGCAATCTTGGCCAGAAGGGCTGGGTATCTGTATATATTGCTGGAGACCAATGGACCGAGTCTTATTCTCTTGGTTATAGATGCTAAGGCTGAGAGTGTGGTCCAGCATTCGAGACAGTTATAATCGAAAATCTTCCACCAGAGGTGATCCATAACCCAGACGGAATCAAAACCCTGCTTTTCATAATAAAGTACATTTTTTTTGACTTGATTCCACTCCCAGTTTACTATATCTACTCCAATTTTTATTGATTTCAAAATGTGTTCCAATGATTATATACTTAGATATTCAAAAAATTTTCGATGGATATGCAAGTTAAGATGTTGTGAGTAACATTTTTCCATTTGTGCTGTGTTGGATAACGATGTTTTTAAGCCATCTATCATCTTCTTTTGGATAATCAATTCTATAATGGGATCCTCTGCTCTCAGTTCGCTTTAATGCCGCTTTAATAACCATTATAGCTACGTTTAGAGCCATAGGAACTTCAAGGGCTTCAAGCATCATTTTCGCTGAGTTTGCATATAATCCAGATGATGTCTTACTTAGTTTATTTAAATCACTGAGCGCCTCTTTTAGCGCATATCCATTACGTATGATTCCGGCCTTCAACCACATAATCTCCCTCAGCTTGGACATTATTTCATAGGGTTTTACACGAGCGCATGCTTTGCGAGCCCTATAAATTTTATAGTGATCTAACTCGGCGACTTCGCGTGGCTCAAAGGGTACGAGAACTTGAGACTGTGCATATTTAGCCGCAGATGCACCAGTTCGTGCGCCAAACACAATAATGTCAGTGAGAGCATTTCCCCCTCTTCGATTTGCTCCATGTATACCGCCAACCACTTCGCCAGCTGCGTAGAGGCCTGGAACACCAGTGAATCCATATTCGTCAACAACAACGCCACCCATGAAGAAGTGGCAGACAGGTGCTACACGAATTGGGCTCTTTCCTGCATTCAGCTTATCCCTGAAGAATTTGTAAGAACTAGAAATGTACCAACTTTCTTCGTTTAAACGATTGAATACTTCCATCGCTTTTAGTAAAACTGTATTTTCGACTCCCCTTCCTTCAAGTATCTCAGTCATGATAGCTCTCGATAGAATGTCTCTCGATCTCTGTGCCAGTGGTCGAGCATAAATGGAATACTTCTGGGGTATATCCTCGCCTAAACTATTGACAATAGATCCCTCTTCGACGATTGGTCCCTCTAAAATAATCTGTGAGATACCCGGCTCGGCGAGAGCTAAAGGAAAAAACTGGATAAACTCCATGTCTCTAAGCTTAGCTCCTGCGCCATATGCCAAGCTATAACCATCACCGGTCGTCCTAATTGGGCAATCTGTTCGTTTGTAGAGGGCGCCAGCACCACCCGTTGCCAAGACTACAGCTTTAGCTGAGAAAGTTATTGGCTGATCGTTATTTAAATCATACCCAACAGCGCCTTTAACACATCCTTCGTCCATAAGAAATCTCGTAACTATGATATTTTCAATAAATTTAATCCCTCTTGATCTAGAATAGTTTACAAGAGGCTTTGTCAACCCAAGTCCCCTCATAGTGGAAGGACCCACGACTAGAGCGCCACCTGAACGTTCATGCACTACAACGCCAAAGCGCTTTAGCTCAAGCAACCTTTCTCCTCCTTCACGAGCTAAGATCTCGACGAGAGTTCGATCGTTGATTCCTTTTCCAAGCTCAATAGCATCTCTAATGTATTCTTTCTCTGTGAGATTTCCTAAAACAGCATGAAACCCTCCACTGCTCAGAGCGGTGGCGTTATTCATCCCTGCAGGAGCTTTAGATACAACTGATACAGAGGAGCCATGGGCTTCAGCCTCTATTGCTGCCCTTAATCCAGCTCCACCTGCCCCGATAACAAGAACATCCGACTCGATGTTAAAGACCATGTGATATCATCATGCAACTTATAGTTTTAAAAAAGCAGATGGTTCAGATCTCAGAAAAGGGTTGTTACGTGCGCGACTTCATGCTTTTTAACCATAAAATATTAATAGATCGAAAACTTTTTTTAATAGCGATTAAACCTTGAGAAGCTATATAAAACTACAGGGCCCCCCCATATTGAAAGCCATCAAGACATTGGAGAAAATAGCCATCGACATGCCTGAGGTCTGCATAATGAACACAATCATTGAAGCAGGCGCGCCCCAAGCCTATTCATCTGTTGAACCTGGCGGGGGAGGAGTTTCGCAGCAATGGGTTACAGGCTATTTCAGCTCCTTAGGTATGAGCGCTGAACGGTGTAATACGATCATAAGCAAATCAGCAGAAATGTTAGGTGAAAACGACTTTTTCTTTGAATGGTTTTCTAAACCGACAATGGATCAACTTAATGATTTGATAAAGAAAATAGATGAAGCTCTGACTCCATTGGGATGCAGATACATGATAACAACTAAATAATATAACATTTTTTTCATTTATACAGACAAGTCTAATAAAAATCCACAATGCTTGTAAATAGAATAAATTACACACTGAATAGTGCAATAGATACAATGCTCTCGCGCGCGAGATTAATACAGAGGACTCCGAATAACCCTTGAAATCCAGTCTTGACTGGACCTTTACTTATAAGGGGTTAAATACTCTCAAAATCCGGAAGGAGGTTAATCGGAATCCTCTACACTCTTTTAAGAACAGTTAAATAAGTCGTTAATTACACTTTTTAGGATATGTATGCAGGAAAGCTATAATTTTGTAAGGGGTCATAGTGGTTGGGACGCAGTGACCCTTCTTTATGGTGAACAAATACCCAAGGGGCGAGAGCATGAAATAGCACTGTCCTTGCTTTATCCGCCCCTTTTCGGAGGAGCTGAAGTTGGCTTTCTATACAAACCTGAGAAAAAGGAGGACATAAGATTAAGAATTATTGACCGAACGACACGAACTTGGTTACCTATGTGCGGGGGAATGAGTCAAGTAATTGGAAAAGCTTCAATTGAAACCGAACTTAAAGACTACTTCAAAATAAAAGTAAAAGAACCTGTTACGACGATTAATGTCCAAACAGATTCAGGTTTAGTTCCTATTGAATCAGAAGTTAGCGGAGGAGAGGTTAAACGGGTATGGACCAATATGTCCTATTATGCAGAATATCTTTACAAAGAAGGTGTAAAACCCGTAAATATCCTCGGAGTTGACGCTGTTAAAACAGGATACTTCCTCGTTATTAATATGGACAGTCTAAAAAAGAAATACCCTAAATGCGACTTCCGTTATCGTGGCCCAGGGCCCCAATGGGAGGCTCTCAAAGAAGTTCTGTCAGCCTATATACGACAAGAAGGCATGGATAAGCAATCTCAGTATAGCATGTTATACGATATGCATCCTGAAGGAGAAGGCGATGCACGAATCTGGACGCGTTTGGCGAGATTGGATACACAGCCAGCGGTTGATCCCTATGGGCTAACTATGGAAGGCTTGTGTGGAACAGGTACAATAGCTGTTGGCTTAGCCATGGCTGAGAATGGCGATTTGAAGGTGAAAGACGGCCCAGTTGAGGTAGAATTTGAGATGGGGAGTAAAAGTATAAGTAAAGATCCATATGGTTCAAGAAAAACGGTCATGAAGATGAATGTCAAAAAGGGAAAAGTTGTAAACGCAAGTTTTAGTCATTCTGTGATCGAACTTCTGGCGACTGGTAAAGTCTATTTACCAAAACGCTCGTTAGAGCTATATGGCATAAAACTATAAATAACATTCACAATTCATTTGGTGACCTGTTATGAAAATAGCAGTTATAGGAGCAGGAAGGCAAGGACAAATCGCTGTGAACGACCTTCTCAATAAAAAAATTAGCCCAAAGGTTGAGGAGGTTTTTGTCAGCGATTTCCGTAAAGAGGCTGTAGATAGTCTTTTGAGCAGTATTAAAGACGACCGGCTGGTCGGTAAAAAAGGGGATGCTTCCAAAATCGATGAAACTGCTAAACTCTTGAAGGGATATGATGCCACTATAAACGTAGCTTGGTACCATCTCAACTTAGACATAATGAAAGCCTGTATCAAGGCTGGTACCCATTACAATGATGCTGGCGGACTATTCCACATGACATTGAAGCAACTTCAATTAAACAACGATTTCAAGAAAGCTGGACTGACAGCAATTCTAGGAAGCGGAGGAAGCCCAGGACAACAAAATATGCTTGCTAGGATAGCTGCGGATAAACTTGACGAGATCGATGAAATTCATATTAGGCTGGGAAAAGGCCCTGCGGTATACACATTACACTCAGAGCCGGCAACTCTAGCTAAGTATATAGGCAAAGGGTGTAAGACTGTTACATTTAAACAAACACTCGGATTAGAGATGAGAGATATTTTAATGAAACTTAGAGACTTAGGACTTACTAGTAAGAAAGAAATCACGGTTAGTGGAATGAAGATAGTTCCATATGATGTCGTTATTGATATCATTGAGGCAAATCCGGACCAAAAAGTCTTTGGCTATTCAGGAAGGACCATAATGGACGAGTTCATGATACCAGCAGTACAGTACATAAACGGCGAATTTAAAGAGGTCGAACCAGTCTCAGGTGACGAGTATATCACGTTCCCTGAAATCTTTGGCGATCAATTAGGTGTGCCAAATGCCATAGTAAAAGGCAGGGTCAAAGGTGATGCTGCTATTTCACTAGCCGGGATGCTTAGACATGAAGACATATCTTTAACCAGGAAATATGCGGGAACAGGGCCAATGGTGTCAATAACAGCTCAGATGATGGCCGACGGCTCGATTAAGGAGAGAGGAACGTATCCTCCGGAAGGAGTTGTAGATCCATTCAAATATAAAGAAGAGATGAAGAAGAGGGGATGTCCCGGCTTCCTAGAAAGCCTCATCGTAACTAAAAAAACATAGCTTCATTTTCTTTTTTCTTTTAAAAGATTAAATGAAATTTAAAGATTATTATAATCTTTTACATTATTTTTAAATTAAGTCATGTTCGCGCGCGCAAATTTAGAAAAATTTTATTAACCTATGGGTTGACTTAGAAATCGACTTGTTATGTATAAAGTTTTAATAGTCGGAGCGGGTGCACAGGGAGGTCCATGTGCCTCTATCCTAGCAAGAGACAAAGACGTATCAGAGATAGTGTTATCTGATATAGATCTGGACTTGGCTAAGAAAGTAAGTAAGAAGATAAATAGTGATAAAATCACTGTTACTAAGTTAGATGCGGGAAACATAGATGATGTTGAGAAAGCGGCTAAAGGTGCAGATGTTATAATTAATCTCACTGTAACAGCTTATGATATGAATATTATGGAAGCTGCTTTGAGAAATGGGATTCATTATGTTGATACATCTTTTGGTGAGCCTAGCTTGCTAGATATCCGTGCAAAAGATAATATTTTAGCCCAAATAATTGAGAAACGCCCAATTTCATTTGATAAAGAGTATAAGGATTCTGGAATAACTGGCTTGGTTGGGTGTGGTTCCTTACCGGGAACAGTCAATGTGGTTGCTAGGTATGTTTGTGACAAATTAGATCAGGTGAATGAAATACGAATTCGAATGGGTGGGAGGTCTTTCGAGCCGAAAAAGAGTGTGGCGAGCGCGTGGGAACCAACTTGGTCCCCTTTCAGAGCACTCTGGGGTTATGCTGTCGAACCCACGATGTTTGTAAACGGACAATATAAGAAATTCCCGATTTTTTCTGAACCTGAAGAATACCCTTTCCCCGAACCTGTTGGCCCAGTTTTACTAACTTATCATCAACATCAAGAGCCTATAACACTGCCACATTTCATTGGTAAGGGTATAAAGTATTGCGATTTCAAGTATCCAGTTGACACATTAGCAGGTGCTTTTGTCAAGATGGGATTAGCCAGCCCAGACCCAATAAATGTTAAAGGGATAAAGGTTGTGCCCAGAGATGTTGTTTTAGCGTTGACACGTCCTCCTGTTAACACATTTTTAGCCGAAGATGAAAACACTGCTAAACAGCCACTTACTAGAATAGGTTATACTTTAGTAGAGGTGAAAGGTATTCAATCAGGAGAGGAGGTTAAATATACAGCATATTATCCTTCCGGCTTCTCTATGACTCCTGAGGAAAAGCTTGCAATATTCAAGAAATTAGGAACAAACATAATAGGTGTAGCATTACCGGCTGTTATTGGAGCGAAAATGTGTCTAAAAGGCGATGCCGACAGAGGTGTAATCGCTCCAGAATGTCTTGATCCAAAAGAATTCTTTAAAAACATGACGGATATGGGCGTCCCTGTAAAACTTACCGAAGTCATTACAAAGGAAACACGTTTCTCCACCAGTCGTAAAAAATAAGAACAACATTTTTTATACACTCGTGAGAGTAATACAAGAATAAGTTCGAGGGATATGTTTGAAAAAGTCTATTAACGTTGGTAGTACAACTGTCGCGCTTGGTACAAGTGATCATGGCATTCTATCGGTTCCCAACGTTTTTGCTGATGGAATGTCGGTTGAGATTCCTTTCATGATCCTCAATGGGGCACACGATGGTCCGAGGCTGCATGTCCAAGTTGCTCAGCATGGCGTTGAGATAAACGGGTTGGAGGCTATTCGAAGAGTATTTTCTGAGATAAAACTAGACAATCTCAAGGGTGCCATCACCTATTGTCTACCTAATCCAATCGCCTTCCGTGAGTCTAGAACCGTCATGTCGTACGATGACATTCCTGGAGGAATGAACCGTGTCTGGCCAGGCAATCCAAGGGGCTCACTAACGAACCGTATGGTGCATGAGATTTGGACGAATCTGATCAAGGGAAAAGCGGAGTATTTGATCGATTTTCATACAGGCCGACGAAACGCCCCAGTGTGGGTATTCTATGAGGCTCATGGTGTCTCACCGGGAGTATCAAAGGATGTAGCAGATAAATCCGAAAGAATGGCCAGGGTCTTCGGAGCCGAAATGCTCTATCTTGAGACCGAGGCTTATGGAGGAGGGAACACCTGCAGGGGAGTTGCAGTTGATAATGGGATCCCAGGAATTGTCCCAGAAATCGGTGGTGCAAGTCACTTTGATCCAGATCATGTGAATATTGCTTATCAGGGACTCAAGAATATAATGATAGACTTGGGCATGATTCAGGGTAAGATCGAGCTCCCAAAAAAGCAGATTGTCCTCAAATGGGTTATGCGCTCTGAAGAGATAGCAGCAGTAGCACCAAAAGGAGGAGTCTTTCTACCCAAGGTAAAGATCGGGGATAAAATAAGCATAGGTGATGCAATTGGGATTATTTATTCTCCTAGAACTTTCAAGGAGATTGCAGAAGTAGTATCTCCTAAAACGGGAGTAATCTTCTCCATAATAGAAAATCCGATTGTGGTAGCAGGGCAGCCTGTTGCACAAGTTCCAGAAATAATCAAAGAAATAATCAACTGAATTCTATTATTTCTTCGCGCGTTATTTTGATAGGCTATCTAAGCTCCTAGAAGAAGGTTGTACATAGACCTCACCCCTCCCGTGTGCGGGGTCTCTTAGAAAAAACACAATAATTAGGATACTGATAATGGGGAATATTGTAGACAGAGGTATTATTATGTGGAAACCTGTCGCCCCGATTATTAGACCTCCTATCACCGAACCTGTTGACCAAGTAAATTCGCCCAAGCCATTGTAGAAACCTATCATTTTACTTCTATCGCTTGTGTCAATAACTTCTGACATATAGGCTTGACCAGCCAACTGAAAGGCTGCAGTATTTTTATATAAGATCGAGGCGGGAATTGCTTGAAAGAAGTCTCGAGCTAAAAACAACCCAATTAATCCAAGCACGATGCTAGTTGAGGAAATCACCATAATAATTTTTCTTCCAAATTTATCTGATATGTAACCAGCTAGAGGTTGAAATAATGCGGAAACCCCTGTACCTAAAAAAGTTAGGGAGCCGACCTCTATTTTACTTAACCTAAGTTTTTCGCGCGCGTCAAGATGAGCAACAATTAAAGACCGAACTCATACAATTACCCATGGAGATCTTATCGGGGTAAATTTAAGCCATTTCTTTAAAAAGTTTGATGAGCGAGTAGCTTCGGGACAAAACTATTTGATTAATCCTTGAGTATGACGGTATAGGTTCTCTTGCCAATGAATCTTTTAGGAGCGCACGTGGGAGAACCACCAGGAGACTGCGCTGTTCGTGATTTCGTTGCTTCATAAACTGTTTACGGTCAGAGTGGGGCCCGGATGAGTTTTATCCCAAGACCTCTAGAGTTAAAATAGTATAGAGGATTTGGATTAACCTCGGTTTTACTCCCCCTCGGTTAAGCTTAAAGATCAAAGCCGACAGAAGCAACCCCATAGACTCCTTCACATCGTACATCTTCCGGCAGGCCTACGAGAAGGTCAGCCGACTCGGCGACAGACTCGCCAAGATAGACAAACAGATCGACTGGGAGCGGTTCCGACCCATAATCAAGGCAATGTACAGAAACGACACCCCGCAGGGAGGACGACCCAACACCGACGAGGTGGTGATGGTGAAGCTCCTCGTCCTCCAGCAGTGGATCGGCCTCAGCGACCCTGAGCTGGAGAGGCAGGCCTCGGACAGGATCAGCTTCCAGCGTTTCCTCGGCTTCCCGGAGCAGCCGCCGGACTACTCGACGGTCTGGCAGTTCCGGGAGCGCCTCGCCGCATCGATGACGGACAACCTCGTCTGGGCTGAGCTGCAGAGGCAGCTGGACGCTAAGGGTCTCCGGGTCCGTAAGGGCGTCGCCCAGGATGCGAGCTTCATCGAGGCGGACCCGGGTCCATCGGGTAAGCCGCGTGGGGATGGGGCGGTGACCAGGAGGAGCCGGGATGGTGACTGGGCGAAGAGGCTTAAGGAGTTGTTTTTCGGCTTCAAGCTTCACGTTAAGACGGACCTCGACCTGGGTCTCATTCGGGCTATGGAGGCGTCGTCGGCCTCGGTGCATGATAGCCGGGTGGATCTCTCCGAGCCGGGTGAGGCTGTGTACCGGGACAAGGGGTACTTCGGCGTGGAGCCTAGAGGGTTCAACGCGACGATGAGACGGGCGTCGAGGGGTCATCCGCTGAGCATATGGGACCGGATGAGGAACGCCCGGATCAGCAGGAGGCTGGCTCCGGTGGAGAGGGTTTTCGCGGTCTTGAAGCGGGTGTTTCACGGTGGCCACATGCTGGTGACGACGGTGCCTCGTGTCCGGGTCCGGTTGATGTTCTGCCTCATGTGCTTTAACCTGGTTCGGCTGCGGGGTCTCATGTAGCGTAGAGTAGCGTGGGCTATGGGTCTGGTGGGCGGTAAGCGGGAGAACGGGTTTAGGCGGGTCCGGCGGGGCGTTGGTGGAGGCCTCGGGGCCTCATCGGGGCTTCCCGGAGGGACCTGGGATGGGCTCTGGGTGGCTGGCTGGGGCCGCCGCGTCTGGCCTGGGCGATCTGTCGGGTGGCTAACAGTCGCCGGGGGGACACCCTGACAGAAAACGAAGTTAATCAGAATCCTCTAGTTTTTTATGTTCACTCATTTTTTTATATTTATGTAAAGTAGATCGAACAAGGTTAACATAGAAGGTAATCCTTTACCTCTACAACTTTACCTCCCTTGATATATACCCTTGGGACGCGACGTGAAATGGCACAGATGACTTCGTCAACAATAGTTCCTATCATATCAGCCATGTCCTCAGCAGTTTGGGCTCCATTCCCCCCGAATACAATCACCTCGTCACCAATCTCCGCGCTGCTGTGATCGGTGAGGTCTACCATACACTGGTCCATACAGATCCTACCAACCATGTCAGCTTTCATACCTCTGACTCCAATCCAGCCTTTATTTGATAAGGTACGCATAAAACCATCTGCATAGCCAATTGGGATTGTACCTATAACACTCGGTCGTTGTGTCTTAAAGGTTAACCCATAACCGATATCGAAACCAGAAGGTACTTTTTTCACGTTTGATAACCTCGCCTTTAGTGTTAGTGCTGGTTTTAAAGTTACGTCACCGAGGTCCACCTCTCTATATGGCTTATAGCCATAGAGGATGATGCCCGGACGGACCATATCAAGGTCGTATTCAGGAAGATCGATAATTGCTGCGCTGTTAGAGACATGCTTTAGCGGTATCTCGACGCTTTTTTTCTCTAACTCATCTATAACCCAGGTGAATAATTTGTACTGACGATGAGTATATGTCTTATCGATCTGGTCTGATGCAGCAAAGTGAGTAAAAACTCCTTCAAGCTGTAAATTAGATAACATAGAAATCTCGGTGATCGCTCCTATCGCATCGTCATGGGGTAGAAATCCGATGCGTCCCAAACCAGTATCTAACTTGATGTGAATTTTTACTTTCTTTCCCTTACTAGTGGCAACGTCGTTGAGAGAAACCGCCTGAGCATAGTTGTAAATTGTGGCTGAGATATCGTTATCCAGGAGTAATTCATATTGATTCTCTGGTGTGTAACCAAGATTAAGAATAGGTACATCTATACCACTTTGTCTAAGCTCAATACCTTCTGTTGCTGTAGCAACGCCTAACCTGTCTCCACCGTTATCAAGAAATGCTCTTGAAGCGGGAACTGCCCCATGACCGTAGGCATTACCCTTGACGACGGCCATGATGAGGGTCCCATTCCTCGTAATCCTTTTAACCTCTCTGATATTTTTGGCCAGGATATCTAAGTTTACCTCAGCCCATACTGGGCGTAAACCCTCCACGTACATAACATGTCTTAAGAAGAGGAGTGTTGTAGCCTATGTATATCATTTATCCTCTCCTTGTAGCCATTAGAAAAAATGAATTTTTTTTGGAATTAATAGATCGAATCTTATTATTAAACAAATATTTAATCCTCATCGCAGTGCATAAAAAAAGTGGGAACTAATAATTCCTAAATAAGCTAACGTGTGTTATCTCACTGAACGAAAATCACTTTTATAATCTCTTATTTAATTACTCGTGAGGATGGTTATTGAGTTAGTTTTATATGTTTTAACAATATTCTAATAGAGATAGGTATGGGTGAAATGAGGTTCGAGTTGAAGCCAGTCGATGAGAAACCTAAAAGGGGTTTCAAGAGGAGGAGCAAGTATGACCCAATAATCGACCGGTTCCTCATGGAGAATCATGATCTAGTTAAGGTGGAGGTCAAGGACAAGGACGCGGGCTACGTGAGGATTAACCTTAACAGGCTGATCATATCGAGAGGCATGAAAGATAGGGTGAAGGCCTCGGTGGTGGACGGGGGGGGTCTACCTCGAAAAGATCGGGCATCCTGACGTTGTAAGTTAAAATTTAAATAAAACATAACCTATTGAAACTTGGTGGCGTCCATGGGAATAGTTTTCGACACTGGAGAGGACGGGTACAGGACCATTATTAAGGACTACCAGGAGATGCCCCTCCGGTTTGTGTGGAGTTCAGGCGAGAGAGGAGTCTCGAGCAGTGAGGCCTGGCTGAATGTCAACAAGGAGTTAAGGGCCTAAGCTCAATAAGCAGGGCATCCATCATCAACTTCCTCAACGCCATGGTCGACGAGGGGGCTCTCAGCTACACCGAGATCACTGGGAAAGGAGGCCACAGACGCATCTACTCGCCCCCCTAGACGAGGAGGGATTCAAGCTTTACGTGGCGAAGAATGTCATAGCCAAGCTTTTCAAGATATGGCCAGACGCTACGAAAGAGGCCATAGAGGCCATAATAGGGGAAAATGGTTAAAGGATCGATGCTCTAAGTAGAATAATTAATTTTTATAAAAGTTCCATTTATCTCAAATACAGATTGGGGATGATTAAGGATGAAAAAATGAAACTGAATATAGCTGTCCGAAATGTGGGTCAAAAGCGCCCCCACGGCGTAGCCCCTCTCGACCTGTTTGAGCATCGCCTCATGGGTCCCCGGCCAGACGTGCAGCGGATATTTGAGAAGCTTTAGCGTGTCCTTGTCGACCCTGACTATCTCGACTGCGATGGTGATGGCCATCAAATTCCCCCAAAATGGAATCACTCGTCGACGATGAACTCATCTATCGGCACCATGTGGTCACAGGCCTTGCACTGGAAGGGGCACAACTTCTATGTGCAAACTGTCATCGGATAGTTCATGCTGAGTTAAAAAACAGGGAAGAACAGGCTAGCTCTGTTTAGGGTGGGA
>Ga0315296_10002802_pt1 | contig 14731 bp, 13 predicted proteins | sample YL17G14_18_MG_FD_203921 | JGI IMG/M metagenome (GOLD analysis project Ga0315296, IMG submission 203921) | Sediment microbial communities from Yellowstone Lake, YNP, Wyoming, USA - YL17G14_18 | ecosystem: Environmental > Aquatic > Freshwater > Lake > Sediment | place: USA: Wyoming | collected... | reverse complement strand
GTAAATCACAGACCAGGTCGCCCTAGGGCTATACCACAGGTGTTAATTCCTGTGGTGCTTACCCTTTATAAAGGAGGGTTGGGTTATCGGGCTATCGCCCGTGAATTGAGAGCAGACGGCATTTCAGCGGACTGGAGTACGGTTCGGAGGCTAATCAAAGCCAAAATTGATACGGCCGCCAACGAGAGAGGCCTCTGACGAGTTCTGACACTATTTTGACACTAGGTGTCGGCAGCGACATGAGGAAAAGTATCTTGGTCATCCCAAACACGCCTAGAATTCAATCCCATAAATAGCCTCATTCTCATTTCTTGGCTACTGACTGTCCAGACCAAAATCCACAAAGTGACCGTAGAATAACTCCCTGCCCAGGCAGGGAGTTTCTTTTTAGCCAGAAGCCTCCTGAGCCTCTGGGGAGGAAGGATAATTTAGCTAATTTTTTGAATTTTACAAAATGTTCTTTTGTGAGATGCTGTTATTGTGCGAAAGCACAAATGCACCTTAACAAAAGAGGGCTACCCGATTCCGACTTGGGTGATAGCTCAAGATACGGGAGCGGGGACAATGATTGACCTTATAAGGTAGCCGATTAGGACTATCAGCCGAAAGGCGACAATCAGCCTTTAATATCAGCCTTGTGTGTGGCTAGGTGTGCCATAGGCTAAATACAAAAAAAGAGAGGTATTAGCTATGGCATTAGATACACCTAACTATATTAAGGCTTTGCTTGTTCCTAACGGCAAAAAGCCTGCGGGTAGACGGATATGGGGAATTGACCTAGAGCTATTCTGGCTACCTTTCCTCACCGCTACCAACACAATGGGCGACACCGCTATCCCTAGTGATGCGCTAGGCGCACCCCTGCGCCTTGCCTACAATCAGGATGGCTCAGTCAAGTTTAGCAAGACTGGGCGACCTGTGCTGAAAGTGGCGAAGGACATAGCCGATAGTGTCCGTCTTATCCGTGAGAACTTTGCTACTGGGCTACAGGTATATGCCACCCAAGTTAGTGCCGATAATCCCGATGGCTACAAGGCGCAACTGGAGATGGCAAAAGAGGCTGGCGCACCTATCACCGCTAAGGATAGCGCACAATTAAGCAAGGCTATGGCACAGCAGTTAGCTGAAGCTATGGTTGAAGCTGGCAAGGGCAAGGGCAAAAGAGAAAGGCAACTTGAAGAGAACATGCGTTACTATGTCCAGCTAATTACCAGGGCGCAGGAGGAAGAAAGAAAGCGCATTGCTCGAGAGCTGCATGATGAGGTAGCTCCGTCTCTACTTCTCCTAACCCAGCGCCTGGATGCAATCAGCTCAAGCACCAAGCCAAAGCCACCCCCATCACTTAAGGAGAGGATAGAAGACTTGCGCAACCACACAATTGAGGCGTTAGAAAGTTTACGGCGTTGTGCCCAAGACTTAAGACCACGCATATTAGATGACCTGGGTTTAATACCAGCCCTTGAGTGGGTGACAGAGGAACTGGTTAAAAACTACGGAATTAATGCTCGTGTTGAAGTGGAGGGAACCGAGCAAACCTTGCCAGCTGAGGTTCAGCTACTCCTGTTCCGCATTGCTCAGGAGGCATTAAGCAATATTAGAAAGCATGCCGGCGCATCCATGGCCGTGGTCAAGCTAGAGTTTGGGGATGACAGCATCAGCATGACTATAAGCGATAACGGCAGAGGCTTTGCGCTACCACCCCGAGTAGAAGACCTCGCTAGTACTGGTAAGCTCGGCATCATTGGGATGTGTGAACGGGCTCGGTTGCTACGCGGTAGCTTAGAAATTAAATCTGAGCTAACCAAAGGTACGCAAGTAGTCACCAAGGTACCATTACCAGTATAAACTAGCCCGTATTCCTGAGGCGAAGTCTAGGATATTTAATCTAAGCCTCTCCGGTATCCTTGTTCTGGTATCCCTTCTGTTGCAGTACTCTATGCACGCAGGTCAAAATTTGTGCTCGTCCTAAAGTAACAAGCTGACGGAATGTTCAATCCATGTGCGGCGACTATTTTATGATCTAAAGAACCTGACGGGCAGAGTACCATGGGCTTGCCCGTGGGTAGATACCAGGACGTCGGGAAAGCCATAATGAGTTTAAAGACTACGGTAAGAACTTCCATGGCTTTAGGTCGGTTTTATTGAATTCGTAGATTTCATTATTGTTATAACGCCAACTCCCTGAATGCCGGATGACTATACCACCGAATAGGTTTTTACCTTTGCCGTTCTGCTCTTTTATGTATTGGTAGAGACCTTCTGCTTTTGATTTTGCAGTCTCAGCTGTGATTCCAGATTTTGTGTCAAACAGGGCAAGCTTATCGTCTTTGTATTTCACAATCCAATCAACGTAGAATGCCCGATTGGTACCTTTATCATCGTAGGGTATCGCAAAATGCTTGGCGTCATTCTCGCCATTTTTATACCACCACTCTATTTCGTCAGTTTTAGATTCAAGATAATTAGTAAAATCCTTTTCAACCTGTGAGGCATCATTTCTTTGATAGAATGGCTCAACAATAGATAATTTAACTGGCAGATTGCTGTAGTTATCCGGATAATTCAAATATAACAGAATATTCCAGTCGGCGTCTGAAACCAATTCTGATTTACCTTTGCCGACAGTGGCAGAGTAAAGCTCTTTTGCCTTATTTATGGCATCAATAAAATGCTGAGTATTACCGTTTTTTAGCACGATTAACTGCATTTTCGTTTCTATCGATTTATATTCTTTTGGATAGGCTTTCTTGAAAAAGGCGTAAATAGCCTGTTTCATACGGTCTATTGAACGTGACTCCGGGAATAACGGTTTAAGAGACTCAATAATGAATAGTTCAAAATCATGCTGGATCTCGGTCTCTTGTTGAACTAGGGACACTAGGTCACCCTTGTCAGTAATGTAGCCAGCTCCAATCTCCTTGATTTTGGCGGGTGCGCCTTTATCTATGTCTTCTACCTTAACATCTGACATCAGGGTTTTGAAAATCTCTTTTACGTCAAGGTCAATATTACCTTTGAGTTTGAGTTCGCCAGAAGAGGTCAAAAAACAGGAAATGAAATGGGGGGAAAGTCGGGTTTCTTCTCTGAATCTCTTAGAGTGCACAGAAGGCAGATTAATATCGATATAAACATCCTTACGTTTGGCACTGTTAATAACTATGTAGCCGAAGGATTCATCACCCTGAATAGAGAATGTCGGCATGTTCGTGTAGATGTAACCGACGTTTAGTGCATCTGAAGTGTAATGTTTCAATTCCGGCATTCTCAGAATCCGGCCAACGGTCTGTACGGTAAATACAAAGCTATGCATCTCTCTGAGCATGAGCAAAATATGAGCTCGGGGGCAATCCCAACCTATGGAAATTGCCTGCTTGAAGATCATGACGTCGACTTTATCGTCATTAATGCTAATAGTGTCCAGGTTCTTTTTATCTTCAGATAAGTAAATAGCAAGCTTCCCATTTTCAACAGTAATATCGTGTTTGTGTTTCAGGATGGCTATGATTTCGTCTTTAAGGTCTTCAGTACGAGATGACCTATCGGGTAGTTGAACAAGCACAAGAGGGTTAACATTAGACGAAAGACTGGCGAATTCCTTAGCCAGTTGCTCACGTTTCTTTAATGCTTCACTCATTATGAATTCGTTGGTCGTTTCTTGTGGCTTGACCGAAATCTCATTTGTAGACTTCGTTAAGATATCATTCTTAAATTCCTGATTGATAACGACATATTTCTTTATCATCTCATCGTGAATAACATCTTCCCGGTCAACTGGTACTAGCTGGTCCCCTTGAAAAACTGGTGTAGCAGATACCTCTATGGTCAATTTGGGATTAATCATATCTTTCAAACCGCTAGCTATTTCTGTGTTGGTCGAGAAATGGCTTTCATCGATGATTAGGATGACTTGTCGTCCCTGGTCTCTGGTGCTCTGCAAAACACTGGAAAGATTAAAATCGTTTTCATTTTCCCTGATATAAATGTTGTCCTTCTTATTAATACTTTCCCAGTTGAGGAACAGTATTTCGTTTTCGTCTATGTTTTTATCCACAAGGTCCTCAAAGAACGAACATTTGAGGGCTTTATTCTCATAATAATAATGTTCCAGCTTTTCTTGGCTCTGTATATGTAGCTGGCGCGGGGCTGCCCAGATAAAAGACAAGAGGAAACCGGTAGTATTCTCTGATACCAGTTTTCTCAGGAATTCGGCCATCATAATTGTCTTACCCGAACCTGTAGGCGCTTTGAAGACAATGACTTTGTTACCTACCTTCTGTAATAGATAAGTAGCGTTTGAATAAAGGTCTGATATAGCTTTATCCTGATAGGGTCTTAAAACAATCATCTGAAAATCCTTCTGTAGACCCTAAGGATTGATTCCGGGATAGCACATATTTTTATTAAACCTCTCATATCGGCAAAATCATCGCTGAAGTCGTGATCTGAAAGTGAGAAAATGTAAAGACTAATAGGCTTATTTACCTCTGATACTGCTTTCTTGAATTCATTAAAAGAAAGCTGGTCAAAGATAATTCCTGTATATTTATCATAATTAGTATAGATCACGTATGAAGGATTCTCAGTTACTTTTTCAAAAGTGCCTTCTTTTAACGTAAGCATTTCTATTGACTGCTTAGTCAGCAATTCTTTGTTCTTATCGGTCGGCGCAGCGGGGACAAATGAAGTGGTGTAGTATTTGAGATTACCGCCCAAGACTTCAGTATCTTCACCTTTAGAGTTCCTATAGCCCTTAATCATTTTTTGTATTCGGGGATAGCATACATCGGAACAGATATTGTTCTCATTGTTTGTACATAGAATAAAACGCCTGTTTCCATCGTCTTGGCTATTCAAATCAAGCACTGCCTGTGCAGTAGTGCCGGAGCCAGCGAAAAAATCTAGCACCAGAGGATCTACTGCATTGGACAGACTAATACACCTTTTTATTAAATCTGTAGGTTTTGGATTGGTGAATACTCTTTCTCCAAAAAACTCTTTAAGCTCTATGGTTGCTTTCTTGTTTCCCTCAAGATCAGTCCACAAGTTGGACGGCGCTTTACCTCTACCCTCTAAATAGTATTTGATGTATGGTCGCCAACCATCATCCATTTGTATCCATTCAACCATTTTCAGCTTGTCAAATTGTTTAAACCTCTTTAAATCTCCGCGCCACCGACTTTCATATCCAGTGGGGCCAATCGGATGAACCGGTTTGCCGTCAGGCCCAGCAATTGGATAATAGAGATTTGGTCTGTCTTCTCTTCTATCGCCATTTCCGGTTTTCCGCCATTGTAATATTGAGTAATTGCCTTTATCATCTTTCCTGGTAAATCTTCTCTTATCCTTTTCAGATAACTCTATCTTGCCCAGCGCAAAATTCGGCATGGCATAAACCAATAAATAATCAGCACTACTTCCAAAATGTTTGGCATCTTGTCCGGTAGTTGTTCCTTTAGCCACGGTCACAAGCCCGATTAGATTTGCTTCACCAAATATGTCATCACAAAGTAGCTTCAGATGGGCCAATTCGTTATCATCTATAGAGATAAAAATTACACCTGATTTTTTCAGAAGAGGCTTGACAAGTCTGAGGCGTTTATCCATGAAAGATAGCCATTTAGTATGCCTGTAAGGGTCTTCAATGTCTATGTATCGGTCATTATAAATGAAATCATCATTGCCTGTATTATAAGGTGGATCAATATAAATTAAGTCAACCGATTTTTCGTGGGTGTAATTCAGTACGGAGAGAGTGTGATAATTATCACCCTCGATAAGAACATGCGTAACATTATCTTTGCCGGTGAGGATCTCATTCTTTGAAATCTCCTTAAGAACAGGCAGTGCTTTCTGACAGTCCAGGACTACCTTTTCTGGTTCACGTGCTGAATCCCAAACAAGCCCGTATTTCTTGCGCTTCTCCAGGGCTTTGACCTTTTTTATTAAGTCCTCTTTTGACCAGCTTGAATAGTCAGTCTTGGGCATTGCTCAGTGCCTCAATTTCTAAAAAGAAGTCCTTTTGGTTATGGCTAATTATACACCCCTCACGTTCTTGCCAACAAGATATAACCTTTTTGGAGTGCTTTATCGATTTGACCACGTCAAAGTAACAGAAGCAACAATCTAGCGTGCGATCTGATGTGCTGCATTACCGCTGCACAATCCTGACAAAAGTGTGGTCTAGTCTCAGCGACAACGGTTCCTCCTTACCGAAATGTGACGCCTGATGGTGAATACTGTTACGCGAGCCGTTTACGTAATTCATCCGTCTGTTTCCGCCCGATTCGCCTCTCAATAAGCGCGTCACAGCCAGCCACCAAAAGTTCTGTCAGCCGTAGAAGCTCTTGATAACTCCTGACTACTGACTGTTGCTCAGTTGGAGCGAAGACATACATGTCCGGGTTTTTATAGTTGGACCGTACGCGCAAGCGGTACAGGAGATCACAGACTGAGGTCGGGTGTTCATTTTGGCAACACTGATTCTTTGCCTCATGAGTAAGCCGTTTTTTCTTTTCCTTATCGCGTTTTTCTTCAAACCGAACGGCGAGAGATTCTTGGCGAGTCGTTGAAAGTGATTTTCCAACGAAAGTTGCCAAGTCTTCAACACGTTCAGGATTGGCCAGTTGTGTCTGTCGAACGACCATATCCATGGAAGTCGGCAAATTTCGGAAAGTGAATTTCCTCGGCTCGGGCCCTCCGATACAGGTGGCGCAGAAAGGAGCAGGGAAATAGGTGTGAAGGACAGAGGAAAACGCAGCTCGGAAAGTCATGTGAGATTGAGGCAGATCCATGTTTAAGGCGACCATAGTCGCCAATCCGGTGCCGTGGATAGCGTAGTACGATTGCACTGGTAGCCAGAAGTTGGCCGATCGTGCCAGCTGTGGATATTCCTGTACCGGCAGGGCTTGCATAGCTCGTAAAGTCAACTGTCCCCTACAGTAAGCTGCGGTGAGTTCATCCGAAATTATGATTCCGCCCTGCAAATGTCGGACATTATCGTTCTCCGCCATTGCCGCCAGAAATGCTGCCCTTCCTCTGTCACCTATTTCATACTGCCGGCCAAGGAAAACAACCCACGCAGTCACGTAGTTCGAGTAGGTAATCCGCGCGTAGGATGCTCTCTGTGCTCGTTCTAATTCTTGGGTAGACTCAACGAATCTTTGTTCGGTCATGGTCATTCGGCTATGTGCCCGGTGCGTCTGCTTCTTATTCTACCACTTTATTAAGAGATATCATCAAACTTTCCTCGGTTCTGTGAACAAAAACTCAGATTGTGCAGTTTCTAATGATGTAGTAATATCCCCCAAAAAGGAGGAAAATAGTGTCAGCGACGAGGCAGCGTCCGGCGAAACGAGTGAGATGGGTAGCCTTTGATTTGAGACTTATCAAGGGAGGTTTGCCATGCATGTATCTAGCTTAGAAAAGGCTAAAAAGATAAAGCCAGATATGGAAGGAGCCAAGGGTGTCTACAAGCAGATTCCGATATCGAGAGAGGACGGAACGCCGACGTTTTCGTTCCGCGTGTTTACCATTGAGCCTGGAGGACATACGCCTCTTCATAACCACCCGTTCGAACACTTGAATTATATTATTGAAGGTCACGGAACCGTGCTTCTCGAAGATGGAGAACGTGAGTTAAAGAAAGGCGATTTCGCTATGATCTTTCCTGGTGAGAGACATCAGTACCGAAATACATCAACCAGCGAGCTTATGATTATGATCTGTGCAGTACCCAAGGAATACGAGTGAATTGAAAACTCATTGGATGCTTGGCTATTAGGTATCTGTTGCACCTTCTAGCGCTTTGTTCAGTGCAGAACCGTGAGAGTTTAGTTTCCTCTTGCTTATTCCTTGCGAATGGAACACGAGCACATGGTGTTGACGTTTGCGGTAGGAGTTGTTAGGATTCCGTAAATGAAGGCCGACAGAGATGACTACTGCGGCCGAGACCGTTTCCAGGGACAAGTCCGGGAAGTATGAATCACATAGAAGGCAAGTTTAAGGGATATAATAACCTCGCTCTCTACCACCAGTGCTGGCTGCCGTCTAATGAACCCAAGACCGTATTGCTGCTTGTTCACGGCTTGCATGAGCACAGCGGGCGCTACATGAACTTGGTTAACCACTTCGTTGCCAAAGGCTATGCGGTCTATGGTTTTGACCAACGAGGACATGGCAAGTCACAGGGTCTACGGGGTTACGTTGAGCAGTTCTCGTACTTCATCAACGACCTCAACACGTTTTTGAGCATTGTACGCAGTGAGCATCAGGACGCCAAAATTTTCATAGTCGGCCACAGTATAGGAGGAACGATTGCCACGGCCTATGCTGTATATCATCAGGCTCAGTTCGATGGGCTCATTCTTTCTGGAGCAACTCTTAAAGCAGGGACTAGCATCTCCCGGGGACTGATTATCATAGCTCGATTACTCTCGCTGCTGCTGCCGAAAATGGGTCTCTATGTCATTGATGCGTCTGCTATCAGCCGTGACAAAGCCATCGTGGATGCCTATGTTGACGACCCGCTTGTGTATCGAGGTAAGATTCGCGCCCGGTTAGGCACCGAACTCATTAAGGTAATGCAGATACTGCCACGTCAAATGCCAAAGATAAGCCTGCCCATCCTGATTATGCACGGAACCGCTGACCGATTATCTGACCCAAACGGCAGCCAGATGCTGTATGACGGGGTGAGCTCTAGGGATAAGACGTTGAAGCTGTATGATGGCTTCTACCATGAGATTTTTAATGAGCCAGGGCATGAGCAGGTATTTGTGGATATGGAAGCGTGGTTGGCCGCTCGCATCTGACCGGGTCAAGGCCATCTCTCTGCTGCACCAGTGCACAAAAGGGCGTCTTGTATCTTTATGACTACATTGACAAAAATCACACTTGAATAGTAGAACTTCTGGGCTTATGATTGCATGTGTGTGAGTGACTAGCACTGGGAAGATGTTTAATACAAATTTGCCTCACAAAGGAATGCTTATATAAGATTAATTTCTTTAAAATTTGATTGAAGCGAGGCGTTATTGTGAGTGACGGTGTGTTTAATCTTATGGAGAAAGAAGACCTAACCACTTTGGAGATTTTCTATAACCAGAGAGAGAATAAATTTCTAATGAGGGGAATAAAAGAGTGGGATGACAATGTACGTTGGGATAGGTATATGGCGGATTTCACCCCTGAGGATATCCTGACCGATAATTATAAGGCAGTAGGGACGGCGACACTGTTTGCTACTTTTAGTGAGCTAGGTTTGAAAGAGTACTTGGAGCAGATTAAGCAGCTTTTGCGGGAAGGCAAGCATCATGGCATTGAGTTCTACTACCATCGAAAACGGAATATTAGGGTGATGTATTGCAAGCATGTTAACACCCTTGGCATAAGAAATAGAAGACATGCTATGCGTTCTGGCGGAATACGAAGACACGGGCTAGACGAGCCTGAGCTAGATGTTCTCATAGACGGTCTAAACCTGGCTCGGGCGATGGCTTATAAAAATGCCATAGCTAAGATACCTTACGGCGGCTGTAAAACAGTAGTCCAGTGTGATGCAGTCAAGCTGGATGATTTTGAGACTATGGGCTTTCTCAGCTACATAATTTATAGGATAAGAACATTTACCGGACCAGATATGGGGTTCGTGGCGGAAATGGCTGACATCATGCGTGAGAAATTCACCAAAGCCATTACCGGTGGTAATAAGAGCCCCATGGGTCCAACCGGTGGCCCTACTGCATATGGGGAATACTTAGCTATAAAAGAGGCCTGCGACTTTATTTATGGCAGTAAAGATTTATCAAAGAGAAGGATAGCAGTTCAGGGGTTAGGTGAGGTAGGCTACCCATTGGCCGAGTACCTGTTAAACGATTCTGCACCTCTCATTGTCACTGATATAGACCTATCAAAGGTGCGTAAGCTTCAACAGGAGTATGGACTAGATTCAGTTCAGTATGTGGAACCAGAAGACATATATACTGTAAACGCCGATGTGTTTTCTCCTTGTGCCATGGGTGGTATATTAACTGAAGACAGAATAAGCAAGTTTAAGTTTAAGATAATAATGGGTCCAGCCAATAACCAGCTTAAAGCCACCAGCAAGGAGGCTGAGATAGAGCTGGCTAAAAAGATTGATGACGCAGGTATTCTTTTCGTTATTGATTGGGCACATAATACAGGCGGGGTTATAGCTGGCTGGGCAGAATGGATATTTCAAGAGGAGGCATCCTTTGACAAGATAAAGCCAAGGATTACGCTTGTGTGCGGCGATAATCTCAGAAAGCTCCTTGAGGAAGCAAAAAGGACGGGTAGGACACCGACCGAACTAGTATACGAAAAGGTTGAGGATATGGTTTATTCAGGTGCTGAGTTTAGTGAGGCACTGTAAGCCGTAGTGAACGTGGAGGGATAACTGATGTCACAAAGTGCGATTGTAGTTGACAAGAAGGATAATGTCGCTACAGCATTGCGCCAGCTTGAACAAGGGGATTCTATCCGAGTTGAGATAGATGATTATGCTGTTAATGTTGCATTATCCCAGACTATTCCCTTTGGACATAAGTTTGCCCTGAAGGATATTGAGCCAGGGGAGCCGATAATCAAATATGGCGAGGTAATAGGTTTAGCTACAAGAAAGATTATGAAGGGTGAGCACACTCACGTTCACAATGTTGAGGGTCTAAAGGGGAGGGGAGATAAGCAATGAAGTTTTTGGGATACCGCAGGGGTAATGGTGGTATCGGCGTACGGAATCATGTACTGGTATTCCCTACGGTAATTTGTGCCTCTACTGTAGCCCAGATGATAAGTAGGGAAGTGCCCGGCACTGTTTGTGTTACTCATCCTCATGGCTGCGGTCACCTCGGTGGAGAGCGGGAGCATATGATTCGAGCTATGGCTGGTTTTTGTGGTAACCCTAATGTGGCTGGCGTCTTACTGGTTGGACTTGGTTGTGAATTACTCACCCCCGATTTAATTGCTGAAGAGCTGCATAAGACTGGCCAGAGGGTAGAGACCGTTAGTATTCAGGCGGTGGGAGGTACAACTGATACTGTAGCTAAGGGGAAGGAATTGGTTGAGAAGTTGTTGAAAGAGGTAGCCAGTGCCAAACGCGAGTTAGCTGATGTCTCTGAGCTTATCCTGGGCACGCATTGTGGTGGCTCGGACACCTTGTCAGGGCTTACGGCTAACCCGGCGCTGGGGGTTGCCTGTGATTTGCTGGTGGCTGAAGGTGGGACAGCCATGATTTCAGAGACGGCTGAGATGCTGGGGGCTGAGCATATATTAGCTAGGAGGGCTGCCAATGATGAAGTTAGAAAGCGCATCTGGGAGATAACCTCGATTACCGAAGCTAATGTTAAATCGGTGGGTGTTGATATTCGCGGGACTGAGCCATCGCCAGGGAACATAGAAGGCGGGCTAACTACCCTAGAGGAGAAATCGCTGGGTTCTATCCGCAAAGGTGGCACTTCAACCATTACGCAGGTGGTCAAGTATGCTGAGAAGCCGTCACAAAAGGGGCTGGTGATAATGGATGGGCCAGCTCATGATGTTGTCTCTGATACTGGCATGATAGCCGCTGGGGCTCAGGTGATTGTATTCACTACTGGGCGAGGAACACCACTTGGTTCACCTGTTGCCCCGGTGATAAAAGTGTCATCCAATAGCGTCGTTTATCACCGCATGAAAGATAACATAGATATCAATGCTGGAGTAATACTGGATAGTGAGGAATCAATTCAAAGTGTTGGTGAGCAGATATTCAAAGATATTATTGATGTGGCCTCAGGCAAATTAACCAAGGCTGAAATTCTGGGTCACAACGAGTTTGCCATACACCCGATTGGTCCAACAGTCTGAACATAAGGGGGGTTGCTATGCCTAAACAGGTTATCACTGTACCCAATGCGCCTAAATATCCCTTTTCGCCAGCTATCAGGGCTGGAGACTATATCTTTGTATCGGGGCAGGGGGGATTTGTAGATGCTCAAGGCAGGGAGGTTAAGGGAATAGAGGCTCAGACCAAGCAATGCCTAGAGAATATGAAGCAGGTCTTAGAGACGGCAGGTTCGTCCTTGGATGATGTGGTAAAGGTAACTGTCTTTCTGGGCAATGTTGCCGATTATGCCAAGATGAATGAGGTATATCAGCACTACTTTCTTAAAGACCAGCCTGCACGCTCAACAGCCATAACCGGTCTAGCAATCCGCAACATGCTTATCGAAATGGAGTGCATGGCTTATTCCCCACAGCCTTGATAGTGGTGGATAAACTGATACCACTGGCTTTCAAATTTAGCTAGAAAAGGTTGACTTTGCTATGGTTGTGTATTATGTTATAGCATGAAAGATGCTGATAGGATAGAAGGAGAAACTTTAGGGAAAGCCAGCATGTAAAGGAGGGATGAGGTATGTGAATAAATAATATGGGTGAGGTGATAAGACGAAATTCAGAGGAGGTTTGTAAATGAAAAGGCAACGGCTACCAAAGATACTGGTTGTTGTTTGCTTAGGGTTAGTATTAGCCCTGATATTACCCGCAATTGGTGGATGTGGCCCGGCTAAGCCGAAAATGTATAAGATTGGTATGACCCAGATAGTTACCCACCCTGCTTTGGACCTTGCTCGGCAGGGCTTTGTCGAGCAGATGGCTAAAGAGGGCTTCACTGAAGGGGTAAATGTCACATATGACTACCTTAGTCCTGAAGGTGACATGACCACAGCTGCATCTATCGCCCAAAAGTTTGTTGCCGATAAAGTGGACATGATCTTCACTATATCCACGCCAAGCACTCAAACCTGTGCTAAGGCAACTGAAGGCACCGGTATACCGGTAGTTTTTGGTGCTCTAACTGACCCGGTGGCGGCTGGAGTGGTTGAGAGCTGGGAAAAGCCTGGCGGCAACGTGACCGGAGTTAGTGATTGGGCAGATGTTGGTCAGCAGGTAAAGTTGGGTATGGATATTCATCCGGCCAAGAAACTGGGGGTCATCTACAATGCTGGTGAGGTAAACTCAGTAGTACAGGTAGATGAACTCAAGAAGGTAGCAGCAGACCTGGGTATTGAGAAGATTGTTGAGGCTACAGCAGCGACAACTGCCGATGTTTACGCTGCGGCAATGTCCCTGGTGGGCAGGGTTGATGCTATATGGGAGCCTTCTGATAATACGGTGGCATCAGCTATAGACGCGGTGGTAAAGGTTTGTGAGGAGAATAAAATACCACTGTTTGGTAGCGATATTAGCATGGCGAAGGCAGGAGCTATTAGCGGCCTTGGCCTCGACTACCACCTCAATGGCATAGAAGCTGGCAAGATAGCTGCTCGTATTCTGAAGGGTGAAGACCCGGCTAACATCCCTGTTGGCAAGATGCCGATGACAATCGTCTACTTGAGCCCAAAGGCAGCTGAGAGAATGGGGGTAACCATTCCTCCAGAAGTCCTCGATAGGGCCACTGAGATAGGAGAATGAGCAGTTGCGGGAACGATAACCGCCGGCAATTGAATAGGTAAAAGTGTTCATCCAAGCTGCGTGGGCAACCAAGGGGACTGAGAGCAGCCAGTAATAGATAACGCAGAGAGCTATTCCGCTCGGCTTTAGCTCCTCTAGGGTTAGGATTAGAAGATAGGCTAAACGCCTTTGTGGGCACGCTTTCAAGTGGACAAAGGCAAACGGTAGCTTTGGTTATGGCTACTATGAGTAAGCCGGCACTGCTACTGTTTGACGAGCATATCGCCAATTTAGACCCCAGGACAGCTCAGGTAGTGCTTGAGCTAACTGAGACGATTAGTGAAGAAGGGAAAAATAACCACTTTAATGGTTACCCACAATATGGAGCTGGCACTACGCTGCGGTAATAGGCTGATCATGATGCATGAGGGTAGAATTGTAGTTGACTTGAATCAGGAGCAACGGACTGGGCTCACTATCAATGACCTAATCATTGCCTTTGAACGAGCCAGCGGTAGAAGGTTTGTTGAAGATAAAATATTGCTTAGATGTTGAGCAGAGTGTGCAGTTGAGGTCACACTTGCTTGCATTGTTACCTAATTGAACGAGCTGATGGAATATTAACTTAATCTCTAGATGATAACACCACCTCCCTCTCCAAAGTCCTAACTACAGCCTTGGCTCGCATGATAGATTTATGACCTATGATATCTTCGAAAATGTCATCCGGCAGTGTGAGTATTTTATCTGGAGCCTTTTCCTGCGTCTCTGCAGGCTTGGTCAACTCCTTTACCTGCTCACGCTCGAGTTCGGTAAGTAGTAACCCTCGGTAGCTATTTGAATGGAATTTCTCTTCCACCAGCCCCTTCAAAATCAGGTTATTCGGAGTGGCTGGTGAAACCCGGACATCACTCCAACTCCACCCCAGACTAAACTTGCTGGGGTCATGGGTTTGCTCATATTCAGAAATACCGAGTAACACGTCCTTTTGCTTCTCGGTTAAGCTTCATCTTCATCACCTCCTGTTCCTCCCGATTGAGCAGCAGAGTCTCGCTCCTCCCACTGGATTATGCCGGATGCAAGCTCTGTTTTGCTAACATTTTGCTAACCAACGCAGCGACACGGGTTAACACTAGATGGTATTTTAGCTTCAAAATGGGTTTTGGGCAACTAACGTAAAAACACTGTTCTGAACGTAAAACCACTGTTTGGGACACCTAACGCCAGATCCGAAGACCGATGCTCTATCCGCTGAGCTATAGGCGCTCTCTGGTGGGGTGAG
>Ga0315296_10002801_pt1 | contig 14733 bp, 9 predicted proteins | sample YL17G14_18_MG_FD_203921 | JGI IMG/M metagenome (GOLD analysis project Ga0315296, IMG submission 203921) | Sediment microbial communities from Yellowstone Lake, YNP, Wyoming, USA - YL17G14_18 | ecosystem: Environmental > Aquatic > Freshwater > Lake > Sediment | place: USA: Wyoming | collected... | reverse complement strand
CCGATGTGATATAATAAAAACGTTGGAGGGTCAGGAAGGGCGGCGCGCATGCGCCATAGCGGACAAACTTGCGAACAGGGGACAACGTGAGATTGTCGGCCACAGGACCGGGGGAACGCCTTTTCCGCGGCCGCCGGGTCCTTGCCTGCGCGGCGCTCATGTCCGTCCTTTTACCGGCGGCCGCCGACGCGCGGCGGGCGCAACCCCAGTCCGACCTTAATTACCTTCTCGATCGGGCGGCCCAGTACTGCGACAAACTCTCGCGGTCCGTCCTCGACTTCGTCTGCCGCGAACGCATCGAAGAGTGGTTCTATCCCGAGGCGAGTCCCACATCCTCATGGCGGAAGCGGAGGGCCATCTTCGTCGGCCGCCGCGAGACGCGCGCGCACACCTATGATTTCCAGCTCGTCCGCGACCGGGCCGGGTCCATCCGGGAAAATAGGACCCTGCTCAAGGAGAACAGGAAAGACGTGCAGGTCCCTGACGCTCCTCTCGAAACCCGTTTCTTTTGGCATGCCTATGTCGTCATGGGCCCGCTCGGTCTTCTGAGCCGGGACCGCCAGGCTGAGCATGATTACAGGCTCGTGCGCGAAGACAAGGTCGGCAGGGAGCCGGCCTTCGTCATCGAGGCCGTCCCCAAGCCGGGCGTCCGCTCGGACCACCTTGTCGGGACGATCTGGCTGAGGTCGAGAGACGCCGGCATCCTTAAAATCGAATGGAATCCCTCTTCGATCGAAAACTACGCGGGTGTCGAGGAGACCGGTAAGCGTCTCGAGATGACACCCCACGTCATTATGACCTCCGAATATGCCTTCGAGAAAAACGGCGTTCGCTTTCCCAGTCGCTATACCGTCAAGGAGAACTACGTCAGGGGTGGACGCCGCTTTCAGCGTTCCCAGACCGACGTCCTTTACGACCGGTACAAGTTTTTTACAGTCGAAACCCAGGTGAAATTCTGAGGGAGGCGAAGATGAAAACGCGGATCGCGGTCCTCGTCTTGCTCGCCGCGGGGATGTCCACCGCCCTGCTCGCTCGTTCCGGTCCGGCTCAGCAGGACCGCGGGCAAGCCCGTCCCTTACGACACGACACCGCCGCCATCGTCAAGCTCATCGCCGTTCGTGTCCTGGGACCGGACGGCCGGCCGGTCACCGGGCTCCGGAAAGAGGACTTCGCGCTCACCGAGGACGGACAGCCGAAGACGATCACCGAGTTCGAGGCCCACGCCGTGACCGAAGCGGGCATGACGGTGACACCCGCACTGCCACCGGCGGGCGAGGCCGCGGTCCGGGACGCCGGGGCCATGAATCGGAAACTGTTTTTCTTTCTCGACCAGCAGGCGAGCGACCGGCCCGGAAAGGATAAAGCCAAAGCCGCCGCCCTCCGCTTCCTGGACACGCAGATACGTCCCGGAGATCAGGTGGCCGTCATCGGGTTTTACGCCATGTCGGGCTTCTATATCCGGGAATACTTAACCTCGGACTTGGGCCGGATCCGCCGGGCGATCAACGGTGTGACCGAAGCGCCGCCCAGCCCGGGCGAGGCTATCATCATGCCGCCCGACGACGTGGACCTCGGGGTCGATTTCTCGGGGCCTGAGCGAAACGTGGCCGAGACTCTGGCCGCCAAGACCGCAACCATAACGGCCACCCCGTCCGAAGCCTATGGCCGGAGCGTGGTCATGGCGCCTGGGACCGCCGCTTTTCAGAGGGTCGATTTCGTCCCGAGATTAGCGGAGATCGCCGATGTTTTCCAAACGATCCCCGGGCACAAGAGCCTCGTTCTTTTCACGGCTCGAAATCTGGGTCCCGAGGCGGAACGGCTGGGGCGGCTCTTCGGCGCCGCCGGCACCGCGGTCTATGCCGTCAACACCCAGGACTGGAAGATGGGACCTTTCGGCACGAAGTTCAAATACATATGGACGGATCATTCGTTGAAAAACCTCTCCGCGGCCTCGGGGGGAAAATACTTCGCCGACATCAACGACGCCGGCGGGATCGCCCGGGAAGTTCAGGACCTGACCGGCAACTACTACATCCTGGGCTATTATGTCCAAGATTCCTGGGAAGGGAAGTACCATAGAATCCGTGTGGATGTGACGCGGCCGGACACGCGCGTCCTGGTCCAGGACGGCTTCGCCGATGCTAAGCCCTTTGACCGCATGTCGGACTTCGAAAAGGACCTCCACCTTATCGACCTCCTCTGGTCGGAGGAGCCTTCTTATGGTCTCGCGCCCCTGGCGATGGACACCCTCATCGTCAGTGGGGATCAAACAACCCAAGGCTGCTTTTTGACCCGATGGGAGGTTGGGGCGAAGACAGGCCCGCCCGCGGCCCCCGTCGAAGTATTCGCCTTGCTCCGGGATAAGACGGGCGCGGCGCTCGTCTCCAGAAAGTGGGACGTTGACTTGTCGTCCTATGACGGGCGGACGGTCTGGGCTTACCTTACGAATTCCCTCGGGGCCGGTCCCTATGAGCTGCGGCTGGTCGTTCGCGATCGGCTGACCGGAGTCTCGTGCGTCGGCCGCGCCCGGTTCGATGTCGCCGCTCCGGCGGAAGGGGGAATCGTGTTGTCCTCACCCCTGCTTTTCGAGAACGGCCCAGGGGCCTCATTCCTGAGGCTGCCGACAGGCCGGCTCGAGAGCCCGAAAGGAAAACCTGTCGCGCGCGGCCCGTCCATCATGGACCTTTATCGCCTGATCCCGAAGGAAGGCTCTCCCGTGGTCGAGGAGATCTCACCGGGAGCGACACGCCTTCTCGCCATTATCCCGCTTGAGATACGGCCGCGTCTCGCCGAGGATACGCCCATCCTGGCGGTCGAGGCGAAACTCGTGTCCCGGCTTGATAGAACAGAAACGCCCCTTGAAGCCGAGATTCGAGAGTACGTGACATACGACGTGACCCCCGACATCCTGGCCGTGGACCTTGTCCTAACCGGAGTTGCTCCCGGCTCGTACGACCTGGAAATCACCGTCGAGGACATGGGGATGGATCGGCGGGGCGCCGTCCGGAAAGCCTTGATTCTGCGCTGAGGAGGACAAACTCGAGCGGCGCACCGGTCTGCGGTTCGTCGCGTTCTTGACACGTGTTCGCAGGCGGCGATATAGTCCTCCTATCCCATGACCAGCCGCGAGCTCGTCAAGAACATCGTCGCCCTCCGGCCCGGGCCACGCTGCGGCCTCTGGCTCGGCAATCCCCATCCCGACAGCTGGCCCGGCCTTCACCATTACTTCGGCACAAGAACCGAGGAAGAATTCCGGCGCAAGCTCGGCGACGACTTCCGCTGGATCTCGCCGAGCTTCGTCGAGTCCACGTTCCCTGACCCGGCCGCGAAAGGGATCTTCGGCTGGAGCTCCGGGAAGACGAGCCATGGCCAAGCGGGCCCCCTTGCCGGCGTCGAGGACCCGGCCGAACTCGACGGCTTCGACTGGCCTGACCCGGGCGCCCTCGATTTCAGCGGCACCCTGCGGGCTCTCGACGAGGCCGGCCCGTACTACCGCGCCAGCGGGTTCTGGACGCCGTTCTTCCACGACCTCATGGATTTCTTCGGCATGGAATCCTACTTCGTCAAGATGCGGACGCACCCCGAGGTCGTCGAGGCGGCCACGGACCGGGTCTGCGGCTTCTATTACGAGGCGAACGAGCTCTTTTTCGACGCCGCCGGCGACCGGGTCGACGCCTATTTCTTCGGCAACGACTTCGGCACCCAGCTCGACCTGATGATCAGCCCCGTCCTCTTCGACCGGTTCATCCTGCCTTGGTTCCAAAAGCTCACCGGCCAGGCCCGCCGCCGCGGCTATCAGGTCATCCTCCACTCCTGCGGTTCCATCCACCGGGTCATCCCGAAGCTCATCGCCGCCGGTGTCAACTGCCTGCACCCGCTCCAGGCCATGGCCGCGAACATGGACGCCGGCACGCTGGCCCGGGATTTCCAGGGCAGGATCGCCTTTCTGGGAGGGCTCGACACCCAGCGCGTCCTCAACCTCGGGTCGCCCGAGGAGGTCAAGGCCGAGGTCCGCCGGGTCAGGGCCGTCCTCGGACCTCACCTCATCGTCAGCCCCAGCCACGAAGCCATCCTGCCCGACGTCCCTCCCCGCAACGTCGCCGCCATGGCCGAAGCCACGGCGGAAGAAATGTGATAAAATCACATTTTAAGGATGATTTATCGGAGGGGGTGCCCCATGGGAATTTTTTCCCCGAAAAAGTCGTGGCGCCAGTCCATCCTTACTGCGGTGGCCGCGGCATTTGCCCTCCTGATCTTCCCCGAACCCGGGCTTGCGGCCCAAGCGGGGCCGGAGAAACCGCTCCAGCACCAGGTCAGCGTGACCCTCAAACTCGTCCAGGTTTACGTCACGGGCAAAGGCGGCGAGCCCGTGACCGACCTCTCCGCCGCGGACTTCGAGGTCATCGACAACGGGCGGAGTTATTCCGTCACGCATTTCGAAAAGCACTTTCTCGACGTCGAAGGGACGCCGGCCGACCCGGCGGCGGTGTCCGGGATGAGCCGGAAATTCTTCCTCGTCTTCGACTTCGCCTTCATGGACGCCAAGGCGATGCTCAGGGCCAAGAGCGCCGCCCTCCAGTTCCTCGACGGCGAGATCCGGCCGACCGACGAGATCGGGCTCGTCACCTATTCGGTCGCCCAGGGGCTCGTCCTCCACGAGTACCTGACTACCGAGCACGCGCGGGTCCGCGCCCTCGTCGACGGCATCGGCGCCAGGCCTCGCGCCGGCCGGGCCGAGAACCTGACACAATACATCTACAGCTCCGACCTCGCCGCCCTGCCCAACCCGAAGGAGGCCCAAGCCCAGGTCCCCGACCCCGAGAACCAATTCTATGAGGGCCAAGCCCGGCTCCAGGCGGGCCAAAGCATCGGGACCCCCGGCCGCCAGAACTACGTGGACCAGGCCAGGCACTTTATGATTTCCCTCAGCCACCTGGCCAAGGCCATGCGGTACATCCCCGGCTTCAAGAACGTCGTCCTCTTTTCGGGCGGGATCGCCCGACAGTATCTCTATGGTAAGAGAGGAGGAGCGGTGATCGGGGAGTGGACGACGCCGGAACAGCTGGCCGCCCAGCTCAACAACTACGACGCCGCCCAGGCCGACTCCGGCCTTCGCGACGACCATAGCGCGATGATCAAGGAATTCAAGGCTTCCAACTGCCCCGTCTACTCCGTCGACGTCTCCCGCCTGAGGAAAGAGGGAGACGTGCTCGCCCAGCAGGGCGTCTCGGGCGCGGGGATCAGGGAATTCGAGGGGGCCGACTCGCTCCGCCAGTTCGCCGGGGGGACGGGCGGCAAGTTCTACGCCAACACCATGGATAACGAGCGGATCGTCGACGACATCGAGAGCTCGACCGCCGCCTACTACGTCCTCGGCTACTCCGTCGACGAAACCTGGGACGGCAAGTTCCACAAGATCAAAGTCAAGGTCAACAGGAAAGGCGTCGACGTCAACACCCAGGGCGGCTACTACAGCGCCAAGCCGTTCAAGGACTACACGGGTTTCGAGAAGCTCCTCCACGTCGTCGACCTGGCCCTGAGCGACTCGCCACAGGCACAGGTCCCCTACGACATCCCTGTCGCGGGCATCCCTCTGATGGTCAAGGGCTGGCCCCAGCTCCTCGTCTTCGGCCGCGCCTCCCGGACCGTCCACACCGACGTCCTGGGGAAAAAGGCCGAGGCCTACCTCCTGCTCATGGACGAGAAGGGCGACGTGGCCTACATCAAAAGGTTCCATCTGGCCGTTCCCGCGACAGGAAAGGAGACGATCTACCCGTCCTTCCTCATGTCGGTCAAACCGGGCCGCTATGTCTGCCGCATGGTCGTCCGCAACATGGACACGGGGCGCGGGGCCCGGGGCTTGGCGCCTCTCGTCGTCCCCCAGCCGGTGAACGCGGTCCTGTCGCTCGACCCGCCGCTCCTGCTCGCCCCGGAGACCAATTCTCTGGATTTGACGGCTTCGCCGGAGGGGTCGCCGGCCGGCCTTTTCGGCTATGATCCGGACGCGTTCGCGCCGCTCATCGGAGACATCGCCGCGGGCACGGCGAAGCTCCACGCCGCCCTCCGGGTCCCGGGCGGCACGGCCGCGGCCGGGCTCGTGGTCACGGCCTCTCTTGTCGACGCGGCGACGGCGGCCCGTTCCGAGGTCCCGATCTCGATCCTCAAGCAGGGCGCCGACGGGGCGACGAGGCTCCTCCTCCTGGAGCTCTCGACGGGCGAGCTCAGGCCCGGCCGCTACACCCTCGAGTTCGCGGCCAAGGAGCCGGGGACCGGCGAGAGCGCCGTCACTTCCGCTGAATTCGCCGTGAAATAGCCGAAGCGGTTCCGGCCGTTCACGCGCCTTCCTTTCTTCTTGCCGTCGTCCGCCATCCCGGATTTCCCGTGTCGATGAGCTCGTAGATCACGTCCAGATCCGTTTCCGGCCAGTCGGCGTCGACGAGGCCGCGCACCTTCTCCAGGCTGGAAAAGAGGTGCGTCCAATCGCCGCAGGAGTGGATGTATATCCCGCCGAACGCCTCCGATAAGGAAACCCGGGCGGTCGTCGTTCTCGAGGTTCCAGAGTTGGGTCAGAAAATCCCGGGCGCTCACGCGCGTCTCCACGCTTCGGCCGCTTCCATCATGGCGTTGATGTTGGCGAGAGGGGAGCCCGGCGGGATGTTATTGCCGTCCTGGACGATGAGCCCGCCGTGGGGGGCCAGCTTCTCGAGCACGCGGCGCGTTGCCATGCGGACCGCGGCCGGCGTCCCCGAATGGATGAGCATGGGATTGACGTTGCCGACGAGGACGACCTTTCCGCCCATGATCTCGCCGATCCGGTCGAGGTCGACCTCGTAGCCGAAACCCTGGAGCTCGTCGATGGCCAGGTCGTTGCGGAAGATCTCGAGCAGGTGGTCGCTCTTGCCGCACATATGGAGGCTGGCCCAGCCGTCGAAGTGGAAGCGGAGCCGTATTTCGAACGGGAGGACGACGTCGCGGTAGGTTTCGGCCGAGAGCGAGACGGCCAGGTCGTCGGTCCAAGCGAAGTCTTTGGGCACGGGGAGCTTCTCCTCCGCCCAGCAGAAGTCGAGGTATTCGATGAGTTTGTCCGTGACGATCCGGAGGAGCTCCCGGACGAAATCCGGCCGCTCCTTGACGGCCAGGAATATCTCGGTCTTGCCCATGAGGTCGCCGGCGACGCCGAACGGGCCGTCGGACGTGTGGGTCAGCGCCGGATTCTCGCCCGGATAGAAAACCGGCCCGCCGCGGAACCTGACCGGGTATCTGTCGGCCACGTCCATCATCGCTTTCCGGTAGGCGACCTGGCGGGCGTTCATCCCCGAACGGACGAAATCCATGGCCTCGAGGCGCCGGAGGTCGGCGTCGTCCGCGACCCAGCCGCGCCCGATCCACGGGATGTCGTCCTCGGGGAAGATGATGTCCACGCCGAGGCTCCCCGCCTCGAAGGAGTTCTGGAAGTCCGTCCAGGCGCCGACCCAGGGCCCGGTGATGACGTGGGCGTCCGTGTGGACGTTTTCGAGGAGCCACTTCTGGGCCAGGATCTGGGTCCGGAGCATTGTCTCCGGGTCGCCGTAATAGTCGCGGAAGCGCACCCCGACCTTGGGGACGAGGAAGCGGTGGGCCAGGGCGGGGATGACGGGGACGCGGTCCGGCCGCTCGAACCGGCGTGTCCGGGCGACGCGCTCACGGCGGGCGGCGAGCTCCTCGACGGAGACGGCGATCTCGATGACGGGCGGTCGCGAGCCGATCGTTCCGGACAAGGGCGGCCCCGGACGCTAGCCCCCGGCCCTCCGGACGCGGGGATCGGTGTAGAGGTCGTTTTCGTCCGTGCTCGTCGAGGAGAACTCAGAGACGACGGCGCCCTTGTCGCCGGCCTGGAACCAGTGCGGGGCGTTCGGGGGGAGGGTATACATGTCGCCGGGCTTGAGCACGATCTCATGCCAGACGGTCAGGAAGGGCTTGTATTTCTGCGGCAGGCGCGCCTTAGGCCGGGGCGTGCGCTCTCCGGCGACGTACAGGTAGACCTCGCCGTAGCGGCAGCGGAAGGTCTCCTTCTTACCGAGATTCCGTCCGTTGACGCGCGGGTGGCGGTGCTCCAAGCAAGCCTGGCGGGGCAGAAGCACGAGCTCCTTGGCGCAGTAGCGGTCGTTGTTCTCGAAGACGATGATCTCGATGCCGACGTGCTTGAGGTCGCCGAGGCCAAGGTCGGCGACCTCCATCGTCTCGACCTCGCTCCGGGTGACCGCGATGCGGGCCTTGCGCAGCAGGACGACCGCCGCGGCCCTGGCCTTCTCGATATCCTTGGGTTTCATGAGAACTCCACCGCGATTATATCCCACTCGGACCCGATTTGAAAACGAACCGGCCCCGGGCTCGTTATTATCTCGCGAGCCCCCGAACGGCAGCCGTCTGGACAATCTTGGCCGACTTTGTTATATAATGAAACTATGTTCCGGAGGTCATTGTGAAACACTCGAATCCCACCCCCTGGTTTTCCTGGCCCCGGGCGTCCAAGCGGTCGTCCTCCCGAAACGCGCGTCAGATGCGCTCGCCGATGTTTGTCCTGTTCGCGGCGCTCCTTGTCGTCGCGGCCCTGGACGCGGGGCAGGCCGCCTTGAAGCCGCGGCTTCCCGCCGCCCACCGGGCTTGGCTCGAAGAAGAAGCTGTCTATATCATCACCGCGACGGAGCGGTCGGTCTTTCTGAAGCTCCAATCCGATCGCGAGAGGGATATCTTCATCGAGGCCTTCTGGAGGCAGCGAGACCCGACTCCCGGGACTCCCGAGAACGAGTTCAAGACGGAGCACTTCCGTCGGATCGCCTACGCCAACCGCTACCTCGGCCGGGACACCTCGCGCCCCGGCTGGCAAACGGCCCGCGGCCGCATCCATATCATCCTCGGCGAGCCTCAGGATATCGAAAGGTACGAGGGGAAGTCCTCGACCTATGACACGGAAGTCTGGTTCTACCAGGGAAAGACCGACTTCGGTCTGCCGCCGGCGTTCTACGTGGCCTTCTTCAAGGAACGCGGTTCCGGCGAGTACAAGCTCTACAGCCCCATGGGGGACGGACCCCGGGCCCTGATGTCGGGCTATATGGGCGACGAGGATCCGACGGCGGCCTACGAAAAGCTCCGGGAGATCGAGCCGAACCTGGCCGAGATCTCCCTCTCTCTCGTGCCCGGCGAGGCGGGTACGGTCTACGGGAAGCCGTCGATGACCTCGGACCTTCTCATCCAGCGCATCGCCTCGGCCCCGGCCCGCAGCGTCGAGTCCCGGTACGCCCAGAAGTTCCTGGACTACAAGGACCTCGTCGAGGTCGAATATACGGCCAACTACATCGACAGCGACAGCCTGATCAGGGTTTTCAAGGACCCGTCGGGCCCCTATTTCGTCCACTACGCCGTCCAGCCGCGGCGCCTGTCCGTCAACCAGCGGGACCGCGCGTTCTATACGACCCTCAAGGTGAACGGCCGCGTTTCGGCCGCGGACGGACGCCTCGTCTATCAATTCGACAAGTCGGTCGTCATGAACCTGACCGAAGCCCAGATGGACGAGGCGAACCGGGTCCCGTTCAACTACCAGGACCTTTTCCCGATCGTCGGCGGGGACTACACCCTGTCCCTGCTGGTCAAGAACGAGGTGTCGAAGGAGTTCACGTCTGTCGAACAGGCGGTGCGCATCCCCGAGACGGGGACATCGGTCCAAATGACCCAGCCGCTCCTCGGATACCGGGCCGACCGGCTCGCGCCGGGGGCGCGTCGGATGAAGGCCTTCCGGATCGGGACGCATCAGATCCTGTGTCAACCCGACCGGACCTTCACCCGCCAGGAGACGCTGGTCGTCGCTTTCCAGCTCCATCAGCTGGGCCGCGACCTCACCGCCACGGCCGAGATCAGGCTGGAGTTCCTCAAGGACGGCCAGTCTTTCCGGACGATCCTCAGGAAGCCCGCGGACTACGCGAGCATTCCGGACATCCTCGAAGAGGTCTCCTTGTCGGACTTCACCCCCGCCCATTATGCCGTCAAGGTCTCCGTCGGCGCAGCGGGTGCGGATATCGTCTCGGCCACGGAGGAGTTCGACGTGAGCTTCGCCGACAGGCTCCCCCGGCCGTGGTTCTTTTCCCGGGTCCTGCCCGATGCGGGGGATCCCGTCTACTCGGGGACCATCGGCCTCCAGCTCTTCAATCTCGGGCGGCTTAAAGAAGCCCAGACCCTCCTGGAGAGCGTCTTCGCCCGGCTGCCGGGTTCGGAGGACGCCGGCGCCGCCCTGGCCCGCGTCTACCTGGCCCAGGGAGAGGCTACGGGCGCCGTCCGGACGCTCGCGCCTTTCATCGATCCGGCCCGGACGGCGAAGTACGAGACCTATGTCCTAGCCGCCCAGGCTCTGCGGCGCGCCCGGGCGCTCGACGACGCGGTCGCGGCGCTCGAGCGGGCCATCACGCACTATGGCGTCAACGCCGTCCTCATGAACCTGACGGGGGAGTGCCTGGCCGAACTCGGCAAGGTCCCGGAGGCCCTGGCGGCCTTCGAGAAATCGCTCGAGCTCAGCCCCGATCAGCCGGCGGTCCGCGCGAAGATCGACGAACTCAGGAAGCGCAAATGATTCTCAATTCGACGGAGAGAGCGATGAGATTCTGTATAACGGTTTCCCTGGTCCTCCTGGGCCTGGCCCTGGCCCTGCCGACCCAGGACGATCTCGGACGGGGCCGGATCAGCGGGGACGTTGTCGACGAGACCGGGGCCAAGGTCGCGGGCGCCCTCGTTGTCGTCGAAAGCACTCGGAGCAGCACGCGACTGGAGGCCAAGACCGACAAGAAGGGCCACTTCGCCGTCGGAGGCTTGGGCACCGGAGCCTGGCGCGTCATCGCCTCCAAGGAAGGCTATCTCAGCGTCGCCAGCGAGGTCCAGGTCAGTCAGATCAAGGCCAATCCGCCCGTGCTGCTGACGCTCAAGAAGGCCTCCGGTCCGGCCGATCCGCCGTCCGGCGAGGAGGGCCGTTCGCTCCTCGACCGGGGCAACGCGCTGCTCAAGGAGGGCCGCTATGACGAGGCCCTCGCGGCCTTCGAGGAGTTCGCCGCGGCGTTCCCGGACATCTATGCCGTGCGCCTGAACATCGGCAGCGTCTTCATGGAGAAAGGGGACCTGGACAGGGCGGAGGCCGAGTTCAGGGCCGTCCTCGACAAGAACGGCCCGGGCCCGGAGGATCTGAGGAATCAGAAGGACACGTCCCTCAAAGCCCTCTCGGGCCTGGGAGAGGTGGCCTTGAAACGCGGGGATTTCGAGACCGCCCAGGGGTTCTTCCGGAGGGCCCTCGAGATCTCGCCCGAGGACCCCGCCGCGGCCTATAACGTCGGCGAGATCTTCTTCTCCAATCAGAAGACCGAGGACGCCATCGCGTATTTCGAGCTCGCGCTCAAGATCAAGAACGACTGGGCGAAAGCCTATCACCGGCTGGGCCTGGTCTATCTCAACAAGGGCGATCTGCCCAAGGCCCTGGAGAATCTCAAGAAGTTCCTTGAGATCGATCCTCAGAATCCGGAAGCCGCTGGCGTCCGGGCGGCGATCGCCGCGATCGAACAGATCAAGAAATAACGTCCGCGGCCCCGCGGGAGGGGAAGGGAGTTCCGACATGTTCGACCGAGATGTCTACCGCGCGAGAAGGGCCGGGCTGCGCCGGCTGATGGGCCCGGGCGTGGCCCTGTTCCTTGGGAACGACGAGAGCCCGATGAACTACGCGGACAACACGTTCCGGTTCCGCCAGGACAGCTCGTTCCTTTATTATTTCGGCCTCGATACGCCCGGCTTGGCCGCGGTCATCGACCTGGACGAGGGGACCGAGGCGGTCTACGGCCCCGAACAGACCGTCGAAGATTTCGTCTGGACCGGTCCCCTGCCGTCCCTGAAGGAGAGGGCGGTCCGGGCGGGCGTGGAGACCGCGCTGGCCCCGTCCCGGCTCGCGGAGGACCTCGACCGGGCCCGCCGGGGCGGACGCAAGATCCATTTCCTGCCTCCGTATCGGGCCGAGAACAAGCTGAAGCTGCTGGCTTGGCTGGGGGTTCCGCCCGAACGGGCTTCGGTCGAGGCCTCGGTGCCTTTTATCCGGGCCGTGGTCGAACAGCGGTCCGTCAAGTCCTCCGAGGAGATCGCCGAGATCGAAAGGGCCGTCGACATCTCCGTCGATATGCATCTCACGGCCCTGCGCATGGCCAAGCCCGGCATGACCGAAGCCCGGATCGCCGCGGCCGTGCACGAGGTGGCCCGGGCCGCCGGTGGGGATCTCTCGTTCCCCATCATCGCGACGGTCCACGGCGAGGTCCTGCACCAGCACGCCCAGACCGAGACGCTGAAGAGCGGAGGGATGTTCCTGCTCGACGCCGGCGCGGAGACCGTCCTCCATTATGCCGGCGACCTGTCCACGACCATGCCGGTCGACGCCCGGTTCACCGAGCGCCAGAAGGGGATCTACCGCATCGCCCTGGCCGCGCACGAGACGGCCAAGGCGGCCCTCAAGCCGGGCGTGCCGCATCTGGACGTCCATCTGGCCGCCTGCCGGAGGATCGCCGAAGGGCTCAAGGACCTCGGGCTCATGAAGGGCGATCTCGACGAGGCCGTGCGGCGCGGCGCCCATGCCCTGTTCTTCCCCTGCGGTGAAGGCCATATGATGGGCCTCGACGTGCACGACATGGAGGACCTGGGCGAGGTCTATGTCGGCTACGAGGGCCGCCCCAAGAGCACCCAGTTCGGCCTAAAGTCGCTGCGCCTGGCCCGCCCCCTCCGTCCGGGGTTCGTCGTGACCGTCGAGCCCGGCATCTATTTCATCCCTCAGCTCATCGATCAATGGCGGGCCGAGAACCGTTTCCCTGAGTACATCGACTACGATCGCGTCGAGACCTACAAGGACTTCGGCGGTCTGCGGAACGAGGAGGACGTGCTCATCACCGCCGACAGCCATCGCGTCCTGGGGCGCAAGAAACCCCTGGCCATCGAGGAGGTCGAAGCGGCCGCCGGACTGCCGGGCTCCTGACCGGACCATGAAGCGCCGGGACTTCGCCCCGGCAGGAACCAGCGGTCCGCCGGCTGGGTCGAAAAGGCCCGGCCCCTCCTGAAGGCCCGGTCCTAGACCTCTCTCAGTCGGGCACGATCCGGACCGCGAGAGGGGACTTGGACTCGATCGGCAGGAAGATGACGAGGTTGTCGCCCTCGAGCCGCCGGTCCAAACCCGCGCGGGCCTCCGGGTATTCTTTTCCGTTCAGGATGACGCGGGGCCTCTCGCCGTTCCAGCCCTGGATGCGGAGAACGGGATGGATGGCCGGCGACGAGGCGTCGGCCATCAGGCGGACCTCGAAGCCCTTGGGCCTGCCGGCGGTGTTGACGAGCTGATAGCAGCGCTCGCTGCGGTCGTAGCCTTCGGATCGGACGTCGGGACCGCTCATGACGAGCTCGGGGGCATAGGCCCAGGACCGGCCAAAGGCGATGACCTGGGGAACGGTCCAATCCGTCATGCCGTAGAGACCGGCCCAGAACTCCCGGCCGTCCCGCTCGTGGATGACGGGATCGGAGATCGGGAAGCTCGAGCAGTGCGACGGCCGGTCCGATGTCAGGGTCGTCCGGCCGTCGCAGCGGGCCTGGCCCACCGGGAAATGGTTGCAGCCGCTGGCCCGGCCGTAGGCCGAGAGGTTCTCGAAGCGGAGGAACATCTTGTTGCCGGGCTCGAAGCAAATGAAGGGCTTGTTCAGGGATTTGAACTGGTACTGCTGCACGGTGTAGGGATGCGTGACGTCCCAGCTGAAGGGGCCGTATGGTGGGGCGTTGGGGTTGTCGACGAAGGACACCCGGGCCGTCTTTCCGCCGTAGTCGGCGACCGTGACATAGTCCTTCTCCAGGAGGTCGGACACGATCTGCCCGGGGTGAAGCAGCGCCAGCGTCTCTTGGAACTGCCGCGGCTCGCCGAGCGTTCCCGTCTTCCAAGAGACCTTGCGGATCGCGCTGGCGTCGGGGTAGATGTAATAATATTCGTCGATCCAGCATTCCCAGCCGGTCTTGGGATCCACGCGCCAGGTGTGGTCATAGGCGCTCACCGGAGCGTAGCGCCAATGGACGACGACGCGCGCCTCGGTGTTCTCGATGATCCGGACGTGGGAGAACCGGCAGTGCCGGTCCTGCATGTGCTCGTAGCAGCCCTCCCGGTCGTTCTTCCTGTCCTCCCAAGCTTCCACGCTCTGATCGGACATCCAGTTCTCGTTCTCGGAGATCCACGAGGCGCCGTAGCGGATGCCGCGCCAGAAGACCAGCTTGACGGCGGAACCGGGAAAGCAGACGACGATATCCGGGTCCTGGTCGACCGGCCACAGCCGGTCCCAGCCCGGATAGTACTTCAGCTTGGTATAGAAGGCTCCGAACCGCCCCGGATTCTTTTCAATGGTCGGCAGGCGCCGCGGGGGGATGTCCGGCTTCGGACCGTCGCCGCGGGCGGAATGTTCCTTGATCACCGCGGCCGGCAGGGCCCGGTCGTAGACGCCCACCTCGTCCAGGATGCCGTCCAGCCCGAAGTACGCCGGTAACGTCCCCCAGGTCCTGTGGATATCGGAAGGCTTGTCCGGCCGGGCGACCATGCCCACGAGGTAGCCGGACCGGGCGTGGGTGATAGAGCCCGTTATCCTGTTCGAGGCGACCAGTGTACCGTTGATGTAGAGGGTCATCTCGGACCGGGCGCGGTACACGCCCACGACGTGCATC
>Ga0315296_10002800_pt1 | contig 14737 bp, 13 predicted proteins | sample YL17G14_18_MG_FD_203921 | JGI IMG/M metagenome (GOLD analysis project Ga0315296, IMG submission 203921) | Sediment microbial communities from Yellowstone Lake, YNP, Wyoming, USA - YL17G14_18 | ecosystem: Environmental > Aquatic > Freshwater > Lake > Sediment | place: USA: Wyoming | collected... | reverse complement strand
CGGTCGGGCATGGCTAACTTACGCTCGAGCCAGCCCCAGACGGGGTCGGCGGGCCGCACGACGGTGCGAAAGTACTCACTGCTCAGCACCCGCCAGGCGAACACCACGACGATGACCACCCAGGCCACGTCCATCACGAAGCCGAGACTGCTGTAGTAGGCGATCGCGTCACCGAGCTTTCCTTCACCAGCGCCGTATGCCCACACCCCGATGCTGATGTTCTCGTTGTAGAAGGGCCACAGCATCATGACCCCCGCACTGTCGGTCGAGTCGGTGATGACGTGGATCCAGTACCCAACCAGTACCCCGAAAAACCAGGCCTTGTTTCGCTTGCTGATGAGATAGATGAAGCCAGCGAGGATCACCCCGGCCATTAGCGACGTTGTGAATCCCATTCCCGGCCAGCCCCGGTGGAACTGAGCCGGATTGTCGGCTTGGAAATGGACCCCACCGATGCTGAAGCCGTAGGTGTACAGCTTGGTGAGGAGGTCGGGAGCAAGGGCGCCGACCAGCATACCCAGGTATGAGACCCGCTGCCCTAGGTGCTTCAGAAAGTAGAAGTTCTCAAGCTCGTGCGCCGCCCAGCTCATGACCGACGGGCCCTCCATTTGTCGACGAGTGGTGGGACCCACCACATCCACAGTACGATGAACAGCGGACCGACGACAAAGTTGAGAACCGCTTCTTGGAAGAGTAAGCCGAGGATGATGTAGACTACGGCCGCGATGCCATAATGCCAGAGCTCGTCGCGGCTGAACAGCTTCCGGAACGGCTTCTTCGGTGGCTTGCCGGACCGGCCGGTCTTGATGGCTGATCCACTTGGGGCGGAGCTCGGCTTACCGGCCACGCGAACCTCCAGCCGAGAAGCCTAGCACAGGCTTTGCTAGCTGTCAAATCGGGTTGAGCCCTCATCGCCTGTGGGTGCCCATCACCTTCACCACCGATGGCGAGCGGCTCTGGGTGGAGCCTTCGGTCTAATCTTGGCGCTGTCGTCTTATTGCCATAAGAGAGGTTAAGGCAGCAGTGCCCGTCAGTGCCGCCCCGCTAATGTAGGCCCAGCGCAAACCGGACACAAACTGCTCTATCTCGGCGCTGCCAAAGGCACCTGGTTGCATGTACACCGCGATAGGAGCCACATTGTACAGTACAGCACCGGCGACAGCTATTCCGAACACCATGCCTACATTACGCATAGCGGCCAGTATCCCCGAGGCAATGCCCAGGTGAGTTACGGGAACGCTTCCCATGATGGCGCTGTTGTTCGGGCTCTGGAACATACCCATTCCCGTGCCGGTAATAGCCATTCGCCAGATGACATCAAAGCTGTCAGCAGAGGCATTCAGGCCGCTCAAGAGAAACAGGCCTACGGCAGCGATGCACATGCCACAAAAGGCTAAAGCCCTGGAGCCGATACGGTCCGAGATGGTGCCGCTCAGAGGCGCCACAAACAAGGTGGCTATGGGGGAAGCGGCCATTATCAGTCCCACTTTGAGAATGCTATAATGCAGCACGAACATCAAGTAAAAGGGTGTCAGAAAGACTAAGGCATATAAGGCCATGAAGCTGATGAGTGCGCTCAAATTGGCGAAGCTAAACACGCGGTCGTTGAACAATGCTAAGTTGAGCATGGGCTGTGCCGATGTGCGCTCTATCCAAATAAACGATATGCCGAACACCAGCGCGACCGCCAGCAGGCTAATGGATGCGGGCGATAGCCATCCCCAGTCCTCGCCTCTATTGGTGTAGAGGAGGATGCTGAGCAGAAAGACAAAGGCAGTTAAAGCCCCGTACAAATCGAGGCGCTGTCCAGGATTCTTGATACCAGCGGGTATGACACGTGAACCCCAGAGTAAAGCGGAGATTCCGATTGGGACGTTGATGAAGAAGATATAGCGCCAGCTGAGATGCTCGGCAATCAGGCCACCAAGAGTGGGTCCCAGGCCGAGACCCATGGAGATGGCAACAGCACTAATGCTCAGAGCCTTGCCTCGCTCGGATGGAGGGAAAGCTGCGGTAATGATGGCAAAGCTACCGCCATCATCATGCCCGCTGCAAGCCCCTGCACGGCTCTAAATGCGATTAGCATCCAGATGCTCTGCGAAGAGCCGCATAGAACGGAGGCCACGGTGAAGCCAGCCAGGCCGTAAAGAAAAATTCTCTTATAGCCAAGCATGTCCCCCAGTCGACCATACAGCAAGATGAGGCAGCTAATGGTCAACAGGTAGACTGTCGGTACCCATTGAACTATTGATATCTCGGCATGGAAGAAGTCGGTAATGGAGGGGAGGACCGTGTTGACTATGCTGCCATCGAGCGGCCCCATAATGCTACCCAGCATTACTGCTGTCAGAATAAGCCACTTGGGTTCAAGCCGTCTCTTTGTTGCTGATACATCGATATCGGTCATGTGCACTCACAGTTACATTTAGTTCAGATTTAGCAGAGCCACGTTCTCCGCTGGAAAAAGTTCTGAAAAAGACCAAACTCGGTAAGACGATCTAGGTTATAGTTTGGCAGAGATGGTCAGTCATTTGAATGTCCTTATCTCCACCTCAATCCCCTCCTCATCAATGGTGAGGATTGCCAGTGAGGCTGGGGTGCTGAAGGAGGGGTAGGCCTGACCCGGGTTGAGGAAGACCACATTATTTATCGTCTTATGGCATAGGTCGTGGGTATGTCCGAAGAGGATAATATCAACACCTGAGAACTGATGGGCAATATCCTTCTCGATGCCCCATGGGGGACCGCCCCAGTGAGGGTGGATGACCCCTAATTTCTTGCCCTCCACTTCGAAAACCGCCTTCTCTGGCAGCGCCTCTCGAATCTCCCTGGGGTCAATATTGCCGTAGACACCGATGAAGCGTTTCGATAGCGTCTCTAGTTCCCTGAGCACGGCGATGCTGGTATAGTCCCCACAGTGGACCACCACGTCGCCTTCGGCCACTGTCTTAAGCAATTCCTGTGGGAGAGCATCCACGCTCCTGGCATGGGTATCGGAGATGACCACGATCCTTGTCATGCTAATGATTCGCCAGCTCAACTATGGTGGCACCATCGCCGCCCTCTTCACGCTCAGCGGGCCTGAAGGACTTAACTAATGGGTGATTTTTCAGTTCCTCTCGTACTGCCTGGCGCAGGGTTCCCGTTCCCTTGCCGTGGATCAGGCGCACTATAGGCAGACCGGCAACGAAGGCACTGTTTAGGTATCGGTCAAGCCTGAAAAGGGCCTCATCTACGGTGAGACGGCGCAGGTAAAGTTCCGATCTTGTATCCTTGCTAGAAGACGTCATGGCTATACCTATCTGCTTCATGGTATTATATCAACAACGGGCGCTTCATTGCCAGCGTTGCCCGCTGATGTTATACTTTTTCTATTCCACGATAGGGAAGGCAACAGAATTGCAAAGATTAGATGGTCGTGCTAACGATGAACTACGCCCGGTGCGCATCATCCCTGGCTTTCAAGCCTATGCTGAGGGCTCAGCCCTCATCGAGCTGGGGAAGACGAAGGTGATTTGTGCCGTTAGCGTGGAGGATCGGGTTCCTGCCTTTCTCAAGGGGGAGGGCAAGGGCTGGATCACGGCTGAGTATTCCATGCTGCCCCGAGCTACCATCACCCGAACCCCCCGAGAGTCCCAAGGCAGGGTGGGAGGCAGAACCCATGAGATCCAGCGCCTTATCGGGCGTTCCCTGAGGGCGGTGACTGACCTTGAAGCCTTGGGGGGGAGGACCCTGACTGTAGACTGCGATGTTTTGCAGGCCGATGGCGGCACCAGGACGGCGGCGATCACTGGCTCCTATGTAGCCTTGGTTCAGGCGATTGACACCTTGGTACAAAGGGGCGTGCTGGCTTCATCCCCGATCAAAAGCGCGGTGGCGGCTACCAGCGTGGGCATCGTCGCTGGGGAGCCTCTACTTGACCTCTGTTATGATGAGGACTTCTGGGCTGAGGTTGATTTCAATGTGGTGATGACCAGCCAAGGTGATTTTGTCGAGGTTCAGGGGACAGCGGAGACAAGCCCCTTCTCTAAGGAAACCATCGACACCCTGCTCTCCCTGGCGCAAAGAGGCATCGAAAAGCTCTTTCAGGCGCAGCAGGCAGCCCTCAATAGCCTGAAGGCCTAAGGGGGATTTGTGCCAGAGCAAGCCTTATCCAGTCTATTCGTTTTAGACCTCTCAGAGAATATCTCCGGCCCCTACTCAACCAAGCTGCTTGCCGACTATGGGGCGGAGGTGATCAAGGTAGAAAAGCCAGGCGAAGGGGACCCAGCCCGCAGGATGGGCCCCTTCTTCAAAGATGAACCTCATCCGGAAAAGAGCGGACTTTTTCTCTTCCTTAACGCCAACAAGAAAGGCATCACCCTCAACCTGGGCAGCAAGAGTGGTATCGCCATATTTGAAAAGCTTGTGCAGAAAGCTGACATCTTGGTGGAGAATCTCGGACCTGGGGTGCTGGCCGGTTTTGGGCTTGATTATCAGGCATTGGCCAAGATAAACCCTTCTCTGATCATGACCTCGATCTCCTATTTCGGGCAAGAGGGGCCTTATCGCAACTACCAGGGCTCGGACATTATCGCCCAGGCTATGGGGGGATTGATGCAGCTAACAGGGGAGACCGAGCGAGAGCCGCTAAAGCTCCCCGGCTCTCAGGCCGAGTTCCAGGCCGGGCTAAATGCCGCTGTGGTCACCCTTTGTGCGCTCTATTTTCGCGACCAAACAGGGGAGGGTCAGCACATTGATGTCTCAGTTCAGGAGGCGGTGGTTTCCATCCTTGAGGGCGCGGTGGCTACCTATAGCTACAGCGGGCATATCAGGGGTCGCCTCGGCTCCCGCCATCATCTTCAGTGTCCCTCCCGTGTCATGCGTTGTAAGGACGGCTGGATTCATGTTCAGGCGGGGGCCAATTGGGATCATTTCGCCGCCTTTCTCCAGACCCCCGAGCTGCTTGAGCCCAGGCTGGCATCCATACTCCGCTATCACTACGCCGATGAGGTAGAAGGGCTGATCCAGCCCTGGCTGATGAAACACGGGGCTGAGGAGATCTTCTCCTCAGGTCAGGAATGGAGGATCCCCTTTGCTCTGGTGCTGGGCATCGAGGAGCTGGGGGAAGACCCACAATATCAGGCGAGGGGTTTTTTCCCGGAGATCGACCACCCCGTTGCCGGCCGCTTCGCCTATCCCGGAGCCCCATTCAGGATGAGCGAGACCCCGTGGCGGATGGTACGCCCGGCACCGCTTCTCGGCGAGCATAATGAGGAGATATATGTGGGGAAGCTTGGTTTCAGTAGAGAGGATTTGGTCAGGCTTGGGAGAAATGGGGTAATCTAAGGAGGCAAGAACGAAAGGGCAAGCGCTACAAGGGCTAAGGGTTATCGACCTTACTCAGATCTTTGCCGGCCCCTATGCCACTAAGCTTTTGGCTGACATGGGGGCGGAGATTATCAGGGTGGAGTGCGCCGCTCGCTCAGGCAGGGGTGGGATGCTACCGAGGATGAGGCCCGGCGGTGCCTTTGGCGCCTCCTTCCCCGATGGCGACACCGGGGAGAGGTCCTATAATCGCTTCGCCTACTACAACGAGGTCAACCGGAATAAGTATGCTATCACCCTGGACCTGACCAAGCCCCTTGGGGTTCAGGTCTTCAAGAAGCTGGTGAAGGTCAGCGATGTCGTGGTGGAGAATTTCACCCCGCGGGTGATGGCGAATTTTGGTTTGGACTACCCTGCACTCAAGCAGATAAACCCTGATATTATCATGGTCTCCATTTCTGGCTATGGTCAGGATGGCCTCTATCGAGACTATGTCGCTTATGGCCAAGGCATTGAAGCCATGGCCGGCTTTTCCCGGCTGACTGCCTATCCCGATGGCGAACCGCTGAAGCCGGGCATAGCCTACGCCGATGCTAGCAGCGGACTCTTTGCTGCCTTCGCTATTCTGGCTACCCTTCGCTATCGTAGCCTCACCGGCAAGGGGCAGTATATCGACCTCTCCATGCGAGAGGCTCTCACCCCCCTTCTTGGCGAGTTCATCATGGATTACACTATGAACCGAAGGGCGACAAGGGCTGTGGGCAATCGCCACCCCTTTATGGCGCCCCATGGCTGCTACCGCTGTCGGGGGGAGGATAAATGGGTGGTGATCGCCATCGCCTCCGATGACGAATGGCGCTCCCTTTGTCGGGTCATGGGGGACCCGACCTGGACCAGGGACGAGAGGTTTTCCGACATCCTAAGTAGGTGGCAAAATGAGGATGAACTCGACAGATTGATTGAGCAGTGGACCTCTCACCATGACCACTACGAGCTGATGCATTCGTTACAGCAGGCTGGGGTTAAGGCTGGGGCGGTATTGAATGTGGCTGAGCTGGTTGAGGACCCCCATCTGGGGGAGCGGGGCTTCTTTGAGCCGCTTTCCCATCCTGAGGCGGGGACCCACCTCTATCCCGGGGTATCTTGGAAGATGAGTCGCACCCCGGGGAGCTTTCGCCTTCCCGCCCCATGCTTCGGTGAGCATAATGAATATGTCTTTGGCCAGCTTTTGGGCCTGTCAGCGGATGAGATCTTGAGATTGGCTGAGGAGGGGGTGATCGCCACTGAGCCCCTGCCTTTTTCGTCCTTAGACCAAGGTTCTGAAATAGAGACCTAATAAGAGGGAAAGATGTCTCAGGAGCCTGAATTTAGACCTGTTCCTTGGACGGTGAGCGATATCGGCAGGGGAGTGGTGGTGGTTATCGCTTTTCTTTTTGTCATCATGATCCTGACCGCCGTCGGCGCAGTGGCGATTGCCTTTTCCCTTCTCGGCTCCAAAGCCTTTTTTGAGCTTGGCTCCGAGGGCGTGTGGGATTACATTGCCTCTGACGAGTTTGTTAAGTATTTGGTGATATTGAGCTTGTTGGGTACCCTTGCCTTGGAAGGGGCGATACTGTTTGTGGTGTGGCGCTTCAGTGTTGCTAAGTACCGCTGTGGCTGGGAGGTGCTAGGTTTTCGTTACTTCAACCTGAGGAATGCCTTGACCTTTATCCTGGTGGTACTGGGTGCTGGTGTGCTAATCAACTATCTTTATTCAGTGGTGGTGACCCTTATTGGCGCGGAGAGCCTTGAACCCGCACCTCTCCCCTTCGACTATGACCCTGGGGGGGCAAGCCTGGCTTTACTGGCTTTTATTTCCCTGATCGTAGCCCCCTTCGTTGAGGAGACATTTTTCCGCGGTTTCATCTTTACCGGCATCGGGAAACGCTTTGGCTATGCCTGGGGTGCGGTATTGAGTGCCCTGCTTTTTGCCCTGGCTCACGTTCAGCTAGCGGCATTAGTGCCTATCTTCTTTTTGGGTCTACTTTTAGCTTGGCTTTATGCTCGGACTGGCTCCTTATGGACTTGTATTATCACCCATTTCACCTATAATTCCATTGCGCTGCTAATTATGATATGATACGCAAATAAAAGAAATGAAGTGCCGAGGCATTAGAGGGGCAATCACGGTGGAGGCCAACACCAGGGAGCATATCCTGGCAGCAACCAAGGAACTGCTCCAGGAGATGGTCAGCGCAAATAGGGTTGGTGAGGATGATATCGCGTGCATCATTTTTACCACCACCCCAGATATCGATGCCGAGTTCCCGGCGGTGGCGGCCAGAGAGTTGGGCTTTACTCAGACAGCCCTAATGTGCTGGCATGAGATGAACGTTCCCGGCAGCCTGCCCATGTGTCTGCGCATCCTGATCTTGTTTAACACCGAGAAACATCCCCACGAGCTGGTACACGTTTATCTCAAAGGGGCCCAGAGCTTGAGAGCCCCCAAGCAATAGAGCGAGGAGAAGTGCGATGAAGCCACACTTCGGAGGTAAAGGCGATGATAGTGGTTATGAAGGTTGACTCGGGGCAGAAAGAAATTGATGAGATCTTGAAGCGTCTAGCTGAGCTGGGGCTTAGCGGCCATCTGTCCAAGGGGGTAGAGCGAACCGTCATTGGGGTGGTGGGGCAAACCTATCCTGAGCTCCGCGATATGCTGGAGCTTCTGCCCGGTGTCGCAGAGGTGATCCCGATAACCAAGCCTTATAAACTCTCAAGCAGGGAGTTTCAGCCTCAAGATACCGTGGTCAAGGTTGGGGACATTACCATTGGTGGTGAAGAGTTGGTTGTGATCGCCGGACCTTGCGCCGTGGAGAGCGAGGAGCAGGTTCTGGAGACAGCACGCGCGGTGAAAGCAGCAGGGGCAAATATTCTGCGCGGCGGCGCCTTTAAGCCCAGCACCTCGCCTTACAGTTTTCGCGGTCTGGGCGAGGAAGGGCTCAAGATCTTGGCTCTGGCTCGGAAGGAGACGGGGATGCCCATAATCACCGAGGTGCTCACCCCTCAAGATGTGGAGTTGGTGTTGCGCTATGCCGATATTCTTCAGATTGGGGCGCGCAATATGCAGAACTTCATCCTCCTTGATGAGGTAGGTAAAGCCCGCAAGCCGGTCATGCTCAAGCGAGGCATGTCTGCTACCATTCAGGAGTGGCTACTTTCCGCTGAATATATTCTCTCCCAGGGCAATCGCCATCTGATGCTCTGTGAGCGGGGGATCAGGACCTTTGAAACCTATACCCGCAATACCATGGATGTCAGTGCCATCCCTATTATCGAGAAGGTGAGCCATCTGCCCATCATCGCCGATCCCAGTCACGGCACCGGGAAGTGGTACCTTGTCGCTCCCCTCGCTCTGGCTGCAGTGGCTGCCGGGGCTGATGGGGTGATGATTGAGGTTCACCCCAACCCCGACTCTGCCCTCAAGGATGGCGCCCAGTCGCTCACCTTCGACAACTTCCAGCGACTGATGGCGCAGCTTGTTGGCGTAGCTGCCGCGGTGGGACGGAGAATGGCGGGTAGTACCAAAGATTAATTGAAAAAATGGTACATAAGTACTAAATGTGAATTGACAGATGTGACATAATCTTGTAGCCTAGAGCGGGAGCCTGGGGTGGAGAAAGGGGTGGCGGTATGAGTATGGAGAAAAAACGCACCCGGCACACCAGGCGCACAATCCCCGACTACTTTGTGAGGGCTTTTGCCGCTGTGGCCCAGGCGGTGAGCCAAACCCTCGACCTTGACCAGCTTCTAGACACTGCCCTGGCCAAGGTGTTGGAGGTTATGGATTTAGACGGGGGCGTCATCTACTTTATAGATACAGAGGCGAGCGAGATAGTACTTAAAGCTCGTAGAGGGTTGCCGGAGGATCTTGTGGGCGCAATCGGAAGAGTAAAGGTAGCCGAAGCGGACATTCAGCGCTGGACAGAGCAAAGGGAGCCCGCTTTTGGATTTGAGCGGATGCTTGACCAAACCACCCTGGCTGGGGTCGAGGAGATAATAAAGAGGGTAGGGGCGGGATCCTATGTTGGCACCTCCCTGTGGTCCAAGGAGATGCTACGGGGGGTGATGGTTGTTGGCAGCCGCGCCAAACGTCGGTTTAGCCCCGAGGAGCTGGGGTTACTCGATACCATCGGCAACCAGATAGCGGGGGCAATTGAGAATGCTGAGCTCTTTGAGCAGACCAGGGCCAGGGCCGAGGAACTGAAGGTATCGGAGGCCAAATACAAAGATTTGATTGAGGATATGAATGATGGCTACGTGGTGTATCGGGGGGATGAGGGAGACACCATAGCCTTCGCCAACAGAAAGTATGGCGAGATTTTGGGCTACAGCGTTGAGGAGATAATAGGGCAGCCGGCGGCAAGATTCTTTCCCGCAACGGAGATAGAGCATCTATTAGAGCTGCGAACAAGAGTGCGTGGCGGCGACGCCACGTTGCAGCGCTACGAGACGAAGATGTTAACAAAGACCGGGGAAGAGGTTCCGGTTGAGGTTAGCTTCAAGCTCATCGAATATGAAGGCTGGTTCGCCTCTGCCAGCATCGTCAGGGACATCACCGAGCGCAAGCGGGCCGAGGAGGAGCTGCGCGATTCGGAAGAAAGATTGAGGGTTCTTATAGAAAACGCCCCTGATGCCATTTGGCTGCATGACCTTGAGGCCAAATTCATAGATGGAAATAAGAAGGCGGAGGAGTTGGTTGGCTACTCCAAGGAGGAGCTCATCGGCAGAAGTTTCTTGGAGGTCGGGCTTCTCCCTGAAGAGTATCTTCCAAAGGCTGCAGAGTCACTGCAGAGAAGTATTAATGGCGAGCCGGCAGGCCCTGTTGAATACGAATTGATCAGGCAAGATGGCTCCCGGGTCAGCGTCGAGCTAATGACCATTCCTGTGGCAAGGAGAGGCGGGGTTGAGGTCATAGGCATTGCCAGGGACATCACCGAGCGCAAGCGGGCTGAGAAGGAGCTTCTGCGGCATACCGAGCGGGTGGCGGTGACCGCTGAGCTGACCAGGATTATCATCTCGAGCTTGAACATTGAGGATGTATATGAAGCCTTTATCGCTGGGGTAAAGAGACTGGTGGATTGTGAAATTGCCAGCATCGCGCTGGTGGAGGGGGATAGGCTCAGGTTTCTGGCGGTGTCCTCAGCGGTGGAGACGGATGCGGCACCAGGGGTCACTATACTGCTAAAGGGGTCGGCTACAGAATGGGTTATGAAAAATAAGAGGACTTACAATGGAACGGATCTTGCCCAGAAGAGGCAATTCTCCACCGACGAGGCTCAATTCAGGAGTGGGTTGAGGTCGGCAATTTACCTTCCTCTTTTTTCCCGCGGAGAGGTCATTGGCACCTTCAGCCTTTCCAGCCGTCGTCCCCACGCCTACGGCGAGCGAGAGCAGGAGATCCTGGAGGAGCTGGCAGGACAGATTGCGGTTGCTATTGAGAAAGACAGGCTCTATGAAGAGGTGAAGCGGCGCAAAGAGGACTTGGAGATAGCCTACGAACAACTGGTGGGTAGTAGCAGAGCCCTGGAGCGGAGCAAGGAGGAGCTGGAGGATGCCTACCTGAAGATGGCCAGGACGCTGGTTCTCACCCTTGAGGCCCGCGACCCCTATACCCGCGGTCACTCGGAGAGGGTAGCCCAGCTTTCTCGCCAGATTGCTTTTGAGATGAATCTCCGGCCAGAGGAAGTGAAGAAAATAGAGACCGCAGCCAGGCTTCACGACCTGGGCAAGATCGGCATCCCCAACGGGATACTGCTTAAGCCAGGCCCGATTACCCCCAGCGAGCGGGCGGAGATCCAGCTCCATCCCCGAAGGGGGGTGGACATGCTGCGCTTCCTCGGTTTCCTCAACGGAACATTGCCCATGATCGAGGGCCATCACGAGCGCTACGATGGTGGGGGGTATCCCAATGGCCGCAGAGCGGAAGAAATCCCCATGGGAGGGCGTATTCTCGCCGTCGCCGATGCCTATGATGCCATGACTTCAGCCCGCCCCTATCGTCCGGCGATGACCAGCAAACAGGCGATAAAGATCCTCAAGGAAGGGGCGGGGACCCAGTGGGACCCCAACGTGGTGGAGGCTTTCCTCCGCGCCTTTGGTCAGTCACTATCTGAGGGGGAAAATGCTGATTGAGGAAGAGCTGGCCAGGGCGGCGCCACAGCGTGAAACGGCTCTCACTATTGGGGTTTTTGATGGCGTTCATTTAGGTCATCAGCATCTTGTCCAGAAGCTCAAGCAAAACGCAGCCGCGGAGAATCTTCTCAGCGGCGTGGTAACTTTCCGCCATCATCCGCGGCTGGTGCTTTCTCCAGGGATTGAGCTTACCTACTTGACCAGCCTCTCAGAACGGATTAGACTTTTGACAAGCCTGGGAGTGGAGCTTATTGCTACCCTTTCCTTCACCCCGGAGCTGGCTCAACTTGGTGCTCGAGAGTTCGTCTCTTTATTACAGCGACAGCTCAAGATGCGTAGGCTGGTAATCGGGCCCGACTTCGCCCTGGGACGGGGCAGAGAGGGGGATACTTGTGCTCTTCAAGTCTTGGGGCAGGAGCTCAACTTCAGGGTGGAGGTGGTGCCGGTGAAGGTGTGGCAGGGGGAGGTGGTGAGCAGCACAGCGATTCGCCGCGCCTTAAGCCAGGGCGATGTTGCAAGGGCGACCCAGCTTTTGGGTCGGCACTTCAGACTGGCGGGTCAGGTGGTAAGGGGCGATGAGCGGGGCAAAATGCTGGGCTTTCCTACAGCAAATATTGTCCCCGACCCGGAGCAGGCGTTGCCTGCCGATGGGGTCTATGCTGTTCGTGCTTTTCTCAGTGGAAGGGTTTATAACGCGGTGACAAACATAGGCATCCGCCCCACCTTTGGCGGTAGTCGGCGGCTCATCGAGGTCTATCTCCTCGATTTCCAAGGCGAGCTTTATGGGCATGAGCTGGAGATCGAGCTGGTGGAGCGACTTCGGGGCGAGATCAGGTTTGCCACCGCCGATGAGCTTAAGGCTCAGATAATGCGGGATGTGGAGAAGACAAGGACGTTATTATCATCTTAAGCCCCAGAGCGGAGAAAGGGGGCTGGAAAAGCGGAGCCATGGGGAATCGTAAAAGACTCACCTCTGAGCAGCACCGGCGTCTGCTGAGAAGAGGGGTTGCCGAGATCATCGTTGAGGACGAGCTGGTGAGGCTGCTTGAGACAGGCAGGCCGCTTCGCCTCAAGCAGGGCTTCGATCCCAGTTGCCCCGATATCCATCTCGGTCATGTGGTGGGGCTGAGGAAGCTGCGCCAGTTTCAGGAGCTGGGGCACCAGGTTATCCTCATCGTTGGCGACTGGACAGCCCAGATTGGCGACCCCAGCGGCGAGTCAGCCACCCGCCCCATGCTTTCCCCCCAACAGGTGCGCGCCAATGCCGAAACCTACCTCAAGCAGTTCTTCAAGGTAGTGGACCGGGAGAAGAGCAAGGTGGTGTGGCAGAGCGAGTGGTTTGGCAAGTTCAGCCTCAGCGATGTCATAAAACTCACCAGCAGGTTCACCGTGGCTCAGATGCTGGCCAGGGAGGACTTTTCCAAGAGATATACGTCGGGTCGTCCCATCGCCCTGACCGAGTTCCTTTATCCCTTGCTCCAGGCCTATGATTCAGTAGAGATCAAGGCTGATGTCGAGTTTGGCGGCACCGACCAGAAATTCAACTGCCTTGTTGGGCGGGAGCTGCAGCAGATGGTAGGGCAGACCCCGCAGCAGGTTTTCCTCGTCCCCTTGCTTGTCGGCACCTTTGGAGTTCATAAGATGTCGAAGAGCCTGGGCAACTACATCGGCATCGACGAGCCACCCAATGAGATGTATGGCAAGGTGATGAGCATACCCGACAGCATGATGATGGACTACTTTGAGCTTTTGACCGATGTTCCCGACAAGGAGCTGAAGCAATTTCGGGAGGAGCTAACTGCCCAGTCGGTGAACCCGATGGAATTGAAGAAGCGCCTTGCCCGTGAGATTGTAACCCAGTTTCATGATCAGAAATCCGCACAGGATGCAGACGGGCACTTTGAGAAAGTGTTTCAGCGGCGAGAGGTGCCGGAGGGGATGCCTACGTATGTAGGCTCTCTGGAAACGTTATCGAAGGCTACCACTGTATCAGGCCTGATTTATAGCATAGGCCTTGCTAGCAGCAGAAGCGAGGCAAAGCGCCTAATTACCTCAGGGTCCGTTGAAGTCGATGCAAAGAGAGTTCTCAAAGACATGGCGATAGTTTATGCAGATGGCATGATTTTTATGTGCATGAACGGAGAAATAATTCGCGAGGATGTGATGTCACCTATCAGGGACGGTAGTGTCATCAAAGTGGGCAAGCGGCGCTTTGTGAGAATAATCAACGCAGATAAGAAGACGGAGGCGTAATATGCAGTTGCGTATTCCCGGTCCAACCCCAATCCCCCCCGAAATCCTGAGCGTGCTGAGCCGGCAGATGATCAATCACCGTGGGCCCGAATTCGCTGAGCTTATCCGGGGAATGACCGCTACGCTCAAGGAGATTTTCCAGACCAAAGGGGATGTCCTCATCCTCACCGGCTCGGGCACGGGAGGAATGGAGGCTGCCATCGTTAACACCCTCTCACCTGGGGACAAGGTGCTGGTGGTGTCTAATGGCTTTTTTGGCGAGCGCTTCGCCGACATCGCCGAGGGTTTTGGTGCTCAAGTTGAAAGGCTTCGTTTTGAGTGGGGCTCTGCTGCCGACCCCGAGGCAGTGCGCCGGGCATTGGCTAAGTCCCCCAGGGTTAAGGCGGTGCTGGTAACTCACAATGAGACTTCGACTGGGGTAACTAACGACCTGGCCTCCATCGGCACCGTAGTCAAAGAGTTCGATAAGCTGCTTGTGGTGGATGCCATAAGCAGCCTGAGCGCCATCGACCTCCCCACCGATGCCTGGGGCTGCGATGTGGTGGTCACCGCCTCTCAGAAGGGCTGGATGGTGCCGCCGGGGCTGGCTATGGTCAGCGTCACCGAGAAGGCATGGCGAGCGCAAGCCCAGGCTAAGATGCCCCGCTACTACTGGGATTTTGCTAAAGCGAAGAGATTTCTGGACGAAAAGGGGCAGACGCCCTGGACCCCCGCTATTTCCATCTTCTTCGCCCTGGCTGCTGCCCTGGAGCTGTTTCAGCGAGAGGGGCTTCAAAACATCGTGGCTCGCCATGTGCGGGTGGGCAACAAGGCCAGGGAGGTGGTGAAGTCGTTGGGGCTTTCCCTTTTCCCTGAGGATAGCTATGCCTCCAACACCGTTACCGCGGTCAGGGCTCCTGAGGGGCTTGATGTCAAGAGACTGCTGACTATTTTGAGGCAGGAGCATAATGTGATCCTCTCCGGGGGGCAGCAGCGGCTGGAGGGAAAGATATTTCGCATCGGACAT
>Ga0315296_10002799_pt1 | contig 14749 bp, 18 predicted proteins | sample YL17G14_18_MG_FD_203921 | JGI IMG/M metagenome (GOLD analysis project Ga0315296, IMG submission 203921) | Sediment microbial communities from Yellowstone Lake, YNP, Wyoming, USA - YL17G14_18 | ecosystem: Environmental > Aquatic > Freshwater > Lake > Sediment | place: USA: Wyoming | collected... | reverse complement strand
AAGTCTTTTATATCTCTGCCTTGTTTTTTTGCAAGATTGACCGCCTCAGAAACCTTGTTCCTCTCTGATCTTAATGAATCTGTATCAGCTTTCAGATGGCGCCATTTTTTATCAAGAATCAAAACTCGCTCAACCGTCTCGGGATTCCTGTTCTTTCTCCTCATATTCTCCCGGTAAACGACAGATCTTTCTCTAAGGTCTTTCAGGTCAATCATGAAATGTATTGGGAAGAATTATATTTAAATTTATTGAATAGACTTAAAATTAAAGGTAGCAATTGTTGCTGGAGACTTGGCTTGTCTGTTAATCTCTCTAACAGCATATTCTGCTCTTTCGTAGGCACTTATTCCTTGTATAGAAAAAAACGGTTGAAATCCATTTTCAATGAGGCGCATCCCGGGCAGAGCACTCCTATGCCCCATTCCCTCAACGACTTTTCCAAAGAAATCTTTTTCTCTTTCAAAACTGGCGATTACTATTAAAGAATCTTTATTTCTAAAATATTCCAATTCTTGAACAGATTCTGCTATTTGCATCTCTAAATTTCCAAACCGGATTTTTCTAACATCACGCATCATTTTTTCAAATTCTCTAGCTCCAGAGCGCATATCTTTCTTAGTTCTATAGGGGGTTATATTGTTCGTGCTTAAATTTTCAAAACTCCCGTCAGTATCGCTCACCCTTCTGCCAAAAATCTGCTCAGAACGGCCAAGAGAGACAACAAAAACATATCCTTGTACTATGCGCATTAAATTGTATAGTCAATTACATTAAAACATTTGTTATTCTGGAGTATATTTATTGAATTAGAAAATGTTTAAAAATAATCTTTACCAATATCAAATATGGCTATCGCGGATCCAATATCAAATATATCTATCGCGGATTTTACTTCCGAATTAATCGCTGGATATAACGGATTTTTATCTTTACTTCATCCGTTTTTCCAGAGTTTCTTCAATTTCTTCTTTCTTGCATTGCTGATATTTGCTTATGCCACCCTCATCTGGAAACTCCATAATTTCATTTCTAAAAAAAATATTCTGAACCTGGACCTTAACAAGTATAACACGGCAGAACATCCAACAGTTGCAAAGATAGTGGCCGGGGCTCTTTACTTTTTAGAGTATATCATAATCCTGCCGTTCCTGATTTTTTTCTGGTTTTCTATATTTGGAATATCTCTTACAATCTTCACGGAGCTTCATGTAGGTACAATTCTTGTTGTTTCTACAGTGATAGTTGCCGCGATAAGAATAACTTCTTATTCTAACGAGACTGTAGCAAAAGAGATTGCCAAGCTCCTTCCTTTAAACCTATTGGCAATTTCCCTCCTCGTCCCAGGTTTTTTCGAATTCGAAAGGGTTTTAAACAACATCAATCAGATTCCTGGTTTTTTGAGCCAGATATTTTATTACCTTGGATTCATAATAATTCTGGAAGTAATCTTAAGGTTCTTCGAGTTTATTTTTTCAATGTTTGGTCTTGAAAGCGAAGAAATAACAAAAAAGAAAAGGCCAGAAAACTAATCCTTCCTGTAAATTTTAATTTATAGCAAAGACTACTTCTTAGTCTTTTTCAATATCCGGGTGCTCCTGTCCTTTTGCAAACCTCTCTTTTAACATCTTGATATGCCTTTCCTTTTCTTCTTCATATCCTTTCTCGTCTGTCTTTATTATAGCGAGCATCCTAGCAACATATTCCCCTCCAAGGAAATGTGGTGTTAAAACATAGCTCGCTCCTTTCTTATACAGTTCAAGAGCATCATCGATGCTGTGCGCCCTGACAATCACTATTGCCTTCTTGTTTACCAATCTTACCATATCTATAATTATGGAATTGGTTTCAAAATCAGGAATTGTGGAAACAATTATCTCCACCTTGTCCAAAGGAAGTTCGCTGAGTAAGTCTTCATCATCGACATCTCCGTAAATGCAAGGAATTCTCAGCTTTTTCAGGTCAGATATCACGTCTGGATTGTAGTCAACAACCAGGTAATTCTTTTTTATTTTTTTCAGGGAAGTAAGGATGCTGAATCCTATTCTGTTATATCCAAAAAGTATAGCATCAATTTCTCTGCCCTTTAATCTGTTCTCTGTTGGTTTCTTTTTTTCAAATAATCCGAGATGTTTTGAAAGTTTGTGATAAAGTTTTTCAGAGTACATTATCATATATGTGCACCCCGCAATTGTTATAAGTCCTGTAAGGGTCATAAGAGACAAAATTTCTGGTGAAAGATGGCCGATTTTTACTCCCAATGCCACCAGAATCAGAGAAAACTCGCTTATCTGCGCCACTGTAAGGCCTGCAAGGAAGTTTGTCTTCTTGGTATAGCCCAAAAGACCCATCAGGGACATTACTATTAGAGGATTTCCAATAAGGATTAACAATGAAAATATTATTGCAGGAATTATCAGTTCACTGATGTTTCCCATAATCATCTGTGCTCCGAGAAGGAGAAAGAAAGATATCAGGAAAAAATCTCTCAGAGGTTTTAATCTAGAGCTTATCTCGAGGCTGTAAGGAGACATAGAAAGAAGAACTCCTGCGATTAGTGCACCGACCTCTATGGAAAGCCCTGCATAAAAGAAAAGGGAAGCAAGCCCGAGTCCCCATGCCACAGAAAAAACGAAAAGGAATTCCTGAGACTTGCCAAAGAAACCCTGGAATCTTGGAAGTATGAAGATACTTATTGGTGCAAGGACAGAAACTATAATCAGACCCTTCAGCAGAGTAAGTCCAATCTGGCTGGCAATGTTCCCGCCAGAGGAAAGAGAAGAAACAATTATCAGGATTATTATTGCAACGAGGTCCTGGACAAGTAAAAACCCGATGGAAATTTTTCCGTAAAGGGTATATAAGTCTCCTTTGTCAGACAAGAGCTTCATTATTATAATTGTGGAGGAAAAGCTTATTGCTATTGCAATGTACATGGAAGTAAGCATAGAAAATCTGAGCAATGTGCCTATGAAATATCCCAACAGAAAGGTAAAAAGTATCTGCCCTATTCCGGTAATGAGGGAAATTTTACCGACTTCCTTTATGACTCTTGGTGAAAGGTGCAATCCAACGATAAAGAGAAGAAAAGCTATTCCGAATTCTGAGAAGACGCCTATCGTATCTATTCCTGGCAAAATCCCAAGGAAAAAAGGGCCAGCGACAATTCCTGAGATGATATATCCTATGATGAGTGGCTGTTTCAATAATCTCATAACTAGAGAAACACCAAGAACAATCAGGATAATCAGGCTTATTTGACTGAATACTTCAACCATGTTTGAAAACTTACGGTTTTCCTACTACCTTTCCCTTAAGATAGTTAGATTAACCATCAACCCTCTTTTTATCATATTGGGTTAATAGGAAGTATCGATATAAAAAGGTTTTTAACAAGTTACAAAAAACCTTTTTTATGAATATAACATTAAGATACTAAAGAATTCAAATTTCATATCTGAAATAGTGATAACATTTTTAAACTATCTCTTAATTTTATCTCTATGCCTAAAGTAAGAATCAAGCTGAATAGCATCGACATAGGAATGCTCAATAATATTTGTGAATCTATAAAAGAAATTGCAAAAAAGGCAGGGATTGTTATCTCGGGGCCTGTTCCTCTGCCGACAAAAAGGCTCAAGGTAACCACGAGAAAATCTCCTTGCGGAAACGGGACAGCTACATTTGACAATTTTGAGATGAGAATCCATAGAAGGCTGATAGACCTTCCGGCAAACGAGAAGGTTTTGCATCATATAATGAGGATGCAGATTCCGAAGAACGTGAACATCAAGATAGAGATAAAAGACTGATTCTTGGTCATCCTGTTAATTACTGAACAAGTTTTATAAACAATTTATTTCTTAGCATTAAAAGGAAAGTAAAGTGAGCCCTGATCGCATAATGGTATTGCACGGCCCCGGAAAGGCCGGCCTTTACAGGCATCCAGGTTCGATTCCTGGTCAGGGCGTTGAAAAACTTTATATATTTCTGTTTCTTCTTAAAAAAATGAAAAACTTCTTCAGCACAAATATAAGAAAAGAGGCAATAAAAAATAATTTCTTCAGAAAAGTTCTTGCAACAAAATCCAATGCACAGGTTGTTGTTATGAGCCTGAATCCTGGAGAAGATATAGGCATGGAAGTTCATAAAAAATATGATCAGATTTTAGTGAATGTTTCTGGAAAGGGCGTATACATAGTTAATGGAAAGAAAGGGAAATTTGAAAAAGATTCTTTGGTTTATGTGCCTAAAGGAACACGGCATAATTTCATTAATATAGGAAAAACCAGGCTTAAATTGTTTACAATTTATTCTCCTCCAAATCACCCCCCTGGAACAGTTCATAAAACAAAAAAAGAAGCGGAAAGAGCAGAGAAAGATTAAAAATGATTAATCTGCAAACAGTTGGCTTCGAAATTCTCACTGAAAAAACCAGAAATGAGTTCAATGAACTATGGGGGGAATATTCAAAAAAAATTGGGCGCAAGTTGAAAAATGCTGAGTCTTGCAGAGTTCATTTAAAAGAATACAGCCCTGGCGGAAAAACGAAATTCAGCATCCATGCATTGGTCAGTTATGCCGGGAAATCCATAGAAGCTAACGCTTCTGACTGGGATTTAAGAAGAACCTTTCACAAGGTTTTCAACAAAATAGAGCAAGAAATAGAGCACAAGTTTCATGTGAGTGACCAGCACCAGCGCAAAGAGTGATTCATAAACTTTAAATAATCATCATCACTCGCCAAACAAGACGAAATAAGGATTTCGTCAGATAAAATTCAGGAGAATTTCATAATGGAAAAAGACCTTGGAAAAATCAAGAAAAACGACAATACAGAGATAGTAGTAAGACTGGATGATTTTGGAGGAAGATCGGGAGTAACGATAAGGGAATTCGTTACCAGTGAGAGATACACGGGCTTTACCAAGTCAGGAGTAAAGATACCTGCGGCTGACTTCAATAAATTTAAGGAGATGATCAATTCTGTATCTGAAGAACACTTCAAGGAAGAGCAGGGGAAAGATCTTCCAAAAGAGCAGAAAACATTGGATGAAGAAGAGATAGAAGATTATTGATTTTATAACGATATTGATTATTTTTCAACAGGTCAATTTTAACGATGTAACTCTCACTTTAATATAAATTTTTATTTAAAATCCAAATCTGCTTTAAAATTTCCAAGTTAACCAAATCATATCAGACTTTCAAACCATATAAAAGCCTTTATGATCAATGAAGCCAGAATTAATATCAAACCCCAGAGCACAGATTTTCTGTGATGATAATGGCTAAAGGCGATAAGAAGAAATCCTGTAACAAAAACCAAGATAAGCAAAGGGTCATACCATTCCATATCTGTAAAAGAAGGTTTTAGTTTTTAAAACTAATGCTTAAATTAACAGTCCAAATAATTTTAGTTCAGTAAGGTATTAAATAATTATTTTACCAGATAGTTAATCGTGATTATCACCTAAAATATCTTCCAATATAAAATTTCAAAATTTTCGGAAAAACTTAAAAACCCAAAATTCTTTTTAATATCCGGTCGAAGGGGGCGGAACAATCAGCCAAGCTTTGATCTTCGGATCGCAATCTTCGGATTGCTTGCTTACTGGCTTCGGACGTCGTCTCCGGCCTTTTTTTATTCTTAAGGATTTAAGATGTCTTTTATAAATTCTAAATAATGATAAAGTTATCAAATCTTTTAAATCAACAATTATAGATTAATATTGTTTATCCTAACCTTTAAAAATAAACTCTTATTGAAAAATATACTATGAAACCAAAAATCAGACAGCCGATAGTTACTGTCGTAGGACACGTCGATCACGGAAAGACGAGCATACTGGACAGGCTCAGGCAGAGCTCTGTTCACGAAGGGGAAGCAGGAGGAATAACCCAGAAAATTTCCTTTACTTTGTATCCTGCAGAACAGCTCAGGGCTTCCTGTCCCTTGATAGAGGAACAGGGAATAAAGCTGGATATCCCGGGATTTTTATTCATAGACACACCCGGGCATGCCGCATTCACCAACTTGAGAAAGAGAGGAGGCTCGCTTGCAGATCTGGCAATTCTCGTGATTGATATCAACGAGGGAGTAAAGCCCCAGACCTCTGAAGTCATTCAGATTCTTAAGAGGAACAAGGTGGCTTTCATCATTGCCTTGAACAAAATAGATAAAATTCATGGATGGAAAACAAATGCCGGAACCGGTGCTGGGAAAAATCTTGTCTTAAAAAAAGGCATTGAGATGCAGGCGAAAAATACATCACAGGATTTTAACGAAAAATATCTGACTTTAATTGGTGCTTTGCAGAGTCACGGATTTGATGCTGATTTATTTTACAACATAGACGACTTTACAAAAAAAATAGCTCTCGTGCCCTGTTCTGCAAAAACAGGGGAAGGCGTTGCAGAGCTGATGCTGGTGCTTTGTGGTTTGAGCCAGAAATACCTAAATGAAAAATTGATTCTTGGAAGAGATGCGAAAGGAATAATGTTAGAAATAAAAAAAGAGCAGGGAAATTACATAGAGGCAATTCTTTATGATGGAGAACTTTCAAGGAATGATGAGATAGCTGTAGCTGGTTTTTCCGGGGTTCCAATAATTACCAGAATAAGAGTTCTTGAAGAGATTCTACCACTTTCGTTCAAGTTCCAACCAAAAGAAAAAGTTCAGGCAGCGACAGGACTTAAGCTTCAATTGGTGGAGAAAGAAGATATTCTTCCTGGAATGCCGTTTCAGATTTACAAAAACAACAGAGAGGAGATAGAGAAAATTTTCAGGCAGCAGATTTCAGAAAGCATAAAAACAGACAGGAACGGAATAATTGCAAAGGCTGATTCTTTGGGAAGTCTGGAAGCTCTGCTTACCATTCTCAGCCAGGAGAATATTCCTGTTCTTAAGGCAGGCATAGGGAGCATAAACAAAACAGATGTTGTTAATGCCAAGGCAAACCTGCAGATAAACGAGATTGATGCGATGATTGTTGGTTTTAATGTTGCCGTTGATTCCGAGGCAGAAGAAATAAAAAATGGAATAAGTATTCTTACCGACGATGTTATTTACAAACTCGTAGAAAATCTTCACAAGATGAGAGAGGATAAAAGAAAGGAAATAGAAAAAAGAAGGCTTCTCGGGCTTAGTCCTTTGTGCAAACTCAGGATTCTGAAGCAGCACGTGTTCAGGAACACTAATCCCGCTATTTTTGGTGTAAGGGTTGAAACTGGAAAACTCATTCCAAGACTGCATATAATAAATGAATCGGGAGAAAAAGTTGGAAAGATAAAAAATATGCAGTCAGAGAACAAGGGAGTGGAAGAAGCTTCTGAAGGACAGGAACTCGCGATTTCTGTTCCTGGAATAAATTTCGAAAGAAGGCTCGGAGACAAAAATTTCCTTTATTCAGACATAGCAGAGTCCCAATTCAGAAATTTCAAGAAAAACAAAGATCTTCTATCATCCAGTGAGCTCAGATTGCTGCAGGAAATTGCCGAGATAAAAAGGAAAGCAAAAGCAGACTGGGGGAAATAAGTTAATCAGATTCTTAACAAGAACAGAACTTTCTCTAAAAAGGTTTATAAATAGTGTCACTCTAAAGTTAAGATGATAACCAGAAGATCCTTTCTTGAACTTGCTGCAGGAGCAATAGTAGCAACTACTTTTCCAAATATGATTTCTGCATTAACAAGACCTTGTTATTCTGGGGATATGTGTGAATTAGAGAAGGGTTTATGGTATGGGGAATTTAAATCAGCCCAACCAGCAATTGTTGGTGATTCAATAATTAATATTGTTAGAGTTGACCCTGCTGATTATGACTTAAAGTTATTGACTAAATCTCAATACAAAGGGGACTCTTTAACTGCTCAGGAATGGGTTGAGAAGTATAATCTTGTAGCAGCAATAAACGCAGGAATGTTCAGAGGAGACCATAAAACAAATTGTGGGTTTGCAAGAACAAGAGAGCATGTAAATAATGGAAGCTTAACTCCAAAGTATAATACTGCGATAGCATTTAACCCAAAAATCCCGGGAATTTCAGAATTTAAAATGGCTGATCTTGACGCAGAAGATTTTGGGCTTCTGAAAAAACAATATCATTCAATTGTTCAAAACTTGAGAATGACTGACAGAAATGGGAGAAATACGTGGACCAAAAGCCACAGACAGTGGAGCCAGGCTGCTGTTGGAATTGATTCGAAAGGGAGGATATTGTTTTTACATAGCAGATCTCCGCACTCAATTCATGATTTTAACGAGATTGCAAGAGCACTCCCATTAGAAATTAGAAACTCCATGCATGTTGAAGGGGGGCCAGAAGCATCTCTTTCTTTAAGATATGAAGGAAAAAAACCGGTTAGAATTAATCAATCAGGAAGTTATGAAACAGGATTCAATGAAAAGGATTCAAACTACAAGCAATGGCCAATTCCAAATGTTTTAGGAATTATAAAAAGAGTCGCTTAATTTATCTTAGTAAAATTAACAAGATGCGTCAAAAACACCACTTCTTTTAACCCATTCATAAGTTGCTGTTCTCCAATCCGCATTAGTTTCTGTGCTCGGTGTAGGGGTTTTTTTCCCTGTCAAAAAGTCTCTCCCAGCTCCAGCTCCAGCCATATAATAAAGAGTTATCCCGCGGTATTTGTCTGCATCACTAAGTTGATTAAATCTAGCTTCTCCAAAGTATTTTTTATAATCTCGCTCAAAAAGAAATTTTCTTTCAGCCCAAACTCCTGCAAATGCTCTTATTGCTGTGCGCATATCTGGAAACGTGGCTGATTGAACAAATTGATGTAGTTCGTTTTCTCTATCTATCACATCATACTTAATATCTTCCGGTACAAAATTATGTGAAACAAGATAGTCCCTTTCACTTCCAAAAGTATCAAGCCCGAAGAACCAATATCCACTTATAGGCTTAGTTGCCTCATAACAATCCTTTTCTTCTATGCATTGAAGACCCCCCTCAGACAAGGAAGCAAGCTCCACTTCAAGAGCAGTAATTGTTACTCCTTTGTTATTCTTAGTAAGGAGATTATTAACCTCTGCAACTGCGCCATAAACAAACTTTGCATAATTTTCTTCTGATCCTCCTTTGTCATTCATATAACTAAAAAAATTATGTGGTCTCTCTTCATATTCACCCCATATTTTTTCCTTCGATTTATCTAATTCAGCCTTATCTAAATTTCTAGTTTTGGAAATAGTACAAGATACTGGATCTTTTGTGTTTATTTTTACATTTGAATTGTTAATTGGCCTTAAAACTCCGTCTGTAAGGGAGTATTCCCCATCTATATTAAAATCATATCCTTTTCCTGATTCAGAAGGAAATAGTTTTAAAGAACCTGGAGATTTTAAAAGAGTTATTCCTTTATTTGTTAATCTAAAATTACCCTTAGATTTAAGGTCAAATCTGTTTCCTTTGCTGTTCTCTGTTAATTCTATTTCGCCGTTTATGGGTGTTAATTCAATACTCCCTTTTCCAGAATCTTTCATTGAAGGAAAAACCTTGTTATTTTCTTCTAAAGTCGAAATAAAACCGCTTCCTCCCAACCAAATCTTTTTGTTGCCGTAGTTAAAATAATTCTCGCCCGAATGAGCAGAAAAATCAAAACTTTCCTCATAATATAAATTCAAATCATTTTTGAACGTTTGGTGCCGTATTCCATCTACAAGTGCATCTGTACGCTCAAATATCTTAGTTATTTTTCCATTGGAAACACTTATCTTCCCTAAATTTTCATCCAGCCCTTTTATTTCATTGTTTCCAATCTTAAAATTTTTCCCTTCATACTGAACTTCCCCCTTAAGGTTAGAGTAACCTTCTGGGCCCGGCAGTATTTTCATCTCAGAGTTTTCCTCTAATTTGACTATTGGAGAACCATCTTCTTTTTTGTAGTAAACGTGCGAATTTGGAGGCGCTTCAAAAGTAGAGTCACCTAAAGTGTAAACGCCGCCTTTTTCATTTACTCTAAAATCAGCTAGTGAAACATTCCCGCCCTCATCTAACTTGATTATTGAAAGAAATTTATCAGATTCTAAGATATTCTCAAAACAATTCTTCTCTGTCTTGTCTTTTATGCATACTTTTGCATCTTTCTCTTTGAAAATAAAAGTGCTGAACTCTTTTTCTTGGTCTAATTGTACACCTTTTGCTGTTATGTCCTCTTTACTAAGGTCTTTATTTATAAGATTACCAATCTCGCTGTCTGCTTCATTGCCAAAAACAATACTTCCTTGTTGTATCTGACCTTCTTCACTAACCTTCAGTTCACGGGTTATTTTTGCGCCAAGATTTGCAATTAGATTTTGAACCTGATTGGATGAAGCGATGACAGGAGCTACTTCAGGAACAGATTTTGCAATCGCATCCATAGCTGCTTGCTGAATATAGCCGGTTATCATGCCTTCTGCACAAGTAGCAAGATTTGAAACACAAATTGCTAAGTTAACTGCTTGGGTTATTTGTGGATTAACAAACTTAAGCCCCTCCATACCAATAGTTGCGAAGTCATTGGCAGAGACAGTGCTTACAAGAAAGACTGAAATAAAAATGCAAACTAAAACCTTTTTCATTTTCCCATCGCAAATACCCAGTTTAATTTATTTTTATTATTTCCCTCTAATCCCTCTGAAGAAATCGTGATAATAGTGTTATTCTCAAAAAAGATTGAACTTATATTTATCTCGTTTTTAATTGAGATTTCGTTAAGACAACTTATGCAAAGAACTCCGGGTTCTTTTGAGTAATCATCAACAATTTCTTTAGAAGAGTCTAAAAGTTCATTTATGTTAAAAGGAGCGACCACATTAAATTCTTTAAGTACTTGTGTTTCATCTTCCATTGAAACAGCTAAAAGATAATTCATACTAAATTTAACGGAATTCTCTTTTATTAAAGTAAGGATTTCCGGTTTTCCAGAGCTGATATTCAATCCCTGAGAAATAAAATCTTCAAAATTAAGACAATTTTCAATTTTGTCGTTCGTATAGTTATTTAACTCTAATTCAATTCTCTCTTTTTCTGGAATATTCTCTTGATTGTCTAGATAGTAATAAGGAATTTTTTCCCCAAAATAGTCAAGAGCAATTGATTCCGGGACATTATAATACCCACCATATTGGCCAATATAGATTAGGGCTTCTTCAGAAGTAAGTTCCAAACACTCTTCGACTCTCTGATAGATGGGTTCAAGATTCTTGGGAATTTTATTTGCCTGAATGTTTCCTTCAAAAATAACAAAATAAGATACAACCACTGCCACAATAAGAATAGCTATTATGATGAATATTGTTACCTGCCCTCTTTTCAGCATAAATTATCAAGTTAAATTAGTTATTTAAAAATTTCTAAAGTATTTTCACAATAGAGACAATCTACAATGGAGACAATCTTTAAAAATCTTCTAAAGGAAAAAGTTTAAATAACTCTCAAAATTAAGACTATTATGGCAGACTTTAATATAATCATAGAGAAAGGGCAGGATGGATATTTAATTTCAGAAGTAGTTGAACTTCCCGGATGTCATACTCAGGCAAAAACCATGGACGAACTTATCAAGAGAACCAAAGAAGCCATTTCTTTGTATCTGAGCGTTGAAAAAAGAAAAATAAGGGGAAATTTTGTCGGCATACAAAAAATAGAAATTTAAAATGGCGAAATTGCCCCAGATTTCTGCCGGTGAATTTATAAAAATCCTGGCAAAACTCGGTTTTGTTATCATAAGGCAATCTGGAAGCCATATATTTTTGAGGCATAAAGATGGAAGGACAACAGTGATTCCAAATCATCCGGGAGAGAAACTTGATAGGGGATTGTTAAATAAAATTCTAAGAAAAGATATCCGGATTTCAAGGGAACAATTTGAAAATTTGTTATAACAAGATTTAAAAATCAATTTCTCAATTAATTATCATGCCGTTCAAAATCAACATCTCGGAAAAATCCGGAAAGACTTACAAGGTTGAGCTGGAAACAGAAGAGATTCTGGGCAAGGAACTTAAGGATAAAATTCAGGGCAGGGATCTGCTCCCTGATCTAGAAGGCTATGAACTTGAGATTGCAGGAGCCAGCGATAATGCCGGATTCACAGCCCATGAAAATGTTCCAGGAATTGGCCTTAAAAAGCTTCTTCTGACGTATGGAAAAGCTATGCATAAGAGACCAAGAAGGGAAGGCAAGAAAAAGATTTCAAATCCAAAGCCAAAAGGTCTTAGATTGAGAAAAACTGTTCGCGGTCGAGTGATTTCTCCGGAGATAGTCCAGATTAATCTTAAAGTCCTGAAACATGGCAACAAACCACTTTCAGAAATCTTTCCGGGGCAAAATAAGTCAAAGGAAGAGGCAAAAAAGGAAATAAGTACAGAATAGATTCAATAAATTCTTGGTCTTTTGTCTATATTTATGATAAGAATTACTTTATCTTCATCTTTAATTTTATATAAAACTCTATAGTCTCCAATCCTAACTCTAAAAACTTTGTCTCCTTTATGTCTGCCTATAAATTTTGCATCATTAGGAACAGAGGTTTCCTTTAATTTTTCAATTTTATCAATTATTCTTTCGCATAAGTTTTTCTCACATTTATCAAGAAATCTTAAGGATTTGTTAGAATATTCTATCTTAAACATTATAATTTAAGCCTTTTCCTAGCCTCTTCATGAGAAATTGTTTTGCCTTTTCTAAAATCTTTTTCAGCTTCTTCTAAAGCTTCTATATCACCAGTTGATAAGGTAATGTCTTCTAGGTGTTCTTTTAAAACATATATTTCCTTCTGAAGGTTTGTGATTTTGATTAATATTTCCCTTATGTCGGCTTTTGTTGCACTTTCCATATTGTCCGAAAGATTCCATTATTTATAGGTTTTTTGGTTGGCAAAGGAAAAGGCAAAGCAAGAGGCTGTTTCTGGTTAATTCCTTGGTAACTCGACTTGGTTTTTAAAAAACATTTAAAAAGTTATAGTTCTTTATTGGTTATAATAAAAAAGAGTGACTTTATATAATGAAAAATATAAGACTAATTACTATACTTTTAATTTTTACAGTGCTTATAGGGGCATTTTTAATTTTTTCACTAGGTTCTCCCATTCTTTTAGGGCAGGCAAGCTCAGAGACAAAACCAATTTTTGGTATCAGAATAATCGATTTTCAGTCTCCTGTAAGATTGGGGGAATTTTTGGAATTTTCTTACTCAACTAGAGGTGTTTTGGGTGTGGATGACACTGCGAAAACCACTTTCTGGATAGAAAAAGGTGGGGAGGTAATAACTTCCGGCTCAGATGTTATTTTTTTAGGGTTAGAGGAAAAGGAAAGGGTCACAAAAATATTTATTCCTTCATCTTTTAAGTCCGGAATTTACGAATTAAAAATGGAAGTTGATTACAAGGGCCATGTTGAAAGGGCATATAGAACAATCGAAGTGTATGTTGAGGGTGGATTTGCAACGATAAATCTTGGTTTTGGAAAGGCAAATATTACCTTTATTTTTCTATTGATATTGCTTGCTATTCTTAATATTTATATTATATATCACTTTGAAAAAAAGAAAATAAAAGAGATTCTTCAGAAAGAAGAGCGATTTGTCAAAGGGCATAAAATATCTCTTTTGACAGTAAGTTTCTTCATTATTTTAGGGGTTTTGGTCTATTATCTGGATTTAATCGGATTTTTGCCAAATATTCCTCTTTATTACTATTATTTGATTTTAGGGGTTCTGCTTTTGTTGGTCTTATTTTTTGTCGGGTCTAAAAGGCATTTACTGAAATAGCTGTTTCTTTAAAATAACTTTTAAATACCTATTTCTCCTTTAGTTCTGCATCAAAAGAGTGGTTGAATGATATACAAAAGATATCTTATTTATTTGGAAATTTTTTGTTATAAAGAAAGATTTATAAGTTTCAGTTACTTAGTTACTTAATAAACTTAATTACCTAATAACTTAGTTACCAATGGGATCTAAAACAATCAAAGTAAAGGAAGAAAATTACAAGTGGCTTCTTAAGATAGCGTCTGACATTCAGAAAAAACTCGGCAGACTTGTCTCGTTTGATGAGGCACTGAGTGAAATAAAGAAGAAAACAGAGAAAAAAGAATGAGGAAATAAAAAGAGGTTAAAGAGAGGTTAAATGGATCGTAAAATAAGTTTCAAAAAGGTGAAAATACAGGAAAAGAGAAAGATCGAGTTTACCTGGGACAGGATTCTTTTGCTTGCTCTTATAGGAGCATTCATCTTGTTCTACATTTTCATGTCTGTTTTAAATAATGTAAATATTGGAAGCAGTGGAAGTGTGGTTTCCGATGAAGGAAATTCTGTAAAAACAGCTGACATCAGATTCGCGATTGAAGTAACAGATGCAGAGCATCTTGACTCTGAAAAAAGGTTTATCAGAGATATTACCAATGAAGTCAAATATTTGGATGATACCTGGAGCAAGCCTGTTTCTGATGGAGAATATGTAAGGGTTACTTTTGAAATTCCTCTGGATAATACAAGGGATATAACTCTCTATCCCCGTGTTGTAAATGGAAATCCAAGAATAGAAGTCTATGAAAAAGATAAAAATGAATTGGTAGCAGAATTCTCCTCAATTAATTCAAACGAATACAATAAAATTTATTTAACAAATCTCCAAGGAAACCAAGACTCGTTCGACTTAAAAATCCTTGATGGAAGCATTGAAATTGACCAGATAATTGACCCAGCACAGCTCTTCTTTGAGCACTTTGAATCAGGAACTCTTG
>Ga0315296_10002798_pt1 | contig 14753 bp, 14 predicted proteins | sample YL17G14_18_MG_FD_203921 | JGI IMG/M metagenome (GOLD analysis project Ga0315296, IMG submission 203921) | Sediment microbial communities from Yellowstone Lake, YNP, Wyoming, USA - YL17G14_18 | ecosystem: Environmental > Aquatic > Freshwater > Lake > Sediment | place: USA: Wyoming | collected... | reverse complement strand
TTAAGGATTTTCGGAACGTTTTTAATTGCTTCTCAGCTACTCTTCTGATTGGGCCCGTAGCCTAGCACGGATTAAGGCGTCGGCCTTCGGAGCCGAAGACCAAGGGTTCAAATCCCTTCGGGCCCGCCACATACACTGACCGAATACTGTCCTGCCAAGACAAGAAACGTGTTCACGAAAGACTTTTATCCCACTTTTGTGATATCCCATTTTCGTGATAAGAACTTGAGTGGAGGCAAAGCCTTTGGAAGGCTCGATCTCACCAAGCCACTAGGATTGAGACAGTTTGAACGCTTCTTTGGAATAACTTCGCGAGAAGGCCCTGAAGCTTGGAAGAGCAAATACAAGAGTGTGCAGAACCTTCTGGACCACCTTAGCCGATTCGGAAAAAGCGAAAGCTCCAAGGAAGTTTACCTTAACCAGCTTCGGAGACTCTGCGAATGGCTGAAACTCGATCCAGACGAACTGGTCGATCTGCCCAAACACAAAGTGGAAGTGTCAGTCCAGAAGTTTGTGGATCAGGCCGCTGGTCTGAACAGAAGCCGAGCGTACGTCAACTCCATGATCAAGCGGTTCAGAACTTTCTTCAGAGTCAACGACAAAAGCCCGAAGCTTCACGCATATTCCATTCCCCCTCGATACAGAAAACGACCAGAATACATACCGACCATTTCCGAAGTCCGTGCGATGGCCACTGCCGCAGAAAGCCTGAGAAACAGAGCTCTCATTCTAGTTGCCTGGAGTAGTGGAGTGAGAGTCAGCACGCTTTGCGCCCTCAACTACGGAGACATCGCAAACGATCTGAATGCAGGTTGTGCCAGCGTGCGAATACCGATATATCCCGATATGAAACGTAGACTCCCAGATGCGTGTAAGGGCAACATTCCGTACTACACGTTCATTTGTCGCGAAGCTGTGGAAGCATTGCGAACGTATCTTCGAGATAGAGTCGAGAAATACGGCCTATTAGACTCTGAATCCCCATTGTTCCACGCAGAATGGACATTGTGGAAAAGAAAAGAAAGATCGGACAAGCGTCTAGGGAGGAGGACCGTGGCAAAGGTCATCAGACGGGCAGCAAAACTTGCAGACATCTCCAAATGGATATACATAACACCACACACACTGCGCAAAGCTATCGAATCCGTATTGAGAAATCCCACCGTTGATGGTGGAAGAATGGACAAGGGGACGCAGGAATTTCTCTTTGGGCACATTCTCTCAGGAAGCCAAGATGCATACTATGACAAAGACAAGATAGGTTTCCACCGCAACGAGTATGAAAAGCTAAACTTCTTCGATTCACCAATGACACATTCAATGGACAAGCTCATAGAGTCGAATGAACTGCAGAAGCATCTAGGCGAAGGATGGATATTCATCGCCCAACTTGACAACAGGCAGATCATAGTCAGACGAACCCACCCTGCCTAAAAGCAGTGTCATAGAACTCCCGGTCGCTGCCAAGTTACGACACGATGACCAATCACACAGATTAACCAAACCTCGAGTTGCATTATCAACATTGTCGAAACGTGCTGAAGGCTTCTTCCAGATACCTGTCAGATATCAGGGAAGACCTGGAGAGTGGTCTCGAGAGGCTTCTGGAGTGTTCTTCCCAGAGGCTCTCGAAACTCGAAGAGATGACACCCAGGGATATTCGAGAGCTCAGAAAGGCACTGGGCCTCCTCCCGAGATATCTCGAGATAAAGCATTCCAATCCAAGGTTACATTAGGCGAGGTTTCTCGAGAGCCATTCCAGACATCAGGAGAACCGATAGTAGGCTTCTGCCAGATGTCCGCCAGATATCACGAGACACTAGAGCAGGTACGTGCGGGACTAGACGCTTTCGAGGTACGTATATCTTCTCGAGATGTCTCGCCAGTGCCAGGCAAATTCTCTGGGACCTCTCGAGAACCCAGACAGAGCCTCTGGCGTATCTGGGAGCGTGCAAAACGGTTCAGCACGCGTTAGAAGCCAGAAGGGCAAACATTTTATCCCGATGAGGGGATAAAGCAATTCATGGAGTACATTTGCCTCTTATGCTTCCACAGATGGCACGAGAGGATGGACACTGCCAAAGAAAGGCAGTGTTCCCGCTGCAAAAGCAGGGCCGCTGTAGAATATCAGCGATTTGAATCCGCGGTAAATGAGATTAGGCATATCATCAGTAGCTCTGAACGGCCACTGGTCAGCATATCGAAAGCTGTGGGAGTAATGTCGCCACTGACAAGCCGAGTTAGGCCTGGACCGTTGAGGGTTATCCGACTGTGGAGGAAAGTCCTGCTGGAGGCTGGCGTGAAGGAAAACGAACTTAACGCATACCTTGCAGGTAAATGACTTGGGCGCGTGCTCATGTGGAGACTGGAGAGGAGCTCTTAGGCCTCATCATTCAACTTTTCTTAAGAAACGACAACATCCAATGTGTTTCCACTTTTCGTGCTTTCAAGCACGTCGGTTAGGGTATCCCAATCCGATCTATCACGGTCGGCCTCAAAGTACCTACCTGCGCCAGCGTAGTGTTTTACTGAAGGAAGAGTCTTCCTAAGATGACTCCACGCGTTTAACCATGTTCGCCTTTTGACTGTTGTGTGAGGATGGTGCAAAACGCAGACAGGATTTTGTTTTCTTGCCAACTCTCTGAACTGTTCATTTACTTTCATGCGCCATCCCTTTGCATTCTTTGACCTTGGATTAAACATGGTCAAATCATGACACCCTAACACCATAGTTTTTCCCACTTCATCTAAGTCAAAGAAGTGCGTAGTCAAGTCAGATATTCTGACAAGCCCACTTTGCTGACTCGATGTTGGATATGACTTCCCTGTCCAATAGACTCTATTGCTTTTGAGGCCTATCAAGAATACGAACTCGCCATGAGGTTTGCTAATGTAGTTTTGAGTTGTCGACACTTTCTCTTTGTGAGAGTCTATCCCTAGTGTTATGTACTCCGCAAGCTCTCCTAGTTTCTTACCCAAGTTGTCATTTATCACGTATTCTGCGCATTTCCTGGCTTCCTCAACGAGATAGTTGAGGACCTCCTTTCTTGGATACTTGTTGTCGCCGATGTCCTCAAGAGAGATTGATTTCGGCCAATCAAACTGGAGAAAACCGCCAGGAGTAACGAGGAACTTCACTCTTTTGTTCTTAGGCCACTTTTCACAGACATTTGAAAGAAGACTTCTAGCCTCTTTCAGATCCCCATCCCATTCACGGGCAATGATGATTCTTGCTATGAACGGATCGGGATCCTCTCGGACTTCAATTCCGATGCTTTGAGGTCTTCTATATAGAAGGCTCTTGAACTTTTCAACATCTAATGGATTGCTTGGGTCTAGGCTACACCATTCAAAATCTTTTGCGAAAATTCTGGCAGTCGGGTTCAATCCCTTCAGTTCTGGAAGAAAGTCTCTCAGTGTATCGTACCATGCGCGTTGTTCGTCTCTGTAAGGTGGATCACTGTCTCTGGAGTCTATCCTTACGCATAAATCGGTCCACATTTTTCTGTCAAATCCCAGTGCAAGCTCCTCTGGATAGTGTTCAAGGGCAACTTTTCTCGGCAACGTGAAATGTTGTGATTCATCGAATTCCAAAATGCAACGCGAGTCAGGCATAAAGAAATCGCAGTTAGGAAGAGTCTTTGTCTTGACAAAATCATTGAAACCTCTGTGTTCACGAAGGATTCTAAAAATCTCTGGCAGCTTACTATAATGTGGAGTGCCTTCAAAATCCTCTGGCAGTGTTCCAACTTGAAACTTGTAGTTTTGCTCCACCTTACCGTAGATTCTCTCCAGAATTGCTTTAACAACATCTTTGCATTTCGGGCATCTCTCATCATGATGAGTCTTTGAATGACGTGTTTTGACTTTCTGTGAGAGCTTGACGGAAGCGGTATCTGAAGGGGTTGTCAAGACAACATTGAATCCGAGACTCCTCAGAAAACGATTTGATTCGTTGCCTCCACTGAACTCCGAGGAATCCAACCTCTTACCATTAGCATATTCATTTGCCAATGAAATAGTGTATTTTGGTGGAAAACACTGACCATTATACTCTAGACGAAACTTCTTCCCACTCCTGCCTTCTGGAACCCCACTTCTTTTGATTTCGTTTATCGCCTCGACTATATGCTTCTTCGTGATGTTTTTGGGGATCATTGAATTTTCACCAAAACATAACTCTGTTCAAACTACGGGTTCTATTTTCTTCTATATAAAATGCAAAAACAGAATGAATAGGGCACTTCAACTCTGCTCTCTCCCCTGTTCAAGAATGTCTTTCCGTCGCTGCTCTTTTAAGAAAAGAACTAGACTTGCAAATGACCAGACATCGTTATCATCATGATTAAGGCGCGCGAACTGTCGCAACCTGTAACAAAAGGGTCTCAAAAGAAGAGACAGCCAAAAATCCAAGAGCTTCGCTGAAGGCTCTAAGGATAGACTCTAAATTTTTCCTGACAACTGTTTTGCAACAATTCAAAAATCGAGACTACTTTGAGCAATGTTGAAAAACACATCAATTGTAACAAGTTACTTAGCGCGCTGCCTTGTCCCGAAATTGGTGTAAAATGGTCATAATTCCTATTTTCTGGTTTAGGGACAGTTTTGAGGCATATATGTGTTTTTAGTCCTCCTGTGTGCCTTGACTTTCCAGATGGGCTAAATGTAGCCTCAACGGCTTATGGGAAAAACTACTTCCATCAGGCTTTGATGGAACCCCGTGATTTGCCATCTTTCAACGCGGTCAGGATTTGCCTACGAAACAAGCCCAAATCAAGCTCCAATAGACAAAAGAAGACTTAAGACCATTTTTAACCATTTTAGGGACAAGCCAGCGCGCTGTTAGTCTGAAAATAGAAAAAAGGAGGATTTGCGGGAGATGTTTAGACAGCAGTGTCTTCGCCATCCGAACCCGAGTTCAAGTCAATGCGTGTAAGGAATAATGCAGGGATTCGTTCTCCACCCCCAGTAAGAGCTCACATGTTCTTTTATTGCGCCAAAAGAGGGTCGATCGGTCCTATCGAAAGTCCGTTTAACGGAGCACACGCTAGAAGGGAAGCTCGTACATGAGCCTTTAAATATCCCATGCGCCACTCGTCAAACTGGGCTCAAGAGTGGGGGTATGACAACAAAGCCAATTAAGAAACGTTGGGGCGAAACTAGTCCCGGCTGGATTCTAGTAATTCTCGGAATAGTAGCCCTCGCCATAGGGTGTCTTCTGATTTTTTATTGGAAGAAAGGAGTCCCTGCAGCTGGAACCTATGAACTCGAAGCAGAGCAGAAGCTATCGGGGTACCTTCAGCGTGGGGACACAGCCATATGTAATTTCACGATTAGTGGAGGAAACGAACAGGCAGATTTCACCATCAAGAACCCATTTGGAGTAGTCGTTTACAACGATTCCACAGAAAGCCCTTACCCCTACCTCCACAATTTTACTGCGCAGCACTCTGGGCGGCACAGTTTCATTTTTGAGAATTCAGAGAATGTGACCAAGTTCATACAAGCGGATTTTAGGTCGCCCTTAAAACCTCCTCACTACATATTGGGGGTCTTGATCGTGTTTGGAAGTATAATGATTCTATTTTTCGGAATGTGCAGTCTCTGGTCTTGCTATCGGTATGGATCCAAGCAGTTGGAAAGCGTGGGAATAGATCCCACGAAATTCGGATTTAGGGAAGTGCTTATTTCAAACATCGGCAGAGACGGTGTGACTGTTCCACTATTGGGAAAATTCCGTTACTGGATGTGGTGCATTCTTTTCGGAATATCACTATATATTTTAGGAGGAATCAGTGCAGTTGTATCAGATACCGTAGTTCCTAACCCAAACGAAAATCTGGTCAAGGGATTCAGTACTGACTTCTATTTTTTCACGCTATCGATTGTCACTGGTTTGGCTTCATTGTTTGTTTTGAGAGCATTGAGAGGTTTAGGCGACAAACTAGTGTATACGGATAGGCATTTAGCCGACAGCTTGAATACCAAAGCACGGGGCGCTCACAATCGGGAGAACGAAACTATCAGTGGCGAACTAGATCCTGGAGAGCTAGAAGAAGATGCTAGAAAAAACACATGGTTGAGAAGCAGCAAGCTCTGGTATTGGGTGTCCTTCATTGGTTTTGGAGGAATCGGGACGTTCGTAGGAGGGTGGGCTGCGACGCATAATTCCACTGTGTGGCTTGGCCTTCCCTTGTCGGCCTCTTGGTGGTTCTGTATTCTTGGCTGTGGCGTGATTGGGGCTACGGTCGGCGCATTGATTTTTGTCAGTGCAAAAGGGATAACTATACTTTGTTTCTATTGCAAAACGCACGTTCTGCCTAGCAATATCTCTGATCCAGCGGGAGAATCTGATCGTATTAATATTGGATATAACCCGGACAGGCTCGGTGGGTTGAAGAGAATTGGGGAATTCTCATTTGAGCTTGATCTTGCCGCGGCTATTCCGAGTTTCGCCTTTTTGGCATCCTATGCCTCAGGGACTGAGCTTTATGGCCTATCTAGTCTGATCTGCCTCTTCGCCTACACACTCATATTGGCTGGGATCCTGTTCCTGCCTCTCTATCCGTTTCACGTTAAGATGGCAAGCGCGAAGGAATCTGCATTGGCCAACATCAACAAAAGGTTTTGTGACGCTTATTTTGGCTTCGAGAAATCCATCGGAGTAGATTGGAAAAGAGTACGCAAACTCAAAGACATTTATCTTCTGCAAGAGAGAATCGCGAGAAAACCCGTCTGGCCATTCCCTCGATGGGATCTCAAGCTTTTTGCAACTCTGTCTATGCCGGTGTTGTTGTCTGTTCTTTCCAATTACATGTCCAAGCATTTGGGCTTAATATAATTACATTCTCAGTATAACCCGGAGCCGATTCCCGCCGACTCAGAAAAAAGGGGATTTTGCGGGAGATAGTTAGACAGTAGCGTCATCGCCATCTGAACCCGGGTTCATCTACATCCCCCTCTCTTGTGCAATGACTACCACTTTATGTGTAATGTAAAGTTTTATCCAACCAACCAACGATGACGTAGTGCCATGAGAAAAGACTCGAACCGCTTGTTCAGGGGCAGTATGCAGAACCAGGGTGCACCATATCAAGCCATGCACATAAAGACTGGATTGATTAGTTTTCGACCAGTTTGTTAGCATCAACGTCATAACCACATTCTTTCAGCTCTCTAACTAAGTCGAATTTCCATTTTCCAGCTTCGTCATATTTCGTGTAAGCTATGCCTTCGATATCAGAGAGAAACTCGAAATCTTCCTTTCCGCCGAATAGGGTGAATACTCTCTTTCTGTCAAGCTTTCCGAAGAAATAGCCCAGCTCGAAGATCACATTTTGTCTGGCTCTGAATTTCTGTTTGTCGAAAGACACGGACTTGGCCCCTCCTTTGTCATCAGGCATAAGGATAACAATTGCGAAAGTGACATTCGAGCTACTTACAAATTTCTCTAATAGGGTTAGCCCCAGATTTGGCTGTTCGCTCAGGATTATTGGCTTCAGCCCCAGTTTTTCCAGAACCCTCGCAACAGATTCTTTTGCCGCCTCATCATGTCCATGAACGACAAATATCTCTCTTGACAGCTCTTTTTCCAAAACCGACGTCGGTTTCAAACCTTCTCCGTCTTCTATTAGACAATAGTGCTTCTTGATCAGCTCCAATGCGATGTCTCTGGCTCGGTCATAACTGAAATCGCCCTTCTTTGCTTCTCCAGCAAAAGTGAACATTGCTTGTTTTATTCCCATAATCTCGGCCACGTCTCTGAAATGGGGGTTAATTGCATCAGCAATGCTCTCTAGTCGGGTATTCGTCTGAGCATCTTCTGCTTTCACAACCGTCTCAACCAACCGTTTGTCTGTGATGAAGAAGAAATATACTCTGGATCGAGTTATTGCGGCAATTACCTTGTACGTGTCTTTCCAAAAAGGGTATTTACGATAACTGTCTGGTAGATCGGTTTTCGCAATTTCCTTGTAATGCTCGACCAGCGAATTCAAGAAATCCTTCACCTCCTCTTTGCCAACCAAGAGCCCGGTTGAGAAGGGGAGCTTTCTTTCTGTCACAGTCATTGTTTTCTACCTTGGTCGGATAGACCCCATCTTCCGATTTCTTTGCTGCCCAACGGGCGATCATACAGTTTTTCTAACAGAATATTGATTAGTTTGCTTCTGTCTCTGATTCTGGGCAATCTTATGTGGAACTTGTTTGCAAACGTGACGATCGAGTATCCATCAGGGAACACTGAATCATCATTAAGTAGTCTTACTAGATCTTCTCTATTTGTGCTGTAAAGATTTTTGGAATGGACGATACTATTCCTCTTTTCCCATTTCTCTATTGCCTCCATCAGAGGAATATCAGAAGTCGAAGTTATTCCCAATGCCAGAAAACGCAGATTCTCCTTGCTTAGTCGTGGTGGAATCCTTTTCCTATAGACAACTTCAAGGAATTCCCGAAGTTCTTCATTTGTTCTGAACTGATTGATGTAGCTCTCATTTATTCCCAATCGGTCATCAGCTCTCATTTCGTAGCTGGATGATACTGGTCTAGTGGAGAGTCTGTATCTGTCGAGGAAGCCTAGTATATCATATAGCTCTACGTCCTTGTCTCGACTGAGTGAAGCTGCAACGATCTTTAGCAATTCTCCCAATTCCTTCTTGCTTAGACGCTGGTTGACAGCGTTTTTCCAATCTGCGTTTATTTCTTATCACCTTCCTGAAAGGCTGAGAGAAGTTCTTCACTACAATTTCGAAACATCTGATCTACCTCCTTCCATCCGAACCCCGATTTGTGCATACACACTGGAAGACTTCTCGAAGATGCTTCAGAAATCGCCGTTCTTTCGGTGATTATCGATTTGAATGGTCTGAGGTTCCCCTTTGCCCTCAATTCCTCCATTTTCTGGATATGTTCAGTAGTATTGCGCACTCTGTTGAAAATAATGCCGCCATAATCAAGCCTGAACTGGCTTGCGCTTGTTCCTATTCTTCCTTTGAACCAATCCACCCTCCCAGTGATCAGATCAATGCCGAAAGTCGAAAGAAAGTCTGGTTGAACAGGAACAACATAGTAATCGCTAGCGAACAATCCATTCTGAGTAAGTGTGCCCAAATTTGGAGGACAATCAAAAAAGACAAAATCATATGCAGAAAAACTGCTCTCAAGTGAGTTTCTTACTATGGCATGATTATTGGGTAAATGGCTGATCTTTATGTCTATGTCAATTAATTCGAGGTCCGAAACCAAGAGATCAAGCTTTTCCACACTGGCTGCATCTTTACATACAACAGAATCGAAAACAAAGCAAGAGCTATTGTTGAGTTGATCATCATATAGTGATTTCAGAGTTCTTCCTTTCTTTTTGAAGCTCTCGATATATTCTTTTGGTGAAACCAAAGATACTGTTGAGTTGGTCTGTGGATCCAAATCCACCAACAATACTTTCTTTCTATGATAGTATGCTAGATTAGCTGCCAGATTCACTGCAAGAGTTGTCTTGCCAACACCGCCCTTAAGGTTAACAAAGCTTATCTTTGTTGTCAATCGAGTGACCCGTTAGGTAATTTGTTAGAGAGATAATAAATCTTCTTGATAGCACGCTGCTTAGTTCTGATCAGCCAGGAAAAGAGGTGTGGGGTGCCACGCTCCCATTTTTACCCGTGTTTCCTTGTTTTCTCTGCGAGGTCTTTCACAGTCACCTTAGAGCTCGTGTTGTATCCATGTATCTCTATCTCGCTGTTGCCGTCGGGATTCACTAGCCTCACTCTGACCCCGTAGAATGCCTGCAGAAAAATTGCGTGTGCTTGGCTCTGGAGTCTTTCTCCGTTATAAGGGCTTTCAACTGCTCTCAGGTATTTCGGTCTGTCTCGTTCTCCCTTTTCCCAGCCTCTGAGAATCCACGTTCTGTATTCGTTGATCCTTATTCCCTTCTTGAACATCGCGCATGCCTGTTCCGAAAATGGCCAATAATGGTTTTAAATCGGTTTCGTATAGTTAGGTTATGGACTTGTTTGATGAGCGTATTCTGTCTGTGCTCAGCGATGGCAAGCCAAAGTTTTTCGCTCAACTTCTGGGCGAGGTGGGTTTCGGTCGCAACACGGTGAAGCTGCATCTTAAGCGCCTAGTAGCTCAGAGTTTGGTGGTGAAGAAGAAAACACTGTCAAATGGACGGGGAAGGCCGAAATACACCTATTACGTGTCGCCCATAGCCCGGCGGCAAGTCTCTGCCGCCCTGTCAGACCCGTCGATAACGATTGTGGCTTTGCCGTTCAGCCGCCTGAGACACGTTTGCAGGTTCGAGAAGGGCGGCTCCTGCAAAGAAACAAAGAAGAACTGCGCCTCAAATCTGCCCCCAAATCCGAAAATAAGGATTACAACCACTTTAGACCAATTTAGGGACAAGCCAGCGCGCTGTCCCAATAATACCTTTGTCATGAAAGCATGGACCTTCCGCCAAGTCAACCCAGTTCCCAAAAAAGGGAAGTTGCGGGAGATTTCGCCAGCGAGTGTCGATCGATCCACTGGCACTGCACGCAAGGTTTATGTAATCAGCGAAAATAGAACAGTCTGTGACTATATTTGGTTGGTCTCATGACCCCTAGGGAGTGTTGAAATGGTCATATCTGAGGATCAATTAGTAACTTGGACGCACCAAGGAGCTATTACGACTTCACAAATAACCCATGAGTCTATTCGCATTGCCTTGTCTCGAATTGGTGACTTGTCACTAGACAGGGATTATGAAATATATCTACAGGGTTCATACAAGAACAGCACCAATGTTCGGGGCGATAGTGATGTTGATGTGGTCATCCAACTTAACTCGACTTTCCGTAGAGATATCTCCGCACTGTCGTCAGAAGAGCAAACAGCATTCAGGTCGGCATATTTTGACGCAACGTATCTTTTTGCAAATTTCCGGACAGATGTTCTTACGGCGTTGCGTGCCTACTATGGTGTATCGTTGATAGCTGAGGGAAACAAGTCTATTACAGTTGCGGCGCAATCTGGAAGACTGAACGCCGATGTGGTGCCATGCCTACATTACCGGAAATATCGATATTTCCGTGGGTTAGGTGACGAGAAATACGTTGATGGAATTGCATTAGACACTCAAAGAGAAGGGAGTCAGATGATTAGTTTTCCCAAGCTGCATTACGAGAATGGTGTGAAAAAGCATGCTAACACCAATAATTTTTACAAGCCAACAGTTAGACTCTTTAAAAATGCACGTTCTTACCTAATTGACAACAATTCCATTCTTGGCGATTTGGCACCATCTTACTTTCTTGAGTGTCTGATCTACAACGTACAAGATTCCCAATTCGGCACAGACTTCGGAAACACATTCTGCAATGTCGTCAATTGGTTGAATGAAGCAAGCTTGGATAGCTTTCTCTGTCAGGACGAACAAACGCAACTTTTCGGTACTGAGCAATGGTCAACTGAAAAGGCCAAACAATTCATAAGTGCTCTGATAAGTCTTTGGAATAAGTGGGTGTAGACAACGTGCATTCGTATGCGACGGATTCAGAAGAGAAGAGGCTCATTCTCTTAGTATTAGCAATTGTCAGTGTGTTTTTGACTTGGCTTCTGTACAGCGTCCTAACGTGGATAGGCACACAAACAAATTTTGTTCCTCCGTGGTGGCTTGAAATACCGTCTGTGGCAACGTTTTATGGCGTTCTCTACGCAGTTTTTGATAGACGCCTCTGGAAAAACCCTCTAGTTCGCAAACTAGGGGGAGTGAAGACTCCAGATTTGAGTGGCACATGGAAAGGATATGTGAAATCATCGTATGATAATTTCAACGAAGAAATCGAAGCGACCCTTGAGATATTTCAAAGTTGGACGCATATCGGAATATTTCAGCAGACAAAAGACTCCAAGGGACAGAGTTTCGTCGCAACGATTCTTACGAAAGATTCCACAGCCATGCGGTTATGCTTCATGTATCAGAATATACCCCAAGCTAGTGCTAATACAGACATGCGCCAACACGTAGGTTCTGCCGAGCTTGCACTAAGCTCTGATGGCACAATTCTGAGCGGTGATTACTTCAATTGTGGGCGTGATAGGCCAACATGGGGAGAACTGCGTTTTGTGAAACTCCAAAATAAGTAGCACGAGTAGTATGAAACTAACGAAGAATTTAAATGCACATGCGAGGTTGTTCCGCCGATCATTCTACAGTGCCTATTCAGGCGAGATTCTTGCTTAACGCAAATCATCGTCAGTTGCGCGCGCGATCGATCGATTTAGTATGTGCTTCCTGGGGTTACAAACCTTGTTTGCCGAGGGTAAACATCGTGTAGTTGTAGTTGTCCATTAGATGCGCCAGAGTTCTTCCCTGCCATCTTGAACAGGTGAGGATTGTTTGCTTGTTGCCATTTGCCTGTGCAATAAGGTCGCGGGCTATTAAGCCCATTCTGAGCACGAAGTTGATGTAGCCCGCTGCGTTGTCTGCACAACCATACTTATCTCTAATGGCAGCGTCGCACATCACGAAAAGTTCAGGAATGGCCATGTGAAGAATCTTTGACGTAGCGGTAAAGCCGACAGATCTCCTTCCAGCTTTGACTTCTTGGATGTTCTTAAATGCGTTCTCAATGCAAGAGAATTGGCTCGTCCCAGAACTTGTGTTCTGGATGGCTCCCAGCGTGTCCAAATCTTCGATGTTGAGCTTTCTTAGTGGACCTAGCAATTGCTCAGTATTTTGCAGAGCTAAAGACAATTTGGAAACGCATGTTCTTGATAATCGACATCGCCATTTGTTAAGAAAAGGAAGCACAATCGTCTCAACATCAATCGTTTTGATGTTGCAGAGATTATCCCAAAATTCACGGTGATTAAAGCATTGTTCAAATTGGAATTCGCCTTCTCTAATACCAGGGTGTTTTGGAAAGACATCTCCAACAACCTCGCAGAATTTCTCAAGAACCATTCTCTCACCAATCAATTAATCATCTCCTCTCATCAAACTATGTAGTAAATGACAGGTAATACATACATTGCTTAAAACGGCGTTGGTTCTGCTGTTACATGCTATTTACTATTTCGAAAGAACCCTTTGCGATTTGCTTGCTGATTGGTGTTTCTGTATTCTTTGCTAGATTTCTATTTCAACTATTCCAAAACTAAAAAATGAGTTTATCGCGTGTGTGTGCGCATTTTCGTGCAGAAGGCGCTTCGTCCAAGTTTGCAAAGGCGACAAAGTGTATTGTCCAGATGGCACTGTGCATTTGGTTGATGGGTTATGAAAAAGTGTCTATTGATCCTCAAAATTGTCGTATTTCTCTTGAGTCTATAAGAGTCGGTATTTATGGATACTGTTACTTGTGATTGGTGAAAATACCCTAACGTTGACTCTTACAGGACAAAACGTTGTTATATAAGTCAAAAATGAGTGTTTTATTGGAGAAATATGGCGCCAATCTTATATCATCTCAACGCGCCAAAGAATGCGCAACGCTCTCCCAAATGTTTAGTTGTTGGGTGAGTGTATATGCATTTCGTAATTTATTCTATATTAAAATAGCTTAACATATTATCATAACACTTATAAGCATCTCTGCTATTGTTAATAATTAATAAAAAGTTGGTCTTATGGAAAGAAGAGATTTGGAGACCAAGCAACTGCTGGAGAAGATTCTTTCTGTCATAAAACTTGCTAATAGTAAAGCAATCCGTGAAGAAAAAGAAACGATTTTGAAGGGGCCTGCTAAGAAGAAAGTCTATGAATTATGCGATGGGAAAAATACCGTCAATGAAATAGCAACCAAAAGCGGACTTAGTCAACCTAATGTGTCCCAGCATTTGTCATCTCTTCTGGAATCAGGACTAGTTCTTTACGACGAGGTAGGCGGTAAGAAGTATTACTTCAAAAGTCTGGAGTGATGAAAAATGAGCGAAGACTTATCCAGTTCAGAAAAAATTGATGAACTAATATTCTGGGTTAGATATCCAGTTTGGAAAACATTCCTCGCTGACCTAAGAACAACCCTCAGGGATGATGTTGAAAAACTCGTCTATGAACTTTCAGACGGCAAGAATAGTACAAGAGATATTGCTCAAATTGTTACCAAAATGGGAAAAAAGGTCAGTAATGTAACAGTTGCAAATATGTGGCAAAAATGGGCGTTGATCCCTCTAGTAGTCCCAGCTGGAATAGCAGGTCGCTACAGAAAAGTTGTTTCATTGAAATCAGTAGGAATTGAATTGCCAGATCTTGAAAGTGGTTCTAAACAAGGAGAGGTAAGCAATGAGTGATGACATGGAGATCAAAGATCTTTTAAAAGAAATCTTGAAGTGGACAAAGTTCGAGGGGATGCAGAAAATCAAGCAAGTATTAGAGAATACATTGGATTCAGACCCGAAGAAACTAGTATATGAATCAAGTAATGGACTTTCTAGTCCTGAAGTCGCAAAAATCGCAGGAGTTGATGATAGCACTGTACGTGACTATTGGAAAGATTGGGCTATTCTAGGAATAGCTGAAATTCACCCTAACTTCAAAAAACGTTACCGTAGAATCTTCTCGTTAAAAGAAGTCGGTATTGAAGTTCCGAAACCTAAAGGTGCCTCTGAACTTAAAGAAATAAAGAATCAAGAAACATCCGAAGGTGAAGAGAATGAGTGATAATAAAACAAGAGAGGATAGAATGGTCGAATTGCTTGGAGAATTGGTGAAGTGGATTAAAGTAACTAGTATTCCAAAAGTAAAAGTTCTCCTAGAAGATCTGCTAAAAACGCCA